>Ga0074196_10529_pt1 | contig 335232 bp, 289 predicted proteins | sample EPASupsiteSAE300_FD_64214 | JGI IMG/M metagenome (GOLD analysis project Ga0074196, IMG submission 64214) | Bioremediated contaminated groundwater from EPA Superfund site, New Mexico - Sample SAE3-00 | ecosystem: Environmental > Aquatic > Deep subsurface > Groundwater > Contaminated ... | reverse complement strand
TAATTTTTAAAGATCGAGTCCGCATTCACCACCGAATCCGCACCGTGTCGCCCACCTGCACAACCACCGGCACCGCTTCGTTCTGCGTCGCTGCATCAGCAGCAGAGAAACGAGATTATGAAGAACTTTCGCTACATCGTCAACAGGTTTTTATCACTTTCTCAACCCGCTCACGTCGCTCAAACCCTTGCCACGACTGGCTCTCCCACTTCCCCGTGCCCCGGCGTCCGGAGCACGAAAGAGCGAGATTCTAGCGAGCCGCCCCCCGCCTTGCAAGCGTTATCTGGAATTTATTTCAGAGCGCCTTTTCCATGTGCCTCGGGCTTATCGACAACTGGCACTTCCACGTCGGACATCGGGACGTGCGCCGCCGGGGCGCCGATCGTCCAATCGTGCAGCACGGTATAGGCAACCGCCAGCAACGTTGGGCCGATGAAAACACCAAGGAAACCAAAAGCAAACGCACCGCCCAGGATACCCAGCATCACCAGGATCAGCGGCATGTCGCTACTCTTGCCGATCAAAATCGGCTTGATGACATTGTCGGACATGCCGACAACCAGCACGCCCCACACAACCAGAAAGATTGCCCAACCCGTTGCGCCGCCGTGATACAACCAGATCGCCGCGGGCAACCAGACGATTACCGGGCCACCGGGTATGACTGACAGAAAGAATGTCGCCAGCCCAAGCAGCGCCGGTGCCGGGACGCCCGCAATCCAGCATCCGAATCCGGCAAGAATGCCTTGCACAAGCGCAGTGCCGAGGATTCCGTAGACCACGCCCTTCACCGTGCTGCCAGCCAGTGTCAACAGATAATCGGCGCGTTCGCCGGCAATACGCCGCATGCCCGCCCGCAACCAGGCCGCCGCGCCCTCCCCGCCGGTATAAAAGAAAAACGCGAGCACGATACTCAGCGCCAGCAATCCCAGACCGTGCGTAACAGCGATCGCAGCCGCCAGGATCCACTTACCGGCCGGCGCCGCAAGCGCACGCATTTGCGCGATCAGTTCGGAGTTGCTACTTGTTACATTCGCCCAAAACGCCTCGATGTTCGAACCGACCAGCGGAATTCTCCCCACCCACGGCGGCAGATCCGGCAAGCCAGCCTCAAAGAGCCGCTGTACTACCGCGACGATCTCATGCACGTGCGCACCGAAAGCAAAGCCTGCATATACAAACGGGCCAAGCACCACAATCAGAATGATGAGCACGATCAATGTCGCGGCCAGCTTCCGCCGCCCACCAACCGCCGCAGTGAGCCGCCGGTACAAGCCCCACGAGCTATAACTGAGGATGGCGCCCCACAGCAGCGCAGTCGTAAAAGGCGCAAGCACCAGCAGCGAGCCGCCCACCAGTATGATCAACGCGAACACTGCGGCGAGACGCTCAATCAGTTGGTCCGATTTCACTATGAATCTCCTGTTGCGCCAGACCACAGCGACGAGTAGACATGCACCTGCCAGGCGCCCACTGACCGCAGTCAGTATAGAAGCGAGTCCCGCCCCCGGGCATGTCTTATATCATCCGGCCAGGATGCCACGCAACGCATCTGACAGCGCTCGCCACAGCCTTATTTTCAAGGCGAGAAGGTCCCAATCCATCCCGCATAGTCAGCTAAATAATATGGCGGCATAGAAAAGACTAGAATATAAGGTTCTGTGCCCCCCAAATTCTGGATTTATGCGCTCGCGAATCGCCAAACGTCTCCCCCCCGATGCCGACAAGCTTGTCGGTCTTTCGCTCGCGCTTTTCGCGTCGGGCAGCCGCACCGAGGATCGCTTCTGGGAAGCGAAGCTCGATGTGTTGCTGGCCAAGATCATCCGCAACGCCAACCAGACAACGCTGGACGCCGCGCTCGATCATCTGCAGCAGAATCATCCTGATGCTTACGGCGCACTCGCCGACATGGCGGAAACGCACAGCGAGTCGTTCGTCCTCGAACACGAAGGTGTTCCTTATGAGGCGCTGCTGATTGCTGCGCCGGTGCTGGCCTGGACTCGTTACATGATTCCTTCCGGCCCGCTCAAAACGGACGCGGCCGATGCGTTGCGCGCGCATCTGCAGGCGCACGTGCTCGCGGCCAATACGCGTGTCGCCATGGTGCCGTTCCTTTACAGCATCGACCAACTGCCGCGTCACCACGTCGAAACCTGGCGTATTGCCCAGCAGCTCGCTCAGGCAGCTATGGCCGGCAGCAACGTCAAACTTAATTTTGGCGAACTGCCGGAAACCTCGCCAATCCTCGCCGACCCGCGTTTTCTGCTGGCCGTCGTCGCGGCGCCGGTAGGCGAGCCAGCATTTCGCTGGCAGGAGGAGGAGAACGGCAGCCGGATCGAGCGCGGTCAATGCCTCGAACAATGGGCGACGCAAGGCGGCGCCAATCTGTCGCTGGTGCTGCCCGGATGTGAATTCGAGTGCCTGCTGCCGGATGCCTACTATTCAGCCTGCCGCGACGCCGACGAAAGCGTGCGCCCTCACACGGTACGTACCGCTGTGCGTTATCTGTTCGACACAATCGGCACGGCCCCACAGGAGTTGCGCGCGGTTGTCGCAGGCTTCGGCGAGCGCCGGATCGACGAATATCGCGTCGGCTTCACACGCAAGGGCAGCAATGATGTGATCTACGGCGTCGTGTGGCCACTTTATGGCCGCGAAAATGGCGAGCCCGGCATTGATGAAGAACCGCAAGAGACGGCCGCATCAGACGACCCGCTCGAAGAAATCGTCGCCTTGCTCAAGGAAACCGGCGTGACAGACGTGCGCCGTCACGCGGGCCGCTTCGAGCCGGAATATTGCGATGACTGCGGTGTCCCCCTCTATGCCGACCCGCTCGGCGAAATCGTCCATGCTGAAATGCCGGAGGACGCGGAGCCCGCGCAACCGCATTTCCACTGATTAACAGGTGCCGGCGTCACTGCGCCGCGGCGTCGACATCAAGAAGCCCCGCCGAGCGCGGGGCTTTTTTTATGTCATTCCTCCTATGCCTTTTGGACAGGCCGTCAAAACGAAGGGAATTTGTCATCATGGTGGCGGTGGCGCATCGTCATGCTCCCGGCACCCCGCCGGCCCGCACGCATCGCGCCACCTCGTCCGATTCATCTGGAGACATGGCATGCGATTCTCAATACTCAACTCAGACGCGGAACGACGCGACGGGCTCAAGGCACTACTGCGGCAGATCGATCGGTTGGCGCGCTTTAACGAAGCACAGGATTGGCGTCAGGTTGAACGTACCCTCAAGCGCCTGCTGCCCGACCTGCTCGTGATCGATTGGCAGGACTGGATGTCGGTTGACGATGCCCGTCATCTGCTCAGCCATTACCCGGACCTGCGCATTGCCGTGCTGACCGACGACGCCTCTCCAGCCGTCGTGCGAAACCTCATGGACGAAGGTGTGCTCGGCGTGATTCCGCGCGAAACCGACCCGTGCCTGATCGTGCGCGCTTTAGAGATGGTTCTGCTGGGCGGTCACTATGTGCCGCCGGGAGCGTTGGCACTCAACCCTCCGCTGCCGCCGGATTCCGCCATCCGGCCATTCGACGAAAAAAATCCACCACCGCGCCGGAGCAGACTTTCCACCGGTCTGTCGCCCCGCCAGCAGCAGATCATGCGCTGCGTCCACATGGGCAGCACCAACAAGATGATCGCGCGCACGCTCGGTATCAGTGAGGGCACCGTCAAGATCCACCTGACCAGCATATTCCAGCAACTCGGAGCGCCTAACCGCGCCGCCGCGGTCGCGCTTTACAACGGCTGGCTGTCGGCTCATTTGCAAGTACTGCGCAACGATCACGAAGGTCCGGTTCGTCCGGTCATGGGGCAAGCTGGCGTGGTGCCGTTGCGGCGCCGTACGTCACGGCGTTTCCAGTATCCGTTGCCCGCGAACGACACGGCGGGCGCGCTGCCAATGGCAGCCGAACCGAACACGCCATACGGCGACGCGCCCGCCGGACCGGCATCGGAACAGGCTACGCAAGGTCCGGCATGACGTCAGCCGGCGCGCGCACCAGAATCGGAACACGCACTTTCTGGCAGCGTTCATGCCGGCTGGCATGGAATCCGCTCACACCTTTTCTCGTCCAACGAGTAATATGAGATACATGGGTTTCCTCTACACACCGCTTCCGTTCTGGGTCGCTGTCGGTGGCTGGATCGCCACTGCGATAGTGGTCGCGCTCGCGCTGTGGAAAAATCCTTTCAAACGACTTCAAGACGGCACACTCCAGCATGTCTGGCTCGCGATCATTGTCGCCGTGTCGGTGCTGTGGGCGAGCAACGCCTGGCTCGACGACGGCACGGTCATGCATCTGCTCGGGGCCACGCTGGTCGTCACGTTGTTCGACTGGGGACTCGCGCTGATCGCCATGGCAATAGTCACCGGTCTTGCCGCCGTCGTCTTCGACGCTCCCTGGCAGGGCATCGCAGTGACTTTTCTCGTGTTCGGTGCGCTGCCTGTCGGCATTTCGACCTTGATCCAGCGCGCCAGCATCGCGTGGCTGCCGCGTAACCTCTTCATGTTTATCTTCGGCCAGGGTTTCGTCTCACCCGCCATTGCCGTATCGTTCACGGCGGCCGCCGCACTCGGCATCCACATCGCGCTCGCCGACGGTTCGATGACCGTGGTGCCGGCCGGCTACGCGTTCAGCGTGCTTCTGCTGGCCATCGGCGAGGCATGGTTCACGGGCATGTCGACGGCATTGATTGCGGTCTACCGACCCGCGTGGGTGACCACTTATGATGTACGCCGATATCGATTGGGTGGCCCACGCACCTGACACGGGTGCGGCATCAAGTACCTATCCGTGACAATCGGCCATCTCGGCCCACATGGCGCCTGAGTTCACGCACCACGACAGGACAAAATATTTGTGTCAGGATTGAACTCATCCCTCTCGCCAGGCATCTTACGTGCCTCATGTCTCATTAGCGTCTAACGAACTAGATGGATCGCACCAACGTACCGCGCCGATTGCTGCGGCTGGTCGGCCGGTTAGCAACATTTGCAGCGAGTCTCTCGCTCATTTGCACTGCTCCCGCATACGCCGATCAACTCGAACAGCACAACGATCTCGTCAACAAATTTGTCAATGACATGCATGCGGATCCGCTTGTTGCGGATTGCGCCGCTCATGGCAACTTCGTTGCAAGTACATCGACCGCTTTCGACCATGTCGAATTTCCGCCCAGTTCCTTCGACAGCGCGCATGCGTCGGTCACCCCCTGGAACGATTCGTTCGACGAGGGCAAGCAGCGCGTCAAGGTAGATAACATCGTTACCGTCGAGGGCCTCGGCATTCCTCAGAGCGGGGGCGATCCAGCCGATCTCAAATTCCGCTGCGGCTACGTCGGTTCACAGATGCTCGCGTTCAGCTGGAACGATCCGGTGCCGCCCGCCCGGGCGCATAGCTCCGGCTCTGGCGGATCGCGAGCGTCCTCCGGCAAGCATAAGAGCGTGAAGGGCAAGCACGCCGCCAGTGGCAAAACCACCAAAAAAGCGACCGGAAAGACGTCGAAGGCAAGCTCGGGGAAATCTTCGCGAGCAACTTCCAGCAAATCTTCTGGCAAGTCTTCAAGCAAATCGACCGCAAAGAAGTCCCCGGCGAAAAAGACTCAATAAGACTCAATAACGAACACGACTTGCGGCCGTTTCAACTAACCTGCGCCGCGCGTCATACCCCCCAAAAAACGGGGCACACACTTCGGAAGTGTGTGCCCCGTTTTCATACGGTGTCCGGTCAGGAAAACGTTTCTACGTGCCGCAAAATCGCCTGCAGCATGGCAGCGCCCAGCGACGCGCTACGCTCGCCATTCCAGCCCACCCGCTCGTCCGGCAAGTTGGCGTTGTCCTTGAACGGCATCTCCAGCGTCAACGACAAACAACCGAATTCGTTGCCGATGTACTTTGAAGCCAGCTTGAGCGCGTCTTCACGATACTTGCTCGCAGCATAGCCGTACTTGTCCTGGAAATCCGGACTCGCATGCTTGAATGCTTCAATGAACGCTTTCTGCTCTTCTCCCTGCCGCTCCGTGAAACCGGGCAGCATTTCGGAGCCGGCTACGAAGACGTACGGCAGCGCCTCGTCGCCGTGGATATCGAAAAAGAGATCGCAACCGGTCGCGTGAATCGCGTCACGCACCACCAGCACCTCCGGACTACGCGCGGCGTCCGGCTCCATCCATTCGCGGTTCAGGTTCGCACCGGTCGCGTTGGTGCGCAGATTGCCGTGCACGCTGCCGTCCGGATTCATATTCGGCACGATGTAGAACACCGCGTGATCGTAGAGCTTGCGCGCCACCGGGTCGCCCGCCCAATCGCCCCAACCGGCGAGCCGCTTGACGAGACCCTCGATAAACCACTCGGCCATCGTCTCGCCAGGATGCTGGCGCGCGATCAGCCAGATTTTCTTTTTCGGCGTGTCGCCGGTTTGCGGTGTGCCAAGCGTCAGCAAAGACATCGGCCGACCTTCGACGGTCTTGCCCAACTCCGTCAGCGTGGCCTGCGGCATCTGCTGGATCGCACCGAGAAACTCCGAATGACGCTCCTCGCTATACGGCTCGAAATACGCGTAATAGACGCGGTCGAAATCCGGCGTATGGTCGATCGTCAACACACGGCCATCGTAAGAGGTCGGCACACGGAACCAGTTTACCCGGTCATAGCTTGCCACCGCCTGGTAGTCGCGCCAGCCTTCGGCGAAAGCGCATGCCGCGGCATTCTCGAAGGTCATCACGCAGCGCTCGCCGGCCGCGCCGGACAAACGGAAATAAAACCACTGCGCGAACTCGGCATGACTGTCGGGCCGCACGCGCAGACGGATGTTGCCAGCGTCTTCGCAGGCCAGCACTTCGATCGCGCCCGCGTCGAAGTTGCTCGTAATCGATAACGTCATGATGTTCTTCCCTGCTTGTGCACGCCGCAATCGCCTAGTCGGCGATACGGCGACGAAATACGTAGGTGGAATCGTTCGACGCCTCGGCGTTGAACGCGTAGCCTTCGGCGTCGAAATCCTTCAACTGGTCGGGCTTGTCGAGACGGTTTTCGACCGCGTAACGCGCCATCAGGCCCCGCGCGCGCTTGGCGTGGAAACTGATGATCTTGTAGCGGCCGCCCTTCCAGTCTTCAAACACGGGGGTGACGATCGGCGCTTCGAGCACCTTGGGTTTGACGGACTTGAAGTACTCACCGGAAGCGCAGTTGACTAGCACGCGTGAAGCGGCAGCGCGCTTCTTCAGTTGCGCATTCAAAGCCTGCGTGATCCGTTCGCCCCAGAACGCGTACAGATCCTTGCCGCGCGTATTGGCAAAACGCGTACCCATTTCGAGGCGGTACGGTTGCAGCAGATCGAGCGGGCGCAGCAGCCCATACAGGCCGGAAAGCACCCGCACGTGATTCTGCGCGTAATCCAGATCGGCCGACGACAAGGTCCTGGCATTGAAGCCTTCATACACATCGCCGTTGAACGCGAGCACGGCCTGCTTGGCGTTGTGCGTGCCGAAACTGGGCGACCAGTCTGCGTAACGCTGAAAATTGAGGTGGGCGAGCTGATCCGAAATACTCATCAACGAACCGATTTGCTGCGGCGACAAAAGGCGCAATCCGCCAATCAATTCGGCCGCATCGTCGACGAAATCGGGGATCGTGTGCTTTTTGACATGCGCAGGGGTTTCGTAGTCGAGCGATTTCGCCGGTGACAGAACGATTATCATAGAGGACTTGCAGGCACGCCGTGCCTGGCGGTCAAAGACGAAAGCCAGATTGTAACGAATGCCCGGTTCCCATGCCTCACACGGCGCTTTGCGCGTCGTCCTCGATTCCAATGTCTGGATCGATATTCTCGTGTTCGACGATCCGCACACGCGGCCGATCCGCGCCGCGCTCGAAAGCGGCGCGCTAGCCGCGCTGATCGACGCGCGCTGCCTCGCCGAGCTCACCTACGTGCTCGACTATCCGCAATTCGTGCATCGCAAGGTCGACAAAGCGGCGGCGCTGGCCGTCGTTGCACGCCTTGCGCAGTTGGTCGAACCCGCCGCCCCTGCGGAAGATGCCAGGCCATTGCCCAAATGCAAAGACCGCGACGACCAGAAATTCCTCGAACTCGCGCACGCCGCGCAGGCCGACTGGCTGGTGTCGAAAGACCGCGCGGTGCTGAAACTCGCCAAGCGGATTGCACGCGACTTCGGTTTCCAGATTGCACAGCCGGCACCGTTCGTCAGCGCGTGTATGGCAGTCGGGACGGCGTCCCTATGACCCTTGGCCGGATGGCCAGCATTGAGGCGAACGCGCGCACGTAGCGCGGCGATTCCCTACAATCAGGCTTCGTACTTTTCAAACGAAGCCCTCCGTTAATTCGCCTACTCACTCGACTACGCTCCGGACAGCGCCATGAATGCACCGCACGACACGCCCATGAGTCCCTCGTTTCCGTCTCGTCTGCCGAACGTCGGCACAACGATTTTCACCGTGATGAGCGCGCTCGCCGCCGAAAAAGGCGCGGTGAACCTCGGCCAGGGTTTTCCCGATTTCGGCTGCGATCCCCGCATTGTCGACGCAGTGGCGAACGCCATGCGCGACGGCCACAATCAATATCCGCCGATGGCCGGCGCCGCGCCGCTGCGTCAGGCGATTTCGGACAAGATCGCGAGCCTGTACGGCCGCTGCTACGACGCCACGAGCGAGATCACCGTGACGGCGGGCGCCACCCAGGCGCTGCTAACCGCGATTCTCTGCACCGTGCATCCGGGCGACGAAGTGATCGTGATCGAGCCGAACTATGACAGCTACGTGCCGTCTATCGAACTGGCCGGCGGCAAGCCGGTATTCGTTACGCTCGAAGCGCCCGACTACGCGATCCCGTTTGACAAGCTCGCCGCCGCGATTACGCCGAAAACGCGCCTCCTGCTGATCAACACGCCGCACAATCCGACCGGTACGGTCTGGCGTGCGGAAGACATGCGCAAGCTCGAAGAAATCGTGCGCGGCACCAACGTGCTGATTCTCTCCGATGAAGTGTACGAACACATGGTGTACGACGGCGCACCGCATGAAAGCGTGGCGCGCTATCCGGAACTGGCGCAGCGCAGCTTCGTCGTGTCGAGCTTCGGCAAGACCTATCACGTCACCGGCTGGAAAGTCGGCTACGTCGCCGCGCCCGCCGCGCTCACCGCTGAATTTCGCAAAGTGCATCAGTTCAACGTGTTCACGGTCAACACGCCGATGCAGGTCGGCCTCGCGGACTACATGAAGGATCCGGCACCGTATCTGGACCTACCCGCGTTTTATCAGAAGAAACGCGACTTCTTCCGCGCCGGCCTGGCGAATTCACGCTTCAAGCTGTTGCCTTGCACAGGCACCTACTTTCAGTGCGTCGATTATTCGGCGATCAGCGATCTTCCCGAAGCCGAATTCGCGCAATGGCTGACCGGCGAAATAGGCGTCGCGGCGATTCCAGTGTCGGCGTTCTATCACGAGGCACACGAATCGGGCGTGGTGCGCTTCTGCTTTGCGAAGCAGGAAGCCACCCTCGCCACCGCGCTAGACCGGCTGGTGCGGCTCTAGAGTGCCCTGCGCGATGCTGCGAACGAAGCCACGTTCCTCGCCATCGCGCGCAGCAGTTCACGCGTGCGTTGCACGCGCAGGTTCGTGTCGCCAGCCGCGCGGCCATCGCCTCGCTTCACGCCGGGCGCGAGGCCGCGACAGCCGCTTTACGGTCCTCGCTCACGCGCTGCGCGGCCGGCCGGGAGTTGATCGCCTTCACATAGCTTTTCCAGTCCACACCAGCGTCGAGCAGGAAATCGCGACCATAGACGATCTGCGTCGCCATACCGACCAGCGGCAGGCTCACATACCCTGCTGCGTCGGCGACACTGAAACGCTCGCCGCGCAAATACGGCCCGAATTTCGCGATCCGCTTGAACCCGGCAATGTGATGCACGAGCAGCTTCTCGACACGCCCTTTGGTCGCGTCGGTCACGGTCCCGCCGAAGAACGCTTCTTTATAGAGGTTGCGTACGGTCAGTTCGAGATGCACATCCACGAACGTGATCAACTCGCGCTCCTTGGCCGCTTCCCATGGGTCAGCGGAGAAAATCGCCTTGTCGGGAAAACGCGCGGCCAGATATTCGACAATGGCTTGCGATTCGCACAGATCGCCGTGCTCAGTCTGAATGTAAGGCACCTTGCCGAGCGGAGAATGCTCGAGCATCGCCTCTTCCTGGCTCGGCTTCACGAACACTTCCTCGAACGGAATGCCGTGTTCGAGGAGCACGAACTTCACCTTGTTGTAATAGTTAGAGAGCGCGAAACCGCACAGCTTGATCATCGGGTGTCCCCTTTCTTAAGTTTGTTTGAGACCGCCCGCCAAAATCAACGCAGCGGCCTTCGATCAATCATCCAGTAAATTGCACGATCGTGCTATTCTAAAATAACCATGGAGTCGAGCAACACAATGACCTCTCGCAATTTCAGCATCGAGACTATCGGCATTGTCGGAACCGGTGCAATGGGCCGCGGCATCGCTCAAATTGCCGCGCTGGCGGGTCTCACCGTGCGTCTTTACGATACGAATCCCGCCGCGATCGGCGCCGCGCGCGACTACCTTGCCGAGACTTTCGCCAAATTGACCGCCAAAGGCAAGCTCGACCAGGCCCGCTCGCTCGCCGCGCTCGCGAACGTGAGCGGCGCGCAGGTCATCGGCGATCTGGCCGATTGCGATCTGATCGTCGAGGCGATCGTCGAAAAACTCGATGTGAAGCAGGCCCTCTTCCGCGAGCTCGAAACAGTGGTGAGCGGCCGGTGCGTGCTGGCGTCGAACACTTCATCGCTGTCGATTACGGCAATTGCCGCGGGTTGCACGAATCCGTCGCGGGTAGCCGGCTATCACTTCTTCAATCCGGTTCCATTGATGAAAGTCGTCGAGGTAATCGACGGCCTGCGCAGCGATCCTGCCGTGGGCGACGCGCTGATGGATCTTGCGCGCCGCATGGGGCACACGCCGGTGCGCGCGAAAGATATGCCCGGTTTCATTGTCAATCACGCCGGCCGCGGCATGAATACCGAGGGTTTGCGGGTGGCCGGCGAAGGCGTGGCGAGTTTCGCCGACATCGACCGAATCATGCGCGAGCAGGCAGGCTTTCGCCTCGGCCCGTTCGAACTGCTCGATCTGACCGCGCTCGACGTTTCGCATCCGGTGATGGAATCGATCTATCACCAGTTCTATGAGGAGCCGCGTTTCACCCCCTCGCCAATCACGGGCACGCGGCTCGCGGGCGGACTGATCGGCCGTAAAACGGGCGAAGGCTTTTACCGCTATGAAGACGGCAAGCAGCAAGTGCCCGCGGAAGCGTCCGCGCCGACTGAACTGCCGCATAGCGTGTGGGTCAGCAAGCGCTATCCGCAAGCGCATGCCGCCGTCGTGCAACTCATCGCCAAGGCCGGCGTCAAGCTCGACGAAGGCGCCACGCCCGCAGCGGACTCGCTGATCGTCGTAACGCCGTTCGGTCATGACGCGACCACCGCCGCCGTCGAAGAAGCACTCGATGCAACGCGCGTTGTCGCTATCGATACCCTATTCCCGCTGGCCATAGCGCCGCGCCGCACACTGATGACAACACCGGCCACCAGTCGGGCCGCGCGCGACGCCGCGCACGCGCTCTTTGCTGCCGACGGCGTTCCCGTCACCGTAATCCGCGATTCGACCGGCTTCGTCGCGCAACGTGTCGTGGCGACCATCGTCAACATCGGCTGCGACATCGCGCAAAAACAGATCGCGACGCCGGAGGACATCGACCTCGCCGTGACACTCGGCCTCGGCTACCCGCGCGGACCGCTCGCGCTCGGCGATGCGCTCGGCGCGAACACGATCCTCACGATCTTGCGCAATATCCACAGCGTGCTCGGCGATCCACGCTATCGTCCGTCGCCCTGGCTTGCACGGCGGGCACAACTTGGCCTGTCGCTGACACAACGCGATGCTGCCGATACTCAAACGGAGACCCAACAATGAGCGCCGAACTGCTGACCTCGCGCCCTACCGAAAGCGAATCGACGTTAGTCCTCACGCTGTCGAACCCCGGCGCGCGCAATGCGCTGCATCCCGACATGTATGCCGCAGGCATCGAAGCGCTTGAATCAGTGGAGCGCGATCCGTCCATACGCGCGGTCGTGATTAACGGCGCGGACAATTTCTTCTGCGCCGGCGGCAATCTGAACCGCCTGCTGGAAAATCGCGCGAAAGATCCGTCGGTGCAGGCGGAGAGCATCGACCTGCTCGGCGAATGGATTTCGGCGCTGCGTTTATCGTCGAAACCGGTGATTGCCGCCGTCGACGGAGCCGCAGCCGGCGCGGGATTTTCGCTCGCGCTCGCGTGCGATCTGATCGTCGCCGCAGAAGACGCCAAATTTGTGATGTCGTACGCGCGCGTGGGCCTCACACCCGATGGCGGCGGTTCGTGGTTTCTCGCACACGCGTTGCCGCGCCAGTTGGCGACCGAGGTGCTGATCGAAGGCAAACCGATCGGCGCCGCACGTCTGCACGATCTCGGCGTCGTGAACAAACTGGCGAAGGCCGGCTCCGCGCGCGACACCGCTGTTGCCTGGGCCGACGAACTCGGCAAGATTTCGCCGAATTCGATCGCGCGCATCAAGGCGCTCATCGGCGCGGCCGGCGCGCAGCCGCTGGCTGAACATCTGGTCGCCGAACGCGACAACTTCGTTGCGTCACTGCACCATCGCGACGGACTCGAAGGGATCTCCGCATTCCTCGAAAAACGTGCGCCGGTCTACAAATGAACGCGAGCGAACCTAAGTGAACGAAGAGACAATGCCTGTCTTCCAACTCCCCAAACGCCGCCGCATCTTCCTCATGCGTCACGGCGACGTGACCTACTTCGACGACTCCGGCCGTGCGATCGATCCTGAAACCGTGCCGTTGAACGCGAACGGCCGCGAGCAGGCAAGCGCCGCCGGCCGTGCTTTCGCCGCGCAGCAAATCCGCTTCGACCGGGTGATCGTGAGCGGTTTGCCGCGCACGGTCGAAACCGCGCAACGGGTGCTGGCCGAGACCGGTCAGCAGATCGAGCTCGATATCGAACCCGCGCTGCAGGAAATTCGCGGTGGCAAGCTAAGCAACATTCCACCGCAGGATATCGAAGCAGCATTTCTCGGCGCGTTCGACGGCATCGTGCCAGAAAGTACCCGCTTTCTCGACGGCGAAACCATCGGTGAATTGTTCGACCGCGTGTTGCCCGCAGTGTCGGCGCTACGCGAGGACACATCGTGGGACAGCGTACTGCTGGTGCTGCACGGCGGAGTGAATCGCGCAATTCTGTCGCATGCGCTCACTGCAGGCGGCCGCACTTTTTTTGGTCATCTGGCGCAGGCCACCGGTTGCATCAACGCGCTCGACGTCGGCGCCGCGCCACGCGACTGGGTGCTACGCACAATCAATTATTCACCGCCGTCGCCGCTTCATCGCGACGTTCGCAATACCACGATGGAAATGCTCTACGCACAATTCATTCAATACCGGCGTAGCTGAACCCGAACTGGAGGAGACATATGGTGCAAGCCACACAGACCGGCGAACCAGAACACAAACCGGATTATTCGGCTTTCGAAGGCACGCGTCCGGTCAATGAGCGGCAACGCTTCGACAGCGACGCGCTCGCCGCGTGGCTAACCCAGCATGTCGATGGATTTTCCGGACCGCTCACCCTGGAGCAATTTGCCGGCGGCCAGTCGAATCCCACCTTCAAACTCGTCACGCCGTCGCGCTCGTATGTGATGCGCGCGAAGCCCGGGCCGGCCGCGAAATTACTGCCCTCGGCGCACGCCGTCGAACGCGAATATCGCGTGATGCATGCGCTGGCCGGCACAGGGGTGCCGGTCGCCAACATGCTCGCGCTGTGCGAGGACGAAAGTGTGATCGGCCGGGCGTTCTACGTAATGGAGTTTGTCGAAGGCCGCGTGCTGTGGGACCAGTCTTTACCGGGCATGACGCCTGTGGAGCGCACAGCGATCTACGACGAAATGAATCGTGTGATTGCCGCGCTGCATAGCGTCGACGTCACGGCAATCGGTCTTGCCGACTACGGCAAACCGGGCAATTACTTCGCACGCCAGATCGGCCGCTGGAGCAAACAGTACGTCGCCTCCGAAACCGAGCCGATCGACGCGATGCAGCGTCTGATCGAATGGCTGCCACAGCATATGCCGGCGGAAACGAGCGAGCGCGCCTCGGTCGTGCACGGCGACTACCGGCTCGACAACCTGATCTTCCATCCCACCGAGCCGCGCGTATTGGCTGTACTCGACTGGGAACTGTCCACGCTCGGGGACCCGCTCGCCGACTTCGCCTACCACTGCATGGCGTGGCACGTCGACCCGGCGCAGTTTCGCGGCATTGCGGGTCTCGACTGGACTGCGCTTGGCATTCCCGACGAAGCGCAATATGTCGAGCGCTACTGCAAGCGCACGGGCTTCGAGATCCACGGCGACTGGAATTTCTATCTGGCGTACAACATGTTCCGCATCGCCGCCATCCTGCAAGGCATCATGAAACGCGTGGTCGACGGCACTGCAGCCAGCGCTCAGGCGCTCGATGCCGGCCGCCGGGCGAAGCCGATGGCCGAACTCGCCTGGCGCTACGCCCAGAAAGTACGTTAAGCAACCCGGCGCTTCTGATTGCGCTCCTGAACAAACGTCGTTCGTCATCCGCGAGGTCATACATGAATTTCGATTACACCCCGAAGGTTCAGGCGCTGCGCGAGAAATTGCTCGCCTTCTTCGACGAGCACATCTATCCGAACGAACAGGCCTTCTACGCCGAGATCGCGCGTAATCGTCAGAACGGCAACGCATGGCTGCCGACCGAACTGATCGAGGAACTGAAACAGAAGGCACGCGACGCCGGCTTGTGGAATCTGTTCCTGCCTGAATCAGTGCGCGGGGCCGGTCTCACGAATCTCGAGTACGCGCCGCTTTGCGAGATCATGGGCCGGGTGCCCTGGGCGCCGGAAGTGTTCAACTGCAACGCGCCCGACACCGGCAACATGGAAACGATCGAGCGCTACGGCAGCGACGACAACAAGCGCGAGTGGCTCGAACCGCTGTTGCAAGGGCACATCCGCTCGGCATTTCTGATGACCGAGCCGGAAGTGGCGTCGTCGGACGCGACCAATATCCAGACAAGCATCGTGCGCGATGGCGACACCTACGTGATCAACGGCCACAAGTGGTGGTCATCCGGTGCCGGAGATCCGCGCTGCAAGGTCTACATCGTGATGGGCAAGACCGATCCTGAGGCGCCGCGCCATTCGCAGCAGTCGATGATCCTGGTCCCCGCCGATGCCACCGGCATCACCGTGCACCGCCCTCTTACCGTGTTCGGCTACGACGACGCGCCGCACGGTCACATGGAAATCACGCTGCAGAACGTGCGCGTGCCGGCCAGCAACATGCTGCTCGGCGAAGGGCGCGGCTTCGAAATCGCTCAAGGCCGCCTCGGCCCGGGACGCATCCACCACTGCATGCGTTTGATCGGTCTCGCCGAGCGCGCGCTCGAACTCATGGCGAAACGTTCGATGCAACGCGTCGCTTTCGGCAAGCCGGTTGCCGCGCAAGGCGTCACGCAGGAACGTCTGGCCGAAGCGCGTTGCATGATCGAACAGGCACGGCTGCTGACGCTAAAAACCGCGTATATGATGGATACGGTCGGCAACAAGGGCGCGCGTGGCGAGATCGCCATGATCAAGGTGGTCGCACCGAATATGGCATGCCAGGTGATCGACTGGGCAATTCAGGCGCACGGCGGCGGCGGTGTCAGCGACGATTTTCCTCTGGCGTATGCGTATGCATCCGCGCGGACGTTACGCTTCGCCGATGGGCCAGACGAAGTGCACCGCAACGCGATCGCAAAGCTCGAGCTGGCGCGCTATATGGATGCTGGCGCTGCGGCTCGCGTGGAGATGCCGGTTACCCGGGTTTGAGCGTTTGATCGCTTGAGGGCGTGTCCGGGCCCGGCACATGAGGGCGCCGCCAGCAGCATCGCTCGATCTGTGCTCTAATTTTTGTCAATTGCGGCGCCCTTTGCGGCGCCGCTTTCACGAAACGAAGGAGCCAGGATGATCGATGTCTATAGCTGGGCAACCCCGAACGGCCATAAAGTTCACATCATGCTCGAGGAAACGGGCCTCGCGTACACGGCGCATGGCATCGATATCGGTGCGGGCGACCAGTTCAAACCCGAATTCCTCGCGATTAGCCCGAACAACAAGATTCCGGCGATCACCGATTCCGAGGGTCCTAAAGATGCCGACGGCAAGCCGTTCGCGCTATTCGAATCAGGCGCGATTCTGATTTACCTCGCGGAGAAAACCGGCAAGTTTCTGCCCGCCGATCCGGCCGCACGGTATGCGACGCTGCAATGGCTGATGTTCCAGATGGGCGGTATTGGTCCGATGCTCGGGCAAACGCATCATTTCCGCATCTACGCGCCGCAGCCGATCGAGTACGCGATCAATCGCTACACGAACGAAACGCGGCGTCTTTATGGCGTGATGGATACGCAACTCGGCAAGACGCGGTACCTGGCCGGCAATGACTACACGATCGCCGACATCGCGGCATTTCCCTGGACACGCTCGTGGCAGAACCAGGGTATCGAACTGGATGCGTTTGCAAATGTGAAGCGATGGCACGAAGAAATTGCCGCACGTCCCGCGGTGGTGCGCGGCGTCGAAGTGCTCGCGTCGGCCCGTAAGCCACTCATGGATGACAAAGCCAAAGAGATGCTGTTCGGCGCGACGCAGTACGCCAAGCGGTAGTCGCGCTGCCGGTATATAGCACCGGCGCTCATTGGGTTTGACGATGAGACGCATGCAACTGCGGCATCGCCATCCCTGGAAGCATAGATGTAAAAAAGCGCGAAGCGGCAATACAACCGCTCGCGCTTCTTGCCAACCTGCCGGCTGTGAGCGCTTAGAAGTAGTGCCGCGTGATGAACTCCGCGACACATACCGGCCGCTCGCTGCCCTGCCGCTCCAGCGTCACATTCCATTCAACCTGCACGCCTGAGTTGTCGACGTCAGTGACGGATTCCACGGCAAACCGTGCACGCAGCTGCGAGCCGACCAGTACCGGCGACGTGAACCGTACACGATTCAATCCGTAATTGACGCCCATGCGCTGCTCGAGCGCCACCGTCTTGCCAAGCAACGCCGGAATCAACGACAGCGTCATGAACCCATGCGCGACCGGACCACCAAACGGCGACTCACGCCGCGCCCGCTCGGGGTCGACATGAATCCATTGATGATCGCCGGTCGCCTCGGCGAAGCGATCGACGCTCGCCTGATCGACCGCTATCCAGTCGCTGACGAGCGGCTCGGCGCCAATCAGCGCACGCAAACCCGCTGCGTCGCCGAACGTCGCGGCAGCCGCCGCGCTGCTGCCCGTCACGACGCAGCTCCCGGATTGCGCAATCCAAACAAGCCTTTGGAGCGCACGGTAATCACCGTTTCACCGTGCTGATTGATGCCTTCCCACTGCGTCGACACGATGCCGCGATCCGGTTTGCTCTCCGAAACACGCTTGTCGAGCACGGCGTTCGTCATCGTGATCGTGTCGCCGACGCGCACCGGCTTCAACCAGCGGATCTCGTCGATACCGGGCGAACCCATCGACGTGGAACCCGCGATCGCGTTACGCACCAGCATGCCCATCATGACCGAACAGGTGTGCCAGCCGCTTGCGACCAGGCCGCGAAACGGCGACTCCGCAGCGGCGGCATCGTCCACGTGAAACGGTTGTGGATCGAACTTCTCCGCGAACTCGACAATCTCTTCACGCGTGAACGTGTGCTTGCCGATTTCGGTAGTCGTACCGACTACCATGTCCTCGAAACTCAAACCCATCGCCACACCTCCTTCCCATCCGATTCGACCGGCTGATCAAGCTTCGGCAGTGACAAAACCGGGCAGCGCAGCGAACCGCGCAAGATGGTGATCGACATCGCCCAATGTGGTTTCGATGATAGCAAGGCGTTTGAACAGATGTGCCGCTGCGACTTCGTTCGTGACGCCCATGCCGCCGTGCAACTGGACGGCCTGCTGCCCCACGAAACGAGCCGCCTGACCGACGCGCACTTTGGCGGCGGAAACCGCACGGCGACGTTCGTCAGCATCTGCGCTGGTATAGCGCACCGCCGCAAGGTAAGTGACCGAACGCGCCTGCTCGGCGTGAATCAGCATCTCGACCATGCGATGCTGCAACGCCTGAAAACGCGCAATCGGCTGACCGAACTGCTGGCGTGTTTTGGTGTACTCGACCGTTGCATGGTTCAGCGCGTCGAGCGCGCCAACCGCTTCCGCACAAAGCAGCACCGTCCCGTAATCCGCGATATGCTCGAGCGCCGCGGCACCTGCGTGCTTGCCCGTGAGCCGGCGTGCCGGCGTGCCCTCGAACCTGAGCGTCGCGGCGCGCTGACCGTCGATGGTGCGATAGTCAGTGATTTTGACGCCGGCCGCATCGCGGGCGACGACAAAGAGCGCAATCTCGCCATTGAACCGGGCCGGCACGATCCAGTAATCTGCCTGCGCGCCGTGCAACACCACCGATTTGGTGCCGCTCAACGTCTGCCGATCGCCCTCACCGCTCGCGGCGCTCTCGACTTCGAACAGGTCGTAGCGTGCATGCGGTTCGTGAAATGCCACCGCGAGCTTGATCTCGCCCTGGGCCGCGCGTTCGAGCAGCGATGCGTCTTCGCCCTGCCCGCTACCTGCCAGCCGCAGCGCTTCGACACCCACCGCAGTCGCCCAATACGGCTCGACCACCACAGCGCGGCCGAGCTCCTGCATCACCACCAGCATATCGATCGGACTGCCGTTAAAGCCCCCTTGCGCTTCCGGCACCGGCAACGCGGTCAGCCCCAATTCGGTGAAGGCCGCCCAATGCGCGTCCGACACACCGCTCTCCGATTGCACGATCGCCTGGCGCGCCTCGAACCCGTAGCTCTTATCAAGGTAGCGGCGCAGCGCGTCAGCAAATTGCTGTTGTTCGTCGTTAAAAGTGAAGTCCATGCGCCGCTCCTCAAAGTCCCAGAATCATCTGCGCGATGATGTTCTTTTGAATTTCATTCGAGCCGCCATAAATCGACGTCTTGCGGAAGTTGAAGTAGTACGCGGCCAGCGGCGCGGCGTCATCATCGCCGGCGAGGCTATGCTCGCGCTCACCTTCGAGGAAAGGCACGTCGAACGGTGCGGCAAGTGGTCCGATGGCTTCGAACATCAGTTCGGTTAGCGCCTGCTGCACTTCCGTGCCCTTGATCTTGAGCATGGAGGCTTCCGGTCCCGGCCCACGCCCCCCCGTTTCATTGGCGACCACACGTTGCACGGTGACTTCAAGCGCCATCAGTTCGATCTCGAGGTTCGCGACTTTCGCGGCGAACACAGGATCTTGCAGCAGCGGCTTGCCGTTCTTCTTCTGATCCAGCGCGAGACGCTTCAGGAATACGAGTTCGCGTTTCGATTGCCCGACGCGCGCAATGCCCGTGCGCTCGTGCCCGAGCAGGTACTTCGCATAGGTCCAGCCGCGATTCTCTTCACCGACCAGATTGTCGACCGGCACCTTCACGTCTTCGAAGAAGACTTCGTTGACTTCGTGGTCTTCGTCGAGCGTGATGATCGGACGCACCGTAATACCGGGCGTCTTCATGTCGATCAGCAGGAACGAGATGCCTTCCTGCTTTTTCGCGCCGCTGTCAGTGCGCACTAGGCAGAACATCATGTCGGCGTACTGGCCCAGCGTGGTCCAGGTCTTCTGACCATTGACCACATAGTGATCGCCAACGCGCTCGGCACGTGTGCGCAGCGAGGCCAGGTCGGACCCGGAGCCCGGTTCGGAGTACCCTTGGCACCACCAGTCCGTACCGTCGAGAATGCGCGGCAGATAGTGGCGTTTCTGCGCCTCGTTGCCGTACTTCATCAACACCGGCGCAACCATCGAGACACCGAACGGCAGCACGGACGGCGCACCGATACGCGCACACTCTTCGTCCCAAATATGCCGCTGGGTCGCGTCCCAGCCCGGGCCGCCGTATTCTTTCGGCCACGCGACGACCGACCAGCCGCGCGTGCCGAGCAGCTTGTGCCAGCTTGCGAAGTCTTCGCGGTTCAGACGCTTGTGGTTGAGTACTTTGTCGCTCAGCTCGCGAGGCAGATTCGCTTCGAGCCAGGCGCGGATGTCGGCGCGGAACGCGTCGTCAGCGGGGGAATAGTCCAGATTCATGCGTAGTGTCTCCTGGCCGCAACCGCCCGCTGCCAGAGAGCCACTGCACTATTGCAGCGGTTCCTTCAAAGCAGCCGGGACCGGCAGCGGCATCACTTCGATGCCTTCTTCGACCAAGGCTTTCGCGTCTTCCGGTGTCGTAACACCGCGAATATTGCGTGCGGGCGCTTCGTTGTAGTGAATGCGCCGTGCTTCCTCGGCGAAGCGGTCGCCCACGTTCTCCGTCTTTTCCAGTACCTCGCGCAATGCGCGCATCACGCGCGCCTGCATTTCCCCAGCGCCCGCAGGGACTTTCGTGTCAGTCGCACCCGACAGATTCAGCCGGGGCGCCGACGGCAGCCGGCTCACTTCATGCGCACCGCAGATCGGACATTCGACGAGCTTGCGGGACTGCTGCGACTCGAAGTCATCGGCCGAAGCAAACCAGCCTTCGAACCGATGGCCATGCGGACACTGTAAATCGAGGACCTTCATGTGGAATCAGGGCTTGCGTGCCAGTTTAGCGCAAAATGGAAATTTGTGAACGATCGTTCGTAAATTTTTACGGCCGACGCGTCGACACCAGGCGTCGCCTACAAATCGAACGCGGTGGGCGATTTTAACGCGTTGCGCATCGGGCTGCCGAAGGTGATTCAACCGCGAGCGGCATACCTTGAATCCATGGATGACGGGACTTACTGATCGTATGGCGCTCGTGGCTCAGGCAGCCTCCATCCCGCACTTCTTAAGCCACAAGGGATTCGAGCCGGCGGTTGAGCCGCCGCTCGAGTTGAAGCGCCTCTTTGGCGAGGTTGATCTGCTTGGCCGATTTCGCGACATCGAATATGTCCGCCTTGATGTCATACCCGCCACGCGCATTCAGCCAGCCAAGTATGTCTGACAGATGCCATACCGACGCGCTCCCCTCATGAACAGGGGGCGGAAAGTCGAGTGCGTGGCTCAACATCAGCTTGCGCATGTTTTGCCGTGACACGCCGGCTACCTCAGCGACATCCGTGAGGCCGACGAAATCCGGCCCCGCCTCGACAAGGCGCGCCGACGGCACTGCCTGCTTGATATCCTGGAGTGCGCTGACAAGCGCCTCGAATGCCGACGTGCCTTCGCGGGTAAAAACCAGCGCAATACGCCCCGGTTGCCCAACGCCAATCGTAGCGTCGTCGCATCCGGCTTCGCCAAGGCGCTCGACGATCTCGTCAAGATCGCAATCTTGCACAGCAAGCTGATACTTCAAGGTGAATACATATTCCATAAGCTACTCCTGCCTTCATTCCGTCTCGGGCTTACCCCTCGAACATTTTCATTGCCGGTGCGTCGTGCAGTTGTCGACGATGCGTTTGAGATGCTTTGCGTGATTGCCCGGATTCTTCGGCGTACTCCACACACTCGAAATGCAGAACTCACCGCAGCGACATTCCGCGTCGTTGTATGGACAGTACATCTTTCCCCACGCATGACCTTTGCCGCCGCCCCGGATACGCCAGCCGTGGCTTTCCGCGTAAGCCAGCGCAGCCTCAATCTCTTTTTTGGAATGGACTCCACGAACCATCTATACCCTCCAATCTAGTGCATACGAGCATGGTTGTCAAATGACAACCATGCTCGTATGTGTCCGCAATCCAGCCCATCGCACACTCTTCGCTATCCAGGATAAGTACGATGGCAAATCTGGTTGCCAGACGTCGATACTAGAACGGCAACTGCCGTGGGGCGAGACGGCCGGATGGCATAGGACAAGAGCCTTCTTCGGGCACGGATGCAATGCGTCGAGTCGATGCGCTACCCGCAATGACAAAGCCCCTGCCGGTCATAGACCAACAGGGGCTTTTCGCAGATTGCCCGCACGGTGCGCGATTCGCGCCCGCCGTGCGCTCTGAACCGGGCTCGCTATTGCGGCGCGGCCATCGGCCACACACCCGACAGCACCTTCTCCAGCCAGAACGTACCGATGACGGTTTTCACGTCGGTGATCTTGCCGGTGCGCACCCATTCGGACACATCGGCAACAGTTGCCGTGAACAGTTCAAGAAACTCACCGTCGTCGAGTTTGCGCTCGCCGGCAGTCAACCCACGCGCCAGGTAGATATCGATGAATTCGGTCGAGTAGGAAATGATGGGATGAATGCGCGTCAAATAAACATACTCGCGCGCCGTATAGCCGGTCTCTTCCTGCAGCTCGCGTTTCGCGCAAGCCAATGCGCCTTCGTTCGGATCGAGCTTGCCCGCAGGATACTCGACCATGACCTTACCCATCGGATAGCGGTACTGGCTTTCCAGCAACACGCGGCCGTCGTCGAATAGCGGAATCACCATCACGGCGCCCGGATGCTGAACGTACTCGCGAGTGGCCTGCTTCCCATCAGGCAAGCTGACCGTGTCGCATTTGAGTGTCAGGAACGGCCCTTGATGGATCGTTTTGCTCTCGAGACAGGTCTCGGTGAGCGCGGCATCGTGATTGGGAAGTTCAGCCATATGCGACCTCAGGACAGCTTGGGGCGCGACGGCGAGACGCCGTCAGCGACGTTTGACGAGATACTGGAAGGTAAAGCCGGGAAAGGCGAACACGATAAACAACGCGAACGTGATCGCGTAGAACTGCCACCCCTGTTCGAAGCGATTACCCGCGCGCGCTTCCAGCAGAAAACCGAACGCACCGACTACAAAGTACAGCACGATCAGTTCGGCAATCCGGATCCAGGCACTCTTCTTCGCCGCTTTCAACGGCACCGCGGCGAAGAGACGCTGGTTCAGGAACGGCAGGTTGGCGCCGACCAGCGCCAACAACACGATAAACCAACCCGCAGCTGACATCAGAGCAGCAGCGTGTGCTGGATAGCCTGCAGGCAGGCCTTCAGCAGCGGATCCGGCACGATACCGAGCACCAGTACGGCAACGCCATTGAGTGCGAGCAAAGCACGCGTGCTGGTATCGGCAACGATCGGCGACTTGTCTTGCGGTTCGTCGAAGTACATCAGCTTGACGATACGCAGGTAATAGAACGCACCGAACAGCGACGTGATCACGGCCAACACGGTCAGCCAGGTCAAGCCGGCATTCATGGTTGCCTGCAGCACCGCGAGCTTGGCGTAGAAGCCGACCGCGGGCGGGATGCCAGCGAGCGAGAACATCATCACCATCATGACGAACGCGAACACCGGGCTACGCTGATTCAGACCCTTGAAGTGTTCGAGCGTATCCGCCTCAAAATCGCGGCGAGCCAGCAGCATGATGACGCCGAAGGTGCCCATCGTCGTAATCAGGTAGACGATGCTGTAGTACATCGCCGAGCCGTACGCATTGGCCGCGCCGGTCGTCTTCTGATCCACCACGCCGGCCAGCAGGCCAAGCAGCACGAAGCCCATGTTCGAGATCGCCGAATACGCGAGCATGCGCTTGACGTTGCGTTGCACGATACCGGTGATGTTGCCGACGATCAACGACAGCGCGGCCAGAATCACCAGCATCTGCTGCCATTCGACAGCCAGCGGCAGCAGACCCATCACGAGGAAGCGCAGGCCCCAGGCGAACGCAGCCACCTTCGGACCACCACCTACCATCAGCGTCATCGCCGTCGGAGCGCCCTGATACACGTCAGGCACCCACATGTGGAACGGCACCGCGCCCATCTTGAACGCCACGCCCGCCACGATGAAGATCACGCCGAACAGCAACACGCTCGGATCGTAGTGGCTCGTGCCGATCGCCTTGAACACCTCGTTCAGATCAAGCGAGCCGGTTGCGCCGTACAGCATGGAAATACCGTACAACAGGAAGCCGGAAGCCAACGCGCCGAGCACGTAGTACTTCATTGCCGCTTCGTTCGAAGGCGCCGCATCACGACGCAGGGCGATCGCGCCGTACAGCGACAGCGACATCAGTTCCAGACCGAGATACAGCGTCAGGAAGTTGTTGCCGGAGATCATCACGAGCTGGCCGAGCAACGAGAACATGCCCAACAGGAAAAACTCGCCGCGGAACAGCCCGCGATCTTCGAGATACCGGCGCGAATAGACGATCGACACGGCATAACCGAGCGTGACCACTGCCTTCATCACACTGGCGAACGAATCCACCACGTACATGTGACCAAAGAAGTAGTGCACCTGCGGATCGAACGCGTTCACCGCGAACCAGATGCCGGAAATCAGCGTCGAGAAAAACGCGATGAAATACGTGGTGCGGCGACCAGCCTGGCCGACGAACGTGTCGTTGAGCCACGCAACGACAACGGCGAGCATCACCAGTGCGTCGGGTAACAGGGCAGTCATAGGGGCGTTTTGCATGATCTTTAAATTCCTCCGCTCTGCATTACTGTGGCAACGGCAGCTTGGACTGCGCGACGTGGGAGAGGAGGTTTTCCACGGATACGTGCATCACATCGGTAAAGGGCTTCGGATACAGGCCCATGAACAGCGTCAGTGCTGCGAGCACTGCCAGCATGAAAAACTCGCGGCGGTTGATGTCGACGAGGCTCTTCACGTGATCGTTGGCGATCGCGCCGAAGTACACGCGCTTGTACATCCACAGCGTGTAGGCCGCGCCGAGGATCAGCGTGACAGCCGCACCGCCCGCGATCCAGAAGTTGTACTGGACAGCAGCCAGAATCACCATGAACTCGCCGACGAAACCGGACGTACCCGGCAGGCCGCAGTTGGCCATCGAGAACAGCATCACGAACGCCGCGAACTTCGGCATCACGTTCACGACACCGCCGTAATCGGCGATCTGACGCGAGTGCATACGGTCGTACAGCACGCCGATGCTCAGGAACATCGCGCCCGACACGAAGCCGTGCGAGATCATCTGCACGATCGCGCCTTCCACGCCGAGCTGATTGAAGATAAAGAAACCCAGCGTCACGAAACCCATGTGCGCGATCGACGAATACGCGACCAGCTTCTTCATGTCGGCTTGCACCATCGCGACCAGACCGATGTAAATCACAGCGATCAGCGACAGCGTGATGACGACCGGTGCGAGGAAATGGCTTGCGTCCGGCGTGATCGGCAGAGAGAAGCGCAGGAAACCGTAGGCGCCCAGCTTCAGCATGATCGCGGCCAGCACGACCGAGCCGCCGGTCGGCGCTTCCACGTGGGCGTCAGGCAACCACGTGTGAACCGGCCACATCGGCACCTTCACGGCGAAGGCCATGAAGAACGCTATAAACAACAATATCTGCGGGGTCATGCCGATCTGCGCGTTCTGCCATGTGGCCAGATCGAACGTGCCGGTCTGGATGTACAGGTACAGCAGCGCAACCAGCATCAACAGCGAACCCATCAGCGTGTACAGGAAGAACTTGAACGCCGCGTACACGCGGTTCGCCCCGCCCCACACGCCGATGATGATGTACATCGGAATCAGCGTCGCTTCGAAGAACACGTAGAACAGCATGCCGTCGGCCGAGCTGAACACGCCGACCATGATGCCGGACAGGATCAGGAACGCAGCGAGGTACTGAGCGACGTTCTTCGTGATGACTTCCCACGCGGCGATCACGACGATCACCGTAATCAATGCGGTCAACACGACGAACCACATCGAGATGCCGTCGACACCCAGGTGGTACGTAATATTGAAGCGCTCGATCCAGTTCGCCTTTTCGACGAACTGCAGATCGGCGGTGCTCGAATCAAAGCCGGTAATCAGCGGGATCGTCACTAGGAAACTGACGACCGAGCCGATCAGCGCGATCCAGCGCGCCGGAGCCGGATTCCGGTCGGAGCCAATGGCCAGAACCAGGAGACCTACGAGGATCGGTAACCAGATCGCGATACTGAGAATCGGATAAGCGTGCATTAGTGTCCCTCGCCTTATTTGCCGCCGAGCGTTACAAACAGGGTCAGGAGCCCCAACATGCCGATAATCATGGCAAACGCGTAGTGGTAGATGTAGCCGGATTGGAGGAAGCGGATCACGCCGGCAAACCAGCCGATAAAGCGTGCGCTGCCGTTGACGATACCGTCGATGACCACGACGTCGCCTTCCTTCCAGAGACCACGGCCAATTGCCACAGCGCCCCGCGCAAACACGACTTCGTTGATCTTGTCCATGTAGTACTTGTTATCGAGCAGCGTGTAGATCGGACCGAACGCGCGCTTGATGACAGCCGGCAGATCAGGACGAACCAGGTACAGGAACCACGCGACCACCACACCCGCGAGTGCCAGCCACACCGGCAAGCCCGAAACCGAATGCAGGCCCATCGAAGCCCAGCCCTGGAATTCCTCCGCCATTTCATGCAGCGCCGGATGGTTTTCGCCGATGAAAATCACCTTGTCGAACGCCACACCGTGCTGGAAGAAGTCGCCAAACAGCATCGGGCCCACACCGATCGCACCAATCACGATCGACGGAATTGCCAGCAACACCAGCGGCACCCACACCACCCACGGCGTTTCATGTGGCTCGTGCGCGTGGTCGTCGTGGCCATGGCCATGGCCGTGTGCATCATGGCCGTGAGCGTCATGGCCGTGAGCGTCATGCGCATGCGCGGCCGCTTCGATACCCATCGGCGATTCTGGATGCTTCGGACCGCGGAAGCGCTCCTTGCCGTGGAACACCAGGAAGTACATACGGAACGAGTACAGCGCCGTGACGAACACGCTCGCCACGACCGCGAAGTAGGCGAAGCCCGACCCCGGCAGATGCGACAGCTTCACTGCGTCGATGATCGAGTCTTTCGAGTAGAAGCCTGAGAAGAACGGCGTACCGATCAGCGCCAGCGAACCGACCAGCGACGTGATCCAGGTGATCGGCATGTACTTGCGCAGGCCGCCCATGTTGCGGATGTCCTGATCGTGGTGCATGCCGATAATCACGGAACCCGCGCCGAGGAACAGCAGCGCCTTGAAGAACGCGTGCGTCATCAGGTGGAACACCGCGACCGAGTAGGCCGATGCGCCCAGCGCGACCGTCATGTAGCCGAGCTGCGACAGCGTGGAGTAAGCGACCACGCGCTTGATGTCGTTCTGGATGATCCCGAGGAAACCCATGAACAACGCGGTGATTGCGCCGATGATCATGACGAACGACAGCGCCGTATCCGACAATTCGAACAGCGGCGACATGCGCGTGACCATGAAGATACCGGCCGTCACCATGGTAGCCGCGTGAATCAGCGCGGAGATCGGCGTCGGGCCTTCCATCGAATCCGGCAGCCACACGTGCAGCGGGAATTGCGCCGACTTACCCATCGCGCCGATGAACAGACAGATGCAGGCCACCGTCAGCAGACCCCAGTCGGTACCCGGGAAGCTCAATGCCGCGAGTTCAGTACGCTTCGCGAATACATCGCCGTAGTTCATCGAACCGGCGAACGCGAACAGCAGGCCGATACCGAGCAGGAAACCGAAGTCGCCGACGCGGTTCACGATGAACGCCTTCATGTTGGCGTAGATCGCGGTCGGGCGCGTGAAGTAGAAGCCGATCAGCAGGTACGAAACCAGACCCACTGCTTCCCAGCCGAAGAACAGTTGCAGGAAGTTGTTGCTCATCACGAGCATCAACATCGAGAACGTGAACAGCGAGATGTAGGAGAAGAAACGCTGGTAGCCGTCGTCGTCGGCCATGTAGCCGATCGTGTAGATATGCACCATGAGCGACACGAAGGTCACCACACACATCATCATTGCCGTCAGCGAGTCGACCAGGAAGCCGATCTCGAACTTGGTCTGGCCGATCTGCATCCAGTTATAGACGGTCGCATTGAAGCTCGCGCCGTCCATCACCTGGAAGAAGACGACAGCCGAAAGGATGAACGAGATCGCGACGCCGAGGATCGTAACCGAGTGCGCACCGGCTCGCCCTACCGCTTTCCCGAATAGCCCCGCAATCAGGGAGCCGGCCAGCGGTGCCAGCGGGATCGCCAGCAGCAGGTTTTCATTGAGTATCGTTGACATAACCGCTTTACCTGAAATTAACCTTTGAGCTGATCGAGATCCTCGACATTGATCGTGTCGAGGCTACGGAACAGGGTCACCAGAATCGCCAGGCCGATCGCTGCTTCCGCTGCTGCAACCGTCAGCACGAAGAAGACGAAGATCTGGCCATGGATGTCGCCGAGGTAGTGCGAAAACGCGACGAAATTGGTGTTCACCGCCAGCAGCATCAGCTCGATCGCCATCAGGATGATGATGACGTTGCGACGGTTCAGGAAAATGCCCACCACGCTGATCGCAAACAGGATCGCGCCGAGGACAAGGTAATGAGCAAGGGTCAACATGATTTCTATCTCCTGTCCGCTCAGCTGTTTTTAGCGGGTGCCGAGTCGGCCGCCGCTGCTGCCGCTGCGGCGGCTTCTTCCGCCGCGACTGTTGCCGCGGTCTTTTCAGATGCCATCTTCACGACGCGCACGCGGTCCTGAGCACGCACCTTGACCTGCTCGCTGACGTTCTGGCGCTTGCTGTCTTTCTTGTGACTCGTAGTCAGCGCGATCGCCGCGATGATCGCCACCAGCAGCACGAGGCCGGCGACTTCGAACGCGAAGATGTAGTCGGTGTAGATGACCTTGCCGATCAGGCGAGTGTTCGACCAGTCGCCCATGCCATTCGCGGCAGCCGTGGTGTCGCGCAGCGCCGTAGCGGTCGCGCCGTAACCGTGCCACAGAATCAATGCGGTCTCGATCACGATGATCGCGCCCACCAGCGTGGCCATTGGCACGAAGCGTTTGAAGTCTTTTCGCAGCACGTCGATGTTGATGTCCAGCATCATCACGACGAACAGGAACAGCACCATCACCGCGCCGACATACACCAGCACCAGCAGGATCGCGAGGAACTCGGCCTGCAGCAGCATCCAGATCGCGGCTGCATTGAAGAACGCCAGCACCAGAAACAGTGCGGACGAAACCGGGTTGCGCGAAGTGATCACCTTCAGCCCTGAAACCACCAGGAGCAGCGCGAAGATGTAGAACAGTACGGTCGTGAATTCCATGATTACCGGTTCATCGTTAGGCCATCGTCAGGCATTGTTCTTTGGCACGTGGCGGGTAAAAGCGGCCGAACCGCCAGAACTGCCGCACAGGTGCGCCGTGCCGCGGCGGTCAAACCGCGGCGCTCGGCCCGACAACAGGCCGTGTTACTGCTGCATTTACTGCTTCAACAGAAGAAGCGCTTCAACGATACGGTGCATCGGCTGCCTTGTTCGCGGCGATCTCTGCTTCGTAACGATCGCCAACGGCCAGCAGCATGTCCTTCGTGAAATACAGGTCGCCACGTTTTTCGCCGTGATATTCGAGAATGTGCGTCTCGACAATCGAATCGACCGGGCAGCTCTCTTCGCAGAAACCGCAGAAGATGCACTTGGTCAGATCAATGTCGTAACGCGTCGTGCGGCGCGTGTTGTCTGCACGGGTTTCCGATTCGATCGTAATGGCGAGTGCCGGGCACACTGCTTCGCACAGCTTGCAGGCAATGCAGCGTTCTTCGCCGTTTTCATAGCGGCGCAGCGCATGCAGGCCGCGGAAACGCGGTGAAATCGGCGTCTTCTCTTCCGGGAACTGCACTGTGATCTTGCGCTGGAACGTGTAACGTCCGGTCAGCGCTAGACCTTTGAGCAGTTCCGTCAGGAAGAAGGTCTTGAAAAAGTTTTGGATTGCGGTCATGGGTTCATCCGCCCTTTATTTCCAGATATTCAACGGCGACATGATCCAGAAGCCGACCACGATGAGCCACACCACGCAAACCGGAATGAAAACCTTCCAGCCCAGACGCATGATCTGGTCATAGCGGTAGCGCGGGAACGTGGCACGCGCCCAGATGAATACCGACAACAGGAAGAAAACCTTGGCGACGAGCCAAACGATGCCCGGGATAAACGACAGGAAGCCGAACGGTGCGCTCCAGCCGCCGAGGAACAGCGTTGCAGCCAATGCCGAGATCACGATCATGTTGATGTACTCGGCGAGGAAGAACAGCGCGAACGCCATCCCCGAGTAATCGATCATGTGGCCCGCGACGATTTCCGATTCACCTTCCACCACGTCGAACGGGTGACGGTTCGTTTCGGCGATGCCCGAGATGAAGTACACGACGAACATCGGCAGGAGCGGCAGCCAGTTCCACGACAGGAAGTTCAGGCCGTAACCGGCGAAAATGCCGCGTTCCTGCGAACCGACGATGTCCGACAGATTCAGACTGCCCGACGTCATCAGCACGACGACGAGGGCAAAGCCCATCGAAATTTCGTACGAAACCATTTGAGCGGCCGCGCGCATGGCGCCGAGGAACGCGTACTTCGAGTTCGACGCCCAGCCCGCCAGAATCACGCCGTACACGCCGATGGACGAGATCGCCATCGCGTAAAGCAGACCTGCGTTGATGTCGCCGAGAACCGCACCGGCCTGGAACGGAATCACCGCCCAGACCGCGAAGGCCGGCACCACCACCATGATCGGCGCGATCATGTAAATCCAGCGGCTCGCCTGGGCCGGCTGAATCACTTCTTTCAGCAACAGCTTCAGCACGTCGGCGATCGGCTGCAGCAAGCCTGCGGGGCCGACGCGGTTCGGGCCGAGACGCACGTGCATCCAGCCGATCAGCTTACGTTCCCAGAGAATCAGGTAAGCCACGCACAGCAGGATCACGACGGCCACCACCAGGATGCGCACCAGTGCCCACACCGTGGGCCATGCCACACCGAGAAGCTGGGTGCCGCCCGAGTTGATCGTATCGAACAAGCTCATTTACGCCTTCTCCACCACCAGTTCACCGAACAGGCTGCCCAGCGCTGCACCGGCAGGCGTAGCCGCCGATACGCGGACGACCGTCTCCGCAAGATTTGCATCGCGCACGGCCGGCAACTGCACCGATTGCTCGCCCTGGCGCACGCGCACCGCGTCGCCTTCCTTCAAACCCAGTTTGTCGAACAGCGCAGCCGGCAGGCCGACCGAGTTTGCAGCGCGCGCCGCCGCCGTCAGATGCAACGACTCGGCGCGACGCACAAGCGCGTCGGCGTGGTAGATCGGCACATCGGCGATACGCTCGAACTTGCCTTCCGTTGCTTTCGCTGCGTTGCCGCGTGCTACCGTGACGCCCGTCTTGTTCGACAGACGCGACTTGATCTCGCCGTCGCCGAGGGCTGCCGTGCGCACTTCTTCCGATGTATCGAATTCGAAACCCGGGACGCCCAGCAGGCTGCCCAACACGCGCAAGACCTTCCACGCCGGACGCACATCGCCAAGCGGACGCACGACGCCGTTGAACGTCTGCACGGTACCTTCGGCGTTGACGAACGTGCCGGCCGTTTCCGTGAACGGCGCGATCGGCAGCAGCACGTCAGCGTACTCGGCGCCAATCTGGAACGGCGACATCACGACGACCATTTCAGCCTGCTTCAGCGCGGCCAAAGCCTGCACCGGATTGGCCGTGTCGAACTCGGGTTCGACGTTCAACAGCACATAACCCTTGCGCGGTTGCTCGAACACTTCGCGGGCGTTCAGGCCACCCTCACCCGGCAATGCGTTCACGAGATGCGCGCCGACCGTGTTAGCGGCTTCCGTGAGGAAACCCAGCGTGGCGCCGGTCGCGTCTGCGATCCATTGCGCTGCGGCGTGAATCGCGGCGAAGTCCGGATGACGAACCGCGGCGTTGCCGAGCAACACCACGCGATGTTCGCCGGTAGCGAGCGACTTCGCGACTTGCTTGTCGGCGTCCGTAGGTTGCGTGCCAGCGAAGGCTTCCGGCAGCGCCGCGCCATTCGCTTCCGACACCGCACCGGCAATGCCAGCCAGTGCATCGAGCCATGCGGACGGTGCGGCAACCACGCGTTGCGCTTGCGGAATCAGCGCGTCGTCATTGGTGGCTTGCACGAGCGTGAGCTTCGTCCCGCTCTTGGCGGCCTGACGCAGACGCGCGGCGAACAGCGGATGATCGCGGCGCAGGTCCGAACCGATCACGAGCGCCGAATCCAGGTTCGACAGATCGGCGATCGCCGTGCCAAGCCACGGTGCACCGTTGATGGGTGCTGAGAAATCCGACTGACGCAGACGGAAGTCGACGTTAGGCGTACCGACCGCCTGCGCCAGCTGCTTCAACAGGAACAGTTCTTCGACGGTGCTGTGAGCGCTGCCGAGCGCGGCCAGCGCGCTCGCGCCATGGTCGCCCTTGATGCCCTTCAGCCCCTTGACCACATACTCAAGCGCCGTTTGCCAATCGGTCTCGACCCACTTGCCGCCTTGCTTGAGCATTGGCTGCGTGAGACGTTCCGGGCTATTCAGCGCTTCGTACGAGAAGCGGTCCTTGTCCGAAATCCAGCACTCGTTGATGGATTCGTTTTCGAACGGCAGAACACGCATCACGCGGTTATTCTTGACTTGCACCACGAGGTTGGCGCCGACGGAATCGTGCGGGCTCACCGACTTGCGGCGCGACAGTTCCCACGTGCGGGCGCTGTAGCGGAACGGCTTGCTGGTCAGCGCGCCAACCGGGCACAGATCGATCATATTGCCCGACAGTTCGGAGTCGACCGTCTTGCCGACGAACGACGTGATTTCCGAATGCTCGCCGCGGCCCAGCATGCCGAGTTCCATCACGCCGGCGACTTCCTGGCCGAAGCGGACGCAACGCGTGCAGTGAATGCAGCGCGACATTTCTTCCATCGAGATCAGCGGGCCGACGTTCTTGTGGAACACCACGCGCTTTTCTTCGCTGTAACGCGACGACGACTTGCCGTAGCCCACGGCCAGATCCTGCAACTGACACTCGCCGCCCTGATCGCAGATCGGGCAATCCAGCGGGTGGTTGATCAGCAGGAATTCCATCACGGCTTGCTGGCCCTTCACCGCCTTCTCGGACTTGGTGCGCACGATCATGCCGGCGGAGACCGGCGTGGCGCATGCGGGCACTGCCTTCGGCATCTTTTCGACATCGACCAGACACATCCGGCAGTTGGCCGCAATCGACAGCTTCTTGTGATAGCAGAAGTGAGGAATGTACGTGTCGACCTTATGCGCAGCCTGGATCACCATGCTGCCTTCAGGCACCTCTACTTTCTTGCCGTCTATTTCAAGTTCAACCATGATGGTCAATCTTCCTTAACCTGTTACCGCTCAATCGTTCGCCCTGTTCATCGCCCGTTCCGGACGACGAATCCCGCGGTTGACGTGTTCTGGTGCGCTATTCGGCGTACTCAGGCAGCCACTGTTTCTGACGCCGCTGCCGCGCCGGCATGACCGCCGACGAGGCAATGCTTATGGGCGACGTGGTATTCGAATTCGTCCCAGTAGTGCTTGAGCATGCCGCGAACCGGCATGGCCGCTGCATCGCCGAGCGCGCAAATCGTGCGGCCCATGATGTTTTCAGCAACCGAGTTCAGCAGATCCAGATCTTCCGGACGGCCTTGCCCGTGTTCGATACGATGCACGACGCGATACAGCCAGCCGGTACCTTCGCGGCACGGCGTGCACTGGCCGCACGACTCTTCGTAATAGAAATACGACAGACGCAGCAGTGAGCGCACCATGCAACGCGTCTCGTCCATCACGATGACCGCGCCGGAGCCCAACATCGAGCCAGCCTTGGCGATCGAGTCGTAGTCCATGTCGGTCTGCATCATGATGTCGCCCGGGATCACCGGCGCCGACGAGCCGCCAGGAATCACGGCCTTGATCTTCTTGCCGCCGCGCATACCGCCGGCGAGTTCCATCAGCGTCGCGAACGGCGTGCCGAGCGGAACTTCATAGTTGCCCGGACGCTCGACGTCGCCTGCGACCGAGAAAATCTTCGTCCCGCCGTTATTCGGCTTGCCGATCTCAAGGTAATTCTGCGGACCGATCGCGAGCAGGAACGGCACCGCCGCAAACGTCTCGGTGTTGTTGATCGTAGTGGGCTTGCCATAGACGCCGAAGCTCGCCGGGAACGGCGGCTTGAAGCGCGGCTGGCCTTTTTTGCCTTCGAGCGATTCGAGCAACGCGGTTTCTTCGCCGCAAATATAGGCGCCGTAACCGTGGTGCGCATGCAGTTCGAACGAGAAGCCCGAACCCATGATGTTGTCGCCGAGGAATCCGGCACGGCGGGCTTCATCCAGCGCCTGTTCGAAGCGCTTGTAGACTTCCCAGATTTCGCCGTGGATGTAGTTGTAGCCGACCGTAATGCCCATCGCGTACGCGCCGATGGCCATACCCTCGATCAGCGAATGCGGGTTGAAACGAAGGATATCGCGATCCTTGAACGTGCCCGGCTCGCCTTCGTCCGAATTGCAGACGAGATATTTCTGACCCGGGAACTGACGCGGCATGAAGCTCCACTTCAGGCCGGTCGGGAAACCCGCACCGCCACGGCCGCGCAAACCCGACGCCTTGACGTCGGCAATCACCTGCTCAGGCGGAATTTTTTCTTCCAGAATGCGGCGCAGCTGGGCGTAACCGCCGCGCGCCACATAGTCTTCGAGATGCCAGTTGTCGCCGTTGAGGCCGGCGAGAATCAGCGGTTTGATGTGACGATCGTGTAAAGACGTCATTTCGAAAGTTCCTCGAGCAGCTGGTCGATCTTCGCGCGGCTCATGAAGCTGCACATGCGATGGTTGTTCACCAGCATCACCGGTGCGTCGCCGCACGAACCCATGCACTCACCTTCTTTCAGGGTGAATTTGCCGTCGGGGGTGGTTTCGCCGAAGTCGATGCCGAGCTTCTGCTTCAGATATTCAGCGGCACTGTCCGAGCCGCCGTCCGGGCCGAGCTGGCACGGCAGGTTCGTGCAGAGCGTGATCTTGTACTTGCCGACCGGCGAGGTCTCATACATCGTGTAGAAGGTAGCCACCTCCTGCACCGCGACCGCCGGCATGCCGAGATAGTCCGCGACGAACTGCATGAGTTCGGGCGACAGCCAGCCATGCTCTTCCTGAGCAGTAGCCAGCGCCGACATCACGGCGGACTGTTTCTGATCGGCGGGATACTTCGCGATCGCACGATCGATTTCTTTCAGGCCTTCAGCTGAGATCATTTTCAGACACGACTCTTTCAATTCCTACCGAACGAAAACCCGTCGCGCGTTGCATGTTGCGACAGACCCGGCGTTCCTTTGCTTGACGCGCGCTTCGGTGCAGGCTGAAGACGCGCGCGGATGAATACGTCCTAGCGATCCACTTCGCCGAACACGATGTCCTGCGTACCGATGATCGTCACGGCGTCGGCGATCATGTGACCGCGCGCCATTTCATCGAGTGTGGACAGGTGTGCATAGCCCGGCGCGCGAATCTTCAGGCGATACGGCTTGTTCGCGCCGTCCGAGATCAGGTAGATACCGAACTCGCCCTTCGGATGTTCGACGGCGGCGTACGCCTCGCCTTCCGGCACATGGAAGCCTTCCGTGAAGAGCTTAAAGTGGTGAATCAGATCTTCCATGTTCGACTTCATGCCGACACGCGACGGCGGCGCAACCTTGTGATTGTCGACCATCACCGGACCGGGATTCTTACGCAGCCACTCAATGCACTGTTTCACGATCCGCGTGGATTGGCGCATTTCTTCGACGCGCACCAGGTACCGGTCATAACAGTCGCCATTCACGCCGACCGGAATGTCGAAATCGAGCTTGTCGTACACTTCGTACGGCTGCTTCTTGCGCAGATCCCACTCGATACCCGAGCCGCGCAGCATCGCGCCGGTCATACCGAGGTTCAGCGCGCGCTCTGGCGTGACCACGCCAATCCCAACCAGACGTTGCTTCCAGATCCGGTTGTCGGTCAGCAGCGTTTCGTATTCGTCGACACACTTCGGGAAACGCGTAAAGAAATCGTCGATGAAGTCGAGCAGCGAACCCTGGCGGTTCTCGTTCATCTTCGACAATGCCTTGGCATTGCGGATCTTCGACGCCTTGTATTGCGGCATGGCGTCAGGCAGATCGCGATACACGCCACCCGGACGGTAGTACGCTGCGTGCATCCGTGCGCCGGACACCGCTTCGTACACGTCCATGAGGTCTTCGCGTTCGCGGAATGCGTACAGAAACACCGCCATCGCGCCGACGTCCAGCGCGTGTGCGCCGATCCACATCAGGTGGTTCAACACCCGTGTGATTTCGTCGAACATGACGCGGATGTACTGCGCACGCACCGGCACTTCAATGCCGAGCAGCTTTTCGATCGCCATCACGTAGCCGTGTTCGTTGACCATCATCGACACGTAGTCGAGACGGTCCATGTACGGCACGGACTGGATGAAGGTTTTGGTTTCCGCGAGCTTTTCGGTCGCGCGATGCAGCAGACCGATGTGCGGATCGGCGCGCTGGATGACTTCGCCGTCGAGCTCGAGCACGAGGCGCAACACACCGTGTGCCGCCGGATGCTGAGGGCCGAAGTTGAGCGTGTAGTTCTTGATCTCTGCCATGGCGTTCTCTTAGTGTTTCAGACCGCCATAGCGATCCTCGCGGATCACGCGCGGCGTGATTTCCCGCGGCTCGATCGTCACAGGCTGATAGACGACGCGCTTCTCTTCCGGGTCGTAACGCATTTCGACATAGCCGGAGACAGGGAAATCTTTACGGAACGGGTGACCAATGAAACCGTAGTCGGTCAGGATGCGGCGCAAGTCCGGGTGGCCTTCGAAGACGATGCCGTACAGGTCGAATGCTTCGCGCTCGTACCAGTTGGCCGAGTTCCAGACATCGACGACTGACGCGAGGATCGGCACTTCGTCGTCCGGCGCGAATACACGCAAGCGCAGACGCCAGTTGTTCTGCACCGACAACAAATGCAGAACGGCCGCGAAGCGCGGGCCGTCATAGCCGCCGTCGGCGTAAGTTTGATAGTCGACGCCACACAGATCGACCAGTTGCTCGAAACCGAGCGAGCGGTCGTCGCGCAGACGCGTTGCCACATTGATGTAGTCGCTCGCCTTCACGACGATCGTCAACTCACCGATTGCCTCGGTGGTGCTCAACAGGAGGCCGCCAAAGGCCGCCTCGAGGTTCGCTTTCAGGGTCTCGAGTTTGCTTGCCATATTGTGGGGGAGGCGTTGGCCTTATTGACGAGCGATTGTGTTGGTGCGACGGATCTTGGCCTGCAGCTGGATCACGCCATACACCAGCGCTTCCGCTGTAGGCGGGCAACCCGGCACATAGACGTCGACCGGCACGATCCGATCGCAGCCGCGCACCACCGAATAGGAATAATGGTAGTAGCCGCCGCCGTTCGCGCACGAGCCCATCGAAATCACCCAGCGCGGCTCGGCCATCTGGTCGTAGACCTTGCGCAAAGCCGGCGCCATCTTGTTGCACAGCGTGCCGGCGACGATCATCACGTCCGACTGACGCGGACTCGGACGAAACACCACGCCGAAACGGTCAAGGTCATAACGGGCAGCGCCCGCATGCATCATCTCGACCGCGCAGCACGCGAGACCGAACGTCATCGGCCACAACGAGCCGGTGCGCGTCCAGTTGATCAGTTTGTCTGCCGTGGTGGTGACAAACCCTTCCTTCAAGACCCCTTCGATACTCATTTGCTTTCCACTCCAGACGGGGCGGCAAGCCATGGCCACCCACGCAAACCGGCGATTAATCCATCATTCCCAGTCGAGGCCGCCCTTCTTCCAGATATAGGCAAAGCCCAGCAGGAATTCGAGCAGGAAAATCATCATCGCCATGAAGCCAGTCCAGCCGATGTCGCGCAGGGCCACACCCCACGGAAACAGGAACGCGGTTTCAAGGTCGAAAATGATGAAGAGAATGGCGACGAGGTAGTAACGCACATCGAACTTCATGCGCGCATCTTCGAATGCTTCGAAGCCGCACTCGTACGGTGCGTTTTTCTCGGTATCGGGCTTGTTGGGACCGAGGATCTTGCCAATGCTGACCAGTGCTACGCCTAAACCGGTGCCCACAATAAGGAACAACAAGACGGGGAAATAGGCTGCGAGGTTCAAGACTATCCTCTATCGGTTGGTTCTGAATGCCGCCAAGAGCATAGCACTCTTGACGCGAAATCACTTCGGCAATGCACACGCCACCCAACGCAAGCCATGCGTCAGAAGTGAAAATGCCAGCCGAAGCGAAGCAAGCGGCTGGCATTTAGATAACATTTGGTGCCGACGGCGAGACTCGAACTCGCACAGCTTTCGCCACTACCCCCTCAAGATAGCGTGTCTACCAATTTCACCACGTCGGCACTAATTGCAATCCGGGAAAACAACTTATAAAACCCGCGAATCGCTTCAAGACTTAGATTGTAACTGGTCTAAACAGTTTGTTCAACGCACAAAAGCACTTTGAACGAAAAATTTATTTCGGCACATCGGTCGCCGGGACGGACGCAGCCGACGCCGGCAAGACGGCCGAACCACCTGCCGGCGCAGACGCTGCAGACGCCGCAACCGGAGCGGTCACAGCCGTGCCCAGCAAGCCTGCCGAAGGTTTTGCGCGATACGCGCCAAGGTAGGTAAGCGTCAATGTCGTTACAAAAAACACGGCTGCAAGCACGGCCGTGGTACGCGACAAAAAGTTTGCCGAACCGGTCGCGCCGAACAGACTGCCCGATGCGCCGCTGCCGAAAGCAGCGCCCATATCGGCGCCTTTGCCGTGTTGCAGCAAGACGAGGCCGATGACCCCAAGTGCCGACAACAGCTGAACGACGATAATCAATGTTTTCAAATACAGCATCACACTCACCTGAGTCTTTATTTAACCGCGCCACACAAATTGTGCCGCGCGGGATTGGGTCATCCTCGCCAAGGCGCCCTGCTTAACCGGCGACGCTCGTCGCGGCCGCCGCCTTGCAGATCGCCAGGAAATCCTGGTCTTTCAACGACGCGCCGCCGATCAGGCCACCGTCGATATCCGGCTCGCGGAACAGTTCTTCCGCGTTCTCCGGCTTCACACTGCCGCCATACAACACCGGTACGTCTGCCACCGCCGCGCCCTTGGCGGCCAGACGAGCCCGCAAGAAAGCATGCACCGCCTGCGCCTGCGCCGACGTGGCGCTCTTGCCAGTACCAATTGCCCAGACCGGCTCGTACGCGACGACGATCCGTGCCGCATCGTCCGCCGACAGCGTTGCCAACACCGCATCCAGTTGCGCGCCGACCACCTGCTCCGTCGAACCGGCGTCACGCTCCTCGAGCGTTTCACCGACACAGACGATCGGGGTCAAACCCGCCTCCAGTGAACGTTGCGTCTTCACCGCCACCAGGTCCGAGCTTTCACGATGGTAAGCACGGCGCTCCGAGTGACCAACAATCGCAAGTGTGGCGCCAAAATCCACCACCATCTGCGCCGCCACTTCGCCGGTATAGGCCCCATGCGTGAATGCGGAGACGTCCTGCACGCCCCACACGACCCTGCTGCCTTCCAGCAACGACTGAGTCTGCGTGAGATAAGGGCACGGCACACAGACACCGACGCGCACATCAGCCGGCAATTCGCCCGCACCCTGCGCCACGGCCTGCAACAGCGTTGCGTTCCCGGCGAGGCGCCCGTGCATCTTCCAGTTACCGACTACCAGCTTGGCTCGTTGTTTCGACATCGTCTCGTCGTCTCGTCTTGTATTGGCGGCGGACTTGGTTTGCGCCTGTGCCCGCCTTTCGGATTCATGCGGCGTGCGCAAAACGCGCAATTTTACTGCGTGGGGTGGATCGGGTCAAACCGACCGTGTCAAGCGTCCTGACCCCAAGTCAGCACGATCTTGCCGACGTGCGTGCTGCTTTCCATCAGCGCATGTGCTTCAGCGGCTCGCGCGGCCGGAAATACTCTGTGCACCACCGGCTTGATGCGGCCATCTTCGAGGTGCGGCCACACGTGCTCCTTCAATTGCGCCGCGATCTTCGCCTTGAACTCGATCGGCCGCGGACGCAACGTCGACCCCGTCACCGTCAAGCGGCGGCGCAGGACTTCGTTCAGATTCAGTTCCGCTTTCGCACCGCCTAGCAGAGCGATCAGCACGATGCGGCCGCCGTCGGCCAGCGCGGATAGCTCGCGGGGCACGTAGCTGCCCGCCACCATATCGAGAATCACGTCGACGCCGCGATCGTTCGTCAGCGACTTGATGACTTCGACAAAATCCTCAGTCTTGTAGTTGATCGCCCGCTCGGCGCCGAGCGCTTCGCACGCGCGGCACTTTTCGTCCGATCCAGCCGTGGCGAACACGCGAAAACCCAGTGCGTGCGCGATCTGAATCGCCGTCACACCAATGCCGCTCGAGCCGCCCTGCACCAGCAGCGTCTCGTTCGGCGCGCCCTCGCCCTTGCCGAGCTGCGCACGGTCGAATACATTGCTCCACACCGTGAAGAATGTTTCCGGCAGCGAAGCCGCTTCGACATCCGACAAGCCCGCGGGCACCGGCAAGCACTGCAACAGCGGCGCGGTCGCATATTCCGCGTAGCCGCCGCCTGCGAGCAACGCGCACACGCGGTCACCCACTTTCAGACCGAACGGATTGTTCTTCTCGTCAATGGTCCCGCCGACGATCTCCCCCGCCACTTCCAGCCCCGGCAGGTCCGAAGCGCCCGGCGGCGGTGCATAGCCGCCTTTGCGCTGGAACACGTCCGGGCGATTGATGCCCGATGCCGCCACCTTGATCAGCACCTCGCCCGCTTTCGGCTGCGGCGTGGGCCGCTCCGCCAGCTTGAGCACTTCCGGCGCACCAAATTCGGTGATTTCGATCGCTTTCATCTGCGTCAACTCCAAGATTGGATTGCGTTGCCTACCGTCGGAAATCGTCTGAATCGAGACAAAACGCCTCATCCAGACAGAGTACCCGTTTGCGCCGGTTCGCACCTGCCTCCGCCAGCTTGTGCCTGCCGGCAACGCAATCCACCCTGCACCCTTCATGAAAAACGGCCGGCACGCATTCGCGCTGCCGGCCGTCGCCCTGCTACCGCATTACTGCGGCGAGGATTCGCCTTGCGGCGCGCCGTTCGGGGCGTCGTTTAGCAACGCCTTGGCCGACAGACGCACGCGGCCCTTTTCGTCCGTCTGAATGACCTTGACCTTCACTTGCTGGCCGTCCTTCAGGTAGTCGTTGATGTCCTTGATACGCTCGTTGGCGATTTCGGAAATGTGCAGCAGACCATCCTTGCCCGGCAGGATGTTCACAATCGCGCCGAAATCGAGCAGCTTGAGCACGGTGCCTTCGTACACCTGACCCACTTCGACTTCCAGCGTGATGTTCTCGATACGCTTCTTCGCTTCGGCCATCCCTTCGCTGCTCGTGCTCGCGATGGTGACAACGCCGTCATCCGAAATATCGATCGTCGTGCCGGTTTCTTCCGTCAGCGCGCGAATCACCGAACCACCCTTGCCGATCACGTCGCGGATCTTTTCCGGATTGATCTTGATGGTGATCATGCGCGGTGCGTAGTCCGACAGCACCGTGTTCGCGCCCGACACCGCCGAGGTCATCTTGCCGAGGATGTGCAGACGGCCTTCCTTCGCTTGCGCGAGGGCGACCTGCATGATTTCCTTCGTGATGCCCTGGATCTTGATGTCCATCTGCAGCGCGGTCACGCCCTGCTCGGTACCCGCCACCTTGAAGTCCATGTCGCCGAGGTGATCTTCGTCGCCGAGGATGTCGGTCAGGACCGCAAACTTGTTGCCTTCGAGGATCAGGCCCATTGCGATGCCGGCGACGTGCGCCTTCATCGGCACGCCGGCGTCCATCAGCGCGAGGCAGCCGCCGCACACCGAGGCCATCGACGACGAACCGTTCGATTCGGTGATTTCCGACACGACGCGGATCGAGTAGCCGAATTCGTCGGCGCTCGGCAGGCACGCGGCCAGCGCGCGCTTGGCCAGACGGCCGTGACCGATTTCACGGCGCTTCGGCGAACCGACGCGGCCCGTTTCGCCGGTTGCGAACGGAGGCATGTTGTAGTGGAGCATGAAGCGTTCGCGATACTCGCCTTCGAGCGCGTCGATGTTCTGCTCGTCGCCCTTCGTGCCGAGCGTTGCGACCACCATGGCTTGCGTTTCGCCACGCGTGAACAGCGCCGAGCCATGCGTACGCGGCAGCACGCCGGTACGGATTTCGATCGGGCGCACGGTGCGCGTATCGCGGCCGTCAATGCGCGGCTCGCCGTTCAGGATCTGCGAACGGACGATCTTCGCTTCAATGTCGAACAGCACATTGCCGACGCTAGCCTTGTCTGCCGCAACCGTGCCGGCTGCCGCCGCTTCTTCTTCCAGCTTAGCCGACGTCGCCGCGTAGACTTCCTTCAGCTTGGCCGAGCGAGCCTGCTTGTCGCGAATCTGATACGCGGCGAGCAGGTCGGCTTGCGCCAGTTCCGTCACGCGGGCGATCAGCGGCTCGTTCTTCGCCGCCGGCTGCCAATCCCATTCCGGCTTGCCGCCTTCGGCGACCAGCTCGTGGATCGCGTTGATCGCGATCTGCATTTGATCGTGGCCAAACACCACGGCGCCGAGCATCACTTCTTCGCTCAGTTGCTGCGCTTCCGATTCCACCATCAGCACCGCGCGTTCCGTACCGGCGACGATCAGGTCGAGCGCCGATTCCTTCATTTGCGGACGCGTCGGGTTCAACACGTATTCGTTGTTGATGTAGGCCACGCGTGCTGCGCCGACCGGGCCGTTGAACGGCAGGCCGGACACGGCGAGCGCCGCCGACGCGCCGATCAGCGCGGGGATGTCAGCGGGGATTTCGGGGTTCAACGACAGGACGTGGATCACGACCTGAACTTCGTTGTAGAAGCCTTCCGGGAACAGCGGGCGCAGCGGACGGTCGATCAGGCGTGAGATCAGCGTCTCGCCTTCCGAAGGACGGCCTTCGCGGCGGAAGAAACCGCCGGGGATCTTGCCTGCGGCGTAGGTCTTTTCGAGGTAATCGACGGTCAGCGGGAAGAAGTCCTGGCCCGGCTTGGCAGTCTTGGCGCCGACCACGGTAGCCAGCACGACGGTGTCTTCGACGTCGACGATCACCGCACCGCTCGCCTGGCGAGCGATTTCGCCCGTTTCGAGGCGAACGTTGTGTTGTCCCCACTTAAATTCTTTGACGATTTTGTTGAACATAGTCATTTCTTTTCCTCATCGTTATGCCGCGCGGACCAGAAGCGGCGCGGCAACGCCAGGACCGGCGCCACATGGGAAGAGTAGTGTTATGCCATTCCAGAGAACCACGCTCTACGTGATGTACGCGCGCGAACCGCTGGAATGACACAAAGCTCCGCCCTGAAGCCCGGCCGTATTTCTACTTTTTACTGCTATTTCCCTGCTAGCCGCCACATGAATCGTCACGCTGGCGCGGCCGGCAGGCGGTGCGCATCACATGAAGCGCACCGTGCAAAAACAAAATGCCTGTATCAGTGGAACTGACACAGGCATCTTGCTGAACGACTGGCCGATTACTTACGCAGACCCAGCTTCTCGATCAGTGCGCGGTAACGATCCGCGTCCTTACCCTTCAGGTAGTCGAGCAGCTTACGACGGCGGCTCACCATGCGCAGCAGACCGCGGCGGCTGTGGTGATCCTTCGTGTGAGCCTTGAAGTGAACGGTCAGTTCGTTGATGCGGGTCGTGAGCAGCGCGACCTGAACTTCGGGGGAGCCCGTGTCGTTAGCTGCGCGTGCGAATTGCGCAACGACGTCGGACTTCTTGCTTGTTTCAACTGCGGACATGTCGATTTCCTTGAGAACTAGACAGGCGGTCACGGAAGAAAGGCCGTGCCGTGGGTTACCCGTGTGTGCAATCCATGCAATTCATAGAATCTTTGCAAGCACGCCTTACAACGGGACCCGTATTGTAGCACAGCCCAATCCGGCCGCGAACCCTGCTGTACCGGGCGGGATCGGGGGCAACCCACGCCGGCCGGGGACGCCTTACGGCCGCTTCATCTTGCAGACGGTCGCCGGTACCGTGCGCTCGGGCGGCAACGCCAGCACCGTGCGGAAGCCGTAGCCCGAGCCTTCGTTGTCGAACTTCACACCCGGCGTACCAGCCTTGTCCATCTCCATCACGTAAAGGGGCTGGATCAGCTGATGGTCGTCGGGCCGCATCCACGACGCATGAAAGCCGTTGTCGAACTTGATTCCTTCCAGGGCGCGGGCGACGGCGGTCGGGTCGGCACTCCCGGCGCGAGTCATTGCCGCGGCGAGCGTTTCGATCATCAACACCATGCGCAGCACCGGGTAGTCGTCCTGGGCAGCCGGAAAACGCGCCCGGAATGCCGCATACCATGCATCCGAGGCCGCTCCGCCGGCATTCGGATGCCAGTCGGCCACCGCGATCACATGTTTGACGCCGGCATCGCCCAGTGCGGCCGGCGCGCCAAGGCTATTGCCGTAGAACGTGTAGAACCGCGTGTCCAGGCCCTGCTCCCGCGCCGCTTTGACGAGCAGCGTCAGATCGTTGCCCCAATTGCCGGTGATGACCGCGTCGGCGCCGCTCGCACGGATCTTCGCGATGTACGGCGCGAAGTCCTTCACGCGGCCAATCGGATGGAACTCGTCACCGACCACGGCGATGTCCGGGCGCTTCGCGGCGAGCGCAGATCGCGCCAGACTGCTGACATCGTGGCCGAAGCTGTAGTCCTGGTTCAGCAGATAGACTTTCTTCACAGCCTTGTCGCGCTGGATCACGTCGGCCAGCGCATCCATGCGCATGCCCGCGTGCGCGTCGAAGCGGAAGTGCCAGAAACTGCAATTGGCGTTGGTCAGCGCGGGATCGTCGGCGGAATAGTTGAGGAACAGTTCGCGGTTGTCCGGCTCGCGGCTGTTCTGCTTGTCGATCGCGCCGATCAGCGCGGCCGCCACGGCTGAACTGTTGCCCTGCATGATGTAACCGATGTGCCGGTCCGCGGCGGCGCGCAGTTGCACCAGCGCTTCTTCCGTGCTGCCTTTGCTGTCGAGCACGACCAGTTCGAGCGGATGTGCGCCGTCGGCGAGTTTCACACCACCTTGCGCATTCACCTGTTCGACGCCGAAGCGCAGATTGCGCTCCACCGCCGCGCCTGCATTCGCGAACGGGCCGGACATGCCTTCGATCAGCGCCAGCTGGATCGGTGTACCCGTGGGCTTATTGACCGGCTTACCTGCCGGCCCCGACGCCGCCTCGCCTGCGGCGTGAGCCGCCACGGTCATCGAAATCGCCGCCAGCGCGACGACTGCCGCTGCTGCCGCCCGTTGCCACTTCGCCATCGTCATTGCCCCGCTTGATTCGTCAAAGCGCGGATCATAGGGCGTTCCAGACGGAATAAGCAAGCCGGCGAATCCGTTATTGTGTATCCAGCGACACCTCGCACGAAGCGCAGATCTTTTGCCTTCGCCCGTGTCAAAATAATGCGTCTCGATGATAAAAACCGCCAATCAAACGCCATCGGAGGAATTCATGTTCAACCGCCACCCATTCACGGCGGCCTCGATCGAAGCGCAGTCCGCCACACCTCTGCGCCGCGCCGCGCTCGTCTGCCTGAGCGCGCTCGCGCTCACGGTTGCGCTCGCCGGCTGCGCCCAACCCTGGCAGCAATACACCCAGGGCGCGGACGCATCGACCATCATTGCCCGCCTCGGCGCACCGCGTGAAAGCTACGACCTGCCCAACGGCGGCAAGCGGCTGATGTGGCCGACCCAGCCAATGGGCGAAACCACCACCGCTGCCGATATCGACGCATCCGGCAAGATCGTCTCGGTACGCCAGGTGCTTCAGCCTAACGAGTTCTACCGCGCGGAAATCGGCAAGTGGACGAAGAGCGACGTGCTGGTGAACTTCGGCCGTCCGGTCGAAACCTCGTACTTCCCGCTGATGAAGCGTGAGGTCTGGACGTATCGCTATCTGGAAGACAACGTCTGGTACATGATGTACAGCTTCTATTTCGACGATCAGGGCATCGTGCGTCTCACGCAGAAGACACCTGACCCGCTGCACGATCCGGATCGCCGCAACCTGTTCTGAGCATCCGCTCGAACCCATTGCCTATGAATCCGCGAAGCCGCCTCCTCAGGCGGCTTTTTTTATTTATGTCGCATGACAGCGAATTTTATTTCGCGCACGGCGGATTTATTTTTTGATAGAAAGGTTTTCGTAAGCATTGATTCGGTGCTGACTGCGCTTGCCGTGGTCCGCACGCCGTGAATCCGGCCATGAATCGATGCGCCCACTTACGGAGCCGCTCTCGATGAACCGTCCGAAACGTCTGCTAGTCGCCAATGTCGCATGGGCGCACGAAACCGCTGCGCGCAACCCGGAATTTTTCCGTGATCTCGCGCGAGGCCAAAATCCGCACGTGCTGTGGGTCGGCTGCTCGGACAGCCGTGTGCCCGCGGAAACCATCACGCATTGTGAGCCGGGCGATCTGTTCGTTCACCGCAACATCGCCAACCTCTTCCATCCCGACGACGACAACTCCGCCAGCGTCCTCGAATATGCCGTGCGGGTACTTAAGGTGGGGCACGTAATCGTCTGCGGTCACTATGGCTGTGGCGGCGTGCGCGCCGCCCTGCTGCCGCCGGAACCCACGCTGCCACACGTCAATCGCCGGATCGCGCCGTTATGCGCGTTAGCAAAAGCGCATAGCGACGAGCTCAGGAGTCATGCGAGCGAGCAGGCGCGGGTTAATCGCCTCGCGGAGCTCAACGTGCTCGAACAGGTGCGCCAGTTACGCGCAAGTCCGATCGTACGGGACGCCGACCCCGCACCGCTCGTTCACGGCTGGATCTTCGCGCTTGAGGACGGCCGCATCAAGGTACTCACGTCCGGCTATGAAGCCGACGACGCGATGAACTGCGCGACAGCCGCCCATAGCGCCGCCGCCTGATGCGCGACTTTTATCGCGGACGGCCCTCGGTTTGAGCCGCGCCGCCTACGCAACTCCCAACACTACTGCACCGACTCCATGAACCTTCGAGCTTTCTTTTCCACGTTTCAGCGCGATCTACTGGCCGGCACCGTTGTTTTTCTGGTGGCGTTGCCGCTGTGTCTGGGTATCGCGAACGCTTCGGGCGTCGAGCCATTCGCCGGGCTTGTGTCGGGCATCGTCGGCGGTCTGGTGGTGGCCGTGCTGAGCGGCTCGCGCCTGAGCGTCAGTGGACCGGCGGCGGGCCTCGTCGTGATCGTCGTCGACGGAATCGCGCAACTTGGCAGCTTCTCTGCATTCCTGCTCGCAGTGCTGCTGTCCGGCGCGATTCAGTTCGGCTTCGGGATGTTGAAGGCCGGCAGATTCGCGGCCTATGTGCCGTCGCCGGTCATCAAAGGCATGCTTGCGGCGATCGGCGTGCTGCTGATCGTCAAACAATTCCCGCTCGCGCTCGGGCTGTTCAGTTCGAATGCGCCGGCCGGGTCGCAAGCGGTCGCGCAGGTGGCCGGCAGCGTAACGACCCCGTTCGGCTCGATATCGCCTGCGGCCTGCGTCATCACGTTGCTGTCGCTAGCGATTCTGGTGGGCTGGGAAACCCGCGCGCTGCGCCGCTTCAGACTCGTGCGCCTCGTCCCCGCGCCGCTCGCCGTGGTTCTGCTGGGGATCGGCGCCACGCTGCTACTCGGCCTGCTCGCCCCGTCGTTTGCGCCGCCTGCCGAGCATCGCGTCGCGCTGCCTTCGATCGAATCCTTCGGCGCGTTGCGGCTCGCCCTCGAATGGGCCGACTTCGGGCCGCACTTCGCACAACTCGTCAATCCCGATGTCTGGCGCGTCGCCATCACGCTGGCGATCGTCGCCAGTCTCGAAACGCTGTTGAGCCTCGAAGCCGTCGAGCAGATCGACCCTGCCCGACGCGCCGCGCCGCCGGATCGCGAATTGAAGGCGCAGGGCGTGGGTAATCTGATCGCCGGCGCGATCGGTGGCTTGCCGATCACCTCGGTTATTGTGCGCAGTTCCGCGAACGTGCACGCGGGCGCCCAGAGCCGGCTCTCCGCAATCATTCATGGCGTGTTGCTGCTGGTCAGCGTCTTCCTGCTCACCAGCATCATCAACCTGATTCCGCTTGCCTGCCTCGCGGCCATTCTCATCTTTACCGGTGTCAAGCTCGCCAAGCCATCGTTGTTCGTCGGCATCGCGAGGCAAGGTTTTGCGCCGTTTGCACCGTTCATCGTCACGCTGGTCGGCGTGCTCGCCACCGATCTGCTGATCGGCATCGTGCTCGGCGTTCTGTGCAGCGTGTTGCTCGCGTTGTATGAGAATCTGCGCAGCCCGATCGTACTCGCGCAGCATGGCGATCACTATCTGCTGTCGTTTCGCAAGGACGTGTCGTTTCTCGGCAAGGTGCCGCTCAAGCACTATCTGCAACAGATTCCCGACGGCGCGACCCTGATCGTCGACGCAACGCGCGCCGACTTCGTCGATCACGATGTGCGTGAACTGCTGGACACGTTTGTCGCCGATGCGCCGCGCCGCGCAATCGCGGTTGAAGTGCGGCATCAGGTGCAGGCACAGGCACGCGCGGCGCGTGGTTGGTCGATGCGGCGTGCGGCGACGGAGTAGCCTGAGTCAAGGTAACGCGATTGCAAGCGCCGCAAAAAAAGAAACCCCGTGCCATTCAGGGCACAGGGTTTCTTGTCACCTTCTTGTCAATCTGGTTCAGCAAAGCGCGCAACCAGGAGCACGCCAGCCGCCATCACTCCGAGCGTTGCGGATTCAACTTATCGACGTTCGAATACAGCTTGTTGAGCGCCGAGATATAAGCCTTCGCGGAAGCCGCAACGATATCCGGATCGGTGCCCACGCCGTTGACGATCCGCCCGCTCTTCGACAGGCGCACGGTCACTTCGCCCTGCGCCTGCGTACCGGTCGTGATCGCATTCACCGAATACAGCAGCAGTTCCGAGCCGCTGCCCACTTCCGTTTCAATCGCATTGAGCGTGGCATCCACCGGACCGTTGCCGCGCGCTTCGCCGGTCACTTCCTTGCCTTCGACCGAGAACACGATCTTCGCGTGCGGTTGCTCGCCGGTCTCCGAATGCTGCGCCAGCGACAGGAACTTGTAGTGCTCTTTCTCCTGGGCCTCAGCCGACTCCTCGGTGACGATCGCGATGATGTCTTCGTCGAAGATTTCCGACTTGCGGTCCGCCAGTTCCTTGAAGCGTGCGAACGCGGTATTCAACTCGCCTTCGCTATCGAGCGCGATGCCCAGTTCCTGCAGACGTTGCTTGAACGCATTGCGGCCCGACAACTTGCCCAGCACGATCTTGTTCGCGCTCCAGCCCACATCTTCGGCACGCATGATTTCGTACGTGTCGCGCGCTTTCAGCACGCCGTCCTGGTGAATGCCGGACGCGTGCGCAAATGCGTTCGCGCCAACCACCGCCTTGTTCGGCTGCACGACGAAACCGGTGATCTGCGACACCAGCTTCGAAGCCGGCACGATCTGCGTCGTATCGAGTCCGATATCGAGGCCGAAGTAATCCTTGCGGGTCTTCACCGCCATCACGATTTCTTCTAGCGACGTATTACCCGCGCGCTCGCCGAGCCCGTTGATCGTACACTCGACCTGACGCGCACCGCCGATCTGCACGCCGGCCAGCGAGTTCGCCACGGCCATGCCAAGGTCGTTATGGCAATGCACCGAGAACACGGCCTTATGCGAGTTCGGAATCCGCTCACGCAGCGTCTTCACGAGCTGGCCGTACAACTCCGGCACGCCATAGCCCACCGTGTCCGCGATGTTGATGGTGGTGGCGCCCTCGGCGATCACCGCTTCCAACACCCGGCACAGGAAATCCATGTCCGAGCGGCTGCCGTCTTCCGGCGAAAACTCGACGTCGTCCGTGAATTTGCGGGCGAAACGCACCGCCAGCTTCGCCTGCTCGAACACCTGATCCGGCGTCATGCGCAGCTTCTTTTCCATATGCAGCGGCGACGTTGCGATGAACGTATGGATGCGGAAATGATCGGCCGGCTTGAGTGCGTCGGCAGCGCGTTGAATGTCTTTGTCGTTGGCCCGGGCCAGCGAGCAGATCGTGCTGTCCTTGATCAGGCCCGCGATCGTCTGGATCGAATCGAAGTCGCCGTTCGAGCTGGCCGCGAAGCCGGCTTCGATCACGTCCACTTTCATCCGTTCGAGTTGCTTGGCGATACGGATTTTTTCTTCTTTCGTCATCGACGCGCCGGGCGATTGCTCGCCGTCGCGCAAGGTGGTGTCGAATATGATCAGTTTGTCGGACATGTCGGGTCTCCTGGGGAGTCGTTCAATTGCGGGGATCGGATTCTGGAATTTTGGGGTTTGCGCCACCGTTGGCGACGCTAAAAACCACAGACGAGGCAGACGGAGGGCAAAAAGCTCGGCGATCAGCGCGGTAGACGCGCCGCACTGGCGCGCCTGGCTGCGCACCGGCTTGTTGAGGCTCGCGTCGCGGCTCAAACGGGAACGCGAACGCATCTCTCAAACGACTATAGCGGCATTCCCCTCATCGTGCAATTGGCGTCAGACCTGCCTGCCGCGCGCCGTGGGACGGGCTCCAAAACGAAAAACGGCAGCCTCGAAAGGCTGCCGTTTTCTTGTGTCGCTTTCATGCACCGGTTGAGCGCTTTACCTGTCCCGTGCCACGGACCGAGCCGGGTTCGCTCTGCCCCGCAGCGCCTGATAGCCCCAGAACACATAGCCCGACAGACCGTACAGCACGAACAGGCCAAACAGCATCAGCGGCGGATCGGACGACACCAGCACGAACGCCACGACCACCAGCAAAATCACGCCGAACGGCACGCGGTGCCGCACGTCGAGCGCCTTGCCGCTATAAAAAGGCGCGTTCGACACCATCGTCACACCGGCATAAATGGTCAGTACGAAGGCGACCCACGGCAGCCACACCAGCTTGAGCGGCACGCGGTTGTCGGTGGCGAGCCACACGAAGCCGGCGATCAGCGCCGCGGCTGCGGGGCTCGGCATACCCTGGAAGAAACGCTTGTCGACCACGCCGATGTTCGTATTGAAGCGCGCCAGACGCAGCGCCGCCCCCGAGCAGTAAACGAACGCGGCAAGCCAGCCCCAGCGGCCGAGATCCTTCAGAATCCACTCGTACATCACGAGCGCCGGCGCCACGCCGAACGACACCATGTCCGAGAGGCTGTCGAACTGCTCGCCGAACGCACTCTGCGTATGGGTCATACGGGCGACGCGGCCGTCCATGCCGTCCAGCACCATTGCCACGAAGATCGCGATCGCCGCGATTTCGAAGCGCACGTTCATCGCCTGCACCACGGCGAAGAAGCCGCAGAAAAGCGCGGCGGTGGTGAACGCATTCGGCAGCAGATAAATGCCGCGCTTTCTCAAGAACTGCTGACGCTGCGCGCGCCGGCTATCGACTGCCGGCGACTCCGTCACGATCGGCTTGTTACGGCGGAACGGACGCGGCAACGGTCCACTGTTACGGGGTCGACGCGGTTTGAATGCGGCCATTCGGAAAACCTCCTTGGTGCCGCTTTATAGTTCAGCGAGGATCGTGGACGACGCGGAAACCTTCTCGCCGATCGACACACGCGGACGGCTGCCCACCGGCAGATACACGTCGACGCGCGAGCCAAACCGGATAAACCCATAGCGTTGACCACGCGTGAGCGGCTCTCCGGCCCGCACATAGCAAAGAATCCGCCGTGCAATCAGGCCGGCGATCTGCACCGAGGTCACCGTCTGCCCGCCGGCCATCTGGATCACCACCGCGTTGCGCTCGTTTTCGGTCGAAGCCTTGTCCACGGCGGCGTTCAGGTACGCACCCGGGAAATATTCGACCTTGGAGATCGCGCCGTCTACCGGCGAGCGTTGCGAATGCACGTTGAAGACGTTCATGAACACGCTGATCTTCAGCGCTTCACGGTTGGCATACGGGTCATGCGCTGTTTCGACCGCGACGATACGGCCGTCTGCCGGGCACAGCACAGCATTGGCCTGAGTCGGAATCGGGCGCGCCGGATCGCGGAAGAACTGCACCACGAAGGCCAGAAGCAGCCAGAACAGCCATGCCAAGCCGAACCCCGCGAAGAATTGAACCAGTAATGCTACGACGGCTGCGATGGCGATGAACGGCCAGCCTTCTCGCGCGATGATCGGATGAGGGTAATTCATGGATGGCTTCAGTATTTTTGTAAAACCGTAGGATAGCAAAAGCCGCCCAGGGTTCAGCACCCTTGGACGGCTTTTTGCATTACCGGCTGCCGCGACGATGCGCCGCGCCGGTCAGATGCGGCAGAACTGGCTGCTTAGTTCTTCGACTGGTCGACCAGCTTGTTCGCGGCGATCCACGGCATCATCGAGCGCAGCTTCGCGCCCACCGTTTCGATCTGGTGCTCGGCCGTCAGACGGCGGCGCGATTGCAGCGTCGGTGCGCCGGCCTTGTTTTCGATGATGAAGCTCTTTGCGTACTCGCCGGTCTGAATGTCCGTCAGCACGGCCTTCATCGCCTTCTTCGTTTCAGCCGTGACGATACGCGGACCCGTCACGTACTCGCCGTATTCGGCGTTGTTCGAGATCGAGTAGTTCATGTTCGCGATGCCGCCTTCGTAGATCAGGTCGACGATCAGCTTCAGTTCGTGCAGGCATTCGAAGTACGCCATTTCCGGCGCGTAGCCTGCTTCCACCAGCGTTTCGAAGCCGGCCTTGATCAGGTCGACCGTACCGCCGCACAGCACGGCTTGTTCGCCGAACAGGTCGGTTTCCGTTTCTTCGCGGAAGTTCGTTTCGATGATGCCGGCACGGCCGCCGCCGTTCGCTGCCGCGTACGACAAAGCGATGTCACGTGCTGCGCCCGACTTGTCTTGCGCAACGGCGATCAGGTGGGGCACGCCGCCACCTTGCGAGTACGTACCGCGAACCGTGTGGCCCGGCGCCTTCGGCGCGATCATGATCACGTCCAGATCCGCACGCGGGATCACTTGACCGTAGTGCACGTTGAAGCCGTGCGCGAAAGCCAGTGCCGCGCCTTGCTTGATGTTGGCGTGCACTTCCTTTGCGTAGACGTCGGCGATCTGCTCGTCCGGCAGCAGCATCATGACGACGTCCGCGCCCTTGACGGCTTCCGCCACTTCCTTGACTTGCAGGCCGGCGTTTTCAGCCTTGCTCCACGATGCGCCGCCCTTACGCAGACCGACCGTGATGTTCACGCCGCTTTCCTTCAGGTTCAGCGCGTGAGCATGGCCTTGCGAGCCATAGCCGATGATGGTGACTTGCTTGCCCTTGATGAGGGAGAGGTCGGCGTCCTTGTCGTAGAAAACTTTCATGTCGGTTCCTTGGCTAAATTCGGTGAAATCAGTGAAATACAAATACTGCGAATGTTGTGTTGCTGACCGGGCGGCGCCAGTTGCCGGCACTGCCCGGTTTCGATCGAGACGGTTAAGACGGCTAGTAACCGCAACTCAGCGCGCGCGTCAAACCTTCAGAATGCGCTCGCCGCGGCCGATGCCCGAACTGCCCGTACGGACGGTTTCGAGAATCGCGGTCGCGTCGATCCCTTCGATGAAGGCATCGAGCTTGTCGCTCGCGCCCGTCAGTTCGATCGTATAGGTCTTTTCTGTGACGTCGATGATGCGGCCGCGGAAAATATCCGACATCCGTTTCATCTCCTCACGTTCCTTGCCGACCGCCCTCACCTTGATCAACATCAGCTCACGCTCGATGTGGGCGCCCTCGGTAAGGTCGACCACTTTCACCACCTCGATCAGGCGGTTCAGATGCTTCGTGATCTGTTCGATCACGTCGTCCGAGCCGATGGAAACGATGGTCATGCGCGACAGCGAACGGTCTTCGGTCGGAGCCACCGTCAAGGTTTCAATGTTGTAGCCGCGTGCCGAGAAGAGACCGACCACGCGTGACAACGCGCCCGGTTCGTTTTCCAGCAGGACTGAAATGATGTGTCTCATGTTTCGCTTCTTCCAGATGTTTTGTCGATGTATGCGAGCCGGTTCGCGCCGCTTCGTCCGCTTTCGCCCTTTGTGGAGGCGCGCTTGACGAAGCCAACGCTGCGTTTAACTCAACGCGCCGTCGTTATAGATCTTCCGATCCCATGAGCATCTCGGTGATGCCCTTGCCGGCCTGAACCATCGGCCAGACGTTTTCGGTCGGATCGGTCTGGAAATCGAGAAACACCGTGCGATCTTTCAGGCGCAGCGCTTCCTTCAACGCCGGTTCCACGTCGGCCGTGCGTTCGATACGCATGCCCACATGACCGTACGCTTCAGCCAGCTTCACGAAATCCGGCAGCGCATCCATGTACGAATGGGAATAGCGCTTGCTGTATTCGATCTGCTGCCACTGACGCACCATGCCGAGATAGCGGTTGTTCAGCGAAATGATCTTCACCGGAGTCTCGTACTGCTTGCAGGTCGAGAGCTCCTGGATACACATCTGGATCGAGCCTTCGCCCGTGATACAGAGCACGTCGTCGTCCGGATGCGCCATCTTCACGCCCATCGCCGCCGGCAGGCCGAAGCCCATCGTGCCGAGACCACCGGAGTTGATCCAGCGGCGCGGCTTGTTGAAGCGATAGAACTGCGCCGCCCACATCTGGTGCTGGCCGACGTCGGAACACACGAAGGCATTGCCGTCGGTCAGTTCCCACGCCTTTTCCACCACGTACTGCGGCTTGATGATGTCGCTCTTACGGTCGAACTTGAGGCAGTCTTTGGCGCGCCAGGCTTCGATGTCCTTCCACCAGTCGGCGAGCGCCGCGGTGTCCGGGCCATGCTCGGCCGTCTGCAACTGCTCGATCAGTTCCTTCAGCACTTCCTTCACGTCGCCGACGATCGGAATGTCGACCTTGACGCGCTTGGAGATGGAGGACGGATCGATGTCGATATGGATGATCTTGCGCGGGCGCGACGCGAAGTGCGCCGGGTCGCCGATCACACGGTCGTCGAAACGCGCACCGATCGCGATCAGCACGTCGCAGTGCTGCATCGCCATGTTGGCTTCGTACGTGCCGTGCATGCCGAGCATGCCGAGGAATTTCTTGTCGCTCGCGCGGTAGCCGCCCAGACCCATCAACGTATTCGTGATCGGATAGCCGAGCAGATCGGCGAACTGGTTCAGTTCACGCGATGCATCCGCGAGGATGATGCCGCCGCCGGTGTAGATATAAGGACGTTTGGCCGACAGCAACAAGGCCACGGCCTTGCGGATCTGGCCGGAGTGACCTTTCGTGACCGGGTTGTACGAGCGCAGCGAAACGTTCTTGAGCGGTTCGTACTGGCACGGCATCTTCGAGACGTCTTTCGGAATGTCGATCAGCACCGGGCCAGGACGGCCAGTGCGGGCGATATAGAAAGCTTTCTTGACGGTAGCGGCGAGATCGCGCACGTCCTTCACGAGGAAGTTGTGCTTCACGCAAGGACGCGTGATGCCGACCGTATCGCACTCCTGGAACGCATCCTGACCGATCGCGGCAGTCGGCACCTGGCCGCTGATAATCACCATCGGGATCGAATCCATGTAGGCCGTCGCGATGCCGGTCACCGCATTGGTGACGCCGGGGCCGGAGGTCACGAGGCACACACCCACTTTGCCGGTGGAACGCGCATAGGCGTCAGCGGCGTGGACTGCGGCTTGTTCGTGGCGCACGAGGACGTGCTGGAATTTGTCCTGCTTGTACAGCTCGTCGTAAATGTAGAGTACCGAGCCGCCGGGATAGCCCCAGATAAACTCGACGTCTTCGTCGGCCAGTGCCTTCATGAGCACGGTGGCGCCGATAGAGTCAGCTTCGGGATGGGGGGTCGTATCCGACGTGGAGAATTCCGCGCTGGGCATATTCATTTATTCACCTTTCGAATTTTCGGCAAAAAATTGATCGGGTGCTCTCTGCCGGGCTTGTGGCTCGGGTTCAAGCGGCGCGTCCAGTTGACAGGTGAGCTTCTTGGGCCACACCTCAATTGAGACAAGTCACTTATGTTGCGAACCAGCGACGATATCTGCAGAAGTCCGCGCGGTCAAGCAAATATTGCCCTGGCGCCCCGCCGTCAATCTCGCTAACGAATAAAAACGACCGAAATCCTGTTATAGAGATGCAAGCTAGGGCGGGTTTCGCCCCAGCGGAGCGAAAGTTTGTTAGCATCCGCGAGTTTTACGACATTTTTCGACCGATTACGCGCACGCACGCTGCGCCGACCCCCAAACGGATGGCATCAGACAAGGAACTCGCCGATTTTCTGGCGGGCGTCGAAAGGCGCGCATTCAAGCAGACGGTCTACGCCGTGCGGGACGACGACGCGTCGCTCGATATCGTGCAGGACGCGATGATCAAGCTCGCCGAAAAATACGGTGATCGTCCAGCCGCCGAACTTCCGCTGCTGTTTCAGCGTATTCTCCAGAATGCGATGCACGACTATTTCCGTCGTGCCAAAGTGCGCAATACCTGGGTTAGTCTCTTTTCTTCGCTCGGCAACGCCGACGACGACGAATTCGACCCGCTCGAAACATTCGAGGCGCAGCAAGGCTCGGCGGGCGCCGAGAGCAACGAACAGAAACTCGAACGCGAACAGGTCTTACAGTTAATCGACGACGAGATCCAAAAATTACCGGCACGTCAACGGGAGGCGTTTCTCATGCGTTATTGGGAAGATATGGATGTCGCCGAGACTGCCGCCGCGATGGGCTGCTCCGAGGGTAGCGTGAAAACGCACTGCTCGCGGGCCACGCACACGCTGGCGCAAGCGCTCAAGGCTAAAGGAATCACGCTATGAGCTCCCTGGAAACCAAAGAACTCGAATTCGCCCGCCAGGTGCGCCGCGCGCTCGACGAAAACGCCGCCAGCATTCCGGCCGCCACCGTCGACCGGCTCGCCGTCGCGCGCCGCGCCGCACTTGCACGCAAGAAGCCCGAAACCGTGAGCGCGCCGGTCTTCGTGCCCGCCTTCGCCGCTGCCGGCATGCCGCACGTCGAGATGCCGCAGCGCCGCCGTTCGCCGCTGCGCCGTTTTGCGCTCGCGTGGCCGCTCGCCGCGCTGGTCATCAGCCTCGTGGGTATTGCCTACTGGGAAGACCAGCAACGCACGGCCGAACTCGCCGATATCGATGCAGCCATGCTAAGCGACGACCTGCCGCTCAATGCCTATCTCGACCACGGTTTCAACGCGTATCTATCACGCGCCCACTGAGCGGGAGATTCTTCGGGTGAGTTACAAGCGCGGCTTGGCCGTTGTTTTCGGATGCACGATCGCGGCCCTGGTGTCGTTCGCCGCGACGTATCCGCGCTTCTATCCGAGCCCGGCCTCGCCCGCCAGCGCGCCTGCCGCAAGCGGCAACGCGACCGCCAAGGCGCCCGCGCCTACCCTCGCCGTCGACCTGCCGGGCCTGCCCGGCAGCAAGAGCCCAATGGCATGGTCCCGCCTGAGTGCGGCCGATCACGTCGCGCTCGCGCCGTTCGCCGGCGAATGGGACACCTTCAGCGAAGAACGCAAGCGAAAATGGATCAGAATCGCGTCGCGTTACCCGAAGTTGTCGCCTGAAGCACAAAAACGCCTGCATGACCGCATGACCGAATGGGTGCGTATGACCCCCGATCAGCGGCGCGTCGCACGCGAGAACTACCAGGTGTCGAAAGAATTACCGCGCGAAACCCGCCAGAACGCCTGGAAGGCTTATCAGCAATTGCCGGAAGAGCAGAAGGAGCGGCTCGCCGCGAGCGAGCGTAAGCGGCGGCCGAGCGTGGTGAGCGCACCGCCGTCGGGCAAGACCGAGATCAAGGGCCTGGATCGCCTCGTCAAGGCCCGCGAGCACGAGGCGAGCGGCGCCGCAGCGGCGAGCGCCGCGGCTGCCGCGGCGCTGCCGAGCCCGGCCACCACGCCGGCGATTCCGGCTGCGGGCAGCTTCGTGCCCGCCATCCCGGTGCCGGTTTCGCCGTCCGAGGCGCCATCGATCTTCAACGGCTCCTGAGCGGAGCCCGCCTGTGTCCCAGCCGCTCGCCACCTCGACACTGCCCACCGCCTCGTCCGGCACGCCCACGGTTCGCCGGCGCCTCGCCACGCTGCTCTACGAAGCCGTGATCCTGTTCGGCGTCGTGTTCATTGCGGGTTATCTGTTCAGCACCTTGACGCAGCAGCGCAACGGTCTCACCCATCACAACCTGCTCGCCGCGTGGATCGGGCTCGTGGTCGGCCTGTATTTCGTCTGGTTCTGGACCCACAGCGGCCAGACGCTGCCGATGAAAACGTGGCGCCTGCGCGTCGTCGCCGCTAACGGCGCGCCCGTATCCACCGGCCGCGCGATCGTTCGTTACGTGCTGGCGTGGCTGTGGTTTTTGCCGCCCCTCGCACTGCACCCGCTGCTAGGCCTCACCGTGCCGCAGACTCTGCTGATCGCCGCACTCTGGTTCGTGCTGTGGGCCGCCACCGGCCGCTTCGACCCGCAGCGTCAATTCCTGCACGACCGCCTCGCCGGCACCCGCGTCATTAGCGTCGCAAACTGACCACGCTGCCGCGCCCGCGGTTCGCGTTTGCTGTACTACCGGACTTACCGCCCGGCATCGTCCTTCTCCGAGCATCGCCGCTCCGCCGCCGTCTCCTTCTTCCGACACAGTAATAAGAACTTCTCGTGACTGTCACGGCGCGGTCACGCGCGACTGGCGCAATACGGGCACCGCAACTCGACGCGTGAGCCATGGACCCCAAAACGTCCGCGACTTCCCTGTTCCGCCAGACCGGCCCGAGCGTCGACCCCGTCGCGTTCCGCCCGGAACCCAACCCCAGTCACGGACGACCGCTGCCTGTGCCATCGCTGCCCCTCGACGCGCAAGCCGGCCATCAAGACGACGAACACGGCGAACCGCATCGCTATCGCACCATCTGGCTGTCCGACATCCATCTCGGCTCGAGCGGGTGCCAGGCGCCGTATCTGCTGGACTTCCTGCGGCACAACGAGTCGGAATACCTGTACCTGGTGGGCGACATCATCGACGGCTGGCAGTTGAAAAAAGGCTGGTACTGGCCGCAGGCGCACAACGACGTCGTACAGAAGATCCTGCGCAAAGCGCGCAAAGGCACCCAGGTCATCTACGTCCCAGGCAATCACGACGAAGCCGCGCGTCAATTCTGCGACCTCGCGTTCGGCGACATCCACGTACGCGGCGAAGCATTCCACACGACGCTCGCCGGCAAACGCCTCTGGATCGTGCACGGCGATCTGTTCGACGGCGTGATCCAGCACGCCAAGTGGCTCGCCTATCTCGGCGACACGCTCTACACGATGATCCTGATCCTGAACCGCTGGTTCAACCGGATCCGCAGCCGGCTCGGCTTCCCGTACTGGTCGCTGTCGCAATACCTGAAACATCAGGTGAAGAACGCAGTGAATTTCATCTCGTCGTTCGAGCGCGTGATGACCGACGAAGCACGCCGCCGCGGTTGCGACGGCGTGGTCTGCGGACACATTCACAAAGCCGAAATCCGCGAAATCGACGGTGTGCTGTATTGCAACGACGGCGATTGGGTCGAAAGCCTGTCGGCGCTCGTCGAGACGTACGAAGGCGAACTCAAGGTGATCTACTGGACTGTGATGCGCGCCCCGGAAGTCAGCGTGCAGAAAGCCCGGGCGACCGCGTAGCACCTCTCCACTTCTATTGGGCCGAAACCGATGAAGATCATGATCGTCACCGATGCATGGGAACCGCAGGTCAATGGCGTCGTGCGTACGCTGAAAAACACCACGCGCGAGCTCACCGCACTCGGCCACCGCGTCGACTTGCTGACACCGCTCGAATTCAAGACGATTCCGTGCCCGACCTATCCTGAGATTCGCCTGTCGCTGCTGCCGCGCCGCAAGCTCCATCAGCGCATTGACGAATTCGCGCCGGACGCGCTGCACATCGCCACCGAAGGCCCGCTCGGCATGGCCGCACGCGCCTACGCGATCAAACACAAGCTGCCGTTCACGACCGCCTATCACACGCGCTTTCCCGAATATGTGCAGGCGCGTTTCGGCATTCCGCTTGCGGTGACCTACAAGTTTCTGCACTGGTTCCACAAGGCGTCGCTGGCCGTGATGGCGCCCACACCGGTGGTCAAGGCCGACCTCGAAAAATTTGGCTTCACCAATGTGGTGCTGTGGACCCGCGGCGTCGACCTCGACATTTTTCACCAGATGGATTCGAAGGTGCTCAACACCGCGCGACCGATCTTTCTGTATGTGGGACGGGTGGCGGTCGAAAAGAACGTCGAGGCGTTCCTCAAGCTCGATCTGCCCGGCTCCAAGTGGGTCGCGGGCGAAGGCCCGGCACTCGCCGAGCTGAAGTCGCGCTATCCGCAGGCGAACTACCTGGGCGTCCTCACGCAAGCCGAGCTGGCCAAGGTCTACGCCGCTGCCGACGTCTTCGTGTTCCCGAGCCGCACCGATACTTTCGGGCTCGTCCTGCTTGAAGCACTGGCTTGCGGCACGCCGGTCGCGGCGTATCCGGTGACCGGCCCGATCGACGTGCTCGGCGACGGCGGCGCGGGCGCCATGCACGAGGACTTGCGTGAAGCCTGCCTCGAAGCGCTGAAAATCGACCGCGGCCATGCACGCGCGTGGGCCGAACGTTTCTCCTGGGCCGCGGCGTCCGAGCAGTTCGCGGCCCATCTGAAGCCGCTGCCGCGCGCGTCATACAGCGAGGAAAGCGCCGCCGCATGAAGCGGCGCGCCGAGCCGCCTATGCCAACCCGACACTCCAACGCAGCGCGCGCACCGAACGGCGCGTTGCGCGCTGTCAAACCCGATACCGGCGCTGCCAGCGTCGAGCCGTTCGAAGACGTGAGCGAGCAAGCCACGCCGGATCATGTCCAGCACGCGAACGGTTTTCACGGCATGAAAGGCGTGGGTCCCGAGGGCTCCGAGCAGTTCGATAACGAGCCCCATCACGAACCGCTCAGTCCCGACGATCCATTCGCCCCGCTCCCCTTCAATCCGTACAAGGGCAATCGCGGCCTGACCCGCGCATGGCACGCGATGAAAAATTCGCTGGCCGGGTTTCGGGTGGCGATCCGCGAGGAAAGCGCGTTTCGCCAGGAGCTCACGCTCGCGGCGATCCTGATTCCATGCGGCGTGCTGGTGCCGGTCGATCCGGTGTCGCGCGTGTTGCTTCTCGGCTCGGTGCTGCTGGTGCTGATCGTCGAGTTGCTGAATTCGAGCGTCGAGGCGGCCATCGACCGGATTTCACTCGAGCGCCACGAGTTGTCGCGCCGCGCCAAGGATCTCGGCAGCGCGGCGGTGATGGTCGCGCTTGGCATGTGCGTGATGACATGGGGGCTGATTGTCGGGCCGCTGATCGTGCACTGGATCAAAGCGTGGCTGTGAGCGCGACGGTAGCCCCATCCCGCGGCGCCTCGCGCGCCCCGGCCGCCGCAGCGGGCAATGAAAACCCTGAGTATCCGCGTGGTATTAGAACGGTCGGTTTATAATCGTCCGACAGCCCTACGGAAAATCGCTGGGGCGCTCAATATACCAACCGCGTCCGGGTGGATCACGCTAGAGCGGCAAGCCGCCACGCGCCCAGCCCGGCGTAACCAGGGCCGGACGACATGGAAGCCAAACCTCCCCGCCGCACCCGCGAACGGATCCTCGAACTGTCGTTGAAACTGTTCAACGAAATCGGCGAGCCGAACGTCACGACCACGACGATCGCCGAGGAAATGGAAATCAGTCCAGGCAACCTGTACTACCACTTCCGCAACAAAGACGACATCATCAACAGCATCTTCAGCCAGTTCGAGCAGGAGATCGAAAAGCGTCTGCGCTTTCCCGACGATCACCGCGCCACGATCGACGAGATGTGGTCGTACCTGCAGTACATGGTCGATTTCACCTGGCGCTATCGTTTCCTGTATCGTGATCTGAACGATCTGCTGGCGCGCAACCGTACGCTCGAAACACATTTCAAGCAGATCATCAGCCACAAGGTGCGCTTTGCGAGCCAGTTCTGCGAGCAGCTCGTGGCGGACGGCGAAATGGTCGCCACGCCCGAAGAACTGCAGGTGATCGCCACCAACATCGGCGTGATCGCCACGTACTGGCTGTCGTACCAGTTCGTGATGAACCCGCGCAAGTACAACGAGCAGGAAACCATTCGCGCCGAACTGCATCAGGTGAGCGTGCAGATCGTGTCGCTGATGGCGCCTTATCTGCGCGGGCGCTCACGGCAGATTTTCGACGACCTCGTATCGGGCAAGCTGCCCAAGCGCGAGTTCTACGACTACCTGCCGCCGAAGGAGGGCGCCGCGCCCCGCAACGAACCGAAGGACGTTTGAGTATGAAGTCGGTGTGTGTGTATTGCGGCTCCTCCGACGGAGCCAGACCGTTGTACGCCGAAGCCGCTCGCGCCTTTGGCCGCGCGCTGGTGCAGGCCGATCTCGCGCTGGTCTACGGCGGCGGCAAGGTCGGCCTGATGGGTGTGATCGCCGATACGGTGATGGCCGAAGGCGGCCGCGCAATCGGCGTGATTCCCGAGTTGCTGGTCAACAAGGAAGTCGGCCATAACGGCTTGACGGAATTGCATGTCGTACCCGATATGCATCATCGCAAGAAGATGATGGCCGACCTGTCCGACGCGTTCGTTGCAATGCCGGGCGGTGCCGGCACGCTCGAAGAACTGTTCGAGGTCTATACGTGGGCGCAACTCGGCTATCACCAGAAGCCGGTGGCACTGCTGAATATCGACGGCTTCTACGATCCGCTGATCGCGCTGCTCAAACACACGGTAGACGAAGGCTTCATGCGGCAGACCTACTTCGACATCCTGCAACGGGACGCCGACCCGGTCGCGCTGATCGGCAAGCTGCAGCGCTATCAACCGCCTGCCAGCGACAAATGGGCGATTAAACGCGACGCTGTCTGAGCGCCGCGTAGCGCACCTGTTCGACGCCCTCTTTCACCCCGCTGAACGAAACCGGCCGCGCACTCCCGCGGCCCCCACCCGAGCGATGAGGTTGCGATGACGAAAGCCGTTCTGATCACCGGTGGCAGCCGCGGCATTGGCCGCGCGACCGCGCGTTTGCTGGGCGCACGGGGCTGGTCGGTGGGCGTGAACTATGCGCAAAACCTGGCGGCAGCGCGGGAAACCGTTGCCGACGTGGAACGCGCTGGGGGCCAGGCGCTGGCGATTGCCGGCGACGTCGCCAGCGAAGCCGATGTGATCGCGATGTTCGACGCGCTCCAGCAAAAGTTCGGCCGGCTCGATGCACTCGTCAATAATGCCGGCATTGTCGCGCCGTCGAGTCAGCTTGCGGACATGGAGCTTGCGCGCCTGAAGCGTATGTTCGACGTCAACGTGCTCGGCGCCTACCTATGCGCACGCGAAGCGGCGCGCCGCATGTCGACCGCCCGTGGCGGCGCGGGGGGCGTGATCGTGAACATCTCGTCGGCGGCTGCACGTTTAGGCTCGCCGAACGAATACATCGACTACGCGGGCTCGAAAGGCGCAGTCGACACCCTGACAATTGGCCTCGCCAAAGAACTCGGCCCGCAGGGTGTGCGCGTGAACGCGGTGCGCCCCGGCCTGATCGACACCGACATCCACGCGAGCGGCGGCAAGCCCGAGCGCGCCGCCCAGCTCGGCGCGACCACGCCGCTCGGCCGCCCCGGCAGCGCCGACGAGGTTGCCGAGTCGATCGTCTGGTTGTTGAGCGACGCCGCCTCGTACGTGACGGGCGCGCTGCTCGACGTCACCGGCGGCCGCTGAGCGGCCCCTCAACCGCCCCTCAACCGCTCTTAAGCTGCCCCTGAGCTGCCCCTCTTCTGTTTGCGCGGCCGGCGAGTTTCCGCAGCCGCTTTCTCCTCCCCACCCCCTATTCCCCTCGATCTGGCGAAGAATCGATGCGATCCGTTTGACTGACCGCCATATTCTTCGCTTTTTCTGTAATCGTTCGTAATAAAGCGGGTCTACAATCGCAGCATTCGCATGCAGCCGCAGGCTGTGCGCAGCTAGACCACAAGCCCGCGGCCAACGCCGCCGCGTAGGGCCATCAGAGATTCTCATGTACGAAAACTCATCCGCGCCCTGGCGCACGGGGACCGTCGCGGTTGCGACGCCTGCACCGGCCGGCTCCGCCGACGGTGCGCCGGGCACGCACGCCGGCTCGGCACGCGTTGACGAGTCCGGCGCGGTCTTGTCAGACGGCCTCGCGGCGGCGGCCGAAGCCGCAACGCCCGCAAGGCCCGCCACGCCTGCCGGCTCCTCGACACCCGCCGCGCCGGGGCCGGCTCCCGCTTCACGCGGCGCGCGGCGCTTGCGTGCGCTGGCCGCTGCCCGTCCGCTCATGTGGCTGGCGGCGCTGGCCGTCCTGTGCGCGTGGCTTCTGCCCGGCACCCTCGGCCACGAGCCGTGGAAACAGGACGAGACCTATACGTTCGGCATCATCCAGCACATGCTCGATACCGGCGACCTGGTCGTGCCGACCAACGCCGGCCAGCCCTTTGTCGAAAAGCCGCCGATCTACGATTGGGTCGCCACGGGCTTCGCCTGGATGCTCGGCCGCTATCTGCCGCTGCATGATGCTGCCCGCCTTGCGAGCGCGCTCTTCGCGGGCCTGACCGTCTACTACACGGCACGCGTCGCCCGCCGCGCGGTGAGCGCGTCCAGCTGGTTCGATATCCGCGTGATCGGTACGCTGGCGTTATTCGCGAGCACGCTCGTCGTCATCAAGCACGTGCATGACATGATGACCGACGTCGCGTTGATGGCCGGCGCCGCGCTCGGTTTCTGCGGATTGTTCGAGCTCGTGCTGGTGCACCTGCGCGACGAAGCGCGCCTGCTGCCGGTCGACGTGCACCACCGGCGCCACGCGATTCTGAGCGGCGCGGCGATGTTCGGCGCGGGCGTCGGCGTGTCGCTGCTGGCCAAGGGCCTGTTCGTGCCGCTCGTCTTCGGCGCGACCACCGTCGCCGTGCTGGTGCTGTATCCCGCCTGCCGCACGCGCAGCTTCGCGGCGTCGCTCGGCGTCGCCGCACTGGTCTGCGCGCCCTTCGCGCTGATCTGGCCAATCTGCTTCTATCTACGCTCCGAAGCGCTCTTCAAGGTCTGGCTGTGGGACAACAACGTCGGCCGCTTCTTCGGCTTTTCGGTGGCGGAACTCGGCTCTGAAAACGAAAGCCGCTGGTTCGTGTTGCGCACCGTGCTGAGCGTCGGTTTCCCGGTCGTGCCGCTTGCGGTAGCCGCGCTCGCCGGCGGCGGATGGCGTCGCTGGCGTGATCCGCGCGTGGCGTTGCCGGTGATGTTCTCGGGCATCGGTTTCGCCGTGCTGCAAACGTCGGCAACGGTTCGCGAACTGTACATTCTGCCGTTCATTGCCCCGCTCGCCTTGGTGGCGACGCGAGGCATCGACAGGCTGCCGCAGCGCCTGCACGCAGGCTGGGACATAGCGAGCCGCGTGCTGTTCGGCGCTATGGCCACGCTCGCCTGGATCATCTGGTCGATCATGAGCGGTCCGGCCGATACACATGCGTCGCTGCACTGGCTCGGCCGCTGGTTGCCACTCGACTGGGTGCTGCCCGTCAAACCCATATTGATCGCGGCCGCATTGCTAATGACGCTCGGCTGGCTGTGGCTGCTGCCGGTCTTCAGACACACCGGCAAATGGCGCGGCGCGCTGAGCTGGTGCGCGGGTGCGATTCTCGCGTGGGGGCTGGTGAGCACCCTGCTGCTTCCATGGCTCGATTATGCGAAGAGTTACCGCTCCGTGTTCGAAAACCTCGGCGCCGCCATGAACATCGAATGGAACGACGGCGACTGCATGGCCAGTACCGGACTCGGCGAATCCGAAGCGCCGATGCTCTACTACTACACAGGTATCGAGCATCAACCGGTCGCGAACACTGCGGCAACCGAATGCACATGGCTGATCGACCAGGGCCGTCGCGACAATGCGCGCGCGCCAGCGGGCGATTGGCGGCTGTTCTGGTCGGGCGCGCGACCGGGCGATACCGGCGAGTTGCTGCGGGTATTTGTGCGGACTCCGGCGAAGCCCGCGGACGGCGAGTAGCGCATGGCGGCAAAGAGCGCAGCCATGCCATGTGCCGCCGCTTTTCCAACGCCTAGAAAGACGAGCCGGGTCCTTTCAGGAAAGCCCTTTCTTCATCCGTAGACTGCCGCCCGAGCGCCGCGTTGCGATGAGGAAAGCGTCCAAAACGCTCGATGATTCTGGCGTGCCCGACTGCCGATGAGTAGTAGGACGCACCTTCCGGCTCGGCCTTCAGTTGTTTGAACAGGCGCAACGATTCATGCTGACTGGCAAGCGTTTCGTCGTGTTCGAACGGCAAATACGCGAACGCGCGATGATGCGCGGTAGGCAACCGGAGATCGGCGCCGCTTGCGAACATCTGCTGCGCAACGCGCAGCGCCTGATGATCTGCCGCGAAAGCGCGCGGCGTATTGCGATAGCAATTGCGGGAAAACTGATCCAGCACGATGATCAGCGCCAACGCGCCAAGCGGCGTTGCCGTCCAGTTGTCGAGGGCCCCTTCGCGCGCCGCATCGATCAGCGTCCCGAAGCGTTCCAGCAGCATCGCGTCGAAAGCCGGATCGCGGGCAAACCAGAGCTTGCGCGCCTGGCCGAAGGTGGGCGTATCCGGCGCGCCAAACCAGCAGTCGAGAACCGCGCGCGCCTCGGCCGCTTCCAGCCCTGCGGCCCGCTCAACCATTGCGATTGCGCATCCAGTCCGCTGTCTCGAAGAACGACGCCAGCAGACGCTCCCGCAACGGTTCGGAGAGCCCGACGTCTTCCATTGCCCAGGCCATGCAGCGAAGCCATTGATCCCGCTCGCTGGACGCGATCGGAAACGGCATGTGCCGCGCCCTCAACCTGGGATGCCCGAAGCGGCTGATGTAATGATCGGGTCCACCCATCCAGCCGCACAGGAACCAGAAAAATTTGTCGCGCGAACCATCGAGCGACTCCGGATGCAAGGCCCGAATTCCGGCGAATTCCGTTTCGAGATCCATCAGGTCATAAAACCGGTCGACCAGTTCGCGCACGCGCGCTTCACCACCCACCAGCTCGAAGGCCGTCGGCTGTGCGGCGGACACTTCGTCGTTAAGATCGCTCATACCCAATCACAAAGAACATCAAAGAAAAATCACGCATCCCGCAGCGATTGCAACGCGGGCCGCGTCAGCACATGCCGCAAGCTGATCCAGCCCCCCACACCCGCGCAGGCGATCCCGGCGGCGATACCCGCGGGCAACAGCCATGGATCGAAGCTCAGATAAAACTCGAACACGCGCGTCGCCAGCAACCAGCCGATCACTTGCGCGCCGATCGCCGCCATCAAGCCGGCCAGCGCCCCTACCGCCACAAACTCGGCGATCTGCACCGCCCGCACCTGGCGATGCGAGGCCCCCAGCGCGCGCAGCAGCGCGGATTCTCGCATACGCTCATCGCGCGTGCCGGCCAGCGCCGCGTAGAGCACCAGCACGCCGGCCGCGAGCGTGAACGCGAACAGGAACTGCACCGCGCCGATTACCTGCTGCAAGACGCGCTGCACCTGGGCCAGAATCGGACCCATATCGATTGCCGTGAGGTTCGGATAAGCGGCGATCAGCCCGTCGATGATCGACTGATTTTGCGGTGGCAAATGGAAGCTGGTAATGAACGTCGCCGGGAAATCCTGCAACGCGGCCGGCGGCATCAACACGAAAAAATTGACCTTGAACGAACCCCAGTCGAGCTTGCGCACACTCGTCACCGGCGCGTCGATCTGCAAACCCGTCACGTCGAAACGCAGCGTATCGCCGGGCTTCACGTTGATCAGCTTCGCCAAGCCCTGTTCGATGGAGATCTGCGGCGTCTTCGTGTCGCCGTACCAGGTGCCGGCGGAAAGACGGTTGTCGTCAGGCAGCTCGGTCGTGTACGACAGATTGAATTCGCGGTCGACGAGACGTTTGGCATCCTCGCCTTTGAATGAATCCGGATTGACGGGTTTGCCGTTGATCGCGATCAGCCGGCCGCGCACCATCGGCGCGAGCACCGTGCCGGGCACGCCGTGCGTGTTCAGATATTGCGTGACAGCGTCGCGCTGGTCGGGCTGGATGTCGATGATAAATTCGTTGGGCGCATCCGGCGGCGTGGATTTGCGCCAGCCGGCCACGAGGTCGTTACGCGTCATCGCGATCAGCAACAGACACATCAGACCGATGCCGAGTGCGGTGATCTGCAATGCGCTCGCGCCGCTGCGCCGCTCCAGCGAGGCCAGCGCGTAACGCCAGCCGATTCCCGCATTCACGCGCTCGCTGCGCACGACGCGCGACGCGCCCCACAACGCCAGCCGCGCGATACACGCGAACACCAGCAGTCCGCCAGCGAAACCACCCGCGACAATGCCGCCGAGCTTCAACTCGCCCGCGGCAACGATCAGGAGCGCGGCAAACAACACGATGCCGAGTGCATACGCGGCCCACGCGGTACGCCCCGCTTCGCCCCATTCGCGGCGCAGCACGCGCACCGGCGGCACGCGTGTCAGCGGCAACAGCGGCGGCAACGCGAAACCGAGCAGCAACACCAGACCGGCCGCGATACCTTCGAGCGCCGGCCAGACCGTGGGATACGGCAAGGTGACATCGATCAGACTGCCGAGCCATGTCAGCAACGCCATATGCCCCAGATAACCGAGCGCCACGCCGAGCGCGCCGCCGATCAGACCCAACCCGATGAATTCAAGCGTGAACAGCGTGCGCAGCGTGGCTTGACTGACACCGAGACAGCGCATCGCCGCGCAGCCATCCAGATGCCGGCGCATATACCGATGCGCGGCCATCGCGATCGCCACCGCCGCGAGCAGCGCGGTGAGCAGCGAGACGAGCGTGAGGAAGTGACTCGCGCGGTCGAGCGTCTGACGCACCTGAGGCTGGCCGTCCTGCAACGACTCGAGCGCGACGCCGCGCATCTTGCCGCCGTCTACCTTGTCATGCGCGAATTGCGCGAAGCGCGCCACCGATGTATCCGAACCCGCCACCAGCAGCCGGTAAGTCACACGGCTGCCGTAGGTGATGAGGCCGGTGGATGGGACATCGTCGGCACGCAGCATCAGACGCGGTGAAAAATTGACGAACGAGAAACCACGGTCGAGTTCGCGGGTGATCACCGCACCGATCGTGAAGTTGCGCGACCCGACCTTCACGGCGTCGCCGACATGCAGCTTCAACGCGTCGAGCAGTGCCTGATCGACCCAAACCGTACCGGGAGCCGGAATCGAGCGGGTAGGATGGCCCGCCGCGCCCGGCGCCGACGCGATCCGCAATTCGCCGCGCAACGGATAACCCGGCGACACCGCCTTGACGGCGGCCAGCCGCGAGACCGGCTGTGCGCCGGTCGAATTGACCATACTGGGGAAGATCGCCGTGCTGGCGGTGCTCAAACCGAGCGCGCCAGCTTGCTTCGCGAACTGCGGATCAACAGGATGATCGGCACGGACGATGAAATCGGCGCCGATCATGCGCCGCGCATCGCGCTCAAGCCCCTGATGCAAACGGTCGGCCAGAAAGCCGACACTCGACAACGCCGCGACGGCCAGCACCAGCGCCAGCAGCAGCATCGTCAGTTCGCCCGCGCGCCAGTCGCGCGCCGTCATGCGGATAGCCTGGCGCAGCACATCCGTGCCGCCCAGCCGGCGCGTCGGCCGTGAGGCGGTCCGCGCCGTCACACTCCTTACCGTATCGCTCAATCGTGCCGACTCCTGGCAAACCGCGACACCATGTGCGTCGCCATTCCGCGAAAACCGCCCTGCACCCCACGCCACAATCGCGGCAACGCCCAGCCCGCCAGCATCAGGAAGCCCACCATCAGGATCAGGAACAGAAGCGGCACGAACAGCGCGAGCAGCATGCCGCCGAACACGAGTCCGTCTTCGGCAGTCGAGGTCACGACATTCGACACCGGTTCCGGCGACAGATTGATCAGCGCGCGCGTGCCCGCCTTAGCCAGATGCGCGGTGCCTGCCAGCGTGCCGCCCGCCAATGCCGCGACCGTCAGCAGCGCCGGATCGGCATGGCCGAGCGCGCCGGCGGCCAATACCGCGCCGGCGGGAATCCGGATAAAGGTATGGACTGCGTCCCATAAGGAATCGAACGCGGGAATCTTGTCGGCGAGAAATTCGGTGACCGTCAGCACACCCGCGACGCCGATGACCCACGGCGACGACAGCGCGGACAACGTATCGGGAAGATGGATGAAGCCAAGACGCGCGAACACGCCGGCCAGCAGGACTGTCAGATAGAGGCGCAGACCGCTGCCCCATGAGAGGCCCGCAGCGAGCGAAAGTGATTCAAGCATGGCCGCCTCCAGGCGCGCTGTGCGTGCCGGGCGCTTCGACTGGCAAAGCAAAGGAAACCGCCGCATCGAAGTCGTCAGACCCGCGCCAAGCCGGCCGCGCCAAATAGGCCGCGGACAATTTCAGGTTGGATTCAGTCTCATTATAGCCACGTTAATTCGCAGAACGCAGAGTGGCGAACAAATGCTGGCCTGTAACGGCGGAGGATTGGCGCTCGATCCACGCACGCGCGGACACGCCAATCCACTTGAATCTCAGGGTCTCAATGAGAGATTCACCGAGAGATCAATGCCCCGACGACAGCTTCAACCCGATCAAGCCGATCACGATCAGCGCCGCGCTCGCCACCCGCGCGACCGTCAAAGCTTCGCCCATCATGACGATGCCGAAGATGAACGCGCCGACCGCGCCGATGCCTGTCCACACGGCGTAGGCCGTGCCGAGCGGCAGTTGGCGCATCGCCATGGCAAGCAGAACGAAACTGCCGAGCGCGGTCACGACCGTAAATACGGACGGCCACAGCCGGGTAAAGCCTTCGGAGGTTTTAAGACCGGCCGCCCAGGCAACCTCGAGCAAACCGGCAATCAGCAGAAGAATCCAGGACATGAGACAGCTCCATGATCAGATGGGGCCGTCCCCGTTTGAAGCAGATGCGCAAGGTCGTCCTTACGAACTGTAATTATACCAAAATCGCGTTATACGGCGCCGACCAGCCGATATCCCACCCCCGTCTCGGTGACGATATGCTCCGGTTGCGCCGGATCGCGCTCCAGTTTCCCGCGCAGATGCGCCATGTAGATGCGCAGATAGTGATGGCTCTCCACATGGGACGGCCCCCACACGTCGCGCAGCAATTGCCGGTGCGTGAGCACCCGGCCCGCATGGCGCACCAGGGTCGCGAGCAGCCGATATTCGATCGGCGTGAGATGGATGGCGGCGCCCTCGCGCGTCACCTGGCGCAAGGCCAGGTCGACGGTCACCGCGCCGAAGCGCACCAGCGGCGATTCATTCGCGCCACCCTGATTGCGCCGCCGCATATGCGCACGGATGCGCGCCAGCAGTTCGGACACGCCGAATGGCTTGGTGAGGTAATCGTCCGCGCCGGCGTCGAGCGCGGCGACTTTCTCGGTTTCCTGAGTGCGCGCCGACAGCACGATGACCGGCAACTCGCTCCAGCCCCGCAGCTCGCGAATCACATCGAGACCGTCGGTGTCGGGCAGGCCGAGATCGACGATGACGAGATCGGGTTTGCGCGTCGCGGCTTCGACGAGACCTTGTTTGCCGGTTTCGGCGTCGTGCACGACAATGCCCTCGCCTTCCAGCGCGGTTCGCACGAAGCGGCGAATCTGCTTTTCGTCTTCGATCAGGACGATGGTGATGCTCGGGTCACTCATGGCTAGGCTTGGAAAGCAGGTTAGAAGTTGGATCGCGGTCGGGCAAGGCATCGGCGCCTTCGTCTTCCAGCGCATCGGGGGCTTCGGGCGGTGTTTCCACCGGCAAGGTGAACCAGAAGCGCGCGCCTTCGACACGGCCGTCCGGTGACATCCGATTGAGCGCGCCGATTGTACCGCCGTGCGCTTCGACGATCGCGCGGCAGATCGCGAGGCCAAGGCCGATGCCCGGCTTGGCCGACTCTTTCTCGCCGCGCGTGAATTTCTCGAACACACGCGCTTCCATGCCGGCCGGCAGACCCGGCCCGTTATCGTCGACCGCGACGCGTACGAACGATTTGCCGTCCGCGTCGAGACGTTGCGCGCCGATCGTCAACGGCGTATCCGGCGGGGTGTACTTGGCCGCGTTCTCGAACAGGTTCGAGAAGAGCCGCTCCATCAGCACCGCATCGAGGTGCAGCAGCGGTAAATCGGCAGGCAGCTTGACTTGCACCGGGTGATTCGCCAGCACGCGTTTGCACGCCCGCAGCGCGGCACCCACCGTTTCCTCGAGAAGGGTCCACTGCTGGTTCAGTTGCAGGCTGCCTGCCTGCAAACGCGCCATGTCGAGCAGATTGGTGACGATGCCGGTCATGCGCAGCGCCTCTTCGTGAATCGCTTCGACGAGATCGTCGCCGGGTTGCGCGCCGGGATGCGCCTCGCGCGATTGCGCCAGCATCGACGAGAAGCCGACGATCGTCGTCAGCGGGGTGCGCAGGTCGTGCGAGATCGCCGACAGCAGCGAATTGCGCAAGCGCTCCGATTCCATATTGACGAGCGCGTCGCGCGCGATGTCAACGTAGTGCACCCGCTCCAGCGCCAGCGCGATCTGCGCGGCAAATGCGTCGAGCATGCGTTGCTGCTCGGGCACGTCCAGCTCGCGCTCGTCGCGCATCACGACCGCGAGCACACCGCGCGTGCGCATCGGCGCCTTCAGCGGCAGGTACAGCGCGGCGGCGGCCGGCAGCGTATCGGTACCGTGTCCGGCGGGCTTCTGCTGATCGTAGACCCATTGACCGACGTCGCTATCGAGCATCTCGCCTTCGAGCGTGATTGCCGCATCGGGGTCCTCGATTTTCTGCTTCACCTGATCGGCGCTGTCCGGCAACAGGATCGCGACACGCGCGCCGAACACTTCGCTGACATGCCGGCTGCCGATGCCGACGATCTGCTCGGTGGTAAGCGCGGCAGCCAGCTCGCGCGCCATCGCATACATCGCGCCGGTGCGTTGTTCGCGACGCCGCGCGACGCTCGCCTCGCGGCGCAAGCTCGACGTGAGATGGCTAATGACGAGCGAAGTCAGCAACATGCCGAGGAAGGTCAGCAGGTACTGCGTGTCGGACACCGACAGCGACATGCGCGGCGGCACGAAGAAGAAATCGAACGCCGCCACGCTCATGAACGACAGTACGACGCCTGGCCCACGCCCCAGCTTCACGGCCGTGAAAATCACGCCGAGCAGGTACAGCATGACGAGGTTGGTCAGGTCGATATGGTCGATCAACTGGCTCGACAACAGCGTAATGGCCGCGCAAATCGTCAGTGCGATGCCGTAGGCGCGCGGCGGCGAACGGCGTTCGCGCGCCGCGCTCAGCGCCTCGCGCCACGCATTCGCCGTGGTATTGAGCAAGCGGCGCTGCTCGCCGCCGTCGCGTTCCGACGACGCACGAATCAGCGTGAGATCGAGGTCGCCCGCGCGTTCCGCGATGCGTTCGCCGAGCGGACGGCGCACCCAGCGCTGAAAACCGCTGCGCGCCGATGCGCCCGCCACCAGCTTGGAGACGTTGCGAGCCTGCGCGTAGCCGATCAGCGCGGCGACCGCATCGGTGCCCGCCAGCGTCGCGGTTTCGGCGCCGAGTTCGGCGGCGAGCTTCAAGGCGTTCAGTGTGCGTTCGCGGCGCGCATCGGGCAGGCGCTGCAGCGCGGGTGTTTCGACGTAGACCGCGATCCAGTCGGCCTTCAGGCTCGCGGCAAGGCGTGCCGCCGCGCGCACCAGCATCGGCGCTTCCGGCCCCGGACCGACACACACCAGCAAGCGCTCGCGCGCCTGCCAGATCCGCTCGATCGAACGGTCGGCGCGATACTCACGCATCTGCGCATCGACACGGTCCGCCGTGCGGCGCAACGCCAGTTCGCGCAGCGCGATCAGATTGCCCTTGCGAAAGAAGTTGCGCACCGCGCGCTCGGCCTGCTGCGGCAAATACACCTTGCCGTCGCGCATCCGGTCGAGCAATTCTTCAGCGGGCAGGTCGACCAGCGTGACTTCGTCGGCGCGATCGAACACGCGGTCGGGGACCGTCTCCCAGACCCGGATGCCGGTAATCTGGCCGACTACGTCGTTCAGGCTTTCGAGGTGCTGGACGTTGACCGTGGTGTAGACGTCGATGCCCGCGTCGAGCAGTTCGTAGACGTCCTGCCAGCGCTTCAGATGCCGCGCGCCCTGCACGTTCGAATGCGCGAGCTCGTCGACGAGAATCAGTTGCGGCTTGCGCGCGAGCGCGGCGTCGAGATCGAACTCGCCGAGCTTGCGGCCGCGATATTCGATCATCGCGAGCGGCAGCACGTCGAGACCTTCGAGCAACGCAGCGGTTTCGCCGCGGCCATGCGTTTCGGCAATGCCGACTACCACGTCCGTGCCTTCATCCGCACGGCGGCGCGCGGCCTGCAACATCGCGTAGGTTTTGCCAACACCCGCCGACGCGCCGAAGAAAATCTTCAGCCGGCCCCGTTGACGCTTTTCTTCGTCGCGTTGCAGCTTGTCGAGCAGTTCATCAGGATCGGGGCGGTTCATGCTCAATGGTTTTCATGATAATGCGAGCGATAGTGCATCCATGGTGGCACGGCAGCAGCGCCACCGCAAATGGCAATCGCAAATGGCAAAGGCGGCACCGCATGGTCGCCGCCTCCTCGAATCACAGCCATCAATGAATGACGCTGATCCGCGCTCAACCCTGCTTCATCTCGTCCAGCGCCAGATTCAGTTGCAGCACGTTCACGCGCGGCTCACCAAGAACGCCGAACTGGCGGCCAGTCGTATAACGATCGACCAGCGCCTGCACATCGTTCACGGCGAGCTTACGCGCTTTGGCGACGCGTTCGATCTGATACGCGGCGGCCGCCGGGCTGATCTCAGGATCGAGACCGCTGCCCGAGGACGTCACCAGATCGACCGGCACCGGCTTCGACATATCCGTGCCGGCCGCCTTCAACGCGTCGATGCGGCCTTTGACCTCGTCGAGCAGCGCCGGGTTGGTCGGTCCGAGATTGGAACCGCTCGAGCCCTGAGGGTTGTACGGCATCGGGCTGGTGGCCGACAGACGGCCCCAGAAGTACTGCGGCGCATCGAACTGCTGGCCGATCAGCTTCGAGCCGACCACCTTGCCGTCCTTCTCGAGCAGGCTGCCGTTGGCCTGGTTGTTGAAAGCTGCCTGACCGACGGCGGTCATTACCGCGGGATAAGCGAGTCCGGTGACGGCGGTCAGTACCGCGAAAATCACGATCAGCGGACGGAACAGATTTTTCATGTTGGGTAACTCCTTTTAAGCTGCCGCTTCTCAAACCCAGCCGAACGCGGCCAGCACCATATCGATCAGCTTGATGCCGATGAACGGCACGATGATCCCGCCCAGACCGTAGACCAGCAGATTGCGGCGCAACAGAATCGCCGCACCCAGCGCCCGGTATTTCACGCCCTTGAGCGCGAGCGGAATCAGCAGCACGATGATCAGCGCATTGAAAATCACCGCCGACATGATCGCCGAGGCCGGCGTGGCCAGATGCATCACGTTCAGCGCGTTCAGTGCCGGATACGTGGTGGCGAACGCCGCCGGGATGATCGCGAAGTACTTGGCGACGTCGTTGGCGATCGAGAACGTGGTGAGCGAGCCGCGCGTCATCAGCATCTGCTTGCCGATCTCGACGATCTCGATCAGCTTGGTCGGATTCGAATCGAGGTCGACCATGTTGCCGGCTTCTTTCGCGGCCTGCGTACCCGTGTTCATCGCCACTGCCACGTCTGCCTGCGCGAGCGCCGGGGCGTCGTTGGTGCCGTCGCCGGTCATCGCCACCAGACGACCCTCGGCCTGGTGCGAACGGATCGTGGCGAGCTTTGCTTCCGGGGTGGCTTCGGCGAGGAAATCGTCCACGCCGGCTTCGGCTGCAATCGCCGCGGCCGTCAGACGGTTGTCGCCCGTCACCATGATGGTCTTGATACCCATCTTGCGCAGTTCGGCGAAGCGCTCCTTGATACCGCCCTTCACCACGTCCTTCAGTTCGATCACGCCGAGCACGCGTGCGCCCTGCTCGCCTTTCTCGGCGACCACCAACGGCGTGCTGCCGCGGCGTGCGACTTCGGCCACGGCCGTGCTGACTTCGTTCGGGAAACGGCCGCCATTCGCTTCGACGTAGTTCTTCACTGCGTCGGCCGCGCCCTTGCGGATCTCACGGCCCGGCAGGTCCACACCGCTCATCCGTGTTTGTGCCGTGAAGGCGAGGAATTCCGCTTTCAGCGAGGCCATATCGCGTTGACGGATATTGAAGCGCTGCTTCGCCAGCACGACGATGCTGCGGCCTTCCGGCGTTTCGTCGGCGAGCGACGAAAGCTGGGCGGCATCCGCCAGCGCTTCTTCGGTCAAACCCGGCGCCGGCACGAATTGCGATGCCTGACGGTTACCGAGCGTGATCGTGCCGGTCTTGTCGAGCAACAGCACGTCGACGTCACCGGCTGCTTCCACAGCACGGCCCGAGGTGGCAATCACGTTCGCCTGCATCATGCGGCTCATACCGGCCACGCCGATCGCTGACAACAGCCCGCCGATGGTGGTCGGAATCAGGCACACCAGCAGCGCGACCAGCGCCGTGATCGTGACCACGTGCCCTGCTTTCGCGGCCTCGACCGAAAACATCGAGAACGGCAGCAGCGTGGCGGTGGCCAGCAACATCACGATGGTCAGCGCGACCAGCAGGATCGTCAGCGCGATTTCGTTCGGCGTTTTCTGCCGCTTGGCGCCCTCCACCATCGCGATCATGCGGTCGAGGAAGGCTTCGCCCGGATTGGCCGTGACCCGCACGACGATCCAGTCCGACAGCACGCGCGTGCCGCCCGTCACCGACGAAAAATCGCCGCCCGACTCGCGGATCACCGGTGCGGATTCGCCCGTGATCGCCGATTCGTCGACCGACGCAACGCCGTCGATCACCTCACCGTCAGCCGGAATCACGTCGCCGGTTTCGACCAGCACAACGTCGCCTTTACGCAGATCGGACGCGGTCAGAATACGGATCGGCGACTTCGGGTGCGGCTCGTTGAGCTTCTTGGCCATCACGTCTTTCTTCGCGCTGCGCAGCGAAGCGGCCTGGGCCTTGGAACGGCCTTCGGCGAGCGCCTCCGCGAAGTTCGCGAACAGCACCGTGAACCACAGCCACAAGGTGACCGCGAGAATGAAGCCCGCGGGCGCCTCGGCCTGACCGCCGAGCGCGGCGATCCACAGAATGGTCGTCAGAATACTGCCGACGTACACGCAGAACATCACCGGATTGCGGAACTGCGTGCGCGGCGTGAGCTTCTTGAAGGAGTCCACGATCGCCGGGCGCACCAGCGCCGGGTCGAACATGGACCTGGTTGCATTATGTTCAGTCATTGAATCCTCGAATTTCCCGTTTGCGCGTGTTCACTCATTGCTCACTGGTGTCATCTCGACGGGCCGCCTTAATGGGCGCCCATCATCATCAGATGTTCGACACCAGGTCCGAGTGCAAGCGCGGGCACATAAGTCAGCGCGCCCACCAGCAGCACCGTGCCGAGCAGCAGCACGACGAACAGCGGGCCATGAGTAGGCAACGTGCCGCCGGTCACACCGATACGCTTCTTCGCAGCCAGCGAACCGGCAATCGCCAGCACCGGGATGATCGTGCCGAAGCGGCCGAACCACATCGCGATAGCCGTGAGCCAGTTATAGAACGGCGTGCTCACCGTCAGGCCCGCAAACGCGCTGCCGTTGTTATTCGCGGCCGAGCTGAATGCGTAGAGAATTTCGGAGAAGCCGTGCGCACCAGGGTTGGCAATACCAGCCTTGCCCGCCTCGGTCAGCACCGCGATCGACGTGCCCACGAGCACCAGCAGCGGCGTGAGCAGCACCACGATCGACACCATCTTCATCTCGTACGCTTCGATCTTCTTGCCGACGTATTCAGGCGTGCGGCCGATCATCAGGCCCGCCACGAACACGGCCAGCAGGGCGAACACGAGCATGCCGTACATGCCGGAACCCACGCCGCCGAAGATCACTTCGCCGAGTTGCATCAGCAGCATCGGATAGAGGCCGCCGATCGGCGTGAGCGAGTCGTGCGTATTCGCCACCGCGCCGCACGAAGCCGCCGTGGTCGCCACCGTGAAGATGCCCGACTGCGCGATACCGAAGCGCGTTTCCTTGCCCTCCGTATTACCGCCCGACTGCAACGCATTCGCCGATTGGTCCACGTTCAACGCGGTGAAGGCCGGATTACCGCTTTGCTCGGCGCTGATTTCGCCGACCACGCAGACGGCAAACGCAATCGTCATCGCGGCGAGAACGGCGACGCCCTGTTTGCGGTCCTCGATCATGCGCCCGAACACCAGCGCCAATGCCGCCGGAATGATCAGAATCGAGAAGATCTGCAGGAAGTTCGAGAACGGCGTCGGGTTTTCATACGGATGCGCCGAGTTGCCGTTAAAGAAACCGCCACCGTTGGTGCCGAGCATCTTGATCGCTTCCTGAGAAGCCACCGGGCCCATCGCGATGGTTTGCGTCTTCACCGGCGTGTCGACCGTGACCGGATTGCCCTTCGCGTCCTTCACCGGATTGCCTTGTGCATCGAGCTTCGGTGCGGCGTAGGTGGTGGTTTGCAGCGTCGGCACGTCCTGATAGGCCTTGAAGTTCTGGATCACACCCTGGCTCATCAGCACAGCGGCGATGATCGCCGACATCGGCAGCAACACATAGAGCGTCACGCGTGTCAGATCGACCCAGAAGTTGCCGATGGTTTGCGCGGTGTGACGCGCAAATCCGCGAATCAGCGCGATCACCACCACAATGCCGGTGGCGGCCGAGAAGAAGTTCTGGACGGTGAAGCCGAGCATCTGCGTCAAATAGCCAACGGTCTGCTCAGGCGTGTAATCCTGCCAGTTCGTGTTGGTCACGAAACTGACTGCCGTATTGAAGGCGCCGTCCACCGTCATCGGACCAAACTGCTGCGGATTGCCCGGCAGCCAGCCTTGCACACGCAGCAGCACGTAAAGGAACAGCGCGCCGAGCGCATTGAACGCGATCGTGGCGATCGCGTAATGCTTCCAGCCCATCTCCGCCGACGGATCGACGCCCGCGATGCGATACAGCAGGCGCTCGAGCGGGCCGCCCAGGCGAACCACGCGCGAGCTGCCGTCCATCACATTGCTCAGGTAGCGGGACATCGGCACCGCGGCTGCCAGCAGCACGACGATGAAAAGGCCCGTTTGCAGGACATTGTTCGAGTTCATTCAATGTCCTCCGCGCGCAATAGCGCATAGACCAGGTACACAAACAACAACGCGGTGGCCGCGCCCGACAACCAGAGAATCCAGTTCATGAGCGGGCTCCCTGGCCGCGCCGGAACTGCATCAACTTCTCGCAGCCGGCAATCAACGCAAAGGTCAGCGCGAAAAACAGCACCAGCCCCCCGACATACAGCACATCCATTTTTGTTCTCCATACACGGACTTTGGATAGGGGGAACGTTATGCCGATGCGCGTAAAGGCCTGGTCAAAGGTGGGAGACCATGTGTAAAAATCGTGTAAACGATCGCGGCGGCAGCGATGCGCCGCGCTCGAGTCGATTGACTCAGCGCGCCGGTCGGTCGGGATCGGATGGAAAGGGCTGTAAAGACCGCGCTGGTGCGGCTCGACGCGCAGACCCAGGCGCCTTCTGCGGCCCGGAGCGGCCGGCGAAGCGTCGAATTGACGGGCCGGCACAAGCCCGCGGCGCGGCGCGGGCCGTTCAGTCAGTCAGGCAGGCACTACGGCAGCAGAATCGTCGAGCCGGTCGTGCGGCGGCCTTCGAGATCCGCATGCGCGCGTCCCACTTCCGCCAACGGATAGCGCTGATTGATGCTGGTCTTCACCTTGCCCGACACCAGCATGCCGAATAATTCGGCCGACATCGCCTCGTAATCGGCACGCTTCGCGATGTAGGTAAACAGCGTGGGGCGCGTAAAGAACAGCGAGCCGCGTCCGGCGAATTCGGACGAGTCGATCGGCGGCAACGGGCCCGATGCATTGCCGAAGCTCACGAACATGCCAAGCGGTGCGAGGCAATCGAGCGAAGCCGTAAACGTATCTTTACCGATCGAGTCGTACACCACCGGCACGCCCGCGCCGTTGGTGATCTCGCGCACCCGCTTCGTGAAGTTTTCCCGCGTATAGACAATCGCATGGTCGCATCCGTGCGCCTTGGCGATTTCGGCCTTTTCGTCGGAGCCGACCGTGCCGATCACTGTCGCGCCCAACGCCTTCGCCCACTGGCAGGCCAGCAAGCCGACGCCGCCGGCCGCCGCCTGAATCAGGATCGTGTCGCCGGCTTTCACCGGATAGGTACGGCGCAGCAGATATTGCGCGGTCAGACCTTGCAGCATCACGGAGGCCGCCTGCTCGTCGCTCACCGCATCGGGCACCTTGACCACCTGCGCCGCGGACAGCACGCGCTCCTGCGCATAGGCGCCCGGCGGACGCGCAACGTAGGCCACCCGGTCGCCGGCCTTCAGCCCCGTCACTCCGGTACCGACCGCCGTCACCTCGCCGGCCGCCTCCATGCCCAGACCGCCCGGCAGCGGCAACGGATAAAGACCCGTGCGGAAATACACGTCGATATAGTTCAAACCGACCGCGTTCTGCTTGACGCGGATCTCGCCCGCGCCCGGCTCGCCTACTTCGACGTCGACCCATTTCATCACTTCCGGGCCGCCGGTTTTGTCGAATCGGATTGCTTTGACCATCATGTCTCCTTGATGTGTGATCCAGTGTGAGCGTGAAGCGCCGCGGGATTGATTCAGACCTGCTGCGTGAGGCGCAAGGTCAGCACGTCGAGAATCATGCGCGCGGTGGAAATGTTGGTGGCGCACGGAATATTGTGAACGTCGCAGGCACGCACCAGCGCGTTGATATCCGGTTCGTGCGGCTGCGGCGTCATTGGGTCGCGCAGAAAGATCACCATGTCCACTCGCCCTTCCGCGAGTTGCGCGCCGATCTGCAGGTCGCCACCGTGCGGGCCGGACAACATGCGCTCGACCGTGAGGCCATGCGCGTCGCTAATGCGCGTGCCGGTCGTACCGGTCGCGATGATGTCGCAGCGCCTCAGCGTATCGACGTATTCGCCGGCCAGTTTGACGATGTCGTCTTTCTTGTGATCGTGCGCGATCAGCGCAATACGGGTGGTCATGACGTAAGACTCCTGAAACCGTTGTGATTGTCGTTGTTGTAGTAAAGAGCGATGGCGGTGCTTCGAAAGGGACCGTTCAGAACGTGCCCGGGTAGGCACCGCCATCGACCAGCCAGTTCTGGCCGGTGATATAGCCGGCATGCACGCTGCACAGAAACGCGCAGGCACGGCCGAATTCGTCGCGATTGCCGAAGCGGCCTGCGGGAATCGTCTTCATGCGCTGCTTGCGCGCTTCGTCGACGGAAATGTTTTGCGCCTTGGCCTGCGCCGCGAAGGTGGTGGCGATGCGGTCGGTGTCGAACAGCCCCGGCAGCAGGTTGTTGATCGTCACGCCCGTGGCGGCCACCTTGCTGCGCGCCAGTCCCGCCACGAAGCCGGTCAGCCCCGAGCGCGCGCCGTTGGACAGGCCGAGCACGTCGATCGGCGCCTTGACCGCCGAACTCGTGATATTGACGATGCGCCCGTAGCCGCGCTCGCTCATCCCGTCGATAGTCGCGCGGATCAGCTCGATCGGCGTGAGCATGTTGCTCTCCAGCGCGCGAATCCAGTCCTCGTGCGTGAAGTTGCGAAAATCGCCCGGCGGCGGGCCACCGGCGTTGTTGACCAGAATGTCCGGCTGCGGACAGGCGGCGAGCGCCGCGGCACGTCCTTCGGGCGTGGTGATGTCGCACGCCACGGTCTTCACTTCAACACCGCTCTGCTTGCGAATCTCCGCCGCGGTCGCCTCCAGCGTCTCCTGCGTGCGCGCGACGATCGTCAGATTGACGCCTTCGGCTGCCAGCGCTTCCGCGCAGCCGCGCCCCAGTCCCTTGCTGGCCGCGCAAACCAGCGCGGTGCGTCCTGCGATTCCCATGTCCATGTGCGTATCCTTGTGACGTAATCGTGGCGCGGAACACTCCCGCGGTTGCCCAATGGCGGCAAAGTTTCCCCCGATTCTAGAAGAATCGGTGCCGGACTGTGCCGGGCCCCTGCAATCTCCGGTATCTTCCGGCGCCACTCTTTCGGTAAACTTGCGCCGTGGCGCGTCCGTCAGCCGGTTTCCGGCCGGGCGGCGCGCCAAACCGATCCCTCTAGCCGCCGCTTGCGCCCCCGCCATGACTCAGGACAGCCGTTTTCCCAATCTTTTCATCCTCGATCACCCGCTGATCCAGCACAAGCTGTCGCATATGCGCGACCGGGACACCTCAACCCGCACATTCCGCGAACTGCTGCGCGAAATCACGCTACTGATGGGTTACGAAATCACCCGTAACCTGCCGATGACCACGCGCCGCATCACCACACCGCTAGTCGACATCGACGCACCCGTGATCGCCGGCAAGAAGCTGGCGATCGTGCCGGTGCTGCGTGCCGGCATCGGCATGTCGGACGGCCTGCTGGAGCTGGTGCCGTCGGCGCGGGTAGGCCATATCGGCGTGTATCGCGCCGAGGACCACCGTCCGGTGGAGTACCTGGTGCGCCTGCCGGATCTGGAGGACCGCGTGTTCATTCTGTGCGATCCGATGGTCGCGACCGGTTATTCGGCCGTGCACGCCGTGGACGTGCTCAAGCGCCGCAACGTGGCCGGCGAAAACATCCTGTTCCTCGCGCTGGTGGCGGCGCCCGAAGGCGTGCAGGTGTTCCAGGACGCCCATCCCGACGTCAAGCTGTACGTCGCGTCGCTCGATTCGCATCTGAACGAGCACGCCTACATCGTGCCGGGTCTCGGCGACGCCGGCGATCGCCTGTTCGGCACGAAAAACTGACGGCGGACTGAGAAAATCGAGCGGCGGCGCGTACAAAACGCGGCCGCCGCCGGTTGACGAACCGTTTCCACGCTGTTTCACGCTACGCGCCCCTCTGCCGCGCCCCCACGGCGTGATAAAATTCGAATCCGCTCAAAGAGCGGCTCGACTTGCACTGCCACCCGGTGCATCGCGCCTTTACGCGGGACCTGCCGGAACCGGCGCGCTTGAGGCGCCGCTGAGCCCCCGCTGACCGCACTGCCCCGTCTCCAACCGCGCTGCCGGCTTTCGGCTCCGCTTGCCGGGCCTCGCGGGGCGCGATCAAGCTGATGAAGGCCTGACACCGGGCGGTCCGGCGCCGAGCGGTTTGACATCGAGGCGCAAGGTCGCATTCACACGCGCAAGCGCCCGACATCGCAACGACAATTGCACTATGCGTGCGCCCAGTGGCGCGCGCGACGGAGAAAGGTATGGCGGGTCATTCGAAATGGGCCAACATCAAGCATAAGAAAGCAGCGGCCGACGCCAAGCGCGGTAAGGTCTGGACGCGGCTCATCAAGGAAATTCAGGTGGCGGCCCGCATGGGCGGCGGCGATATCGACTCGAACCCGCGTCTGCGGCTCGCCGTCGAAAAGGCGTACGACGCCAACATGCCGAAAGATAACGTCAACCGTGCGATCCAGCGCGGTGTGGGCGGTGTCGACGGCGCAAACTACGAAGAAATCCGTTACGAAGGCTACGGCATCGGCGGCGCGGCGGTAATCGTGGACACCATGACCGACAACCGCACCCGTACGGTGGCGGACGTGCGTCACGCGTTCTCGAAGAACGGCGGCAACATGGGCACGGACGGCTCGGTGTCGTTCATGTTCGATCACGTCGGCCAGTTCCTGTTCGGACCCGACACGCCGGAAGACAAGCTGATGGAAGCCGCCCTCGAAGCCGGCGCCGACGACGTGCTCACGAACGAAGACGGCAGTATCGAGGTGCTGTGCCCGCCGAACGATTTCCCGAAGGTGAAGTCCGCGCTCGAGGCGGCGGGCTTCAAGGCCGAAGTGGCCGAGGTCACGATGAAACCTCAGACGGAAGTCGAATTCACGGGCGAAGACGCGGTGAAAATGCAGAAGCTGCTCGACGCGCTGGAAAATCTGGACGACGTGCAGGAAGTCTATACAAACGCCGCGATCGCCGACGAGTGAGCGTGCCGGGCGGCGCCCGGCGCGTGGTTCGGCATCGAGCCAGCCCACGCCCGCGCCGCCGGTTGGCCCTCGCGGGCCCTCGCGTTGCTGCTGAACGGGCGTATTGGCCGGGCGTTGGGTTTGGACCCTGCGGCACCGCCTCCACCCGGGTTCGCCATGTGCCCTGCGCCGTTGTCCGGCTGCGGGCCCATCGCAAACCTTGCTGTTATTCCACGGCTAGGCGTCATGCTTCAGCCGTTTATGGTTTTTAAGTCTCGGGGATTCACATGAAGTTACTCGTCGTCGGTTCCGGCGGTCGCGAACATGCGCTCGCATGGAAGCTCGCGCAATCGCCACGGGTTCAGCTCGTCTATGTTGCTCCCGGCAACGGCGGCACCGCCCAGGACGAGCGTCTGCGCAACATCGACATCACGGATCCGGCCGAACTCGCTGATTTCGTCGAGAAAGAACAGATCGCCTTCACGCTGGTCGGGCCGGAAGGGCCGCTCGCCGCGGGAATCGTCAACCTGTTCCGCTCGCGCGGCCTGAAGATTTTCGGACCGAGCAAGGAAGCCGCGCAGCTCGAAAGCTCGAAGGATTTCGCCAAGGCGTTCATGAAACGCCATGCGATCCCGACCGCCGAATACGAAACCTTCGCCGACGTCGCCGCCGCGCACGCGTATCTGGACGCCAAGGGCGCGCCGATCGTGATCAAGGCCGACGGCCTCGCCGCCGGCAAGGGCGTGGTGGTTGCGCAGACGCTGGAAGAAGCGCACGCCGCGGTCGACATGATGCTGTCGGACAACAAGCTGGGCGATGCCGGCGCGCGTGTCGTGATCGAGGAATTCCTCGCCGGCGAGGAAGCCAGCTTCATCGTGATGGTGGACGGCAAGCATGTGCTGGCACTCGCCTCGAGCCAGGACCACAAGCGTCTGCTCGACGGGGACCAGGGTCCGAACACCGGCGGCATGGGCGCGTATTCGCCCGCACCGATCGTCACGCCGCAACTGCATGCCCGCGTGATGCGCGAAATCATCCAGCCGACCGTGCGTGGCATGGAGAAAGAAGGCATCCGCTTTACCGGTTTTCTGTACGCCGGCCTGATGATCGACGCGCAAGGCAATCCGAAAACGCTCGAGTTCAACTGCCGCATGGGCGACCCGGAAACGCAGCCGATCATGGCGCGGCTGAAAGGCGACTTCTCGAAGGTGGTCGAACAGGCTATCGCCGGCACGCTCGATACGATCGAACTCGAATGGGACCGCCGTACCGCGCTGGGCGTGGTCCTCGCCGCGCACAACTATCCGGACACGCCGCGCAAGGGTGACCGGATCAGCGATATCCCGGCCGAAACCGCGGATTCGGTCACGTTCCACGCCGGCACCACCCTGAAGGACGGCAAGCTGACCACCTCGGGCGGCCGCGTGTTGTGCGTGGTCGGTCTGGCGGACTCGGTGCGCAGCGCGCAATCGGTCGCGTACGAGACGATCAACCAGATCTCGTTCGACGGCATGCAGTATCGCCGCGACATTGGCTACCGCGCGTTGAACCGCAAGCACGACGTCAAGACCGACGGCAAGCACTAAGCCACAGCCCCACTTGCCCGCGTGCCGCGCCAACGGCGCTACACTGCGGGTTTTCGCGATCGTTGCGGCGCCCATCGTTCCCGGTGGGCGCGCGCCGCTTGACCGGCGTGTCACCCGGCGCGAATGACCGGAATGACCGTAGCGCCGCGCCTGCGCAGGAAAATCCTGACGCAGGCCCGGCCCTCGCCCTTCACGAAGAACCCGCGGCGCGACCAGCGTGCCGCCCTCAGCACCTGCATTCATGACCGATTCGAGCTACGACGCACAGGCCGTGCGCAGCTGGCTGCAAGGCCTGCAAACGCATATCGCGGACACGCTCGGCGCGTTCGACGGCCAGCCGTTCGCGACCGACGCATGGCAGCGCGCCCCCGGCGAGAAGCTGCGCGGCGGCGGCTGCACGCGGATTCTGGAAGGCGGCAACATCTTCGAGCGGGCCGGCATCGGTTTTTCGGACGTCGCAGGCGACGCGTTGCCGGGTTCGGCCAGCGCTGCGCGCCCGCAACTGGCCGGTCGCGGTTTCGAAGCCATGGGCGTCTCGCTCGTGCTGCACCCGCACAATCCGCACTGCCCGACTGTGCATATGAACGTGCGTCTGCTGATCGCGACCAAAGCCGGCGAAGAGCCGGTGTTCTGGTTCGGCGGCGGCATGGATCTGACGCCGTACTACGGCTATGAGGAAGACGCGCAGCATTTCCATCGGGTCTGCCGCGACGCGCTGCAGCCTTACGGCGCGGACCTCTACCCGAGTTTCAAGCGCTGGTGCGACGAGTATTTTTTCCTCAAGCACCGCAACGAACCACGCGGCATCGGCGGGATTTTCTTCGACGATTTCTCGGCGCCGGGCTTCGATCAGTCGTTCGCGATGCTAAAAAGCGTCGGCGAGGGATTCCTCAAAGCGTACATGCCGATCATCGAAAAGCGCCGCAACATTCCGTACGGCGAAGCGGAGCGGGACTTCCAGGCATACCGGCGCGGCCGCTACGTCGAGTTCAATCTGGTCTTCGACCGTGGCACACTGTTTGGGCTGCAGAGCGGCGGACGCACCGAATCGATTCTGATGTCGATGCCGCCTGTGGTGAACTGGCGCTACAACTGGCAGCCCGAACCGGGCACGCCGGAAGCGCGTCTTTACAGCGATTTTCTCGTGCCGCGCGAGTGGGTGTGAGGCGGTAGGCCCCGCACCGCACTGCACGTGACCACGACAAAGGATCTTCACCTGAAGCCGAACGCTCATCCTGTCGCCCTGCCTCGCCGGATTGGATTGCTCGGCGGCACTTTCGACCCGATCCACGACGGCCACCTCGCGCTCGCCCGGCGTTTCGCCGACGTGCTGAAGCTGACCGAGCTGGTGCTGCTGCCCGCCGGCCAGCCGTGGCAAAAAACGGACGTCTCGGCAGCCGTTCACCGGTTGGCCATGACCCGCGCCGCGGCCGGCGCGTTAGTGCTGCCGGGCGTCACCGTGCGGGTGGCGACCGACGAGATCGAGCACGACGGCCCGACCTACACGATCAACACGCTGCAGTTGTGGCGTGAGCGCGAAGGTCAGGATGCGTCGATCGCGCTGCTGATCGGCGCGGATCAACTGGTGCATCTCGACACCTGGCGCGACTGGCGTCATCTGTTCGACTTCGCTCATATTTGCGCGGCCACGCGTCCCGGTTTCGACCTTGCGTCGATTCCGCCCGTGGTCGCAAAAGAAATCGACGCGCGCCGTGCCCGCGCCGACGTTCTGCAAGCCACGCCATGCGGCCACTTGCTGATCGATACGACGCTTGCGTTCAACGTCTCGGCCACCGACATTCGCGCGCATCTGCGCGAACAGGTGAGCCAGCGACTCGCCCACGTGGGCGACGAACCGCAAGACCAGGCCGCCGCGAGCCATGTCCCCACCGCGGTGTGGGACTATATTCTTCAACATCATCTGTACCACCGGTAACCCCATGGATATTCGCAAACTGCAACGCGTGATCGTCGACGCCCTCGAAGACGTCAAAGCGCAAGACATCAAGGTGTTCAACACCAGCCACCTGACCGCGCTGTTCGATCGCGTGATCGTCGCCTCCGGCACCTCGAATCGCCAGACCAAGGCACTCGCTTCGAGCGTGCGCGAGAGCGTCAAGGAAAACGGCGGCGACATCATCAGTACCGAGGGCGAGGACATCGGCGAATGGGTGCTGGTCGATTGCGGTGACGCAATCGTGCACATCCTGCAACCGGCGCTGCGCCAGTACTACAACCTCGAAGAAATCTGGGGTGACAAGCCGGTGCGTATCAAGCTGTCCACGCCGGACCCGTTCGGCGGCGCGCGTTCGAGCGAACCCGACGACGAGGACGAAGAGGAAGAAGCGCCGGTTGCGAAGAAAAAGCCCGCGCGCAAGACGACCGCACGCAAGTAAGCGCGTTGGCTGTCATCAGCGATTGCTTCCGTCATGAAACTGCACATCCTCGCCGTCGGCCACAAGATGCCGGACTGGATCGCCACCGGCTTCGACGAATACGCGAAACGCATGCCGCCCGAGCTGCGCATCGAGCTGCGCGAGATCAAGCCCGAGCAGCGTTCGTCGGGGCGCCCGGCCGAAAGCGTGATGGCGGCCGAGCGGCAGAAAATCGAAGCCGCGTTGCCGAAGAACGCGCGTATCGTCGCGCTCGATGAACGCGGCAAGGATTGGACCACGATGCAGCTCGCCGGCGCCCTGCCCGGCTGGCAGCAGGACGGGCGCGACGTGGCGTTTCTGATCGGCGGCGCCGACGGACTCGATCCCGATCTGAAAGCGCGCGCCGATATGCTGCTGCGTGTCTCCAGCCTGACGCTGCCGCATGCCATGGTCCGCGTGCTGCTCGCCGAGCAGCTTTACCGCGCGTGGACCATCACGCAAAATCATCCCTATCATCGCGTTTGAGCGAACGAGGCCGCGAGCAGATCGCGCGCCTGGATCCCATCTCAGGTCTCGTTTCAGGTGTCGTCATGCGCGCCGATTGGCGCCTGACTGATACGCCGCCCCACTCTTCGCGCGCTCTTCGCTCATTGACGCAACCCGCCTGATCGAGACCTGTTCATGCCCACGCTCGCCGCTTCGCTGCATCCGTTCGTCTACCTTGCTTCCCAGAGTCCACGCCGTCAGGAGTTGTTGCAACAGCTCGGCGTGCGTTTTGAATTGCTCCTGCCGCGCCCCGATGAAGACGCCGAAGCACTCGAAGTCGAGCTGCCCGGCGAGCGTGCCCGCGACTACGTGCAACGCGTCTGTATCGCCAAGGCGCATGCCGCGCGCGCACGTCTCCTGGCGGGCGGCCACGCCGTGCGGCCGATTCTGGTTGCCGACACAACTGTCACAATCGACGACGCGATCCTCGGCAAGCCCGTCGACGCCGACGACGCCGTCTCGATGCTCACGCGTCTCGCGGGTCGCGATCACGAAGTGTTGACGGCCGTCGCGGTGATCGATGCGCAAGGCACGTTGCTGCCCGCGGCGCTATCGGTCTCGAAGGTACGTTTTGCTGCACTGCAAGCGGACGCCGTGCGCCGCTATGCCGCGAGCGGCGAACCGCTCGGCAAGGCAGGCGCGTACGGTGTGCAGGGACGCGCCGCGGAGTTTATCGAACATATCGACGGGTCCTATTCAGGTATCATGGGTTTGCCGCTTTTTGAAACCGCTGCCCTCCTGCGGGCAGCGCGCATCGACTTCTAAAATAACACCATGAATGAAGAAATCCTGATCAATGTCACGCCGCAGGAAACGCGCGTCGCGCTCGTCCAGCAAGGCGCCGTCCAGGAACTTCACGTCGAACGAACGCTGTCGCGAGGACGCGTCGGCAATGTCTATCTCGGCAAAGTCGTCCGCGTGTTGCCGGGCATGCAATCCGCCTTCATCGACATCGGTCTGGAACGCGCCGCGTTCCTGCACGTAGCGGACATCTGGCATCCGCGCATTGCGGGCGAACCGCAACATCAAACGCCGCACCAGCCGATCGAGAAGATCGTTTTCGAAGGTCAGACGCTGATGGTGCAGGTCGTGAAGGATCCGATCGGCACCAAAGGCGCGCGGCTGTCCACGCAAGTGAGCATTGCCGGGCGTACGCTCGTGTATCTGCCGCAGGAGCCGCACATCGGCATCTCGCAGAAGATCGAGAGCGAAGCCGAACGCGAAGCCGTGCGCGCGCGTTTGACCGCGGTGCTGCCCGCCGATGAAAAAGGCGGCTACATCGTGCGCACCATCGCCGAAGATGCGACCAGCGAAGAGTTAGCCGCGGACGTTGCCTATCTGCGCAAGACGTGGGCTACGATCATCTCGCAAGGTCAGCGCATGCCGCCGACCAGCCTGCTCTACCAGGACCTGAATCTCTCGCAGCGTGTGCTGCGCGATTTCGTGAATGACGAGACCTCGCGCATTCAGGTCGACTCGCGCGAGACCTATCAGATGCTTGCCGACTTCGCGGCGGAGTTCACGCCGGCGGTCTCGTCGAAGCTGCATCACTACACCGGCGAGCGGCCGCTCTTCGATCTGTACAACATCGAGGCGGAGATCCAGCGCGCGTTGTCACGCCGGGTCGATCTGAAGTCGGGCGGCTATCTCGTGATCGACCAGACCGAAGCGATGACCACCATCGACGTGAACACCGGCGGCTACGTCGGCGCGCGCAACTTCGACGATACGATCTTCAAGACCAACCTCGAGGCCGCGCACACGATCGCGCGGCAATTGCGACTGCGCAATCTGGGTGGCGTGATCATCATCGACTTCATCGACATGGAGAACGTCGAGCATCGCGATCAGGTGCTCGGCGAGTTGAAGAAGGCGCTCTCGCGCGATCGCACGCGCGTGACCGTGAATGGCTTCTCGCAGCTTGGGCTCGTGGAGATGACCCGCAAGCGCACGCGCGAGTCGTTGGCGCACGTGCTGTGTGAGCCCTGCCCGGTGTGCCAGGGCAAAGGACAGGTCAAGACCTCGCGCACGGTCTGCTACGACGTGCTGCGCGAGATTCTGCGCGAGTCGCGGCAGTTCAATCCGCGCGAGTTCCGCGTGGTGGCTTCGCAGCAGGTGATCGATCTGTTTCTCGAGGAAGAGTCTCAGCATCTGGCCATGCTGATCGATTTCATCGGCAAGCCGGTGTCGTTGCAGGTGGAGTCGAATTTGAGCCAGGAGCAGTACGACATCGTTCTGATGTAGGGCTCGCCTTGCGCTCCTGCATGCGCGGACTTTTGGCGCGTCCGCGCCAGCAGGAGCAGCGGCGCCGCGTACGCGGACTGCGAACTGACGGCCAAATTCAAAAGAATGAAAGAATAGACGTCGAATTTTGTCAGCCCGGCGACGTTCACGATGACCCAGATCGCCGCAACCAGGGTCTGCCCCGGGAGAAACGTCGGCGTGCCGAAGAAGCGCAAACGCCTCGGCATTGCGCTCGCTCGGAAAGGGTGACGCTTCAATCTACATGAGCGAGATTTCATTCTCGAAAAGAAGAGACGCCTTACTACAATAAACACTGCTGTGCCGCCTGGATGTCTGCAAGGACCGTCATCAATCGCCGGGTTAAAGGAGAGCAGCATGTTGACTTCGGAAGACCTCTACGAAAGCCAGCACTGGCGTGAACTCGACCTGCGCGACAAAATCGACTCGCGACTGCAGTCATCGCTCACGCTAGTCACCGCGATTATTGGAGCGCTTAGTTTTCTGCTCGCCAACGTCGATATCCAACACAGACACGGCTTCGCTGACTATCTGTTTTTTGCGCTTCTGGCGCTGACCTTCGCCTCGCTGCTTGCGTCGGGATTCTACTTTTTCAGATCCTCGGTGGGTTCGATCTTCCATCGAAACACCTACAAGACCCTGCCTGTATCGACGGACCTGGAAAAATACAAGCTCGAGTGGGATGCCACGATAGCAAAATCGCCAAATGCGGCGCGCGCGCTCGGGATTACATCGGACAGCGAAGTTAGAAAGCTGTTAATAAAGAATTACCTCGAGCGCCAGGCAACCAATGCCGAAATCAACGACAAGCGCGCAAAGAATATTTCCAACATCAATCTCCTGATCGTCGTTGAAGCCCTGCTCACCGCCGCCGCTTTCTCGGTCTTCTACCTGGGCGGTATGAACAAGGCCGATCTTGAGAAGACCCAGCAGATAAAAATAACTGCACCGATCGATGTACGCAGCATGCCTTCTATCCAGCAGGCGCCATGTTTCTTCTGGTTTGCGCCCACCGAAAATCCGCATGGGTCCCGAACCAGCAAGGGGCATGGCAAATAGGCGCCTGTGTGCGCCCTGAACGTTCCATCACCCGTGGAGGTTGCCGTGCAAATCAGATTCAAGCCGGTCAGGAACACTTCATCCGTTATGCGCATGTCGAGTACGCCCCCAGAGCCGCCGCTCGATCCGCCGAAAGAACCCCTCCCACGCGATCTGCCATTCAGAGGTCCGCCCGATCCGCAGAAGCAACCGCTCGCCGACCTCGCCTGAGTAAGCGAAATCGTGCGCATGCCAATTTGAGCCGGCAGCCAGCGCTAGTCGTCAGGTGTTGGCGCAGGCGCCCATACCGTCCAGCCCATCGCGCCTGCCGCTCAAACAGTCCGGATTTGCGCTTCTCATTCTCTACCGGCCCTCAATTTCCTCGTTGACGCCATTCGGACGAGTCGCGTATAACCATCCCATTGGATGTTATTTGGATGGCGCACGGATGCTGCGCGACTACCAAACGGAAGAGAAATGCCCGACCTCAAACTCGTCGACACCTCCCGCCCGAAAGGCGGTGAGACCGAAAAAATCACCATCAACCTCGGCCCGGTGGACCTGGGTCAGATCGACTTGCTCGTCGAAGAGGGTTTTTATTCGAACCGCACCGACCTGATTCGCACCGCAATCCGCAACCAGCTCGCGGTGCATGCGCAGGTCGTCACCGAAACGGTGACCCGGCGCGCGCTGGTGCTCGGTTTGCAACACTTCTCGAAGCAGGACCTGGAAACCGCACAAGCCGCAAACGAACGACTGGACATTCAGGTGCTCGGCCTCGCGAGCATCGCCGCCGATGTGTCGCCGGAACTGGCCGCGGCCACGATCGCATCGGTGACAGTGCTCGGCGCATTTCACGCCTCACCGGCGGTCAAGGCGGTGCTCGCCGGCCGCATCAGATAGTCGCGTCTCGCGCGGCAGTTCTTATAGTCAAAACCATGCTGAAACCGCCCGGCGCATCGCCCGACACGGTCACGCTCAAAGCAGGTCAACGCAGTCGCCTACGATCATGAAAATGAATGAAGATTTCCTGAAGTCGATGAAAGAAGCTTTCGACCTGCTGCGCACGAAGGGGCCGAAGGAAGCCACCGCCGCGGTTCAGCGCGCGCTCGCGAAAGGACCGGCCGGAGGCGGTCATGCGCAAGCCCCGCACATGCCGCAGAATGTCGACCAATGGAAGCAGGCGTGGCAGCAGGCGCAAACACCCACCGCGCCCCACGCCCCCGCCGAACGCACTTTCGACGCCGACACGCCGGGCACCTTCAGCACTCACACGTTCAGCAATGGCGCGGGCCAACGTCAATACAAGCTATACGTACCGGCCGTCTACGCCAACGAACCGTTGCCGCTCATCGTGATGCTGCACGGCTGCACGCAAAACGCCGACGACTTCGCGGCCGGCACGCGCATGAACGAAATGGCCGAGCGTCATGGCTTCATCGTCGTGTATCCGAATCAGTCGCAGGCGGCCAATCATTCGTCGTGCTGGAACTGGTTCAAACCAGGCGATCAGCAGCGCGATCAGGGCGAGCCTTCACTGATCGCCGGCATCACACGCGAGGTGATCGCACGTTATCGCGTCGATCCGGCGCGCGTGTACGTGGCGGGATTGTCTGCTGGCGGCGCAATGGCGGACGTCATGCTGAAGACCTCGCCCGAACTTTATGCGGCGGCGTGTATCCATTCCGGGCTCGCCTATGGATGCGCGAAGGACCTGCCCTCGGCGCTCGCCGCAATGAAAGGCGGCAAAGCGCTTCGCAACCGTCCGCGCGTCGAACCGCAGCGGCCGCTCATCGTGTTTCATGGCGATGCGGATTCAACCGTGCATCCCTCGAATGCGATAGCGCTCGTGGCGGGCTTCGATGCCACCGTCACGACGGCCAACGCTGCCTCGTCCGCTGCGGGCACAGCGGGCGGCCAGCGCGCCTGCACGGTCCAGCGGCGTGTCGCAGCGAACGGTATGGAAGCGGAATACTGGTCGATTCATGGCGCGGGCCACGCGTGGGCAGGCGGCAGCCAGCGCGGCTCATATACGGACCCGGCCGGTCCCGACGCGTCAGCCGAGATGCTGCGTTTCTTTCTCGCTCATCCGCGTGCGTGAGACACACTGAGTCGCTCACGACTCGTCAACGCTCATGATGAAACTCTGCACACTGAATTGCGCGTACGTCCGTAGCAACGCTATCCAGCGAAAAGAGGCCAAACGGCCCCTTTGCTATTGTTCGCCCAGCTAGGCCGCCACCGGACAGCCGGCCTGTTCAAGCGCGGCCTGCGCGCGATCGTGCAGGTCGTCAGTGGTGAGCGACACGTCCGGCGAGCGTACCCACGCTGCGATGCGAAGCGTTGCGCCGCCACGTTCGGGGTAGTCCGCGACGGTAATGACCGGTGCGAGCGTCGTACCGCCCAGCACACGCGGTTCGTCGGCAACCACTTTTTTCAACTCGCCGATCGCTGCATCCACATCCGTACGCTGCGCGAGTCCGACTTCTACCTCAATGCGTTGCGTGCCGCCACTGCTGTAGTTGATCACCGGATTGCTCCAGATCTGGCTATTCGGCACGAACACCGCATTGCCGTCACCGCGTTCAATGCGCGTCGTGAAAAGGCCCACTTCGCGCACGATGCCCGCGGCGGCCCCACTGCCCTCGATCACGTCGCCGACGCGAAACGGACGCAACATCAACAGCATCATGCCGGCGGCAATATTCTGCAGCGTGCCTTGCAAGGCGAGGCCGATCGCCAGACCGGCCGCGCCGAGCACCGCAAGCACGCTCGCCGTGGCAATGCCGACTTCACTGAGGGCCGCGACGAAAACGAGCACGCGCACCGCCCAGGTGCCCATGGCGGCCAGCATCGGCGCGAGGGTCGGATCCGCGCGCGTGCGGGCGAGCGCTTTCGCGAACATCGTCCCTACGCGGTTCGATAACCACCAGCCGACGATCAGAATCAGCGCGGCCAGCACCATCTGAAGGACGTCGTGCGTCAATGTGACAAGCAGCGACGGCTGAAAATGCCAAATACGGGTAAGGAGATCGTTCATCGTTTGCCTGCCCTCCGTTGCGTACATGTTCTCTTGACGCAAGGAAGCAGGATACGTTCCCACGGTTTTCACCGCGGCAAGCGAGGCACATGGCTTGCTGAAACCAGAGTTAGGCGCCCGCTTCCGACTACGGCGTCACATGGTCCCCAACGGCTTCAGCAAATTACGCAACGCTGCAATCGTGATGGGCCGCGAAAACCAGAAGCCCTGCGCTTCGTCGCAGCCTAGTGCTTCCAGTTGCATGGCCTGCTCGGCTGTTTCCACGCCCTCGGCCGTCACCCGCAGCTTCAATGCATGCGCCATGGCAATAATCGCGCCGACAAGCGCCGCGCATTGCGGATCGGTACTCATGCGCATCACAAACGAGCGATCGATTTTCAAACGATTCAGCGGAAAACGCGTGAGGTAGGCGAGACTCGAATAGCCCGTGCCGAAGTCGTCTACCGCAACTTCAACGCCCAATTCTCGCAACGCATGTAGCGTCTGCAAAGCCTGCTCTGTGTCGCCGAGCAGCACGCCTTCGGTGATCTCCACTTCGAGATATGAAGGGTCGAGTGCGGCGTCTTCGAGCGCTCCGCGAATCGTCTCGAACAGATTATGCCGCTGGAATTGCTGCGGCGACACGTTCACCGCGATCCGTGGCAACGTGCCGGCAAGCCGCAGCAATTTGCCGGCATCGCGGCACGCGGTACGGATCACCCACTCGCCGATCTGCTCGATCAGTCCCGCCTCCTCCGCGACCGGCACGAATTCGACCGGGCTGATCAAACCACGCTGCGGATGATTCCAGCGCAGCAGCGTCTCCACTTGCGCGATGCGTCCGTTGGCAAGCGTCACCTGCGGCTGATACACGAGATGCAGTTGCTGACGTTCGAGCGCTTCGCGCAGCATTCCCTCAAGTTCGAAACGGCGCGCCGCCTGACCTTCGAGCGCGGTGGAAAACCGCCGCACCGCGTTGCCGCTGACTGCCGAAGCCGCCGACAACGCCACGCCCGCGCGGCGCATCAGCGTCGGCGCATCGGCACCGTCGGCGGGATAGGCGACGATGCCGATACTCGCCGTGATATTCAGCGCGGTGCCCGCGTAGTCGATCGATTCGGCGATGCGGCCCAATGCTTCGGCCGCGAAAGCATCGGCCGCAGCACCGGTTTCGTTGATCAGCAGCGCGAATTGCGTGCCGCCGATCGAGGCGATCGTACCGTCGTTGGGAAAGAGACCCCGCAGCCGCTCGCCGACGATCTGCAGCACCAGTTCGGCCGCATGCAAACCAAGCGCGTCGCGCAGCTTGCGTAAATGATCGAGTTCGGCGATCAGCACGGTAAAGCCGCTGCCGCTGCGCTGACAGCGCGCGATCGTGAGTTCGAGGCGTTCGGTGAAAAGCGTCTGATTCGGCAGCCGGGTCACACCGTCATGGTGCGCGACGTACCACAGGCGCGCCTCGGACTGCGCGTAACGCGTCATGTCGATCGCAATGCCGACATAGCGAGCGGGTGCCGTCACTAGCCCAGCGGAATGCCCCGGCCCGGCGACGAGCGGCGACAGCGCGAACACCACGCGAATGCGGTTGCCGTTACGCCGCACATAGGTCCATTCGCCTTCATAGCGAGAACCTACCGCCGACAGCGGCGGCAATTCGGAGCGCCGCCTCGCAAGTTCAGCCGGGTCGTGCAAGGACTCAAAAGTGCGCCGGCCGATCAATTCTTCGGCGGTAAAACCGGTCAACTTTTCGAAAGCGGCGTTGACCGAGTCGAACGTGCCGTCGGCCGTGCAGACGAACATGCCGTATGGCGCCGCTGCAAGCGCGGCATCGGGCGTGCGCGCGTCGGCGTAGTAAGGGTCTTGCATCGCGCCGGCCTTTGAATTTCCTGGATATTAAAAGCGAGTTAGCGTTTTTCTTGATGCTTACGGCGCAACCGGCAAAGCCGGCGAATTCGGTCCAATCCGCCGGGTAACCGTCACTATGATAGCGGCTTTCCTGGCCGGAATTGCCACGCCGGCCACGCATTCCCGGCGGCAAGCGTTTCCCTTGGTGTAATCCCCAACCCCGCCGCCAGCACGCGCGTTATCGCACACATCATAAAGCGTTCGCTATGGCCGGGGTACTCAAGCCTTCGGTCTGGCGTCCCGCCGAGCGTCGATACCGCGGCTTTCGAAGGTGCAATTGCGGGGTCAGGCAGGGGACCGTTGGAAGGTCAGCGGCGTAGTGGTAGCAGCAGCAACAGCGGTGGCGGAACTGCTACGTGTCTCCAAAACCTGCGGGGTTCGTCACGCCCATACGGTGCCGCCGCACCGGCGGATCCGCGCCCGCTGAAACGCTTATGACGCGCGCGGCAATGCGGCTTCGATAAACACGGCGCACAGCGCTTCCATGCCCTTCGCGTCTTCAGCGTCGAAGCGCGCGACAACCGGGCTGTCGACATCCCATACGCCGATCAGCGTGCCGTCCGGTGCGACCAGCGGCACGACGATTTCCGATTGCGATGCCGAATCGCAGGCGATATGGCCGGGGAATTCATGCACGTCGCGCACCACTTGCGTCTGGCGGGTTTGCGCCGCCGTGCCGCATACGCCCTTGCCGAGCGCGATGCGTACGCAAGCGGGCTTGCCCTGGAACGGCCCGACCACCAGTTCGCGGCCGTCATGGAAATAAAAGCCGGCCCAGTTCAGATCGCTGAGGGAATGGAATACGAACGCGGAGAAATTCGCGGCGTTGGCGATCCAGTCGGTTTCGCCGGCGAGCAGCGCACGCGCCTGGGCAACCAGTTCTTCGTATTGCGCGGCCTTTGGCAGATGCGAGGCGGAGGAGATTTCGAACATGACGGCGTCCGTGATGAGAGCGGAAGGAGAAACGGCAAGGCGAGCAGTGTAAAGCAAGCCGTCGTTTCCTTCACGGCGCGCCATGCCCGGCATGCCGCCCTCTTTCCGTCCCGCGATACGTACGCGCCAATGGTGCGATCCGGACGTTGGCGCCGTAGACAACAACGTCAAACGCGAAGCCTTATTCGACGCCGATGATTACGCTCGACGCCTTGAAGATCGCCGTCGCCGCTTTGCCGCTTGCAAGGCCGAGACGATCGACGCTTTCATTGGTGATGATCGCGGCGATCTGCGCGCCACCCGCGCTGATGGTCACTTCCGAATTCACGGCGCCCTTGGTGACTGCCGACACGGTACCGGCGATGCAATTGCGCGCCGACACCTGGCCCTTCGTCACGTCGACCATGACGATCACCGACGATGCCTTGACGAGTGCGAACGCCTTCTTGCCGGCAGCGAGGCCGAGCGAGGTCGCGCTGCCGTGCGTGATGATCGCGACGATCTCGAGGCCGCCTTGGGTGCGCAACGTGACCTCGTCGTTTACCGCGCCGTGTTTGACTTCGGCGACTTCGCCGGCGAATTGATTGCGCGCGCTGGTTTGCATCTTGTTCTCCTTGTTGAGGTGCCTCGGGAAAAGTACGCGCTGAGGCAAATGGATCGAATATAGCGAAACGCTCTGCCTGAATGACGGCTTGTGCTTGATAAGCGGTATTACGCAGCCGTGATGGACGATTCTGACGATTCGAACCTCAATGAAACCACATAAGCTTGGGTAAATACACTCGCAACGCTTTTACGGCGCAGGCATCCATCGCCCGGCCTCGCGTGCGACACCGTATCATCGTGCCCTCGGACCCATCTCGTCGAACCCTATGCCCGTCGTCGCCCTGTCCCGCTTTGCCGCACGCTTTGCCCAACGCTTTACCCAACGCTCTAGCGAACGCCTCGCGGCCCGGTTCCGGTTGCCGCAGCCCCGCCGCGCCGCCACGTTATGCGTCGCTCTTGCAGCCGCCGCCAGCTTCGCCGCCTGCAGCAATCCGTCGCCGACCCGCGACGCCCATGCGAACGTCGACACGATCACGCTGTTTCCGATCGCCAACTACGACCAGAACGTCGACCACTGGCTGGAGCCGGACAGCCCCGGCTACGACCGGCCGTTCCTGAGCCCCGCGGATCAGCAGGCGCACTTCAGTGCCCTCTACGCGCGCTATTTCGGCACCGGCACGAGCGCAGCGTCGCCGTGGAATTCCGCCTATGTGGCAATGCGCGTCTACCGTCAGCAAGGTGCGGATATTGTCGCGCTGCAGCAGCGCCGCATCGGCAAGTTCGACAACACCGGCAAGAGCGGCGCGGCGCTCGGCTACGGCGAGAATTTCCGGCCGCATGACAAGGCGTGGATCGACGCTATCGCGCAAAACATGGCCGTCGACCAGTTCACCCAGCAGGCCGCTTACACGCCCGAGCGCCGCGCGATCGCCACCGGCAACCTGCTGGTGCGGGAACTGCCGACCATGGACCCGTCGTTCTACGACCGGCACGTGGCCGGCGAAGGCTATCCGTTCGACAACCTGCAGATTTCGGCGGTACGCCCCGGCACGCCGCTGTGTGTGCTGGGCACCAGCGCCGATGGCGCATGGCGCTACGTGCAGACGCCCGACGTGCAAGGCTGGGTGCGCAGCGACGGCGTCGCCCTGACCGACGATCGCTTCGTCGACACATGGCGCGCCGCGACCGCGAAGTCGCTGGGGGCGGTCACGGTCGCCTCGGCAGCGGTGCGCGATAGCCGCGGTGTGTTCCGCTTCGACGCACCCGCCGGCACGCTGCTGCCGCTCGTGTCGTCCGTACCGCTCGTGTCGGATAGCAGCGCACGGCCGGCGCCCCCGGCGAGCGAAACGGCCGATGCAGCCGCCGACGCCACAGCGTCCGTCAAACTCCTGGTGCCGGTGCGCGATGCGGACGGTCAGGCGATCATTCGCACCGCTCGATTGCGCGACGCGCAGATCGCCCCCATGCCGCTCGCCGCCACCCCGCGACATCTGGCGATGCTGATGAAAACGCTGATCGGACGACCCTACGGCTGGGGCAATAGCGGCTTCTACAACGATTGTTCGTCGGAACTGCAAAGTATCTTCGCGACGTTCGGGGTGTGGCTGCCGCGTCATTCGTCGACGCAAATGAGCGCGGGACGCATGATCGATCTGTCCGCGTCGACGCCGGCGCAACGGCTCGATTACCTCGCCCTGCACGGCGAACCGTTGCGCACGCTGATCTACATCGGCGGCCATGTGATGCTGTATATCGGCAACACGACCCGCAACGGCATCGCGGTACCCGTGGTCTACCAGGACGTCTGGGGCTTGCGGCCGGCCGACAATAGCCGGCGCGCGGTGATCGGCGGCTCGGTGATCCTGCCGCTGCTCGAACACATCCCGGAAGACGCGACGTTACAGTCGCTCGCGGCAACCCCGACGTTTCAGATTACGATTCTGGGCGCGCCCGGCGGCGCAACCGCGACGCCATCGGCACCAGCAAGTCCGGACGACGACAACCCGGCCGGTTGAAATAACACCGGAAAAGGACGGTGCGGCCGATTGAACTTGCATGGCGCTCACGCGCCGCACGGCGACGCGCATAGCCGCACCGCACCGCACCGCACCGCACCAAGCCTCGCCTCGCCTCGCCTCGCCTCGCCGCACGGGCGTGCTTAAAAATATTTTTCCCGGAGTGTCGATTCAAAGGCCATGCACTCGTCGTAACGTTGAAGGCCTCGCTCACGCAGCCTGTCTTTCAACTCACGAACCTGTTACTTCAAGGAGTCGCCGTCATGTCCAGTGCCGCTGTCAAACCGATCCCGGACGGGATGCATTCGCTGACCCCGTATCTGATTTGCGCGAACGCCGCAGACGCCATCAAGTTCTACGCCAAGGCTTTCAACGCCGTCGAGCAATTCTCCTTGCCCGGGCCGGGCGGCAAGGTGATGCACGCCTGCCTGAAGATCGACGACTCCATGCTGATGCTGACCGACGAATGGCCCGATCACAACGCGCTCGGCCCGAACTCGCTGAAAGGCACGCCGGTCACGATTCATCACTACGTCGAAGATGTCGACGCCAGCTTCAAGCAGGCGGTCGACGCCGGCGCGACCGTGGTGATGCCGGTGGCGGACATGTTCTGGGGCGACCGCTACGGTCAGTTGAAGGACCCGTTCGGTCACAGCTGGTCGCTCGCCACGCACAAGCGCGATCTGAGCCCGGAAGAGATTCAGAAGAATATGCAGGCGATGGGATCGGAGTGCGGCCCGCAATGAGCTGGGTCCCGTCCCCCAGCGGCATTACGTTGCTCGCACAGGCGTGTCGGGGCAGCTGCCGCAATCTTTGATAGGATCGGTCTCGACCTCTAAACGACGAGACATGAACGGTGCGCGTCAATCATCAGGCTTTCTTCTGCTCGCTGTTTGTCGCGCGTCTCGCCGATCAGGTGCTGCTGTTTCTCGTCCCGCTCGTCGTGTTTCAGACGACGCACCAGGTATCGTGGTCAGGTCTCGCGTTCTTTATTGAAACGCTGCCACGCTACCTGGTCTTTCCTTTCTTCGGCGCGTTATGCGACCGCATCTCGCCTCTGCGGCTGATGCGGATCAGTCAGACCGTGCGGGCCTTCGTGTGTTTTGGCGGCGTGCTGGCCTACGTGCTGTTTGGCGGCATCGGCTGGCTGATCGCGTTGTCCGCGTTGTGCGGCGTGCTCACGAGCCAGGGGCTGGTCGCACGCGAAGTGATGTTGCCGCAAATTTTCAGCACGCAGCAATTCCAGCGCGTGCTTGCCTACTCGCAATTGGCCGACCAGTTGGGTTTTGTACTCGGCCCGATGCTGGCCGCGCTGCTGCTTGGCTGGTGGCGCTGGGAGTGGGTGGTCGGCGCAACCGGCGTGCTGTTTCTGCTGGCCGACGCGGCGCTGCTCCTGTGGGCGCGCAGCAGCGGTTTCCGCGCCGGCGTTCCGCCTCCCGCTAAACCGGGTCATTGGACGATGCCGCTGCGCATCGCGTTGCGCCATGTGCTGTTGCTCCCCGGGCTGAAGAGAGTCGTGCTGCTCGCCGCCGCCGAAAACCTGGTGATCGGCGTGACGCTCGCAACCTCCGCCGCGATGGTGACCGGCATCCACGCACAATCGAGCCGGTACTATGCAGGCCTGCAAACGGCCGGCGCCGTGGCCACCGTGCTGATTCTGTTGACGATCGCGCGTAACGCCTGGCCGGCGCGGACACTCGGCCTGCTCGCCTTCGTTTCCATCTGTGCCGGCGGCGTGATCGCGGGCGCCAGTGCGGCGCCCTGGGGGTATGCAGTCGGCTTTCTGTTGATCGTCGGCTTCGACAAGATGTTCAATGTCTATATCCGCAGTGCGCGGCAGAAAATCATTCCACCCGAGGACTACGGCAAGACCACCGGCGTGGTGATCCTGTTGAACAACATGACACAACCGCTCGCCGGTTTGCTGGTCGGCATATTTTCGGCACGAGCACAAACCGGCCTGCTGATCGTGGCGCTCTCGCTGGCGATGGGGTGCATCGGCGCGACGGTGTCGATCGGCTCGGCTCTTTCGCGGCGCAGACGCGCGCTGGCGCTGGGGGAATAACACGGCGCGTGGGCGGCGGCACGGTGCGAGTAGGGATACCGGTCTTCTCGGTACTTCACGCAGGAAACTTCAAGACTTTCCTGGCAAAAAACCTATATCGCCTCGCAGACGACATCGAACTTCAATAGCTCCGTGGGCCCGAACGCATTGCTGATAGCGACATCCGCCGCATCTCTGCCCCGCGCCATCAAAACCCGCCCCGTACGGGGCACATTGTTCCGCGGATCGAAGGTCTGCCAGCATCCGCCGACATACGCCTCGAACCACGCCGCAAAGTCCATCGTCGCGTACGGCGGTGGCGTGCCGACATCGCTGATATACCCGGTGCAATACCGCGCCGGTATGTTCATCGCCCGGCACAGCGTCACGGCCAGATGTGCGAAATCCCGGCATACGCCCTTGCGCTCCTGCCACGCCTGCCAGGCGGTCTTGGTCGGCCGCGCGAAATCGTAGCCGAACACAATGTGCTCGTGCACGTAGTTGCAAATCGCATCCACTCGCCCGCGACCGAGCGGCAGTTTGCCGAATGTCTGCCAGGCAAATTCGGATAGCAAATCAGGTTCGCAATAACGGCTGCCCAGCAGAAACACCAGCGAATCGTCTGGCAGAGCCTCCACCGCGTGCTGCTCGGTCAACGGCGGCCGCCTCTCCGGTTCCGACGACACCTCGAGCACCGCACTCGTCGACAACGCAAGCCGTCCCTGCGGGGCGACGATCCTGCTGCACAAATTGCCAAAGCCGTCGCGATACTGGCTGATCGGCACCGGTGGATCGACCGCCAGCAGATCCGCGCTCAACACGTCTTTCGCATGGGAATAGTGCGTGTTCAACATCAACATCATCGGCGTCGGTTGCACGCACTTATAGACCAGCTCATAGCCAACGCGCAATTTCATTACGGCGCCCTCTTCCAGTTGATACGTTCAATGGACGCGTCCGGTGAGCAACCTGAGTTGACACGCCCTGCTAACACGCTCGATTTGTACAAGCCCTTCACCCGGTTCGCCCCTCACTCGCCTTCGTCACGCTCACATCGACCTGCAAACCGCGAAACGAATGCGATGCGCCATGCCAGGTGCCCCACAAAGGCAACGCCTGGTAGTAATTCCACGCCACCGCCACGCGGATCAGATGGCGATTGCCGACTATGCTATTGGTCGGATCGAAATCGACCCAGCCGGCGCCCGGCAAATAGATCTGCAGCCAGGCATGCGTCGCACCGCCGCCTTGCGTGGCATCCTGCTCGGGCACGAACAGATAGCCGCTGACAAAACGCGCCGCAAGACCGAGCGAGCGCACCGCGTCCATCATCAGCACCGCGAAATCGCGGCAACTGCCGCTGCGGTTACGCAAGGTGTCGCCGGGACGGTTCACCCCTTTCTCCGTGCGGCGCACATAGCAGAACGTGCTTTTTATCTCGAGCGTCATCGCGCGCAATAGCGCCATCGTGCTGCCTGTGCCGTTCGTACTGCTGATACCGCCGGCGCCCTGCACAGGAACGAAGCGATGTGCCCATTCGTTCACGTCGCTGTCCGGATACTGACGGCTGCGTGCGTTCACGAGATCGGAGGCTTCTTCGTTGGTGTACGCGAATGGCCAGTTCACGGCGTACGGTTCAAGCGCGTAGTCGGGCATGGGCGTTTCGAAGTGTTCGAGCGTCACTTCGCTGTCGAAGCGCAATTCGCTCGCCTTGCCCGTGAAACTCGCGACCGCCACGGAGTTATCGAACACGTCGTGCAGCCAGTGCAGCCGGGACGGTGTCGGTGTAATCAGCAACTGGTTCGTGACGAGGCGCAAGTCGTGGCTGGCGCGCGGACGGAACATCATCCGGTGTTCGCCGAACCGGACGGGTTCCGAGTAGCGGTAGACGCTGACGTGACGCACGGTGAAGCGCTGTGGCTCAGTCATCTGACAGGCCGATGGATGCAACTGGATTCGTCCTGAGCATCGCGTTCACGCTGGTAAAACCCGCTACCGCGGCAGGTGCTGAGCGCCTGGCACGGTTTGATCCTGAATGAGCCACAACCATGGTCTGGCGTGGTGGGGCGCTGTCATCGTGTCATCGACAAGCTTTCGACTTCAGCATACACCCGCCATATTGATCGAAATCACTCATTTGCGCGCAGATGCCGCCATGTGCGGAAGTTACCAGCAGAATCTGTTCGCAAATTTGGGTGGAAACCGTATCCCAACAGCAGAACCGATCCACATAATTGAGATGGTTTGATGTGGGTTGCCGATAGATATAATCCGCCGCTCGATCAATCCGACAAACAGCCTTCATGCGAGTCGCCGTCATTAGCGCCTACTATAAAGAGCCACGTTACGTCTTACGAAGATGTCACGAAAGCGTTCTTGCGCAAGCGGGCAATGTGACCCACGTTATGGTCGCCGATGGATTCCCTTCCTCCGACGTTGATAGCTGGAAGGGTGTGATCCACATCAAGCTTCCCAATCACGCTGACTATGGGGACACGCCTCGCGCCGTGGGTGCTGCTTACGCATCTGCGAATGGCTTCGATGCGATCTGTTTTCTGGACGCCGACAACTGGTATGCGTCGAACCATGTCGAAACGATGCGCATCATAGTCGAGGAAACGGGCGCACAGGTAGTCACGGCGACTCGAACGATTTTCACTGCCGACGGCCGGATGCTCGGCATTTGCAAAGAATCCAACGGCGTCGATTTCAACGACACCAACTGTTATTTTCTTACGCGCGCCGCCTTTCCTGCATGCGCGGCGTGGTTATTCAAGGACCCGCGCGAAAGCATCCGCGGCGACAAGATATTCTGGAATGCCGTGCGAACCGGTGGCTACCTGCATTTCCACTCGATTGCGCCAACCGTTAATTACGTGAGCACGTTCGCACTTCACTATCAGATGTTCGGCGAGGTGCCGCCCGACGACTCGAAGGTCATTGCAAAACTGCCGGGGCGTCAGCATTTTCAGATGGTTAGTTACGCGGAATATAAGGCGATGGGGGGAGCGGGCGGCAGGTAGAGACAGGACGCGGAGCGCGCGTCCATAAGGGACATAGCTAACGCAAGAAAAGCGCCGGGAAACTTATCGCCGTACAAACTGCGATTCAAGCAATCAGAGCCGCTACAAACGGGCTAAACCTCACTGGCGGCCGTCCGCGCGACGGTCTCAAAGTTATCCCCAGTTTTCGTTCATAAATCTGTGCATAACTATCCGGCAAGCGACGCAAGCTCTTGATACGCTTGCTGTTTTTACCGTCAGATCGAAGTTGTGCAGAGTAGAAACCCAGCCGGTCAGCACGATGGTTGTGTGGCCGTGTGACACGCCAACCGCAGCGCAGATTGCACCTCGTCCTCAACTCCCCCGCGCCGCATGTCGGCGTCACCCACGGCACACACCAACCGCCACGCGCATCAATCGCGTACCGCGTCGGCGGCATGCGCGCGTTCGGCTTTCTGCGAGACCGGCGCACTATGCTCCTCGTCGCGCCATTCCTGCCTCGACCGCGCCATTCGGCGTACGGCGACGCGCGCCATCTTCACCCAGCCAGACGGACGCGGATCGGCGAGCATGCTGAGCGCACGCGCGTAGTCGAGCGTCAGTCCCGGCGTCCATGCCATCGTCGCGGCGCGTTTGCGCAGTTGCGCGGCCACCCACAATTCCGGCGTCGTAATCACGCGCAAGAACGGCCGCCAACCGCCGAGGTCGCCCCACACGCGCGCCGACGCACCTTCGATCGCCGCTTCCAGCGCGCGCGATACGGTACTCGAACAATTGCGATGCGTCAGGTTGTAGGTCGTGTCCTGCCGATAGGTGTCCCAGAAACGGCGCAGCCGCGCCGGATCGTAATTGCGTATGCGCACCTGAACCGTCGACGGCCACCATGCTTTCGATTCAGTCTGGTAATCAGGCTGGAACACACCGGGCACGTCGTTCTCGCTGGTCGCCCGCAGAAGCCGCGCGAAATCGTCGGGTGAACGATCGATTTCGACGCCAGGATACAGGCTGATATAGATACCCTCAGGCGACTCGAGCGCGGCATGGCCCGTCGAAATCACGCCGTTACGGTCCACCGCCGCGATATACCGGTCGACGATCAATTGCCGCCTCGCCTCGCTCCTGGACGATCCCACTGGCGTCCACACATGCACAGTGAGCGCCTCTTCATCGGCGGCGGGTGGGCCGTCCCATTCGACGGCACCCAGCCGGCCAGGCGCGATCGCACTCGCCGCGGAATTGGCGGCATCTGCCGTTGCATCGTCCGAAGCCACCGCGGGATTCGAGGCGAGACGCCTGACGCGAGTACTCAGCAAAATCATGTTCCAGCCGCCGAATATCAGGCCGAGACCGAGGCAGTACGGCACGGTGCCTACATAGTGCGTCGGATAAGGCTGATAGAAGAAAATCGCCAGCGCGATTTCAATCGCACCGCCGATCATCGCAAGGCGCCACGTGCGATAACGAACGACCTTTGCGGAGACGATCTGCAACAGACCGTCGGCCAGAAAGAGCGTGCCGAAGATCATCGACAGAATGAAGTTGCCGTGATGATGGCCCGCGAGAATCAGCGCCGCCGCGAAGCAGAATGCGAAGCCCTTCACGTAGCGCAGCGTGCGTTGGCCGCCCATGCCGGTCCAGGCGACGGCCAGCGTGGCGAGCCCTTCGAGCAGCAGCAATGTGGCGAACGGTGTGATCGGGAAATAGAGCGCGCTATCGAGTGCGTCGATGAACACCACGACGCCAAGCGCAAGGCTCACCCAGCCGATCAACTGCAGCGAACGCCAACGCGTACGCAAATAGTCGACACCAAGCAGGATCATCACCAGCCGAACCATCGCAAACCCTCCGTGATCGGTGCGCCCTTCTGGCCGTAATCTTAACCATATTCACGGTAGCGGCGTAACGGGTCCGACCGTAGCGACGATTCGCGCGTGGCGACACCGGCTCGCAGCGCCGCTACCTATGCGTCGCGCATCGACGCTACATGATCGCAACGGAATTCTCAAACGTATTTGTGACGTTCATGCCGATGCGCCTTCGCCGGACGTACGCCGCGTTTGCCCACGCTCCTGGCCGCGTGCGGTTCGTCAGCAGGCGGCACGGCATAGGGACCGTCGTGCAACACGGCGGGACTTTGCCGAGTTGCCTCGTTTTGCGGCGCGGCCGATGAAGTGGCTGCTGCGGGCAACGGTCCCGTTGCGGCATCGATGACCTTCTGCAATTCGTCCTGCGCGTAAGCAGGCAGCGGCACGGGCGGATACGTCGCGGCGGCAGCCATGACCGTGGAGGAAGCAGCACAAGCAAGGCCGAGAGCGATGATCAAGCGAGCGGTTTTCATGTCGAGTCCTGGTCGGGGTGACGCGGCCCGCATGAGTGGAAAACTGGCGCGCGTCGATGAATCGGAAGATTCCTGACGGCTCGCACCGTCAGCACAAGCAGTGTGACGGCAGGGACATGATGGGTAAATTTTATTAAGCCAGATTCAGATATGCCCAATTCAGCTTAATAACCGACGAATCAGCGCCGGCGTGCCGGACTCCCGACACGCCGGCCCATAGCCGATAAACGCAGCGCCCGCACGCTGCGTGCCTCGGGCCAGTACGACTCAGGCCGCCGCGGCTTGCGGCATCGCCTCGCCCTGCTCGCCGCCCAATGCGTCGAGCAGATCGCACAGCATACGGTCGAGTTCGGCGGTCATCAGCGTGACGTCGGAATCGAAGCGTTCGTCGTCGTTCTGTGCGGTGGGGTCGCTTGCTTCCTTGAGAACGTCGAGCGGCGCGATGCGCTTGATCGTCAACGAAGGCGTCAGCACGAACGACACGCGGTCGTTCCACGTCATCGCGAGACGCATGCATTGTTTGCCGGCTTCGATATGGCGGCGCATGTCTTCGGCGTCCAGGGTATGTCCAACGTAGCGCACCGTTGCATTGCCTTCCGCCGGCGAGCGCAACTCGGTGTCCTGGTCGAGCGTGAAGCCTGCGGGACCTTCGCCTGAGAGAAGCCATCCGGTCATCGCCGCAACCGGCGATTGCGTGACACGCACGGTACCGAGCGGCAGTTGATCGATCGACTTCACCAGCAGGCCGCGCACTTCGTCGGCGACGGCTTGCGAGCCCGCGTCGATCACGAGCCAACCGTTGCGGGTATCGATCCACACGCGCGTGTCGCGGCGAATGCTGAAGGCGCGCGGCAACAGTTCGTCGGTCACCTGCTCCTTGAGTTCGCGCATCTGCTTGCGGCCGGGTTTGAAGCCTTGCTGTTCTTCGAGTTCGAGCGCACGCGCCTTGGTCACCTGGGTGACGACAGAGGCCGGCAACAATTTCTTCTCAGCGCGAAACACCAGCAGCAACTGGCCATTGAGCGCATACACCAGCGAGTCGTTGTCGCGTGGCGACGCCCAGCCGTGGCTTTGCATCTCGACGCTGTTGCCGGGCGCGAACGCGTGCGGCGCAAGCCATTTCTCGATTTGTTCAGGGGTAACGGACCACGGAGCGGGAAGACGGTGCAACTGAAGATTTTTGAACCACATGGGCGGGGTCTTGTTCGGGCAAAGCGCGTCATTCTATCCGACGCGGCGAGAATGGCGCGCTCGGGCGCGTCCCTGCCACTCTATGCCAAGACACTCCCGACAAGCGTCATTTTCGCTTTGGGTTCAAATCACCTAGACTTGCCAACAGGCACGCGACATAGACGGAGGCGGCCATGGCCGATGAAACCGCACCCTGGCGGATGGTGGAGTACGAGGGTTTCGAAATTCACGTGGCGCCGTTTCTGAAAAACCCGCCCAATGAGGCGAGGCCGTCAGCCGTGCCCGATAACCGTTACACGTATGTCGGTTATGTGTGCCACCCCGGCGCCAATCCCGCCATCCCGGGGCATGCGGTGCCGTTCCATGCGGACGGCGAAGAAAGCTTCGCCGGCATGGAAGAAGCGCTCTACGAGGGCATACATGTGGGACGCAGCATCGTCGACGGCACGCACCCGGATTTGACGGTGCTGCCACTGGTGACGGGCGGCGTGTGACGCACTAACGACGCACTAACGCGCGCCGGCGTTAGCTGAACGCTCGTTTGATGCGCGACTTGAGCAGCGCCCGCCGCAAGCGGCCGGTCTGCTCGGGTTCGCCGACCGCCTGAGCGCCTTCCACCGGGGTGCCGCGGCGCAGAAAATAATGATCGAAGGTGGCTTGCGTCATGCCCCATTTGTTCAGGAACTGTCGGCGACCGTCGTTCTTGACGACCTTGCCGGTGCTCTTCTGTTGAAAGTGATACACCAGACTGTCGCCGACGCCGAGGAACACCCGGCAACCGGCGTCCCACAGCTTCATTGAAAAGTCGTTGTCGCTGCTCATGCCGGGGCTCAATTCGCTGCTATAGCCGCCGAGCTTGTACCACCAGTCGCGATGCACGAGCGTGGGCGGCCACGTGGCGCCGCGCCAGTCGGCGCGCACGAGTTTCGGCGTGGCGACCACCAGTTCGTCGGCGCGGAAATTTTCCACGTCGCGGCCAAAGTTCTGCACGACGACGCACGGATTGCCGGAGTCGACCGGCTCGACCATCGTTCCGGACAACATGAACAGATTGTCGGCCGGCATCTGCGCGAGACGCCTGACGAGCGCGTCGTCCCAACCGGGGCAGCAGTACATGTCGTCGTTCATGTAGACGATGTAGTCCTGGGTGGCGCATGCCGCCGCGATATTGACCGCGTGGCAGATGCCGATGTTGCCGGGCGAAGCCGTGTGTTCGATGCCTTCTTCGCGCACCCATGCCAGCGTGCCGTCGGAGCCGTCGTTCACGTGCACGATAATCTGATGCGTATGCGTGGAATGGCGCCGCAGGCTTTCGATTACGAGCCGCAGATAAGGCAGGTTGTTCCAGGTCGGGATGATGATTGAGAACATCGAATGCGTTTTTCCGTGGTGGTTGTCCGCGCACGCGGATCAGTGGCCGTCGACCTTGTCGCCCGCCGGCTTGCCGAATGGCTTCATGAACGTCAGCTTCGCGGGAAGATCGGGTTCCCAGCCTTCGAGATCCTCGAATGGATAACGGCCAAGCGCATACAACACGCGCTTCACGCGGCTTTTGAACGGTGCGCGCGGAACATTGGGCAGAGAACCTACCTCGGCCGAAGCCGTCTGCCGAATGTAGTCGCGGTTGAAGTCGCGCTGCGAAATGCCCCACTTCATCAGGAACTCACGGCCGCCGCGGTTGCGGCGGATCCGGCCGGTCGATTTGCAGCCGAAGTGATAGATGCGGCTCGCACCGACCGAGCGGAATACCCGGCAGCCGACGAGCCACAGCTTCATCAGAAAGTCGTCGTCGCTGCTCATGCCAGGGCCGAACTCGATGCTGTAGCCGCCCACCGCATGCCACAACTGGCGGCTGATCAGCATCGGCTGCAAAGCGATGCCGTCGCGATCGGCCGACTTCATTCCGGCGCTGTATGCGAGCAGGCCCGCTTCGTCGAAATTCTCAGGACCGGTGCCGTAGTTGGCCGCGATCACATTCATATTGCCGGTATCGGTCGGCTCGATCAGCGTCGAAGACAGATACGCGCACGAATGGCCGAGTTCACGCAAACTCGCATCGAAGGCGCGATCCCAGCCCGGCGTGCAAAACATATCGTCGTTCAGGAACAGGATCCAGTCGCGCGTGGCGAGCCGCGCCACGTCGTTCAATGCGAGGCAGACGCCGACATTGCCCGTGCTCCACGTGTGCCGGATCCCTTCCGAGCGGACCCATTCGAGCGTGCCGTCGCTGCCGTCGTTCACATGCACGATGATCTCGTGATCGAACGCCGAATGACGGCGGATACTGTCGATGCACAGCTTCAGGTACGGCAGGTTGTTCCAGCTCGGAATCAGGATACTGAACATGAGGTGGTGACAATTCTCATTAAGTGGGAGTGCGCGACGCATGTGTCGCAGCACCATCCGTCTGCCCGCCGGAGCGGACGGCGCCATTTCTGTCCGCATACGCGGAGGCCGCCGCCAGGATCGCGATGATGGTGGCGTAGAAAGATACAGTCATCTTCAAGTCGAACGTTTCGACCGTCAGACCGAAAATCCAGAACGCCACGATAAACGTCAGCCCCATCAGCGCGGCCCGCCGAGCCGACTCGGTGGGCGCGGCAAGCCGGCGCCAGAAAAGCACCCCTGGCACGACATAGATGGCCAGCCCGGCAAGCCCGCCGATGATGCCGTAATCGGTCATGTAAGCCAGCATCTGGTTATGGGCCTCGCCTCTGCCCAATTGCGCCGCGGCAGGTGTGAGCAGCCCCGAATTGGCAAACGACTGCATGCTGTTGCGAAAACCGTCGCCGCCGAGCCCGAGCAGCGGGTGGCTCGCCACGATGCGCACCGCCGCCTCGTAAAGTTGCAGACGGATGCCCAGCGACGTGTCCTTGTTGCCATGCGTGTATTGCACCACGTCCGACGAAAGATCGCCGACGCGGTCACGCGCCGCCGGCGAAAACACGTAGACGCCGGCAAGAATCGCGACGATCGCAAGCGGCAGCAGCACCTTCCACTTGCGTGACTTGCCGCGGCTGCGCAAGTAGAGCGCCATCGCGGCGACTACCGGGATTGCCACCCAGCCGCCGCGCGAGCCTGTGATCAGCGACGCGGACAATCCCGCAAAAAGACCCGCCACCTTGATGATGCGTATAACCAGCCGGTCCTTGCGCCACCAGTTCAGCGACAGGACGGACAGCACCCCCATCACCAGCGCGATATCGCCGAAGTGAATCGGATTCAGGAACTTGCTGCTAAGTCGGCCGAGCCCCCAGTCGCGTGGCGCAATCAGCAGAATGCCGAGCGACGCGAGTCCGGCAAGCGCAAACGACAGATCGGCCCATGCAAGGGTGCGCGGCAAAGCACGCCGCAACACGAGAAATAACGGCACGGTGGCAAAGAAGCGGGACGGCGAATCGAACTCGTTGGGCACGATCGCGCCGTGCCATACGCCGCCGAGCAGCACGACAAGCACCGGGCTCACCATGGCGGCACACAGCGCGAAATCGGTGCGGTCCCACTGAAGCGGCGGCAGGCCGGCCCAGGCTTTCGGCGAGGCCAGCAAGGCAAGCGAAATAACCACGGCCGCGATCGACAACGCACTGCCGGCACCGTGTATCAGCAGGGTGGCTGACGGATACGTGAGCAGAAATAATGCTGGTAGCAAGCTTCGTGGGTGGACGCTCATGAAAGATTTTTTTGCGGGCGTCGACATGTCTGATGAATTTAACCGGCCGCCGCGACAGCTGGCGCGCACGGCCGGATATGGAGGCTGCGCTATTGTACCGGGTTCCCGCCCTTATCCGATTAATGCAATGGCGCCGGGCGCGCCTGCCGTGGACGATCCCGGCTGCCTCGAAGCACTGACGCTCGCGTAGGAAAGTACGCTAAAGCGTGTAAGGCATGTAAGCGGGTGCTGCTAACATACGGGCCACGCGCTCCGCCGTGGCGACTGGCCGCCCTTGATGCACCGCAACACTCCCGCCAGCAGAGAGACCACCGAATTTCCCCCAGCACCCGAGCAATGAAACGACTAATGCGCGCGCTCTATCGCAACGCACCCGCCGCCGTGAAACGAGCCGTGGACACGGCCGTCAGCCGCTCCACCCGCATTCCCTATGCGGGCGTCGCGCATGAGCCCGACGTGTTTCTGCGCAAGACTTCGCGGGCAAGTATCGTCAAAAAGTATTTACACAAGTATCTGCTGCTCAAATGGCATGGGCAGACACGCCTGCAACTCAACAGCGCGGCCGGGGTCAAGCGGTGGCTGTGGATTTACACCGGCAAGCGCAATTTCGGCGACGCGACGATGGACATGTCCGGGCGGGCGCTGCTGAAAGGTACGGACGTCGAAATCGACCTTTTCACCTTGCCGAACCTGCACACGCTGTTCGAGGAGGACGACGTCTTCAGGAACGTTTTTTCCGACTTACAGGATCTTTCCGACCGTCACTACGATGCGATTCTGATGTCGGAGTACAACCTGCCGTCGATCAGGTTGAAGACGAAGCACTTCAAAACGTTGCCTTATGCGTGTCTGTTCCAGTATTTCTACGGTCCGGACCGCAATCAGACCAGCTTCAGCCATGCCGCGATCAACCACGTCTTCGCGCTGGGCTACAGCGACGCCGACGTCGTTTCGACAAGCAAGCCGTATCTAGCGACGAAGCCGCAGACTCAGGACTCGGTTCACCCGTTCCTGCCGCACGAGCGGTTTCTGGCACTCGCGATCGGCGGGCTCGATGCAAACCGCACGTACCGGCATTGGGGCGCGGTGCTCGAACTCATCGATCGCGCGAACGACCCGAGTCTGCCGAAGCAGGTGGTTCTGCTCGGCTCGGACAACGGGCTCGCGATGGCGGATGAATTGTTAAACCGGGCATTCCGCACGCTGAAGATCACTTCATGCGTCGGCAAGCTGACGTTGCTGCAGTCGCGCGAAATAGTCGCGAAGGCAAGTCTCTTTGTGGGTGCGGACGGGGGCTTGATGCATATCGCGCACTCCACGCCCACGCCGAGTGTCTCCCTGTTTTCCGACCGCGAACCGCCCTATCTGCGTCTGACCGAACAATGCTACTCGATCGGCATTCAGAGCAGCGGCGACGTGGACGAAATCGCAGCAACCGACATCATGAACGCCATCGAAACGCAGTTGGCCAAGGCAGCCACGCGGACTTTCACCGCTTAGCAGGTGAAGGCGGTGAACGGCGTCGCAGACGGATGGTCTGCGACCGCCGTATTCCTGTCACGACTCAGGCGGCGTCCTGCTGGAACTGGATGCGATGCAGATGCGCGTACAGGCCACCCTGGGTCAGCAGTTCCCGATGGCTGCCGCGCTCGACAATACGCCCGGCTTCCATCACCAGAATCCGGTCGGCGCGTTCGATGGTCGACAAACGATGCGCGATCACCAGCGTGGTGCGGCCCTTCATCAAGGTTTCCAGCGCCGCCTGCACGTGGCGTTCGGACTCGGAATCGAGCGCCGAGGTGGCCTCGTCGAGAATCAGGATCGGTGCATCCTTATAAATCGCGCGCGCGATCGCCAGACGCTGGCGTTGACCGCCCGAGAGCATCATGCCGTTGTCGCCGACCAGGGTGTCGATACCTTTGGGCATCGCCTCGACGGTATCCCACAGGTTCGCCGCGCGCAGCGCCGCCTTGACCTTGTCCGGATCGGCCGTCTGCCCATAGGCGACGTTGTTCGCCACCGTGTCGTTGAACAGCACGACGTCCTGGCTCACCATCGCGATCTGGCTGCGCAGTGCGTGCAGGCCGTATTCCGGCAGTGCGACGCCGTCGACCAGAATCTCGCCGCCGGTGGGATCGAAGAAGCGCGGCAGCAAATTCACCAGCGTGGTCTTGCCGCTGCCCGACGGGCCCGCCAGGGCGACCATTTCGCCCGGCGCCACCTTGAAGGACACCTCGGTGAGCGTGTGGCGCTTATGCGTGGCATTGCTGCCGTAGCTGAACGAGACGTCGCGGAACTCCACTTCGCCGCGGGCGCGCTCGAGCGGCTTGCCGCCGCCCGCCGGTTCCGACGGCTCGTCGATCAGGCCGAAGATCAGTTCGCACGCCGTCATGCCGCGTTGCAGCGGCTGGTTCACGTCCATCAGGTGCTTCAGCGGCGAAATGATCAGCAGCATCGACGTGACGAACGCCACAAAGCCGCCGACCGTGGTCTGGTCCGACGACGATTGCACTACCGCGATCGTAATCACCACGGCGAGCGCGATCGACGCAAGAAACTGGGTCAACGGTTGCGCCAGGCCGCCTGAGACGGTCATGCGCATCGCGTAACCGCGCAGACGCTTGCTCATTGCCGTGAAGCGGTCCATCTCGTACTGCTCGCCGTTGTGCACCTTGACGACCTTGTAGCCGCCCACGGTTTCTTCGACGATGTACGACAGTTCGTTGGTCAGCAGTTGATGCTCGCGGTTCAGACGCCGCAAACGACGGTTGATCTTGCCGACCAGCCAGCCGATCCCCGGCAGCAGCACCGCGACGATCAGCGTCAGCCGCCAGTTCAGATAGAACAGATAGCCGAGCAGGAAGACGACCGTCAGTGAGTCACGCACCAGCGTGACCATCACGCTCAACAGCACGTTGAGAATCTGGTTCACCTCGAACACGATCGCGTTGATCACCGTGCTCGCGGTTTCGCGCTGGAAGAACGCCACGCCCGTATGAATCATGCGGTCGAACATCTTCAGGCGAAGTTCGAGCAGGATCTTGTTCGACACATAAGCGAGCAGATAACCGGACGCATACTGCGACACACCGCGCACCAGCGCGAGGCCGATCACCGCCGCCGGCACGAACCATTTGGCGTTGTCGCTGGCATGCGCGCCGAAGCCCTTGTCCAGCAATGGCTTGAGCAATGCGGGAATCGCCGCGTCAGTACTGGCGCTCACCGCCATCGCGATGATTGCGCCGACCACCACCCACATCAGCGGCTTGATATAAGGCCACAAGCGTCGGAAAACGACGGCAGGCGACGAGGCCTCTCCTGAACCGATGGGTTTGCTTAACGTTGGCTTCGCGCTCAAGGAATCCTCTGAGAATGCGGGAAAGCATCCGCGTAACGGGCAGAATGCCTCGCACGCGAAATATCAAACAGCATTGTAAACGGTTGAGGATCATAGCCGGCGGTTGCGGATCGGCCGGGTTGGGTGGCCGAGCTGTATACTTTGCGCGACTCATTCCGCCACCCGGCACTTTCCACGCAATTCAGGTATGCAAGAAACCACCCTCGGCGTCGCCATCATCACCAAAAACGCGGCGGCGCGACTGGCCGAATGCCTGCAGGCCGTGGCCTTCGCCGATCAGATCGTCGTGATCGACGGCGGCAGCACCGACGGTACCGCTGAAATTGCCCGGGCACACGGCGCGCACGTACTCGAGCACACCGACTGGCCAGGCTTCGGCCCGCAGAAAAATCGTGCCGTGGATGCGCTCACCACCAGCTGGATTCTCTCGCTCGACGCCGACGAGATCGTCTCGCCGGAACTGGCTGCTGCGATTCGCGCGGCGCTGGCCGCCCCTACCGCCGACGTCTACGCGGTAGACAGGCTGTCGAGCTTCTGCGGCCACTGGATTCACCACAGCGGCTGGTATCCAGACTGGATTCCGCGCCTGTTCAAACGTGGCGCTGCGCGTTTTTCAGACGACCTCGTGCATGAGCGCCTGGTATTCGATACGCCTTCGCAACGCCTGACCGGCAAGCTGATGCACTACTCGTACGAGGACTTCGAAGCCGTGCTACGCAAGCTCGACGCGTATTCGACAGCGGGCGCGCAGCAACGTCATGCAGCGGGCAAGCGCGGCAGCTTCGGCAAGGCGCTCGGGCGCGGCGCCTGGGCCTTTGTGCGGACCTACGTGCTGCGGCGCGGATTCCTCGACGGTCGCGCGGGTTTCATGATCGCGGTGTTCAACGCGGAAACGGTGTACTACCGGTTTCTGAAACTGGCGCGGCTGGGGGAAAAGACGCAGCGTTAGTAGCGAGGCCAGGGCAAGGCTTGCGACCAGAGTTTGCAATCTGAGCTGCCAATGGCTTTGAGTTTGCCCACGCGCGCCGCGCGGGCGCCGCGGGCGAACCCGCCATCAATAAACAATCTCGATCGAGCTTCCTGCGAACTCGCCACGCAAGGCCGCGAGCAGTTCGTCGGTGGGCTTTACGCGCCATGCGTCGCCCAGACGCATTTCACCTTGCGCATTCTCGCTGCGATAAACCACCTGCACTGCGAGCCCGTTCGGGATCTGCACGGCCTGGCGTTGGCCACCGCCACCATAGCCTCCGCCGTTGCGCCCGCCACCGCCTCCGTTACCGTTGCCGCCGCGCGACGAGGCCGCCGGCGCCGGCGCAGCTTGCGGCTCGTCCTTGCCCGCGCTATGTGCTTCGAGCACGCGCCGCAATGCCGATGCGTCCGCATTGCCGTTCATCTGCACCTTCACGGCTTCCGCATAACGACAGCGGGCGCGACCGAGGTCCATCACCGTATCGACCGTGAAACGGATGCCGCCCGTGAACGCGTCGTTACGCGCCGAGCCTTGCACCACCAGCAACTCGTCTTCCTTGAATAACGGCTTATTCGCCTCAAAAGTCTCATTGAAGACGGTCACTTCGCATTGGCCCGTGCCGTCGTCGAGCAACGCGATCAGCATCTTGCCGCGCTGGGTCATCTGCGTGCGCAGCGACGCGATCACACCGGCGACCAGCTTGTCGCGCCCTTCCTTCAGTTCGCCAATCTTCTGACGCACGAAGCGACGCACTTCGTCCTTGTAGGCATCGAACAGATGGCCCGACAGGTAGAAGCCGAGCGCGGCCTTCTCTTCCTGCAGCTTCTTCTTTTCCGGCCATTCCGGCTCGTCGACCAGTTCATGCCCTTGCGACGGTGCATCGCCCATGTCGAACAGGCCGGCTTGCATTGCGTTGGCGCTTGCCTGTTCGGCCGCCTCCATGGCCAGCGAGACCGAGGCGATCAGCTGCGCGCGATTGGCGTGCAGCGTGTCGAACGCACCGGCGCGGATCAAGGCTTCCACCGTCCGGCGATTGACGATCCGGCGGTCGACCCGGTTGCAGAAGTCGAAGATGTCGATAAACGGACCTTCTTCGCGTGCACGCAGGATTTCCTCGATCGCATTCTGGCCGCTGCCCTTGATCGCGCCGAGACCATAGCGGATCGTTTTCGAGCGCTTGCCGTCCGGCTCCGCGACCGGCTCGAAACGGTACGCCGACAGATTGACGTCCGGCGGCAGGACAGCCATCTTGTTCGCGAGGCAATCCTCGAACAGGATCTTGACCTTGTCCGTGTCGTCCATGGCGAGCGACATATTCGCCGCCATGAATTCGGCCGGATGGTGCGCCTTCAGCCAAGCCGTGTAGTACGCGAGCAGCGCATACGCCGCCGCGTGCGACTTGTTGAAGCCGTAGCCCGCGAACTTCTCCATCAAGTCGAAGATTTCGTCCGCTTTCTCGCCGGTCAGCCCGTTTTTCGCGGCGCCCTGACGGAACAGCTCGCGGTGCTGGGCCATTTCCTCGGCCTTCTTCTTACCCATCGCGCGGCGCAGCAAGTCGGCGCCGCCGAGCGAGTAGCCGCCGATGATCTGCGCCATCTGCATCACCTGCTCCTGATAGACCATGATGCCGTAGGTCTCTTTCAGAACAGGTTCCACACGCGGGTCCGGGTACTCCACCACTTCGCGGCCGTGCTTACGCGCGCAGAAGCTCGGGATCAGGTCCATCGGGCCGGGACGGTACAACGCGACGAGCGCGATGATGTCCTCGAAGCGGTCAGGCTGCGCGTCTTTCAGCATGCCTTGCATGCCGCGGCTTTCCAGCTGGAACACGGCGACCGTGTTCGCTTTCTTCAGGATCGAGAACGATGCCGGGTCGTCAAGCGGCACCTGCGCGAGCGACCAGTCTTTCTTCGAAGGATCGAGACGGCGGATATAGCGCTCGGCCCAATCCAGAATGGTCAGCGTGGTGAGGCCCAAAAAGTCGAACTTCACGAGGCCGACGGCTTCGACGTCGTCTTTGTCGTACTGGCTCACGACGCCGCTTTCGTCGCCCTGCGTGTAGAGCGGACAGAAATCCGTAAGCTTGCCGGGCGCGATCAACACGCCGCCCGCGTGCATGCCGACGTTGCGCGTGAGACCTTCCACGCGCTGGGCGAGCTCGAGCAACTGACGCACTTCGTCTTCGTTGTCGAAGCGCTCCTGCAGCAGCGGCTCTTCCTTCATCGCATCAGCGATGGTGACGTGTTTGCCCGGCTTGAACGGAATCAGCTTGGCGATCCCGTCCGTGAACATATAACCAAGATCGAGCACGCGGCCGATATCCCGCACCGCCGCCTTCGCCGCCATCGTGCCGAAGGTGGCGATCTGCGATACCGCGTCCGCGCCGTATTTGTCTTTCACGTACTGAATCACACGGTCGCGGCCGTGCTGACAGAAGTCGATGTCGAAGTCGGGCATCGAGACCCGTTCCGGATTCAGGAAACGTTCGAACAGCAGGTTGTAGCGCAGTGGATCGAGGTCGGTCACGCCGAGCGCGTACGCAACCAGCGAACCTGCGCCCGAACCCCGGCCCGGTCCAACCGGCACGCCGTTGTTCTTGGCCCAGTTGATAAAGTCCGCAACGATCAGGAAGTAGCCCGGAAAGCCCATCTTGATGATCGTGCCGCACTCGAATTCGAGGCGCTGGTAATACGTTTCGCGCTGCGCTTCGCGCTCGGCCGTATCCGGGTACAACTGTTCGAGACGCTTTTCGAGGCCCTCTTTCGACAACTGCACGAGGTAGTCGTCAAGCGACATGCCGTCGGGCGTCGGGAAGAGCGGCAGCTTCGGCTTGCCGAGTTCGAGCGTCAGGTTGCAGCGCTTGGCGATCTCCACACTATTGGCGAGCGCCGACGGAATGTCCGCGAACAGCTTCGCCATCTCTTCCTGCGTGCGGAAATACTGTTCGGACGTAAAGCGCTTCGAGCGGCGCGGATTCGCCAGAATGTCGCCTTCGGAAATACACACGCGCGCTTCGTGCGCGGTGAAGTCGTCCGGCGTCATGAACTGCATGGGGTGGGTGGCCACCACCGGCAATTTCAACGACGCCGCGAGCGCCACCGCCTGTTGTACGTATTGCTCGCCGCCGGGCTGACCACACCGTTGCAGTTCGATATAGAAGCCGCCCGGAAACACCTTCGCCCAATGCAACGCGTTGCGTTTGGCCGCTTCTTCGTTGCCGGCCGCGAGCGCGAGGCCGATGTCGCCCTGTTGAGCACCCGACAGCGCCAGCAGGCCTTCACCCAGACCGGATTCGAGCCAGCCGGCCTCGATTTCAGCGCGGCCGCGATACTGGTTGGTGAGCGATGCCTTACTGAGCAGTTCGCACAGATTCAGATAGCCGCGCCGGTTCTTGACCAGCAGCAGCAAACGCGAAGGCTTGTCGCGGTCGTCCGGATTGGTGATCCAGACGTCGCAGCCGGCAATGGGTTTGACCCCTTTGCCACGGGCTTCCTTGTAAAAACGGACGAGGCCGAACGCGTTGCCGAGGTCGGTAAGGGCGAGCGCACCCTGACCGTCTTTGGCGGCAGCCTTGACGATGTCGTCAAGGCGCACGATGCCGTCGGCAATCGAGAATTCGGAGTGGACGCGGAGATGAACGAAGCGGGGATCTGACATGGGCGACATTGTAACTCCACACTTCGGGAGTTTTCAGGCCAAAACCACGCGCTGGCCGTTCGGCCTAGGACAGAAACGCGAGCGTGCCGTACACCGGCGTTGTGCGGGCAGTGGAAGTTCTGTGTACAGCGCCCGGGCGAGCGCTTGAGTGAGCGCGCGGACGGACCAGCCGGCGCAAATCCGGCAGCATTTCAATCGCCAGAACGCGCGGCCCGGTGCGGGCATGGGTAAGCGCCGTACAAGTTTGCGAGCGGTTTGCGCTGCCGCAACGGGCTGGCTATTCGGCCGAGTCGGACGAATAGCCAGCTTGAGGGATAATACGGGTTTCGCCTATTCGACGTGGCCCGCCACAGGCAGGCTGAATGCGGGCATCCCAATGCACCCCATTTTCCGCGCCGCCGGCCACTTCTTACCGCTGGACACACATGAGTATCGTCAATCTCGCCGCGTATCATTTCGCGACTATCGAAGACACCGCCGCATGGCGCCCGCACGTCACTGAGCGCTGCAATACGCTCGGCTTGCGCGGCACTGTGCTGCTCGCGCCGGAAGGCATCAACCTGTTCGTCGCCGGCACGCGTGAAGCCACAGACGCGTTCATCGACTACATCCGTCACGACGCGCTGTTCGAGGGCAAGTTCGTCAATCTGCAGTTCAAGGAAAGCCTGTCTGACAAGCAGCCGTTCACCCGCATGCTGGTCAAGCTCAAGCGCGAAATCATCACGATGAAAAAGCCGGCCATCCGGCCGGAACTGGGCCGCGCGCCGTTTGTCGACGCACCCACGCTAAAAAGCTGGCTCGACCGTGGCCATGACGACGAGGGCCGCCCGGTCGTGATGCTCGACACACGCAACGCATTCGAAGTGGACGTCGGCACCTTTGACAACGCGCTCGACTACCGCATTACGAAATTCAGCGAATTTCCGGAAGTGATCGAGCAAAACCGCGCCGATCTGGAAGGCAAGACGGTAGTGTCGTTCTGCACGGGCGGGATTCGCTGCGAGAAGGCCGCGATCCACATGAAGGAAGTCGGCATCGAGAACGTGTACCAGCTCGAAGGCGGCATCCTCAAGTATTTCGAGGAAGTCGGCGGCGCGCACTATCACGGCGACTGCTTTGTTTTCGACTACCGCACCGCGCTCAACCCGCAACTGGAGCCGACCGCGACCGCGCAATGCTTCGGCTGCCGCGCGGTGGTAACGCCCGAAGCGCAAAAATCGCCAATGTACGTGGCAGGCAAGACATGTCCGGCATGCCATCCGGACAGCAAGGCGGCACGCGTCGCGTGATAAGCGCGAGCGCCTTCGCGCGATCGCGGCGAGGCCCATCCAACCCATGACCTATCGTGGACGCTTCGCGCCGTCGCCTACCGGGCCCTTGCATTTCGGCTCACTGGTGAGCGCGCTCGCAAGCTGGCTGGACGCGCGCGCACATGGCGGAGCGTGGCTTGTGCGCATCGAAGACATTGACGGACCTCGCACTGTCCCTGGCGCGGCTGAGGACATTCTGTCGACCCTCGAACGTTTCGGCATGCGTGCCGACGAGCCGCCTGTCTGGCAAAGCCATCGTTTTGCGCGCTATCAGGAGGCGCTCGAGCAATTGCAGGCTGACGGCCTCGTCTATCCATGCGGCTGTACGCGCAAAGAAATCGCGGATTCGCTGCTGCATGCGCACGCGCGCAACACAACACTCGCCTACCCCGGCACCTGCCGCAACGGCCTGCACGGCAAACCGGCACGCGCATGGCGCCTGCGCGTACCTGACGGCGACACGGCGGTGATCACATTCGAAGATGGCTGGCAGGGCTCGCAGACGCAGAACCTGGCTACCGAGGTTGGCGACTTTGTCCTGAGGCGCGCCGACGACCAGTGGGCGTACCAGCTCGCGGTGGTGGTCGACGATGCGGACGCGGGCATTACGCACGTCGTGCGAGGCGCGGACCTGATGGACTCAACGGCCCGCCAGATTTACCTGCAGCGTTGCCTTGGCGTACCGACGCCGACGTATTTGCACGTCCCTGTGGTCACAAACGATCAGGGCGAAAAACTCAGCAAGCAGAACGGCGCAACCGCGCTGGAAACAGACAAGCCGCTTGACGCCCTAAGCGCAGCCGCACGGCATTTGGGACTTGAGATTGGCGACAAGGAATACGTGACCCTAGAACGCTTCTACGCCGCCGCAACGACGGCGTGGGCCAAACGCATGGGGAAGCGAGTGCAATGCAATTAGCGCGCCAAAAGTGCCAAAGGGAAACGAAATAAGTCGGCTGCAGGCTGACGCGTCCACGGGGCATTAACGAGGAACCGGGAACGGCAGCAAAGGGCAGCACCGATTGGCGTTGGCGGGCAGAATAATCCCACAACAATTGAGGTGCCCGCAACCAAATGCGCGGAAAGTTGGAGGGGTAAAAAAGGAGGTACCGCTACGGCGCGCGCAGCGCCGCCGGAGGTATGACTGCCTTGTCACTAAAGCTGAATGTGCGAGGCGACAGATTCCAGATGCACCACTACCGTGGCTGCGCGGGGGACCCGCTTATGAGCTTGCGGTGTGAAGCCGCTTTCTTTGCTTATCTTTCTTTGCGGCGGCAAAGAAAGTAAGTGCCGCCCCGCACAGGGGCAACGCTAATAGACCACTAAGACCATTAACACAGCGAGGCAAGGGGGCAAGGGGCCAACGCCCCAAGCGCTCCCCGTTAGGAAGACGAAGACGACTTCCTCGGCATCCCAAACCCACCCAGCAACGCAGCCAACGGCTGTTTAGAAGAAGCCTTCTGCGGAGCAGCCGTAGAGGCAGAAGCAGCAGCCTCCTCCCCTTTCCTCAAAGAAGCCGCCGAAGGCTCATAAGGCTTGAGGAAAAAATCATCGACAGGCTGTGCCCGATGATGATGCGGCCGATCGAACGCCCCCGAAGACGAAGCGCCCGGACGCCGGCGACCACCCCGCTCCTCGCGGCCCTCTGCGCGGCCATCAACGCGTTCACGCCGCGGCGCACGCTCTTCATGGTGATGCCGCACCGGCGCATCCACGACCAAACGTTGCACATCCAAAGGCCGCTTGATCAGCTTCTCGATATCGGCAAGCTGCTTGCGCTCATTCGGGCTGCACAACGACAAAGCATCACCCGAAGCCCCAGCACGCCCGGTGCGCCCAATCCGGTGCACATAATCTTCCGCATTGAACGGCAGATCGAAATTAATCACAGCAGGCAGCTCGGCAATATCCAACCCGCGCGCAGCAACATCCGTCGCCACCAAAGCCTCGATCTCGCCACGCTTGAATGCATCCAGTGCCTGCATCCGCTCATTCTGCGAACGGTCACCGTGAATCGCCGTGGCAACCACACCGTCGCGCTCCAGACTCCGCGCGAGGCGGCTCGCGCCGATCTTGCTGTTACAGAACACGATCACCTGCTTGAGGCCGCGGTCACGAATCAGCTTGACGACAGCAGCAGTCTTGTCGCCTTCGGCAACCTCATAAACGATCTGCGTCACATTGGTCGCGGTCGAATTGCTACGCGCGACTTCGATCGTCTGCGGGTCGCGCAGATAGGTAGCGGCAAGTTTCTTGATTTCGCCCGAGAACGTGGCCGAAAACAGCAGCGTCTGACGTTCCTTCGGCAGCAGGTTCAGGATGCGCTGCAAATCCGGCAGGAAGCCCATATCGAGCATCCGGTCGGCTTCGTCGAGCACGAGGATCTGCACCTGGCCGAGATTGGCGGTTTTCTGTTGCACGTGGTCGAGCAGACGGCCCGGCGTGGCGATCAGAATTTCGACCCCGCGGCGCAGCTGCTCGGATTGCGGATTCATGTCGACCCCGCCGAACACCACGGCGCTGCGCAGCGCCGTGTGCTTCGCGTACGACTGCACGTTCGCCGCCACCTGGTCGGCCAGTTCGCGAGTGGGCGTCAGGATCAGCGCGCGCACCGGATGGCGGGCAGGCGATGCGCTCGTGCTGGCCTGCGGCAGCAAGCGCTGGATGATCGGCAGCGAGAAGCTGGCCGTTTTGCCCGTACCGGTCTGGGCGGCGCCCATGACGTCACGACCGGCCAGCACGACAGGAATCGCCTGCGCCTGGATCGGCGTAGGAATGGTGTAGCCCGATTCCTTGACGGCTTTCAGAATGTCGGGCGCGAGACCGAATTGATCAAAAGTCGCAGTGCTGGGCGTGACGGCTGTGTCGGACATGGTGGCTTTCGCTAAAAATGCGCTTGGCGCGGTGCGCGCGGCAGCGGTCGGAACCGCAGAGGGCATCAGGATGAAGGCGGAGCCACGGCGTTCCGCACGGGACCCGTCGGTGTTACGGGAAAAATGCGGCCGGCTCCGGCCGGCGGAAACACCCGCCGGAAAGGCCGGTATTGTAGCACTTCAGCAAAAACACTCATGGCGCATCTGCCGGCTTTCTGCTTACGGCGGCGAAAGCCGGCCGACTGCGGTCCGGCGCGGGCGGCAGCGTCACGTCCCGCAGCGCACCGGACATCTCGGTGCGCCCGCGCGCCTCGCTGGCAGCGTAGTTCGCCTACGCGACAGTTGCGTGACAGCGAACGCACCCCATTACCACGTCTCGCGCATGACCATCAGGCGCATCTCGGTCATATCCTCGATCGCGTAGCGCACCCCCTCGCGCCCGAGTCCGGAGTCTTTGACGCCGCCATACGGCATGTTGTCGACCCGGAACGACGGCACGTCGTTGATCACTACGCCACCCACGTCGAGCAGATCCCACGCGCGATGCGCGTGGGCGAGCGAATCGGTGAACACGCCGGCCTGCAGACCGAAGTCGCTATCGTTGACGGTGGCCAGCGCGGCGTCGAAATCGTCGAAACGCTCCAGAATCGCCACCGGGCCGAAGGCTTCCTTGCGATAAAGGTCGGTATCGCGCTTCACGTCTTCGAGCAGCGTGGCCTCGAACATCGCACCGTCCACCTTGCCGCCGGCGACAATCTTCGCGCCCGCCTGCACCGCGCTCTCCATCCAGCCGGCAAGACGGTTGGACTCCGATTCGGAGATCATTGGCCCGACAAAGGTCTGTTCGTCCTTCGGATCGCCCATGACAAGCGACTTCGTCTTCGCGATCAGTTTCTCGCGCAGCGCGTCGTAAATCTTCGCGTGCACCAGAATCCGCTGCACGCCGATACAACTCTGCCCCGACTGATAGAACGCGCCGAACGCGAGCCGCTCGACCACGTAGTCGAGCTTGCCGCCCTGATCGCCGTCGACGATCGCCGCCGCGTTGCCGCCCAGTTCCAGAATCACCTTTTTCTTGCCGGCCTTTTTCTTCAGTTCCCAACCCACCGCGGGCGAGCCGGTGAAGGACAGCAGCTTGAAACGCTCGTCGGTGGTGAACAGATCGGCACCGTCGCGATGCGCCGGAAGAATCGAGAACGCGCCTTTCGGCAAGTCCGTCTCGGCCAGAATCTCGCCCATAATGAGCGCACCGACCGGCGTGCGGCTCGCGGGTTTCAACACGAACGGCACGCCCGCCGCGATCGCCGGCGCGACCTTGTGCGCGGTCAGGTTCAGCGGAAAATTGAACGGCGAGATAAACGAGCACGGACCGATCGGCACCCGCTTCACATAGCCGTGATACCCCTTAGCGCGCGGTGAAATCTCCAGATTGATGATCTCGCCATCTATGCGCACCGATTCTTCAGCCGCCACCTTGAACGTATCGATCAGACGGGTGACCTCGCCTTTCGAGTCGTTGATCGGCTTGCCCGCTTCGATGCACAGCGCGAGCGCCAATTCGTCGTAACGCTCACGGAACCGTTTCACACAATGTTCGAGCACGGCCTGGCGCTTGAACGGCGGAAACGCACGCAGCGCCGGCATCGCGTCGACGGCATAGCCGATCGCTTTGTCGATCGCCGCCGCGTCGGCCATCGCCACACGGGTCGCCACTTCGCCGCTGAATTTATCCGTGACTTCGAGATCGGTGTTGGCGGCTACCGCAACGTTGGCGAGGTAGTACGGGTAAGTCTTGTTCAACATGACGCGCTCTCCTTGATTCGATGCCTGACATCAGCCATGCAGTCAGCAAGGGCTATGCCCCGTCGCCGCCCATGGCCGCTCCGCCCCTCACTGTTCCGCTCACAGTTGCGCGGAAAGCCGCTTGATCTCGCGATTCAGCACACGCTCGTTGTCCGAGTAGTCGATCGGCAGATCGATCACATGCACACCTGGGGTCGCGAAACACTCGCGCAGCAGCGGCGCGAATTCCGCGGCCGACTCGATACGATGCCCCTTCGCACCGTAACTCTGCGCATACGCGACGAAATCGGGGTTGCTCAGCGTCATGCCGTAGTCCGGGAAGTTCATGTTTTCCTGCTTCCAGCGGATCATGCCGAACGCGTCGTCGCGCAAAATCAGGATCACCAGATCGAGCCGCAGACGCACGGCCGTTTCCAGTTCCTGCGAATTCATCATGAAGCCGCCATCGCCACACACCGCCATGACCTTGCGGTCCGGGTGCACGATCTTGGTCGCGATCGCCGAGGGCAAGCCGGCGCCCATCGAAGCCAGCGCGTTGTCGAGCAGCAGCGAATTCGGTTCGTGCGCACGGTAGTAGCGCGCGAACCAGATCTTGTACATGCCGTTGTCCAGACACACGATGCCGTCCACCGGCGTGGTTTCGTAGACGTCGTTGACGATTCGCACCGGGTACATCGGGAACCGGTCGTCGAGTTGGCCTTTGACCAGATGCGCTTCAAAATGCTGCTTGATCTCCTTGAAACGCGTGAAGTCCCAATGCTCCTGGCGCTCCTTGAGACTTTCCTTCAACTGCCAAACCGCGTTGGCGATGTCGCCCACCACTTCGATCTGCGGGAAATACACCGTATCGACTTCCGCGCCGAGAAAGTTGACGTGAATCACCGTCTTCTCTCCCGCTTCGCCGCTGCGCATAAAGAACGGCGGCTTTTCAATCACATCGTGGCCGACATTGATGATGCAATCCGCGTGGTCGATCGCGCGGTGGACGAAGTCGCCGTCGGACAAGGTCGCATTGCCAAGCCACATCGGGTGCGATTCGTCGATCACGCCCTTGCCCATCTGCGTCGTGAAGAACGGAATGCCGATCTGGTCGACGAACTCGCGCAACATCTTGGTGGTGGTCTTGCGGTTGCCGCCCGCGCCGATCATCAATAACGGATGCTTCGCGTTCGTGATCGCCTCGACCGCGCGCGCCACGGCTTTTTCTTCGGCCACGGGGCGCCGGCTGTAGCTCTTCGGTATCGGCTTGCCATCGCCCTCTTCATGCGCCACGTCTTCCGGCAATTCGAGGTGCGTGGCGCCGGGCCGCTCTTCTTCCGCCTGGCGAACCGCCTCGCGCACCGCGGCCGGAATGTTGCCGATCGATACGATCTGCCGCGTGTACTTGGTGAGCGGCTCCATCATCCGCACCACGTCGACAATCTGAAAATGCCCCTGCTTGCTCGACTTGATCGGCTTTTGCCCGGTCACCATCAGCATCGGCATACCGCCTAACTGCGCGTACGCGGCGGCGGTCACGAAGTTGGTCGCGCCCGGCCCCAACGTGGCCAGACACACGCCGGTGCGTCCGGTGAGGCGTCCATACGTAGCGGCCATGAAACCGGCCGCCTGTTCGTGACGCGTCAGAATCAGACGAATTTTCGAGCGGCGCAGCGATTCGAGCAGATCGAGATTTTCTTCACCGGGAATGCCGAACACGTACTCGACACCTTCGGCTTCCAGCGATTTGACGAACAGGTCCGATGCTTTCATGGGGGGTCTCGCTTGATGAAACGGACGCGGGTTCTGAGCCCGTCCGTTGGGGTCCGGTATCGGACGATCGAAGACGACGACAGCCGGCGCGACGCGAGCGGCGCGCGGCATGGCAAGCCGGCGCAGCGGATGCCACGCCGGACAGCTTACTACTCGAACGGAAAGGATGCGCGCAGGCGGGCAGCGCCGCAAGGCAGGGACAAACGTCAGGCAAGGCAGGCGGCGTGGTTGAAGAAAGCCGCCGCATCATGTTCAGCGATTGAGATTGGTAGTAACACAGTCGGACAGCATCGGCGGAGCGTTTTCACCGTCTGTCGCGTCGTACAGGTCGGCGCGCGGACCCTTGGTCCACCAGGTGTAGCTGCCTGCCTGGTACTTCGCGCCGGAAGCCGAGAGTGTATTGACGAACAGCAGTTGCTGGCCCTTCACAGGCACGAGCGCGAAGCTTTGGCCGTTCGCCGTGTTCCAGTAGGTCACCTGCAGAATCTTGCCGGTCGCGCAGGTGTATTTGTGCGTCTGGCGGCTCCTGGCCTGAATCCCGGAGAGTTGCAACGGCGCGGCCCATACGTTGCCGTACAACGCCGCAAGACCCGCTGCCGTGGCGGCTGCAACAAGCCATTTCTTCATGAGATGCCTCGATCGTTGTTGCACATCAAGTACGAGCGGCGTGCCTGGATTCCATCCGCTGTTGCAGTTGAGCTGCGCCGCGGATGACGATCGCTCGCGAAGCTATCGTGAAACCAATGAGAACCGCTTAGGGATCGATCACATCCGCGCAGGCATCGGTCGGCGCGGCGGCGACGTGCCCAACCAGCGGCACGATCTTCAACCCGGCCGACGCCACCCGGCACGGCGCAGCGGCAAGGCCGCAGCCCGTCACGCCGGCACAGAGCGCGAGTATCACACCCAGTGCGCCGAGACGGCCAAGCGCTCCAGACCGCAAGTTCTTGCGGGACTCCAGGGCCATACGTACCTCTACTTCAACGAACTTCGACGAATCAGGCTGCGCGCGCGGCAAGTCTTGCCCCGGCGAGCGCGCAGTGCTTCACTTCATTGGCGCGGCACCTCGATACGTTGCAACTCAAGCCTGCAACGCGCTTCGACGCCCCTTACTTCGTGGAAACGGGCCGCACCGCCGCCGCGGCCTGTTTCGCCCGCGCACGGGCTTCGTCGACCGTTTCGCCGGTTGCCAGCGCCACGCCCATGCGGCGCTTGACGAAGCTCTCCGGCTTGCCGAACAGACGCAGATCCGCATTCGGCACAGCCAACGCCGCGGCAACGCCTTCGAAAGCGATCGCCGTTTCGTCCAGACCGCCGTAAATCACCGCCGACGCGCCCGGCGCCCGCAGCGACGTGTCCACCGGCAAGCCGAGAATCGCGCGCGCATGCAGTTCGAACTCCGAGAAGCGTTGCGAGCACAGCGTGACCAGACCCGTGTCGTGCGGACGCGGACTGACTTCCGAAAACCATACGTCATCGCCGCGCACGAAAAGTTCCACGCCGAACAGGCCCCTGCCGCCCAATGCCGCAGTCACCTTGTGCGCCACGTCGCGCGAACGTTCCAGCGCAAGCGGGCTCATCGGCTGGGGTTGCCACGATTCGACGTAGTCGCCCGCCACCTGCACGTGACCGATCGGATCGCAGAAGTACGTGCTGACCGCGCCGCTCGCCGGATCGATCGCGCGCACGGTCAGTTGCGTGATTTCGTATTCGAAGTCGATAAAGCCCTCGACGATCACGCGGCCGTGATTCACGCGGCCACCCGCCATCGCGTATTGCCAGGCGGGTTCGACATCCGCGTCGCTCTTCAGCACCGACTGCCCCTTGCCCGACGACGACATCACCGGCTTCACGACGCACGGGTAGCCGACCTTGGCGATGCCCGCGCGCAGTTCCTGGAGCGAATCGGCGAACGCGTACGGCGAAGTCGGCAGGCCGAGTTCCTCGGCAGCCAGCCGGCGGATGCCTTCGCGGTTCATGGTGAGTTGCGTGGCGCGCGCGGTCGGAATCACTTCGGCGAGGCCGTCGGTTTCGATGGCGGCAAGCGCGTCCGTTGCGATCGCCTCGATCTCGGGGACGATCAGGTGCGGGCGCTCCTGCTCCACCAGCGCGCGCAATGCGGCGCGGTCGGTCATGTCGATCACGTGCGAGCGATGCGCGACCTGATGACCCGGCGCATTCGGATAACGGTCGACGGCGACCACTTCGACGCCCAGCCGTTGCAGCGCGATGATCACTTCCTTGCCGAGTTCGCCGGCGCCGAGCAGCATGACGCGCGTGGCGGATTCAGAAAGCGGTGTGCCGATCCGTTGGCCGATCTGCATGAGGTCTCCAGATAAAAGTCGGATGAGGGTGGGAATAGGTAGAACACGATGTTAACATGCGCACCCCGCGCCGCGCCTTGCTCGCCGGGTCCACGTGGCCATTTGTGCGCAGGGCGCGCAGAAAGGCTGCGGCGCACGTGTTCAAGTCCGCTCACGCCGTTGCGCTCGCGTGCGGCGAGCTTAGTGCGTTACCCTTACGCCTTCGCCAGTTTGAATGAAGAGGAACGACGCCATGCCCCAAAGCGCCTCCCCGCGACGTGTTGCGCGCTTCATCCCGTACGCGCGCTCGGTCATCGCCGCGTTGAGCGTCGCCGCGCTATGCAGCGCGTGCGCCATGCCGAAGCATCCCGATTCGGAAGCGCCGGCGCCCGATCCGTTCAACCCGGCCGCCACCCAGTTGCTGGACGACACGAGTTGGGTGCTCACCGGCTGGAAGCAGGCAGACGGCACGGCACGCGCGCTTCCGTCCGCCGATCAGGGCGCACCGATCACCCTCGTACTCTCCACCGCCAAAGGCCTGCGCCACGCCAGCGGCTTTTCCGGCTGCAACCGCTACATGGGCTCGTATGCGCTCAAAGACGGCAAGCTGAGTTTCGGCACGCTGGGCGGCACACGCATGGCGTGCGCGACGCCGGGCGGACAGATCGAAGGTCCGTATCTCAACGCGCTGCAGCACATCGAGCGCACCGGCGTACAGATGCGCGCGCCTCAGCAGATGCAGCTCATACTCGATAACGGCGACACGCTCACGTTCAGCAGTAGCGCCAAATGACGCATCCACGGGCCGCTGAATGGATTCAACGGATGCGGCGCCGCAACCGATGCTGTCCGCATGACGCGCGCCGGGTCCGCTAGCGGCCGTTGTTTTTCACCGACGGCAGGCCGCGTGCCGGTCTGCCTTCCCATTCGACGCAAGCATACTTGCGTTTGCCTTCGAAGCATCGGGCTTCGCCAGTTAAACTCGACGGATTGCGTTTTTGCGGGTCCGTCATTCGCTGATGTCTAGTATGCACACGGTAGTTTTCGGCTGGTTCGGCGGGTCAGCCGTCTGGTTCATTCCTCTTTTGTGGCGTCTCGTGAAGTCGGCGCTGCCAGGCGGCGCAGGTTTGCGCGGTCCCGGCACGATCCGCCTCTGGCTCGGCTTCGTCTGCGTGATGCTGGCGAGTTGCACGCTGGAGGCGTCGCTGATCGGCGCGGCCGGCGTGAATGGTTTCGGCCACGCGCTGGCGGCGGGCTTCGGTCATCTGCTCGGGCATATCGGCACGCCGCTCGCGGCGCTCGCCCTGCTCGCGATCAGCTTGCCCTGGCTGATCGACTTCCGCTGGCGCGACGTCGCCGTGTGGGCCGATGGGGCGTTCGGCCTCGGGCTGTCGCGCGGCCTCGCCCGGCGTGACGAGGAAGCGCGCCGCCATCGCAGTGTCGATGACGGTTTGCCGTCGCACGTCTCGCCGGCCACCAATACGATGGCGCCTAAAAGCAACGGACGTTACGCGCGTCCGACAGTCTGGCGGCCGCCGGCGGGTGGCCGCGGCGCCACTGCGGCCGGCGCCGCCGCGGGGGCGGCAACGGCTAAGGAGGCAACGGCGCGCGGCACGGCGGCAAGCTGGCGCGCCGGCGCGATGAAGACGCGCAGCCAGACCGCGCAGGCGGAGCCGGTGCTGCGGACTGACGTTGGAACGACGCCGCGCCAGACGCCACGGCCCGTGCCGGTGCGAGCACAGACGCCCGCGCACACGCCCCCGTTAAAAGCGGACAAGGCAGCGTGGACGCCGACCGAGCCGGTCGCGCCGAGCGGATGGCTGCGTGAGCCCGCAACGACGCCGCGCGCGCCCGCTGCGGGTTCGGCGGGTTCGACGGGTTCGACGGGTTCGACGGGTTCGACGGGTTCGGCGGGTTCGGCGGGTTCGGCGGGTTCGGCGGGTTCGGCGGGTTCGGCGGGTTCGGCGGGTTCGGCGGGTTCGGCGGGTTCGGCGGGTTCGGCGGGTTCGGCGGCTCAAGCGTTGCATACCATGGCGGCCGCGCGAATGGCGACCGGTTCGGCCGCCAGTCCGTCGTCCGGTTTATCGTCCGGTTTGTCACCCAGTCTCACGCCGAGCACTTCGGCCGGCGCGGGTCGGCCGTCGGCGACTCAAGGTAGAGCGGCCGACATATCTCAAGGAAGTCGCTCCACGGCGGCCCAACCGCCGTTCCCGCCCGCTCCGCGCACGCACACCGGCGTCACGCCGGCTCAACCCACACGGCGTCCGGCTTCGCTCGGCACGCCGGCACCCAGCTATACACGGCCGATGCCCGCCGCGCAGAAAGTCACGCCGCCTGCCAGCGTCCAGGAAACGCTTCGTAGCATCGCGGAAAACGCCGCGCGCTGGACCGACATCGCCGGCGTCAGCCTCGCGCGCAGCAGCGGCGGCGAAAACACGATGGTCACGACGGATCCGTTGAGCGCCGAACCAGCGGTCGAAGCTGCGCAATCTGGCGAGGCTTCGCCACGCGCAAGCGAAGTCGAAGTGAGCGCGGCACTTGGCGCCGACGCACCTTTGCAGAAGGTAGCCGAGGCTGGGCCGAACCCGCCGCCGCTTCAACCACCGGTCGAAACGACACGGATCGAAGTGGCATCCGAGACGCCGATCGCGGACGACAGTGAGCCCGTCGTGCAATGGCCGATTGAGCCGCCGATCATTCAGGCGCCGTTGACGGTGGCACCGGCACCGGCACCGGCACCGGCATCGGCAGTGACAACGGCATCGGCAGCATCGGCAGTGACACCGGCATCGGCGCAAACGCAGGCGAACGCGCAAACAGCGTCACCGCTGCCAGCCATACAACATGCTGCGCCGGCGACCACCGCAACGCCGTTTCAAACCTTCGCCGCCCAGTTGCACGCAAGCAGCGCGCAAGCGGACGTGCCGCCGCCCCTCGAAGAAGAGCCGACGGCCGACCATACCGCGCCGCCCGCGCCAATGCCAAGCGCCGAAGTCGTCATCGATAAACCGCTGGCGCCTTGGGAGGCCAGGATCGAGGCTGTCGCGCCGGCCGAGGTCGTGTCGATGCATCACGCCACCCCGCCATGGCACGTCCCAGGCGCGAACGAAGCGGCCACACCAGTCGAAGCAGAAACGACGGACGCCCCTGCCCTACCGGATAGCTCAAACCTCTCCGAGGATTTGAACTCGTCGAACGCGTCGTACGCGTCAGACACCCCGCCCCCCGCAGCGACCGTCCAGCCGCAAGAGGTCGCTTCGCACGCGTCAAATGTGGTTCGCTTCCCCGGCTTCACGAGCCAGACCACGCATGTGAGCGCCGCCGCCAGCGTCGACGAAACCGCTAACGGGCTGGCTTTTGCACAGGGTGCACAAAGCGCACAGAGCACGCCGACTATCCCCGCAGCTCCGCCAGCCCCGGCCGTTCCTGTCACGCCTTCCGCGCCTCGCTTCGCAACCGAACCGTCGACCGAACCCGCCGAGCCTGCCGAGCCTGCCGATCCCGCAGTCCAGCAGCGCACCCCGCTGCGCGGCCATGCCCCGGCGAACGGCTTCGAATTCCGCGCGCCGGCGGCGTCGACGGTCGAGCTGCCGACACTCGATCTGCTCGCGCGCGCCGACACCGACGTCGAACCTGTTTCAGAAGAAAAACTCATCGAAACCGGCTTGCTGATCGAGCAGCGTCTGCAGGAATTCAAGGTGCCGGTGACGGTGGTCGGCCACTCGGCCGGTCCTGTCATTACGCGCTTCGAGATCGAGCCGGCACTCGGCGTGCGCGGCAGTCAGATCGTCGGCCTGATGAAGGACCTGTCGCGCGGCCTCGGTCTTACGTCGATCCGCGTAGTCGAGACGATTCCCGGCAAGACCTGCATGGGTCTTGAATTGCCGAACGCCAAGCGGCAGACGATCCGCCTGTCCGAAATCCTCGAAGCCAACGTCTACCAGAACTCGCATTCGCAATTGACGCTGGCGATGGGCAAGGACATCACCGGGCATCCGGTGGTCGCCGATCTGGCGAAAGCGCCGCACATGCTGGTTGCCGGTACGACGGGCTCGGGCAAGTCCGTGGCGATCAATGCGATGATCTGCTCGCTGCTCTACAAGGCGACGCCTGAAGAAGTGCGGCTCATCATGATCGACCCGAAGATGCTGGAACTGTCGGTGTACGAAGGCATTCCTCACCTGCTTGCGCCGGTCGTCACCGATATGAAGCTGGCGGCCAACGCGCTGAACTGGTGTGTCGGTGAAATGGAAAAGCGCTACCGGCTGATGTCCGCGGTCGGCGTGCGTAATCTGGCCGGCTTCAACCAGAAGATCCGCGATACGGAAGCCAAGGGCAAAAAGCTCGGCAATCCGTTCTCGCTGACGCCGGAAGCACCCGAGCCGCTCGCGCCGCTGCCGCTGATCGTCGTCGTGATCGACGAGCTGGCCGACCTGATGATGGTGGCGGGCAAGAAGATCGAAGAGCTGATCGCGCGTCTCGCGCAGAAAGCGCGCGCCGCCGGCATCCACCTGATTCTGGCGACGCAGCGTCCGTCGGTGGACGTGATCACCGGCCTCATCAAGGCGAACATTCCGACCCGCGTGGCGTTCCAGGTGTCGTCGAAAATCGACTCGCGCACGATCCTCGATCAGATGGGCGCCGAATCGCTGCTCGGCCAGGGCGACATGCTGTTCCTGCCGCCGGGCACGGGTTACCCGCAGCGTGTGCACGGCGCATTCGTCGCCGACGAGGAAGTGCATCGGATCGTCGAGTATCTGAAACAGTTCGGCGAGCCGCAATATGAAGAAGGCATTCTCGACGGCCCGGCCACGGAAGGCGCGTCGCAGGACCTGTTCGGCGATGCGCCGGAGGCCGAAGCCGATCCGCTGTACGACGAAGCCGTCGCTTTCGTGGTGCGTACGCGGCGCGCGTCGATCTCGTCGGTGCAGCGGCAGCTGCGCATCGGCTATAACCGCGCGGCGCGTCTGGTCGAACAGATGGAGACCGCCGGTCTGGTGTCGGCCATGGGCATCAACGGCAGCCGCGAAGTGCTCGCGCCGGGACCGGCCGAATAACAGGCAAATGCGGTTGTAAAACCGGCAAGCGCCAATCCGAACCAGCCGAAAAAACGGGCCGCTCAGTTCACTGAGCGGCCCGTTGTCTTATACGGCCAGCACGTTCATGTCATGCGGCACACGAATGCCGACACCCGTTCATGCCGCGCGCACGACCGACACTCACGACGGCGACACCAGCTTGAAGTCCACCGGCGAACCCAGTTCGAACTGCTTCGGGTTCGCTTCGAGCAAACCGGTCTGCGGATCGCGCCTGAACACCACTACCGTATCGCTGTTCTGATTGCCGACGATCAGCCAGTTGCCGGTCGGATCGATCGCGAATTCGCGCGGCGACTTGCCGAGGCTCGACTGGCGGCCGATCTTCTTCAGATGACCATTGGCCGGATCGACGGAGAAGATCACGATATCGTTCGCATCGCCGCGATTGGTGGCGTACAGGAAGCGCCCGTCCGGTGAAAGATGAATCGCCGCGGCGCCCACCGCGCCCTTGAAGCCGGGCTCGGCGAGCGGGATGGTTTGCACCTGGGTGAGCCTGCCGTCGTCGTAGTTGAAGGTGCTGACCGTGCCGGCCAGTTCGCTCGTCAGATAGGCATGCTTGCCGTCCGCGCCGAACACCAGATGGCGCGGACCCGTGCCAGCTTTCTCCTGGGTGTAGCGCCATTCGGTCGGACCGAACAGGCCGCGGCTGCCGTCCGGCGTGTAACGATACGAATACAGCTTGTCGGCGCCCAGGTCCTGCGCGAACAGATAGTGACCGTCCGGTGAGAACACGGTGGAGTGAACGTGCGAGTTGTCCTGACGTCCTTTTACCGGACCGCCGCCTTCATGGTGTACCGTGAGCACCGACGCGCCGACCTGGCCATCCGCCTGCAACGGAAACACCGCGAAGCTGCCGCCCGGGTCGGCCGCCACCGAGTAGTTCGCGGTCAGCAGATATTTGCCGTCCGGCGACAGCTTCAGATAGCACGGATCATTGCCGTCCGACGAAACCTTGTTGAGAAAGGTCAACTGGCCGCTCGCGGCGTCGAAGCGAAACGCGCTGATGCCGCCGCGCTGCGTAGCCGGCCCGTTGTCGCCGGGCAACTCGTTGACCGCATAGACGAAGCGCCGGTCAGGAGTGACCACGAGATACGACGGATTGACGGTCTGCGCGACCGACACGCGCGTCGCTTCGCCTGTCTTCGTGTCGAAGCGATAGACGTACAGTCCCTCGCTCTTGCCGCCGGTGTAAGTGCCGATCAGCATGTCATACACGCCGTCGGCGGGGACCGGGCCAGAATCTTGCGCAAACGCATGCGAAGCAACAATCGAGACCATGAGCACGAAACCTTTTATTATCGAGCGGGCGGAGCGCAAGGGACCTGACCGGGCGCCGCGCCATGAGGTGGATTGAGCAGAAGGCAAAGAAGAGCTTGAAACGGCCTGCATCACGGCACGGTGACGACGAAGCATAGGACCTCCTGGACATCGGTTATCTGGTGGATTCGGTTGTAACGGTGTCTCTGGTCTGCCGCGCAATGGGTCGAATATTTTTATCGAGGCAAGTATAAAAGCGTTGCGTCGGATCATGCAGTGAATCTCACCCCTATCACACTACGGAGCTTTCATGAACGTCACACTCAGCCTGGGCCCGCTTGTTTCGTTGATCGCCGGCATTCTGATCCTCGTCATGCCGCGCCTGTTGAATTTCATCGTTGCGCTCTACCTGATCATCATCGGCATCATTGGGATTTTCGGCGTGGGCTCGTCGCACTTCTAGACGAGCGCAGTCAGCCGGACGGTCGGCAAGATCAAAGACCCACGAGGACGCGCAAGGACTCACGAAGAGGCAAAACCGGGTGCGGTGCCGGCCCGGCAACGCCTCGCACGGACCGGAACCGGCTTGGACGGTGGCATGCGTGGCAGGTGGACTGACGGCTGCGGCAGCGCAACAATTGGCGCGATGAAGCGGCGCGACAAAGCGGTTCGGCAAAGCAATCCGCGCGCGGCAGATTCCCTCGACCCGCGGCGAGCCGGAGGCAAGACAGCCGCTCGCTCGGCCCAAACTCGTGCAGCGGACGCTCAGCCGTTCGAAAGCTGGTCGAGACGCAACCTTCCCTGCAACGACAATCCACCGACGGCATAATGTCCGTCACCTTCCTGATAGCGGCGGAAGCAGGCCCGTTCGATCAGAAAGTGCGCCGCGGCCAGCATGCCATTGCGGCTCAGGCCCAGCCGACTGTGTTCGAGCGGCAGCAACGAATCGTCGGCCAGTTCGCTGGCGGCGGTGAGAATCGTGATGCAATCGGATTTCGACGGGTTCAGCATCGCTTGGGTCCTCGAAGACGGTATCGGCATACGTCATGGACAAGGCCGAGGCATGATCCGGAGAGCTCCGCGCATCGGCATGAAAAATGATTGTAGGCAGTGATTTGACAATTACCAACCCGCGTTTTGCCGCATTGCGAGCTGAACCAAAACGCATCGCGCGAGTCCGGTAAAAAATAAAGTTTGCAAACCGACCCCACGCGCGGCGGATTTCGCCTCGCGTAAAACTGACACGTTGCCCATGCCCGCACTCATCGAAGACTATGCGCTTATCGGCGACGGCCACACGGCCGCGCTCGTCTCCCGGGAGGGGTCCGTCGACTGGCTATGCTGGCCGCGCTTCGACTCCGGCGCCTGCTTCGCCGCCCTGCTCGGCACCCCCGAAAACGGCCGCTGGCTGATTTCGCCGGTTTCGGATACGCCGCCCACGATCACGCGCCGTTATCGCGGCGAAACGCTCATCCTCGAAACCGACTTCGAAACAGCCGAGGGTGCGGTGACGCTGATCGATTTCATGCCGCCGGGCAACGGCTGGTCGGAAATGGTGCGGATCGTGGTCGGCAAACGCGGCACGGTGCGCATGCGGATGGAACTGGTGCTGCGCTTCGACTATGGCTTTTCGGTGCCGTGGGTCGATCGCCTGAAGCACGACAGCGGCATCAAGGCGATCGTCGGACCCGACACCGCGGTGCTGCGCACGCCGGTCGAACTGCGCGGCGAGAACATGAAGACCGTCGCGGAATTCACCGTGAGCGAAGGCGAGCGCGTGCCGTTTTCGCTGGCCTATGCGGCCTCGCATCTGCGCATTCCGCCGAGCCGCGATCCGCACACGTCGCTCGCCCGCACCGAGAATCACTGGCTCGAATGGTCGGCCCGCAGCACGGTGGAAGGCAGATGGGCCGAACCCATCCGCCGCTCGCTGATTACGCTGAAGGCGCTCGCCTACGAGCCGACCGGTGGGATCGTTGCCGCGCCCACCACGTCGCTTCCGGAGCAGTTAGGCGGCACACGGAACTGGGACTACCGTTATTGCTGGCTGCGCGACGCCACCATCACGCTGCTCGCTATGATGCGCGGCGGCTACTACGACGAAGCCCGCGCATGGCGCAGCTGGCTCGGCCGCGTGATGGCCGGCGCGCCCGATCAGTTGCAGATCATGTACGGCATTGCCGGCGAGCGGCGCCTGCCCGAATTCGAAATCGACTGGCTGCCGGGCTATCAGGATGCCAAGCCGGTGCGGATCGGCAACAACGCGGTCGGGCAGCGTCAGCTCGATGTTTACGGCGAAGTGATGAACGCGCTGCATCTCGCGCGCGTCGGCGGCCTGCAGGCGGACGACACTGCATGGAACGTGCAGCGCGCATTGCTCGGCCATCTCGACACGATCTGGCAAGAGCCGGACGAAGGAATCTGGGAAACGCGCGGCGGCCGTCAGCACTTCACCTTTTCGAAGGTGATGGCGTGGGTCGCCTACGACCGCGCCATCCGCTCGGCCGAGATGTTCAAGCTGGAAGGCCCTCTTGATGAATGGCGCGCCACCCGCGCGACCATTCACGCGGAAGTCTGCGCAAAGGCATGGAATCCGGCGCTCAACGCGTTCTCGCAGTCTTACGGCAGCGACCAGCTCGATGCGAGCGTCCTGTTGATGCCGCTGGTCGGCTTCCTCCGGCCTGAGGATCCGCGCATCAAAGGTACGGTGGCCGCGATCGAAAAGGATCTGATGCACGACGGCTTCGTGATGCGCTACCGCACCACGGAATTCGACGACGGCCTGCCGCCGGGCGAAGGCACGTTCCTCGCCTGCTCGTTCTGGATGGTGGACAACCTGGCCTTGCAAGGCCGCATGGACGAGGCCATCGCGATGTACGAACGGCTGCTCGCGCTCTGCAATGACGTCGGTCTGCTCGCGGAAGAGTACGATCCCGCTGCGAAGCGTCTGGTCGGCAACTTCCCGCAGGCGTTTTCGCACGTCGCGCTGGTCCACACCGGGCTGAACCTGATGAAGCACGAACAGGAAATGGCGCAGGCAACGGGACAGCCGTCGCATATCGGCAGCATGGCAGCAGAACTTGAGGCTGCGGCAACCCCCGATAGCGGCGCGGCAGCATCGCCAGTACCATGATTCAATGACAGTTTGTGCGCAGCCCGCGCACAAATTGCTGCATTGCACAAGTACGCTTTGTTCAGTATGATCGAGCAGACTGTCGGCCGAAAATCAATGTGCCCACAACCAGTACGGCCTGCCGCAACGCCACATGCGTGTTTGCCAAGCCCCATGCGAACCGCTTAAACGGAGCACCCATGCTCTACCAACTGCACGAATTCCAGCGGGCGATGTTGAGCCCCCTCACAGCCTGGGCTCAGGCCGCGTCGAAATCGTTCGCGAATCCCGCCAGCCCATTGGCCTATGTGCCCGGCGCCCCCCGCCTCTCCGCCGGATACGAACTGCTCTATCGGCTTGGCAAAGATTACGAAAAGCCTGAGTTCAACCTTCATCAGATTGTCAAAGACGGTCACAACATTCCGATCATCGAACAAACGATCATCGAGAAACCGTTTTGCCGCCTGATGCGCTTCAAGCGCTTCGCGGACGACAGCGACGCTGTTACCCAATTGAAAGATGAGCCTGTCGTGCTGGTGTGCGCACCGTTGTCAGGCCACCACGCCACGCTGCTGCGCGATACCGTGCGCACGTTGCTGCAAGACCACAAGGTCTACCTGACCGACTGGATCGACGCACGCATGGTGCCGCTCGAAGAAGGCGAGTTTCATCTCGACGATTACGTCGCCTACATCCAGGAATTCATCCGCCACATCGGCGCGAAGAATCTGCACGTGATCTCGGTTTGCCAGCCTACCGTCCCGGTGCTCGCCGCCATTTCGCTGATGGCGAGCCGCGGCGAAGACACGCCGCGCACCATGACCATGATGGGCGGCCCGATCGACGCGCGTAAGAGCCCGACCTCGGTCAACTCGCTCGCCACGCAGCACTCGTACGAATGGTTCGAAAACAACGTGATCTTCACGGTGCCGCCGAACTATCCGGGCGTGGGCCGCAAGGTTTACCCGGGCTTCCTGCAACACACCGGTTTCGTCGCGATGAATCCGGAGCGGCACGCGGCCTCGCACTGGGACTATTACCAGAGCCTGTTGCGCGGCGACGAAGACGATGCGGAAGCCCATCGCCGTTTCTACGACGAGTACAACGCGGTGCTCGACATGGATGCGGACTATTACCTCGACACGATCCGCGTGGTGTTCCAGGAATTCCGTCTGGCCGAAGGCACGTGGGACGTCGCGGGCGAACGGGTGCGTCCGCAGGACATCACCAAGACCGCGCTCTTCACCATCGAAGGCGAGCTGGACGATATTTCCGGCGACGGTCAGACATTCGCCGCGCAAGGCCTGTGCAGCGGTATTCCCGAGGCGAACAAGCGTCACTTCACCGCGGAAAAATGCGGCCACTACGGCATTTTCTCGGGCCGCCGCTGGCGCACCATCATCTATCCGCAGTTGCGCGACTTCATCCTCGAGCACAACAAGGCGCCGAAGGTAGCGAAGGAAAAAGTCGAAGCCTGAGCAGCGCACGCACGAAGGTAAACAACGGCCTCTTTTCAGAGGCCGTTGTTGTTTCTGGCATTTCTTATGCAGCGCCTTATGCGGTTCAGGCTAAGCCGCAGTTTCGCTTACTTGCGCAACAGATACGCCAGCAGCAACTCTGTGTTCATCTGAATCACTTCACTGCGTTCGCTCGCACTGCTGAAATCACGACCAAGCGTTGCTTCGAGCGTAAAGCGGTTCGACACGATGTAATAACCCATGCCGGACAGCGTCACGTAAAAGCGCAACGGATCGACGTTGGTGCGAAACAGTCCCGCGCGTTGACCCCGCTCAAGAATGCTGCCGAGCGTGGCGACGATAGGCGAAATCATTTCGCGGATGCGCGTCGATTTCTGCATGTAGCGTGCCTCATGCAGATTCTCGTTATTCACGAGACGCAGCAACTCAGGATGATCGCGGTAGTAATCCCAAACAAAATGCGCGAGACGTGTCACCGCCTCGACCGGTGCGACACCGTTCAGTTCGAGCGTTCGTTCTGCTTCATTGAGCGCGCTGAATGCGTGCTCGAGTACCGCGGTGAAAAGCTGCTCCTTGCTACCGAAGTAGTAATAGAGCATGCGTTCATTCGTTTCCGCACGGCGGGCGATCTGATCGACTCGCGCGCCGAACAACCCTCCGTTTGCAAACTCTTCGGCCGCCGCAAGCAGAATGCGGCGCCGCGTGCCTTCAGGATCTCTTTTGATTTTCGGCTGATTCATGGTGGCATCGTCTTCGTGAGCCGCGTTATCCGGATCGCGCCGCCGGCCTCTCCTCGGGCCTTGCACCGACAGCACTGAACGGGCTGGTTGGGGGAACACCCTTATGCGGTCTTTCGAAAAAGCGCTTCGATTATGGCACATGGATTGCGGATGGCAATTGGGGAAATCGGCGATAATGTGCTATTTAGTTCAAGCCCCGCGGCCGCAAGGCAAGCACCAACGTTGTGACCGTGATCAACTCCAAAACACTCGCAGACCGCATTGAGGATCTGCTCCCCCAAACGCAATGCACCAAGTGCGGCTATCCGGCATGCCGTCCGTATGCCGAGGCCGTCGCTAAGGGCGAAGCCAGCTACAACCAATGCCCGCCGGGGGGCGCCGAGGGCGTCGCCCGTCTTGCCGCATTGCTTGGCCAACCGGTGATTCCGCTCAATTCCGCCAATGGCGTCGAACGGCCGCGTCCTTTGGCGGTTATCGACGAACAGGTTTGCATCGGCTGCACGCTGTGCATGCAGGCCTGTCCGGTCGATGCAATAGTTGGCGCACCGAAACAGATGCACACGGTAATCGCCGAACTCTGCACCGGTTGCGACCTGTGCGTGCCTCCCTGCCCGGTCGATTGCATCGCAATGCCGCCGGTCACCGGTGACGCAACCGGCTGGGACGCATGGAGCGAGGCGCAGGCCGACGCCGCGCGCGAGCGCCACAACCGGCGTGAAGCTCGTCTCGCGCACGAGCGCGAAGCGGCCGAAGCGCGTGCTGCAGCGCGGCGAGCCGTCGGTGGCGCACCGGCTCAGGTCATGCAAACCGGCGCCACCGCAACGCCCACGGCACCCGCCGTTGAAGACGCCGACGCGAAAAAACGCGCGATCATCCAGGCGGCTCTCGAACGGGCGCGCCAGAAGAAAGAAGAGTTGGCTGCCAAGGGTCTGGGTCCGCAAAATACGGAGCGCGTCAGCGCCGACGTGCAGGCGCAGATCGACGCCGCCGAGGCACGCCGCCGCCGTCTCGGACTCGCGGCGGAGAACACCGCGGATAACACCGCCGGTAACACCGCTATTCCGCCAGCGAAGCGCTAACCCTCACCTCTACCCGTACGCCGCGCATGAACGCGAACAAACGCCGCGCCATCTACGAGACGCTTAAGAGTCTCAACCCGCATCCGACGACCGAGCTCGAGTACACCACTCCGTTCGAACTGCTGATCGCCGTCCTGCTATCGGCGCAGGCCACCGACGTCTCGGTGAATAAGGCGATGCGCAAGATGTTCCCGGTCGCGAACACGCCGCAGCAGGTATTCGATCTCGGCGAAGAAGGGGTTGCCGGCTACATCAAGACGATCGGCCTGTACCGGACCAAGGCGAAGAATGTGATCGCGACCTGCCGCATTTTGCTCGACCAGTACGGCGGCGAAGTGCCGGAAGATCGCGAGGCGCTCGAAAGCTTGCCGGGGGTCGGTCGCAAAACGGCGAACGTGATTCTGAATACGGCATTCGGTCATCCAACCATCGCCGTCGATACGCACATCTTTCGGGTTGCGAATCGAACCGGGCTCGCGCCCGGCAAAGACGTGCGCGCGGTCGAAGCGGCGCTGGAGAAATTCACGCCCGCCGAGTTCAAGCAGGATGCCCACCATTGGCTGATTCTGCACGGCCGCTATGTGTGCAAAGCGCGCCGGCCCGAATGCTGGCATTGCGTGATCGAGCCGCTGTGCGAATTCCGGCCCAAAACGCCGCCGCCGGATCTTTGAGGGCGGCGCGCCGCCAGCAAGCCAAGTGGCCACGGCGTAAAATAGCGCCCTGCACGCAAGCCTGACGCGCCCCACACCCAGCCGTACCTTAACCGCACGTTCCTACGATGTTCAATCCCAGCCGCGACGAAGTCCGTCAATTTTTCACCGACACGTGGCGCAAACAGCGTCAAGGCGAGATTCTGACGCCGCTCGAAGCCATCGCTGCCGACTGGATCATCGAGCATCCGGAATTTCACGCCGATCTGACCCATACGGAAGCGGCCCAGGCTCAGGACTATTCGCCCGAACGCGGCCAGACCAACCCGTTCCTGCACCTGTCGATGCATCTGGCGATCAGCGAGCAACTGTCGATCGACCAGCCGCCGGGCATCCGCGCCGCGCACGAGCGGCTCGCCGCCCGCCTCGGCTCGACCCACGAGGCGCAGCACGCGATCATGGACTGTCTCGGCGAAACCATCTGGGAAGCACAGCGCACCGGCACCCCGCCGGACACAGACGCCTATTTGCAGCGTATCGAGCGACGCGCCACGCGGGACTGAAGCGCGTGGGCGGGCTCAGCGGTCAGCAAGCCGGCCGCCTCCACCATGACCCAACTTCGGCCTCAAAAGCAAACACCCCGCCGAAGCGGGGTGTCGTTCAACCTGCACGCGACGCAAAAACAGCGCGACGCTGTTACTTCTTCTGCACCAGATCGCCGTTCAGCGATTCGACGTAGGCCGCGATGTCTTTCATGTCGCTTTGCGACAGGCTCTGCACTTGCGCCTGCATGATCGGATTGTTGCGACCCAGGTGCGGGTTGCCGTTGCCCATCTGATACTGGCGCAGCGCCCAGTAGACGTAATCGGCGTGCTGCCCGGCGAGCTTCGGATACTCCGGGCTCACCGGCTTGTTCAGGTTGACGCCGTGGCAAGCCGCACAGTTGTGGCTGTCCGCCAGCACCTTGCCGTTGCCGGCATCAGCGGCGTACGCGACGTTCGCTGCAACCAGACCGATAACTGCCGCCGACGCGCATGCAGCCTTGAACACCGTGTGGAGTGCCTGTTGGGGCTTATTCATGAATTCTCCTATCCCGCGAATATAAATAGCCGAGTGACCGGATGGATCAGCGCCGCCGATCACTTGTCGGGATTGTTTTTCGAAGAGCCATTTTGCGCTGCGTAGTAGGCAGCGATATCGGCGATGTCCTGATCCGAAAGCGACGCGGTGATCGCGTGCATCGTTTCAAAGTGGCGATCGCCCTTCTTGTAGCCATGCATGGCGTTCTCGAGGTACGCCTGATTCTGGCCGCCGAGCATGGGCACGCGGTAGACCTCAGGGTAAGCCGTGCGGTATTCAGGAATGCCGTGGCAACCAATACACATCGCGACCTTGCCTTGGCCCGCCTTCGCGTTGCCGACGACATCCGCTGCCTGCGCACTGGCCGCATAGCCCGCGAGCACCGACAGCGCTGCGATCACGACGTGTTTGCCAACGAATTTATTCATAGCATGTAACCTGGCTTGAGGGGAAACGGGCGCCCGAAAAGGCAACGGCCCGCGCCGTTATTCTTATGGGTAGCCACGCAGGCCAAAAAAATCGGGCTAATTGTACCGCGACGTCGCGCCGAACGTCCACCGGGCAGGGCCGGCGGCGCATCCGGGCGCCGCAAAGCCACGGCTAACGCCTTTTCTGCTCCGCCGCGCCCGATTCGCGCGGCCTCGCTGCCGACCGCCGCGATCCGGCCAGTCTCGCCCAAGCTGCCCCGCCACCCGGCACGGTCAGCCACCGGGCGCGCCGGGCGAACCCGACATTACGGGTAAACGCGGGTCGTTCGCGAGCCCAGCGGGCGCTCGCTTCGACGTCCGACACCGCGGGTGAAACCATACGCGAGCCTGTTTCAGCGCAACAGGCCTTCTGACTTATACTGGGTTTTTTCCCAAAAAAGAGCATCTCGCCATGCGTTTTGAAGGCTCATCGCAGTACGTCGCCACCGACGACCTCAAGCTCGCGGTCAACGCCGCGATGACGCTCAAGCGCCCGTTGCTGATCAAGGGCGAACCCGGCACCGGCAAAACCATGCTCGCCGAAGAGGTCGCCGCCGCGCTCGGCATGCCGCTGCTGCAGTGGCATATCAAGTCCACCACCAAGGCCCAGCAAGGCCTGTACGAGTACGACGCGGTTTCGCGTCTGCGCGATTCGCAACTCGGCGACGAGCGCGTCAAGGACATCCGCAACTACATCGTCAAGGGCGTGCTGTGGCAGGCGTTCGAATCGGACGAGCAAACGGTGCTGCTGATCGACGAAATCGACAAGGCCGACATCGAATTCCCGAACGACCTGCTGCGCGAACTCGACCGCATGGAGTTCTACGTGTACGAGACCCACGAGCTGATCCGCGCCAAACAGCGCCCGCTCGTGATCATCACGTCGAACAACGAGAAGGAGCTGCCCGACGCGTTCCTGCGCCGCTGCTTTTTCCATTACATCAAATTCCCCGACCCGGTCACGATGCAGCAGATCGTCGAGGTGCACTACCCCGGCATCAAGAAGGAACTGCTCGCCGCGGCCATGCAGAGCTTCTTCGAGTTGCGCAACGTCGCCGGTCTGAAGAAGAAACCGTCCACTTCGGAACTGCTCGACTGGCTGAAGCTGCTGCTTGCCGAGGATATTCCGCCCGAAGCGCTGCGCTCGTCGGACCAGAAGCAGATCATCCCGCCGCTGCACGGCGCGCTTCTGAAGAACGAACAGGACGTGAGCCTGTTCGAGCGGCTCATCTTCATGAACCGCAACAACCGCTAATTGACCGCTGGATGACCGCGAATACCCGCTGATAAAGGCGCCGCGCCGCACATCCGCCGCCGAGGACACAGCATGCTGATCGACTTCTTCTACTCGCTGCGCGCCGCCAGACTGCCGGTGTCGGTCAAGGAATACCTGACGCTGCTCGAAGCGCTCAAAGCCAATGTGATCGCGCCGTCGCTCGACGAGTTCTACTATCTCGCGCGCATCACGCTGGTCAAGGACGAGCAGTATTTCGACAAGTTCGACCAGGCGTTCGGCGCCTATTTCAACGGCGTCGCGAAGGCCTCGGAGCTTGCCTTCGACGTCCCGCTCGACTGGCTCAAGAAGAAGCTGCAACGCGATCTGTCGCCCGAGGAAAAAGCGCAGATCGAAGCGATGGGCGGCCTCGACAAGCTGATGGAGCGCCTTAAGGAGCTGTTCGACGAGCAGAAAGAACGCCACGAAGGCGGCAACAAATGGATCGGCACGGGCGGCACCTCGCCGTTCGGCAACGGCGGCTACAACCCTGAAGGCGTACGCATCGGCGGCGACGCGGCGGGCAACCGCACGGCGGTGAAAGTGTGGGAAGCGCGCGCCTATCGGGACTACGACGACCAGGTCGAAATCGGCACGCGCAACATCAAGATCGCGTTGCGCCGCCTGCGCCGCTTCGCCCGCGAAGGCGCCGCCGAAGAACTCGATCTGCCCGACACGATCCGCAGCACCGCCGCGAACGCCGGCTGGCTCGACCTGAAGATGGTCCCGGAGCGGCACAACAAGGTCAAAGTGTTGATGCTGCTCGACGTGGGCGGCTCGATGGACGATCACATCAAACGCACCGAAGAGCTCTTTTCCGCCGCCAAGGCAGAATTCAAGCATCTCGAGTTCTATTACTTCCACAACTGTGTGTACGATTTCCTGTGGAAGAACAATCGCCGCCGCCACGCCGAGCGCATGCCCACGTGGGACCTGCTGCACAAGTTCACGCCCGACTACAAGCTGATCTTTGTCGGCGACGCGACCATGAGTCCCTATGAAGTGTTGCAACCGGGCGGCTCGGTCGAGTACAACAACGCCGAAGCCGGCGCCGTCTGGCTGCGCCGCCTCGCCGATCATTTCCCGCACTACGCGTGGCTCAATCCGGAGCCGGAAGGTTTGTGGGCCTACCGGCAGTCGGTCAGCGCGATCCGCGAAGTGCTCGGCCACCGCATGTACCCGCTCACTCTCGCCGGGCTCGAAACGGCAATGCGCGTATTGAGCAAATAATCAGACCGCGTTTTTGTCCCAACTATAAGAAAGCTTCAGCATGAATCCGTCTTCAGCGCCCGATTTGTCCCCTGCCGACGCCCTCGCCGGGCCGCTCAAACCGTTTAGCGATATGTCGCTGTCCGCCGTCGTTGCCGGCTTCGTCGCGATGATGACGGGCTATACCAGCGCGCTCGTGCTGATGTTTCAGGCAGGCCAGGCCGCGCATCTCACCGACGCGCAGATTTCGTCGTGGATCTGGGCGCTGTCGATCGGCATGGCCGTCTGCACGATCGGCCTGTCGCTGCGTTTTCGCGCACCGATCGTGATCGCCTGGTCGACGCCCGGCGCGGCGCTGCTGGTGTCGTCGCTACCGCAGGTGGCCTACCCGGAGGCAATCGGCGCGTTCATCGTCTGCGCGGTGTTGCTGACGGTGGTCGGCCTGACCGGATGGTTCGACACGCTGATGAAGAAAATCCCGGCCGGCATCGCCTCGGCTTTGCTGGCGGGCATTCTGTTCGAGATCGGCATCGAGATTTTCCGCGCCGCGCAGTTCCAGACCGCGCTCGTGCTGACAATGTTCTTCACCTACCTGATCGTCAAACGCTTCGCGCCGCGCTATGCGATCGTGACAACGCTGATCGTCGGCACGCTCGCCGCCGGTGCGCTCGGGCTGCTCGATTTCAGCCGCTTTCACGTTGCGCTCGCCCATCCGGTGTTCACGATGCCGGTATTTTCGGTCGCGGCGAGCATCAGCATCGGCATCCCGCTCTTCATTGTCGCGACGGCCTCGCAGAACGTGCCGGGGATCGCGGTGCTGCGAGCGGACGGCTACACCACGCCCTCCGCGCCGCTGATTGCGACAACCGGCATCGCCTCGCTGCTGCTCGCGCCGTTTGGCTCGCACGGCATCAATCTTGCGGCTATTACGGCGGCGATCTGTACCGGCCCCGAAGCGCACGAAAACCGCAACAAGCGTTACACCGCGGCGCTCTGGTGCGGCATTTTCTATCTGATCGCCGGGATTTTTGGCGCCACCATCGCCGCACTGTTCGCGGCCTTGCCCAAGGCGCTGGTGGTCTCGGTCGCGGCGCTGGCGCTGTTCGGCTCGATCATGAGCGGCCTTGCCAACGCAATGCAGGATACGAAGCAGCGCGAGGCGGCGCTGGTGACGTTCATGGTGACGGCCTCGGGCCTGACGCTGCTGTCGATCGGCTCGGCGTTCTGGGGGCTGGTGGCAGGCGTGCTGACGCAACTGGTGCTGAACCTCCGGCGCAGTTGAATCGCCCTCCCAAAACCGTCGGCCAAATCCTTGTGAACGGATCGGCGCCGCCAAGTGTCAATACTGCATCAGGCGATCCGCCATAGAATAGAAGCATCCGGCAGCGTTTCCCGGCAACATGGCGGGCGGACGCTGCAGCGTGACCCGCGGCCACCGGCGCTGTTTTATTTTTCGTCCGGTGGCGACCTCATTTCTCCTGAACCACGGCGCACGCGCGCCATGAAGGCCTGAACATGACAACCGCACTCGACCAACTCAAGCAATACACCACCGTCGTGGCCGATACCGGCGACTTCCAGCAGCTTGCGCAGTACAAGCCGCAGGACGCGACGACCAATCCGTCGCTGATTCTGAAGGCCGTCCAGAAAGACGACTACAAGCCGCTGCTCGAAAAGACCGTGAAGGCTCACGCGTCAAAACCGGTCGGCGCGATCATCGACCAGTTGCTGATCGCGTTCGGCACCGAAATTCTCAAGATCATCCCGGGCCGGGTGTCGACTGAGGTGGACGCGCGCCTGTCGTTCGACACCCAGGCGTCGATCGCCAAGGGCCGTGAGCTGATCGCCCTGTACAAAGACCACGGAATCGGCCGCGAACGCGTGCTGATCAAGCTGGCTTCCACGTGGGAAGGCGTCCGCGCGGCCGAAGTGCTGCAGAAGGAAGGCATCCACTGCAACATGACCCTGCTGTTCTCGCTGGCCCAGGCCGCCGCTTGCGCCGAAGCGGGCGCGCAACTGATCTCGCCGTTCGTCGGCCGTATCTACGACTGGTACAAGAAAAACGCCGGCAGCGCATGGGACGAAGCGAAAGACGGCGGCGCCAACGATCCGGGCGTCCAATCGGTGCGCCGCATTTACGCGTACTACAAGAAGTTCGGCTACAAGACCGAGGTGATGGGCGCGAGCTTCCGCACCACGGGCCAGATTCTGGAACTGGCCGGTTGCGATCTGCTGACCATCAGCCCGGATCTGTTGCAAAAGCTGCAGGACAGCACGGAGAAGGTCGAACGCAAGCTGTCGCCTGAACTCGCCTCGGGTACGGACATCGAACGCGTGCCTGTCGACGAAGCGTCGTTCCGTTTCCTCGTCAACGACGAAGCCATGGCAACCGAGAAGCTGGCTGAAGGCATCCGCGCGTTCGCGGCGGACGCCGTCAAGCTGGAAAAGCTGATCGAAGCGCTGCGTTAAGCTTCGCCTTCATCGCCTGAGTACGCGCGGCCCTGAGCCTTCCGGTTCAGGGCCGCGCGGCGTTTACGGCTGCGTGTGCCGGTCCGAAGCAGGTCCCGCGCCGCAGCCCTTTTACGCCTCCTCCCTACGTAATAAAGTCACAATTGCTGCCGCAACGGACGACTACAATCGTCTGCAAGCCCGCTCCCTCAAGGTCATTGCCGAAGGAACGCGGCGCCGCTGACCCTGTTCCGGGAGACGATCATGTACGTTCAGCCTTACGTTTTTTTCAACGGCCGGTGTGAAGAAGCGCTCCAGTATTACAGCGAGAAGCTCGGCGCCGAAGTCACGTTCCAGATGCGCTACAAGGAGGCGCCGCCTGAGGCCCAGGCCCAGATACCTCCCGGCACAGGGGACAAGATCATGCACGCGGCCATCAAGCTTGGCTCGACGGTCTGGATGGCGTCCGACGGCCGGTGCGACCCCAACGCAGGCTCGATGAACGGTTTCAGTCTGTCGCTAACGGTCGACGATGACGCCTCGGCCGAAAAATGCTTCAACGCGCTCGCCGATGGCGGACAGGTGATGATGCCGCTGCAGCCCACCTTCTGGAGCAAAAGGTTCGGGATGGTGGTGGACCGCTTCGGTCTCGGCTGGATGGTGGGCGTCCCGGAAGAGCAGGCATCGTGAGCGGCGGGTCCGACGGCCGCCGCTGCGGTGGCGGATTGGCAAAGGGCACGCGAGCCTGACCGCAGCGCTCTAGGCTTTCTGCAAAAACCGCGAATGCCGCTCGATGTTCCAGTTCGGCTCGGTCTCCAGCAGCAAGGCGCGCAGCCGGTCCACCTGTTCGGCAAGCCGTTGCCCGAGCCAATACGGCCCTTGCAGGTCGGGCGGCAAGTCCAACGCCGCGCCGCTGCACACCTCGGTGAGCGGTGAAGCGGCCGGGATGCCGAAGTGCGTCGCGCGGCCAAAACGCAGACCGCGCGCCATCGCCAGCAGCATGCCGCGCACGGCGTGCACCTCGACGCCGCACTGCCGCGCATACGCAGCGCGAGCCACGGCATCTGCGCGCATCAGCGGGCCGGTCGCCAGCAATTCCAGCGAACTGAGCACCGAGCGATGCAGCCGCTGGATTTCGTCGAGTTTGGACTGCGGCACGTCGATCTCTTTCGCCACCGAAGGCATCAGCGAGCGCAGTTGAACCAGCCGTTTGTTGATCTCGAGAAAGCGTTTGACCTGCTCGTCCTCGCTGATCGTCTCCCCTTCCAGCAAGCGGCTGTAAATCTGCGCGCAGGCGCGCAAATTGGCGGCGAGCCCGTAACGCCACGAATAAGTCGCGTGTAGCGGCAACGCGAACGAAAACGCCAGCGCGATCACAATGCCGATCAGCACGTTCAACGTGCGCCACAGGCCGACGTCGATCAGATTGTCGCCATGGCCGGCGACGATGCACATCGTAATTGCCGTCAGCAAACCGATATACCCCGATGAGCCGATTGCGAACCACGCGCAGATCGCCGCGACGATCGACATCAGCACATAGGTGAGCGGCAGCGAACCGGTCAGGTTCTGCAACAGGATCAGCGCCAGCCCGATCACTGCGCCGAGCAGCGTTCCCGCCGCCCGGTCGGCGGCCTTCTTGCGGATATTGCCGTGATGCTGCAAGCCGCCGATCACCACTAGCAGGGTGACCGACGACCAGATGCCGTGGGGGATGTCGATGCCGGTGGTCGCGAGAATCGACACCAGCATCGCGATACCGACGCGCAAGCTATGCAGCACCTTCGCATGGCGATAGCGGTAGTACGGCGAGGTGATCGCGCGCACCATCCGGCTCATGGCCGAGCGGCGGGCAATGACGGGGGGGGAATCGGCAGAAGCCATGGCTCGCGCGACGGACGCTTTGAAGGGCAATTCCGCTATCCTGCCCTGGAGTACCCCGGAAAGACAAACGCCCGCAAACTTTTGTCTGCGGGCGTTGCTTTTTCAGGCGGGACAGAACGGCTGACTTAGCCTTCGACCACGTCCAGATAGTCTTCCGGACGGGTGCGGTCTTCGGCGCGCTGCATGCCGAACATGCGCACCAGAATGCTCACCACCACCGAAACCACCAGGTTGACGATCAGCGACCACACCGCGGCATAGCCGGGGATCGCCATGCCGAACAGGTGGATCGTGAAGATCGAGCCTGCCAGCTTCAGCGAAATCGCCATCCAGGTGCCGGTTGCGATACCGACCGCCCAGCCGATCAGCAGGCCGCGGTAGTCGAGCACGCGCGTGTAGAGACCCAGCACGATGGCCGGCAGCGTCTGGATGATCCAGATACCGCCCAGCAACTGAAGCTGAATCGCATACGTGAGCGGCAGCCCGAGAATGAACGCGACCGCGCCGACCTTGACGATCAGCGACACCAGCTTGGCGACGTTGGTCTCCTGGTCGTGCGTCATGTTGCGGTTCACGAACTCCTTATGGATATTGCGCGTGTACAGGTTTGCCGCCGCAATCGACATGATCGCCGCCGGCACCAGCGCGCCGATGCCGATCGCCGCGAAGGCAACGCCCACGAACCAGGACGGGAAGAAGTGCAGGAACAGCGCCGGCACCGCGAAGTTCGGACCGAACGCCTTGAAGTACGGCGCGAATTCCGGCATGTCCTTCACACCCGAGGCCAGCGCCATGAAGCCCAGCAGCGCGAGCAGGCCGAGCACCAGCGAGTAAGCCGGCAGCATCGCCATGTTGCGGCGGATCGTGTTACCCGACTTCGACGACAACACCGCGGTGATCGAGTGCGGGTACAGGAACAGCGCGAGCGCCGAGCCAACCGCCAGCGTCGCGTACGCGCTGTAGCCATTCAGGCTCGACACGTCCGGCGCTTTCAGCAGCAGCTTGGCCGGCGGCACCGCGCTGAAGATATGGCCGAAACCGCCCAGTTGCGGCGGAATCACGATGATCGCGGCAAAGATCGTGATGTAGATCAGCACGTCCTTCACCACCGCGATCATGGCCGGCGCGCGCAGGCCCGAGGTGTACGTGTAGGCTGCCAGGATCGCGAACGCGATGATCAGCGGCAGATCGCCGACGAAGCCCTTGGTGTCGAAACCCAGCGCGCCGATCACCACTTCGATACCGACCAGTTGCAGCGCGATGTACGGCATCGTCGCGACAATGCCGGTCACGGCAATCGCCAGCGCCAGCATGCGGCTGCCGTAGCGCGCCGAGACGAAGTCCGCCGAGGTCACGTAGCCCTGACGCTTGGCGATGCTCCACAGCTTCGGGAACACCACAAAGGCGAACGGATAGATCAGGATCGTGTACGGCAGCGCGAAGAAACCGGTTGCGCCCGCACCGAACACCAGCGCCGGCACGGCGATAAAGGTGTAGGCGGTGTACAGGTCGCCGCCCAGCAGGAACCATGTGACGATGGTGCCGAAGCGCCGGCCGCCGAGGCCCCACTCTTCCAGATGGGCGAGGTCGCCCTTGCGCCAATGGGCCGCGATAAAGCCGAGAATGGTGACGCCGATGAAAAACAGGACGAAGACGAAAGTTGCGGTGGCGTTCATTATCGTGCGCCCCCTTGCGAGCTGCCCGGCGTGCTTCGCGAGCGGGTCTTGGTCTTGAAGTACACGAGCGCCGTGATGATCGCGCTGATCAGCACCCAGAGGAGTTGATACCAGTAGAAGAACGGGAAATCGAACAGTTGCGGTTCGACCTTGTTATATGACGGCACCCAGATCATCGCGATCCAGGGCAACAGCAGCAACCAGAGCCAGTGCTTGCTGGCCTTGTTCGCGTCGGCGTCGTGAGCCATGACGTCTCCTCTTCCCTATTATTGAAATGTTGGCCCGTGTATGGACGGGTAGTGGATGTCCCGTCGCAGGTAGGCCACGGGTACCCCGAAAGCTTCGAAAGAGTATAGGAGCCGAGAACGTCAGGTCAAGCAGGGAGGACCCGAGGCGCGAATGTGCTGCTGGGGCAGGCGGGGCGGCGGTTTAGCAGAGTTGGGGGGGGGGGGGGGCCGGCCCGCCCCATTTTCACCTCAGATCGAGAACGAGCTGCCGTTCTGTCCGGTCGACTCCTGCAGACCCTTGATCCACTTGCGCGCCGGCAAGCCGAGCTCCGCTTCGATCAGCTTCGCGCGCGTTTGCAACGCCGCGAACGGCACGTCGAGCGCCGGGCCGGAGAAGGCGACCGCGATACGGTTGCCATCGTGCACTTCCGGCAGCGCGACCACGCGGCCATCGAACGCTTCGTTCAGGCGCTTCATGTTGCGCACGAAGCTCGGATGATCGCCGAACAGGTTGACAGTCACCACGCCCGCGTCGGTCAGACAGGCGCGTACCGCACGGTAAAAACCGACGCTGTCGAGCACCGGGCCACGCGCGGTCGCATCGTAGACGTCGATTTGCAGCGCGCCGATCGTGCCATGGTTGGCGCGGTCGTTGACGAAGTCCCATGCATCCATTTCGTGCACGGTGAGACGTGCGTCGTCGTGCGGCAGTTCGAACATCGTGCGCGCGGCCACCACCACGGCGGGGTTCACTTCGACCGCTTCGACCTTCGCACGCTTCAGGAAGCGATGGGCAAACTTGGTCAGCGCGGCTGCGCCGAGACCGAGCTGGACGATCCGCCTGGGCGTTTCGATGAACAGCAGCCAGGCCATCATCTGTTGCGCGTATTCGAGTTCGATGTGGTCCGGCTTGCGCAGACGCATCGCGCCTTGCACCCATTCCGTACCGAAGTGCAGAAAGCGCACGCCACCCTCTTCCGAGAACGTGACCGGCGCGAAGCGCGGCTTGCGCGGCGCTTCGATTTGCGGCGCGTCGTGCAGGTCGTCGTCGTGCAGCGCGCGCTTTTTGTTGCGCACTACTTTCTGTTTGTTCGGCGTGTGGTCGTCGGCGTCAGCGGCTTTGTTGCGGAAAGCACGGGCTTCAGCCGAGGCGCGCTTGATCAGTTTCGTCATGTAAGGATGTCGCGCCAGAGACGCAATTTTTGGTCGAACGAGAGCATAGCATTCGCCGGACTTGACGAAGGCAATACGAGGGTGGCGTAGCCGGCCTCGCCGATCACCGGCGCAAAGCGGCCTGCCGTCTTGCCGTTGAAGCAGACTTTAGCGAGCTTCGGCGCGTGGGCGCGCAGCGTTGCGAAATCGTTGGGATTGGCGTTGCGGATCGCGGCGTCGAGACTGCCTTCACGCTCGCAGGCGGCGAGCACATCCCATACGCCGATGCCGTGCGACAGCAACCGCCTGAGGCGCTCTTCATAAGCGCACTCGGTAAGCGGCTCGTCGAGCACCGAGCCGAGCAGCCGCCAGAACTGGTTACGCGGATGCGCGTAATACTGCGTCGCCGCGAGCGACGCCTCGCCGGGAAAGCTGCCGAGAATCAGCGTATGCGTATCCGCCGCGACGACCGGAGGGAAGCCGCGCAGCATCAGCGCTTCACCTTACTGTCTGATGCCGGTGCGCGTTCGGATTCGTGCGCATCGCGTTCGGCGAGATGTCCGTGCTCTCCTCGCGCCGCACAGTGAGCGCGCGAGGCCGTATGCTCGAGCGGCCGGCCATGCTCACGCAGGTGAGTACGCTGAGGCGCGGGCGCGGCCGCATGACGCTCGCCCGATAGGCTCGCCGTATTCGCAAGACTCGCCAGATGCGCAAGCTGCTTCCACAGCGCGGGCAACATGCACTCGGTGACCATCAGCGGTGCGCCGTGACGCTCGAACACCGAACGGCGCGCAACCAGCGCATGCGGCGGTGGCGCTTCGTCGATCTGGCGCGCAGCCAGGCGATACAGTGGATGGCGCGCCGTCAGCCTCCGGCTCACCAGCGACGAACGCGCGACACTACTATCGCTGTACAACAACTCGGCGAGCGGCCGGGTACGCAGCCGGCGCATGGCCTGCCATATGCCGATGCTTGCCGCCAGCGGCACAACACTGTGTGCGGCGACAAACGGCACGCCATTCACCGACAGAACCACTTCCCGAACCCACACGGGCGCGCGCGGCGTTATCCCGAGGGCGGCGTGTTCGTCGGCCCACGGCAGCGCGACCGCTTCGCGCGTCACGCGCACCGCGACTTCGCCAAGCGTGCGCAAATGCGCGGTCAGCGATCCGCCGCGGGTCAGCCAGTCTTTCTGGGCGGCGCTAAAGCCGGCTAAGGGCGCGACGCGCCAGTGGGCGTCGGCGGCATCGAAACGGATAGACATGGTGTCGGATTATAACGGCGGCGCCATCAGACGTTTGCCGAGCCGCGCAGCGTTCAGACCGTCACGAACTCCCGCAGCGCAGTCCGCACCTCCTCGAGCACCGTGTCCCACCGACCCAGTTCGCGCTGCCGGAATAGGCGCGCCGACGGATACCACGGGCTGTCGTCGCGATCGGCCATCCAGCGCCAATCCGTGCAGGTGGGCAACAGGATCCAGACCGGACGCCCGGCGGCACCGGCCAGGTGAGCGACGGATGTGTCGACGGTAATGACCAGATCGAGCGATTGAAGAATGGCCAAGGTATCGGAAAAATTGCCGATCTGCGGGTCTGGCAGAAGTACGTCGAAGTCCAACGGCAACGCCGCCGCCTCGTCCTGCGCCGGGCCGATTTGCAACGAAACCCACCTCACGCCGGATTGTTCGAGGATCGGCAACCAGCGGTTCAATGCGATCGAGCGATAACGATCGAGTCCGTAGTCGGGATTGCCCGCCCATACCAGCCCCACACGCTTCTTTCGCGCGGGAAGCGGGTCGGCATTACCGGTGGCATCGGTGGCATCGGTGGCGTCGATTTGCTGCCGCCAGCGGTGCACCAACGCCGGTTCCGCGCTCAGATACGGCATCGCCAAAGGAAGCATCTGCAATGTGAGCTTCATATGCTCCGGCATCCTGAGCATTCGGCACCAGAAATCATACGGTCCCGGCGGTGACTCGACCCATACGGTGCGGACGCCGCTTGCGCAGCGTGCCAACTCCGCCAGCGGCGCGGCAACCCACACATCGACGAGCGCACCCTGTCGATTCAACCACGCAGCCAGCCGGAGAAACTGGATCTGATCGCCAAGCCCTTGCTCGCCGACGAGCAGAAACCTGCGCCCCGCCACCGGCTCGCCCTGCCACTCAGGAAAGTCGGGGCGAACCAGATCGTGGTTTTCCGGCAGTGCTTCATGCCAGCGATACTGTTTCCAACCCTGTTCGAAGTCGCCGAAACGCAACTGTGCGGCCGCGAGATTGAACTGAATAGGCGAGTTATCGGGCAGCAGCCTGGCGGCCTCGGCGGCATGCGATCGCATCTGATCGAACTCGCCCAGCATGTTGTATGCATACGATGCGTTGTGATGCAGCCCGGCGTTCTGCGAGTCGATAGCCAGCATCTGAGCGGCGAACCTGGCCGCGTCCTGGAAGCGGTGCGCACTGTTCAGTTCAAAGGCGGCTTGCGCGGGTGCTGCGGATTCGGCAGCCAGATGTGCAGGCAGCCGAGCGGGCACCAGTGCGCTGTCCACGCTGTCCAATCGCGCCGGTACTTTCTCCAGGCCATGCTCATACGAGAGCAGCATCGCCCGCAATCTGTCAGCCACTCGCTCGACCACCGGTGCCCAATCGCCCGGCTGCGGCTGCCGGAATAGCTCTACCGAGCCGTACCACGGCTGCGTCTCCTCATTGCCCCACGCCCAATGCGAGACGTGATCGAGCATGGCCAGCACGGGGCGTCCCAGCGCGCCACCCAGATGCAACGGTGCGCTGTCGATGGTCACCACCACGTCGAGCGCGCTCACATGGGCAGCCACGTCGTCAAAACCGGCTTGATAGTGCGCCGTCAGATCGCGGATGTGATAGCCCTGCGCGATCAACGCGGCCACGTCGGCGTCCCGGCCCGGCGTCAGCGGATAGAACACCACGTTCGGTAACGCGAGCACCGGAGCCAACGCTGCGAGCGGAATCGACCGCTTCGCGTCACGACGGTGCGTCGGGCTTCCCGACCAGACGAGGCCGACATGCATGCGCGCCGGCTCCCCGCTCGATGCGTGAATCCGCTCGCGCCACGCAGCGACACGGTTTGCCTCGCCAGACAGATAGGCGCCGCCGCGCACGTTTTCAGGCCGCAAACCAAGCGTTGACGGCACGCTCATGATCGGCAATCCAAAGTCGGGTTCGCCAAGCGGTCCGTCCTCGATAGACACGCAATCCGCGTAAAAGCGCGCCAGCAGCGGATGCAACGCCCGACGCACCGCGAGCACCAGCCGGCCGCCCTCGTCGCCCACGCGCGCCGCCAACTCGGGTACGAAGCGCACCATCTGGATATCGTCGCCGTTGCCCTGTTCGCTGTGCACGAGCAAGGTCTTGCCGGCCAGCGATTCCCCCTGCCAGCGCGGACACAGCCGCTCCATCACGCTCACGACGTTGTTCGGCTCGCGGTCGTCGCGCGTCAGACGCGCTTCGAAATGCGGCCACGCGCCAGGCCAGTCGCCGCGCCGCAATTTGAGGTCGGCGAGATCGACCGCCGCTTGCAACGCGGATGGGTCGCTAGCGAGCGCTGCATGCAGTGCTGCCTCGCTGTCGGCAAAACGCGCCTGCTCGGCGAGATACATACCGATCGCGGCCAGCACATGGGGATTGCCCGGTGCGGCGGCATTGGCCGCGCGCATGGTCGCCTCCGCCGCGGCGGCATCGTTGCCCTGCCATTGCGCATGGCTCAGTTGCCACGCGATTTCGGCGTCGGCGGGATCGCGCGTCAGCACCTCGCGACAAATACGTTCGACCGTTGCCCAATCACGAATCTCGCGGAAAGCCAACACCAGTTGCAACGGCAACGCGGGGTGGATTGCCGGATCGAGCGCATAGGCACGCAGCAGCGCCGCGCGGCGCTCGGCTCGCGCGCTCGCGTCCGGCAACGTTGCAAGCGCAATCGCCAGCCACCAGGACGCCCGGGCGTCTTGTGGCGCGTGTTGCTCATACGCGCGCAACATGTGCGCCGCGGCCGAAGGCGCGCCGCAGCGCTCGATCAACCAACGGGTCCATTCGATCGTCGCCGCCGGCGGCTGCACGGCGACCGCGAGTTCACTATTGCGCTGCGCGGTTCCCGCGCGGCCAAGCGCATCGGCGAAGAGCGCCACGCGGGCGTGACGCACACCATTGTCCGTAGCCTGCGCTTGCGATGCGCTGTGGTACGCCGCTTCAAAACGTCCGGCGCTTGCACAAAGGTCGGCGTGCAACTGCGGCGTGGCCCCTTGCGCGACCAGTTCTAGAGCACGCCGCTCAGCGGCATCGAAACCTTGCTCGCGCAAGATCGACCACAGCAGATACACAGGATCGACGGGGTTCACCAGGATGGAGTCGGACATAGAAAGACAAAGAGGTTATTGCACGCAGCAACGCGTAATCGCAGAAATAAGATTCGGCGCATAAAGGGCTTAAAGATTGCAAATAATCCTTTATGCATCCGAATTTCGATCGCGCGAGCATAAGACAAATACGTGTTTTTTCATCTCATAAACCAATCTCGAAATAGTATTGTTGAATGTATTTGATTAGTTAACCATAATTATTTTCCGGACATTTTTTTAATAGCTTTCCAGTGCGTCCGGATCAACAACAAACAACATGGAGTAACAGTTGAATACTACGAACTCAAAAGAAACGTCCGACCGCATTGCCCATCTGGCGGCAGTCGTTTTGCGGCGGCCGAGCGTCTTGTATGCGGAAAAGGAACTTGCTGGTTCCGCGCTCGCGCAGCACCATACGTCCAAGCAAACCAGCACGGCGATCGGCAGTCTCGCGGCGAAAGTGCTGGCTGACCCGCACTCCTGTATCGAAGCCAAGGAACTCGCCGGCTCCGTGCTATCGCAAGTGCGTCATTTGCACGGGCAAGCATCTGCGCACTAAGCCCACTGCGTAGCGTCCTCGCCTGACAATCGGGCGATAAGGCACATAAAGCACATAGAGCGCAGGTCAAAAAAAATGCGCTGCCGAAGCAGCGCATTTTTCAATCACCAGCGTCAGAGCGACGCCAGTCGAAACTCAATCCGAAATTCAGCTCGCACGCGCCAGCAACAACGCGTTGGTGCGCTTCACGAAGCTCGCCGGATCTTCCAGCGCGCCACCTTCGGCCAGCAATGCCTGATCGAACAACAGATGGCACCAGTCATCGAAATCCGCGCTGTCCGCATGCAAGCCCTTCACCAACGCATGCTCCGGATTCACTTCAAGAATCGGATGGAACGACGGTGCGTCCTGACCCGCTGCCTTCAGCATGCGTTGCAGATAACCGCTCATTTCGCCGTCGTCGGCCACGAGGCAGGACGGCGAATCGGTGAGGCGGAACGTCAGGCGCACGTCCTTGGCCTTGTCCTTCAGCGCTTCTTTCATCTTCTCGACGAGCGGCTTGAGCTCTTCGCCGATCTTCTCCTGCGCCTGCTTCTCCTCGTCATTCAACGCGCCCAGATCGAGATCGCCGCGCGCGACGCTTTGCAGCGGCTTGCCGTCGAATTCGTTCAGGAACGACAGCATCCATTCGTCGACGCGATCGGTCAGCAGCAGCACTTCCACGCCCTTCTTGCGGAACACTTCGAGATGCGGGCTGTGGGTCGCGGCCTGCCAGGTGTCGGCGGTGACGTAGTAGATTTTGGTCTGCTCGGGCTTCATCCGCGCGACGTAATCGGCGAGCGAGACATTCTGCTCCGGCGATTCCGTATGGGTCGACGCGAAACGCACCAGCTTCGCAATCCGCTCGCGATTGGCAAAGTCTTCGCCGATGCCCTCCTTCAGCACCTGACCGAATTCCTTCCAGAAGCCGGCGTACTTTTCCTTGTCGGCTTCGTTTTCCGAATTGGCCAGTTCTTCGAGCATCGACAGCGAACGCTTGGTCACGCCCTCGCGGATCGCCTTGACGTCGCGGCTTTCCTGCAAGATTTCGCGCGACACGTTCAGCGGCAGATCGGCCGAATCGACCACGCCCTTCACGAAACGCAGATAGCCCGGCAAAAGTTGCTCGGCGTCGTCCATGATGAACACGCGCTTCACATACAGCTTCAGCCCGGCGCGATGATCGCGGTTGAACAGATCGAACGGCGCACGCGTCGGCACATACAGCAGTTGCGTGTATTCGCTGCGGCCTTCGACACGGTTATGCGTCCAGGTCAGCGGGTCTTGATGATCGTGCGAGAGGTGCTGATAGAACTGCTTGTACTGCTCTTCGGTGATGTCGTTCTTCGAGCGGGTCCACAGCGCGCTCGCCTGATTGACGGTCTCTTCCTCGTCCTTCGTGACCATCGCGCTCTTTTCGGCGTCCCACTCTTCCTTCGCCATCAAAATCGGCAGCGCGACGTGGTCCGAATACTTCTGGATGATCGACTTCAGACGATGCGATGACAGCAGCTCGTCTTCATCCGCACGCAGATGCAGCGTGATGGTCGTACCGCGCGCGGCGCGCTCGATCTGCTCCACCGCGAAATCGCCCTCGCCGGCGCTTTCCCAGCGCACGCCTTCCGAGGCCGGCAAGCCGGCGCGGCGCGTTTCGACCGTGATCTTGTCCGCGACGATAAAGCCCGAGTAAAAGCCCACGCCGAACTGGCCGATCAGCGCCGCGTCTTTCTGCTGGTCGCCGGAGAGCTTGCCGAAGAATTCCTTGGTGCCCGAACGGGCGATCGTGCCGAGGTTGGCGATCGCTTCGTCGCGGCTCATGCCGATGCCGTTGTCGTCGAGCGTGATGGTGCGCGCGGCCTTGTCGTACGACACGCGAATCCGCAGATTCGGATCGTTTTCGTACAGCGCGCTGTTTTCGATCGCTTCGAAACGCAGCTTGTCGGCCGCGTCGGACGCGTTCGAAATCAGCTCGCGCAGAAAGATTTCCTTGTTGCTGTACAGCGAATGGATCATCAGGTGCAGAAGTTGTTTAACTTCTGCCTGAAAGCTCATGGTTTCTTGTGCCATGGTCGGACTTCCTCTCTGTTACGAATACGAAAATAGGGGGGCCAAACAATGCCCGCGTAAATGGGGGCACGCCGGCACGGTTTCAAGAGGCGCGCCGGGCGACGCTGTCCAGATAACGGCAGAGGAACGTCGACAGTTCCGGATCGCCGCAGTTGGCGATATTGAAGCGCATCCACGTAGTTGTGGACTGCTGGGGAGAAAACAGACTCCCCGGCGTCAGCAGAAAGCCCTCTTCGTGGCCGGCGGCGGCGAGCGCACCCGCATCGACCCCGGTGTCGGCCCACAAAAACATCCCTGCCGACGGCGTCAGAAACAGTTTCATGCCGGTCTTTTCGAGCATCCGCACGGATTTTTCGCGCACGCCGTCAAGGCGCGCCCGCAAGCGTTCGACGTGCCGGCGGTAATGCCCCTCGGTGAGAATCTTGTAGAGCACGCGCTCGTTCAACTCGGGGCTCGTCATGCCAACCAGCATTTTCTGGTCGCTGACGGCCCTCGCCACCTCCGGTGCACTGGCGATAAAGCCCACGCGCAGATTGGGCGCAAGCGTCTTCGAAAAGCTGCCGAGATAGATCACGCGCTTTAACTGGTCGAGGCTCGCGAGACGCGTGCCGGGATGGCTCGGCGGGCACAGATCGCCGTAAATATCGTCTTCGACGACGATGAAGTCGTGCGCCTCCGCGAGACGCAAAATGCGGAACGCCTGCGCGGCCGTAAGCGAGGTGCCGGTGGGATTCTGCAACACCGAATTGATCACCAGCATTTTCGGCCGCCAGGTCTCGATCAGCGACTCGAGCGCGTCGAGGTCCGGCCCATCCGGCGTGTACGGCATGCCGACCAGCCGCGCGCCCTGCGAAGCGAAGCGCCCGAACATCTGAAACCAGGCGGGATCGCCAACGATCACCGCATCGCCCGGCTTCACGTAAATCCGCGAAATCAGGTCGATGGCCTGGGTAATGCCGGAAACCATCACGATCTGATCCGGCGACGCGCCGATTTCCAGTTCCTCCAGCCGCGTCTGCAACTGTTGGCGTAGCGGCAGAAAACCCTGCGGCGTACCGATGCCGAGCATCTGCGCGCCGCTTTGCCTGCCGAGCGTGCGCAGCGCGTTGGTAATCAGATCGCCGTCGAGCCAGCGGCCCGGCAAGTAGCCGAGGCCTGGACTGCGCTCGGGGCGCGCGCCCGTATGCAGCATATTGCGCAGCAGCCAGACGACGTCGATCGTGGCCGGCGCGGGGGCCGCTGCGGCAATGGTGCGGATCTCCGCCGTCGGCGCGCCGCCCAGGCGTTCACGCACATAGAAACCGGAACCGCGCCGCGACTCCAGATAGCCCTGCGCCACCAGCCGCTCGTACGCCTCGACCACGGTGAAGCGCGACACGCCTTTGTCCTGCGCCAGCTTGCGAATCGACGGCATGCGCATGCCGGGACGGAACACCCGTTCCTCGATGCGGCGGCTCGCCCACTGGACAAGCTGCTCGACCAGCGTCATCGACGCCGTGTCGTGCGGGGTGGGAATCTGGGTAAGGGGGACGGACATGGCTGACTCCAACTGTACCGAATGGTATCGAGTCGATTGTACCGTTACTGTGCCGGTCGCCACCGCTACATTCAAGGCTGGATTCAAGATAAGCAACGGATGATGAAGCGGCCCGGGGCGTCATGCAGCGCACCCGAGCGGCCTTGGGCAAGACCAGCCCAAACGCCATCCGTCTGGCCCGCCGACCCGGCAAACGGTTATGCTTACGACCCCGGCCCCGCTGCTGCCGCATCCGGCGCACGTTCCGGCTTACCGCAGAAACCGTTTTCCTGATCCGCCATGACTGCCCATCCGCTCCGTCTCGATCACCTCGTGATTTCCGCCCGTACCCTCGACGAGGGCACGCAGTACGTCGCCGACACGCTCGGCGTCGCACCGTCCGGCGGCGGTGCGCATCCGTTGATGCGCACCCACAATCGCCTGTTGAACCTGTGGGGCGGCGTGTATCTGGAAGTGATCGCGATCGACCCGCAGGCCGCGGAACCCGCGGACGCCGGCGCGCCCCGAGCCCGCCTGTTCGCGCTCGACGACCCGGCCACGCAGGCGCGGCTCGAAAAAGGGCCGTACCTGTCGCACTGGGTGGCCCGAGTCGACCGCCCGAAGCGGCTCACCGCATGGCAGGCACAGTATCCGCAGCGCATTGCGCCGATCGTGCCGATGACGCGAGGCGACTTCAGCTGGGGGCTGTCGGTGCCTGACGACGGCGCGTTCCCCACGTGGGAGGGTGCTGGCGACGGTGTGCTGCCGTCGCTGATCCAGTGGGACACGCTACGGCATCCGTCGGCGGTACTGCCGGAAACAGGCATTGCATTGAAAGCTTTGAAAGCAGTCCATCCGCAAACCGACGCGATTGCCTCGCAATTGCGCTGGTTGGGCGCGGCGCACCTGATCGCGCTCGAACCCACGGAAGGCACAGCGGCGCTCATCGCCGAGTTTGAAACACCCGAGGGTCTACGGACCCTTAAATAAGCAGCGCGCGCAGGTCGTCGACTCGCGCGATAATTGAAGTTTTGACCGGTTCCAGACATACCAGCAGAGGAGACCATGGACCAAAGCGACTTGAAAGCCCCCACGTGGCAACTGTCCGAACGCGCACGCAAGCTCACGAGCTCGGCGATCCGCGAGATCCTGAAGGTCACGGAACGGCCCGAAGTCATTTCGTTCGCGGGCGGCCTGCCCTCGCCGGCAACCTTCCCGGCCGAACGCATGCGCGAAGCATCCGATCGCATTCTGCGCGACGCACCCGCCGCGGCCTTGCAATACAGCGCGACCGAAGGCTATCTGCCACTGCGTGAATGGATCGCGCAACGCTATTCGGTGAACGGCGCGCAGATTCGCCCGTCGCAGGTCCTGATCACCACCGGCTCGCAACAGGCGCTCGATCTGCTCGGTAAAGTGCTGGTGTGCCCGAACAGCCCCGTACTGGTCGAAACGCCGACCTACCTCGGCGCGCTGCAATCGTTCTCGATGTACGAACCCCGCTACGTGCAGGTGCCGACGGACGAGCAAGGCCTGATTCCCGAGGCGCTGACGCCCGAACTGACGGCGGGCGCGCGCCTGTTGTACGCACAACCGAACTTCCAGAATCCGACGGGCCGCCGCCTGCCGGTAGAACGCCGCCGTGCGCTGGCCGCGTTTGCAAAGACCGCACCGTTCCCGGTGATCGAAGACGATCCGTACGGCGCGCTCGACTACGCCGGTGAACCGCTGCCCACCATGCTGTCGATGGCGCCGGACCACATCGTCCATCTCGGTTCGTTCTCGAAAGTGCTCGCGCCGGGCCTGCGGGTCGGCTACATCATTGCGCCAGAAGAGTTGATCTTCAAGCTCGTGCAGGCCAAGCAAGCCACCGATCTGCACACGCCGAGTTTCACGCAACGCATCGTGTACGAAGTGGTCAAGGACGGCTTCCTCGACACGCACGTGCCGACCATTCGCGAGCTGTATCGCGATCAATGCGCGGCAATGCTCGCCGCGCTCGAACGCTATATGCCTGAAGGCGTAAGCTGGAACCGTCCGGAAGGCGGCATGTTCGTGTGGGTGAATCTGCCCGCGCAGATCGACAGCATGAAGCTACTCGAAGAAGCCGTCGCGCAGAATGTCGCGTTCGTGCCGGGCGGTCCGTTCTTCGCGAGCGAAGCCCAGCACAATACGCTGCGCCTGTCGTTCGTCACGGTGCCGCCGGCGAAAATCGACGAAGGCGTGGCGCGTCTCGCGGAACTGATTCGCGCAAAGGTCTGAACACCCCCGGCCGCCGCGCCGGGTTAACCGACTTCCACTACCGACCAGGAACACACCATGGCTCAAACGAATGTGTACGACAAGCTTAAGGAACTGGGCATCGAACTGCCGAGCGCGGGCGCTCCGGCCGCCGCCTATGTGATGAGCGCGCAAAGCGGCAACACGGTGTACCTGTCCGGTCACATCGCCAAGAAGGACGGCAAGGTGTGGGCCGGCAAGCTCGGCGCGACGCTCACCACCGAAGAAGGCAAGGCCGCCGCACGCTCGATCGCGATCGACCTGCTCGCCACGCTGCACACGCATGTGGGCGACCTGAACCGCGTCACGCGCGTCGTCAAGCTGATGAGTCTGGTCAATTCCACGCTTGAGTTCACTGAGCAGCATCTGGTGACCAACGGCGCGTCCGAGCTGATCGCGGACGTGTTCGGCGAGCGCGGCAAGCATGCACGTTCGGCATTCGGCGTGGCACAGATTCCGCTCGGCGCTTGCGTCGAGATCGAGATGATCGCCGAAGTCGAATAACGCATGCCAACAGGTTCGGCCACTGGTTCGCCCAGTGGGCCGTCCCGCGAGTGGCCGTCAATGCACTGAACGCGTCGCAAGGTGTCCAGCACCTGCGGCGCGTTCTGCATTTATCGCAAGGTAGATCGTTCCTTTGTCACCAGGTAGAATCCCCGAACCCTATCAATCTGCTGGATTCGCCGGATTGCGCCCGATGCCCGCCAACACCGCTCGTTTTAAACAGGTCGACGTGTTTACGTCGGTGCCGTTCAAAGGCAATCCGCTTGCGGTCGTGTTCGACGCCGATGGGCTCGATGCGAATCAGATGCAGGCAATCGCGCACTGGACCAATCTGTCCGAAACCACCTTCCTGCTAAAACCAACCGACCCGGCCGCCGACTATCGCGTGCGTATCTTCACGACGCATGGCGAACTGCCGTTCGCCGGTCATCCGACACTCGGCACCGCGCATGCGTTGCTCGAAAGCGGTTACCAGCCCAGACAGGCCGGCAAGCTGGTGCAGCAATGCGGCGTGGGGCTCGTCGAGCTGCAAGCGCTGACTGAATCGGGATCGGGAACGGGATCGACCGGCCAGACGCCAGGCGAATGGGCTTTCGCCGCACCGCCCGCGCGCGTCACGCCGCTTGCGCAGGACCGCTACGCGGCACTGACTACGGCTTTACGTAGCGACGCGATCGATTTCAGTGCAACGCCCTGCGCGGTCGACAATGGCGCGCCATGGCTCGTGGTGCGGGTCAATTCCGCGCGCGACTGCCTCGCGCTCGAGCCCGACGCCGCGGCGCTCGCCGACATCGTGCATACGGTGAACACCCACGGTCTCGCCGTCTATGGGCCGCACGACGCCGACGGCCCGGCCACCTTCGAGGTGCGCTGCCTGATGGCGGGCGGGAGCTTCGGCGTCGGCGAAGATCCGGTTACGGGTAGCGCTAACGCGGCACTCGCGGGCCTTCTGAGCGCCCAGCAACGGCGCCCGGGTTCGCACTACACGGCCCGCCAGGGCACAGTACTAGGCCGCGCCGGCAACATTTCGGTGCATTACGACGACGCAGCCGGCAAAACGTGGATCGGCGGGAGATCGGTCACGATCGTCGACGGCACGTTCCGTTTGCCATGAACGGCGCTGCACCGGTTGCAGGCTTGCGGGCACTGGCCTGCCGCTGATTGCAGCCGGTGTCTCACCATTTTCGGCCACGCCTGGCCATAAAAGCCGTACCGTTTACGCAGTTAATGCGTCGCGCATAACGCCAGACCTGGCACACCTGAATTCCAGATCCCGATGAGATACTCGAAAACAAATGCCATACCGCGGTCCCAAGGCTGGCCGTGCCGGCTGCGAATTCGGCCCGCCGGGACGGCCTGTCGCGCCCGCGTATACCCGATGTGCGGACGCTTCCTTAATCCAGTGGCATTAAGTAATATCGAAACGTACCCGATGACCTCCGGACGGTCAGGCACGACGCCACGCTCCCTTCCCCTGCGCAGCAGTTCCGGCACCTTGGTCACCATGCAGCCACCCATGAAATTAGCGCAGTCAATGCTCGCGCAGTTGCAACTGGCCGGCACCAGGGAACGGGCTACCCGATGAGCCAGTTCCGCTTCTCCGACCAGCGCGAAGCCAAACCCCGGCGCGACCCCGCCGTGTCGCGCCGCCGAGCCTTGCTTGCGATTCCCGCGCTCGGCGTGCTGGTGCTGATCCTGCTCTGGGCCGTGATCTTCGCGCGTCTGTCGGTTGAGAGAGAAGCCACGAATCGCGAAGCCATGGCCTCTGCCGCAATTCTCTCCGCGGCGCTGGAGCAGCACACGGTCAAGGCGATTCACCAGGTCGACCAGATCACCCGCTTCGTCAAATACGAGTTCGAGAAATCGCCGAATCGTTTCGATCTGACCAACACGGTCGAAAAAGGCGTGGTGCAAAGCGATACGCTGGTGCAGGTGTCGCTGATCAACGAGCACGGCACGCTGATCGCCAATACGGCCGAACTCAATCCCAAGCATATCGATCTGTCGGACCGCGAACACTTCAAGGTCCACGAACACGAAAACGACGACCAGCTCTATATCAGCAAACCGGTGCTTGGCCGCATATCCGGCCACTGGACCTTGCAGATGACGCGGCGTCTGAATCATCCCGACGGCTCGTTCGCAGGCGTCGTGGTGGTCTCCGAAGACCCAAGCTATTTCACCAGCGACTTCTACAACAACGCGGCCATTGGCCGTGAAGGCGTGATCGCGGTGATTTCCGACAGCGGCACGGTATTGGCGCGCCGCACGGGCAGCCCCGACAGCGCCAACGGCGCGTTCTCGGCGAGCGGATCGTATCCGACCTCGGAACACGTGTCGGGCACCTATGTGGACTCGATCGACAACGTCACGCGCATCGTCTCGTACCGGCATATCGACGGCTATCCGCTCGGCGTGTTGGTGGGCCTGTCGCAAGCCGAAGAATTCGCCGACTACAATCACACGCGCAACGTCTATCTGCTGATGGCGGGTTTCATCTCGCTCGCGATGCTGAGCTTCTTCGCGGTGGCCACCGGTCTGATCGGCAAGCTGCTCGGGCGTGAACGCGAGATGACGCATCTGGTCGAGTACGACCTGCTGACCGGTTTGCGCAATCGCTATGCAACATTGCAAACCTTGCGGCACGACGTGGCGCAGCCGTCCAATCTCGGCCGCCTCGCGATTCTCTTCATCGACCTCGACAACTTCAAGACCGTCAACGACACGCTCGGCCACAACGCCGGCGACATCGTGCTGCAAATGACAGCCTCGCGTCTCGCTACCGCGGTCGGCGATGGCGGCTCGTTGAGCCGCATCGGCGGCGACGAGTTCGTCGTCGTGATCAAGGGCGACGACGTCGAGAAGCGCGCGGTCACGCTCGCCGAAGCGGCGGCCGAAGCCTTCGCCAAGCCTTTCGAAGTGCGCGGCAGTTCGTTCGTTCTGCATGCGAGCATCGGCATCGCGCTCTACTCGGTCACCAACGAGAGCGAAATCGACCTGCTGAAAAAGGCCGATCTCGCGATGTACAGCGCCAAGGACGCAGGCAAAAACTGCTACCAGTTCTATTCGCCGCAACTGTCGCACCGCGCGGACCATTTGATGAAGTGGGAACAGCAGTTGCGCGTCGCGCTCGCCGAAGGTCAACTGTTTCTCGCCTACCAGCCGAAGATCGATCTGACGCGCCGCTGCATCACCGGTTTTGAAGCGCTGGTGCGCTGGAACCATCCGCAGCACGGCCTGATTCCGGCCAACGAATTCATTCCGGTCGCCGAATCGACCGGCCTGATCGTGCCGATCGGCGACTTCGTGATCGAGACTGCATGCCGCCAACTGGCGGTGTGGCAGCAACAGGGCTACGACACGCTGTCGCTCGCGGTGAACATCTCCGCGGTGCAATTCTGGCGCGGCGATCTATACGAAACCGTCTCGCATGCGATCGAGGAAAGCGGCATCTCCGCGCGCCGCCTCGAACTCGAAATCACCGAGACCGCGATGATGGAATATCCCGAGCTCGTCTCGGAGAAGATCTTCGCGTTGAAGCGCCTCGGCGTGCGCATCGCGCTCGACGACTTCGGCACCGGCTATTCGTCGCTCTCCTACCTGAACCGCTTCTCGGTCGATACGCTGAAGGTGGACCGTTCGTTTGTCCAGGCGATTCCTGGCGACCGCAGTGTCTGCGTGATGGTCACCGCGATCGTCAATCTCGCGCGTTCGCTCGGGCTCACGGTGGTGGTCGAAGGCACCGAGACCGAAGAGCAGATTGCGTGGCTCGCCGCACTAGGCCATATCGAGGCGCAGGGCTTCCTGTTCTCGCGGCCGGTGCCGGTCGACGCCATTCCGGCGCTGCTCGAACGCTTCGGCGTCTGCGGCATGAAAGGCCAGCGCCCCACACATGAGACGGACAGCACCAACAGCTTGTCCAGCACGAGCGCTAGTAGCTGAGTGCGCGGGCTGCGCGGTGCTGGTCGCACTTACGTGTATGCGCGGGCCTTCCGCATGCGGTCCATCAGCGTATGAACGGCGCCCCGCCTCATCCAACCGCAGCCTCGCAAAACCGGCTACATTCACGCTGTAATGCGTGCTGGCGCGAGACCGGCTGCCGGCGCGCCAACACGCACAACAATGATCCCAGAGGGCGGGCCGCCCGCGTGCCGGCGCCCGCGGCACCATGCAGACGATCACGAACCAGGATGCAGCCAGACGAGGGGAGCGGGAACCGCTATGGACGCTGTTCCGGGTCGTGTGCGGCCTGTCGGCGCTGTCGTGGGGCGGCCTCGCGCTGATGGCGCAACTTGAAAACCATTACGTGGAACGCGAGGGACGGCTCTCCCGCGTGGCCTTTTCCGATCTGATCGCGCTCGCGTGGATGGTGCCGGGACCAGTAGGCTGCAATGTCGCCGTGCAACTCGGGCATGCGCTGCGCGGCCGCGCCGGCGCCTGGGTGGCGGGCGTGGCCAGCGTGCTGCCTTTTTTCATGCTGATGACGCTGTTCGCGATCTTCTACCGCACGCCGCTCGTGCGTGCCGCGGCCTCTCAAACTCTGCTCAATCATTTCAGCGTGGTGCTGGCCACGCTGATCGCGATCACCTGGTACAAACAGACGCGTGCGCTGGTGCGCGGCAAGCTTGAATGGGTCGCGGCGGTGCTCGGGTGTGTGGGCCTGTTTTATGCACGCAGTCCCGCCGCCTACGTGGTGATGCTCGGCGCGGCTTTCGGCTCCGGCTGGCTGGTCAGCCCGGCTCGCAACACACGTATCGAGCTGTCGATCAAACGAGGCGATTGGCAGATGCTGGCCGCGTTGTGCGTACTGCTGGCGATATTCGCGCTGCCGCTGCCACATCGCTATGAACTGGCGCTGCTATGGCCGCGGCTGGCCGGTGCGGGTATGACGCTATTCGGCGGCGGTTTCTCGGCGTTGCCGGTACTCAAGACGCTGTTTGTCACGCCGGCGATCGGTGTGTCGGATAACGACTTTACGCTGGCATTTTCGCTGTCTCCGTTATCGCCGGGACCGCTGCTGAACGTGGTGCCGTTTTTCGGCTATCTGGTGGACGGCTGGTTGGGCGCGTTGATTGCCACGCTCGCGCTGTTTGTGCCGTCGGGCTGCCTGGTGGTGCTCGCGCAGCGGCACCTGCATCAGTTGAAGGCCAATCCGCGTTTCGAGCACGGCATGCGGATCTTGCGCGCGGTCACTACCGCGTTTCTGGCGGTAGCCGTGCTGCGCATCGCGGGGCACGTGCCGTTCAAACCCATGTATCTGTTGACGGCGGTGTTTTCCGGCATGTGCTTCGCGAAACTCAAGGTGCCGGTGTACGTGGTGTACGGAACAGTGGCGATTGCGTGCGGGCTATGGCTTGCCTACGGCGCCACGCCTTAGGCAAGCACACCCTGGATTCAGGCGCCAGTTTCAGAACCCGCGCGACAACACAGCCACGCCGATCGTCACCACGCCCAGCACGATATTCACCAGCACCAGACGCCGGATCGTACCGACAGCCTGAGCGCCATCCGGCCACTTCTGAGCCTGCACTGCGCGGCGAATGCGCGGGAACACGGCGAAGCGGATGTGTCCGAAAATCAGCATCATCACGATGCCGAGGCCGGCCATGGCGTGCAGCGGCCACGTGGCATGACCGCCGCCGAATTGCATCAGCAGAAAACCGCCGGTGAGGAGAATCACTAGCACCGCCGCGGCAACCCAGTTGAAGAAGCGGCCGAACACCGATTCCCACAAAGGCAGGCGCAATTGCGGCGAAAGATCGGCAATGGCCGGCCGTAGACAGAAATGCGCGAACACCATTCCGCCTACCCAGACCGCGACGGCGAGCAGATGCAAAAAGAGTGCGAGTTCGACTGCTTTGTTCATGTTGTTTTCCTCTCCCGACGACGCCACACCGCTTATGACGAGTGATATTAGCAGCGGCTATTGAGCGCATTCGACCGCGCACCATGCGCGCAGTTCCTTGCGCCGGCTACGTCTTCACATTCTTTGTAGTTTTTATTGCAACGCGTCCGATACCGCGACGGCGCTGCACCCCGGATTTTTGCTACGCGCGGCGTACGCTCTTAAAGCATACGCCGCGTTGATGCCTCGCCCTACCCCGCTCTTATCGACTTCCAGTGCTTGTTACGCAGCCAGCACCGGACGCAGACCGTCGAGCTTCATCTTGCTCTCAGGCGCACGCCCCTTGCGCGCCCGCTTGCCGATATGCGGCGTGAGCATAGCGCCGCTCAGCTTCTCTTCGTCGACACGGCCGCCGCGGCGCGTGCCGATCAACACCACACCCGCCTTGTTGATAGACAGCGCCTGCAGCAGCGTTTCGTTGTCGTCGAGCGCCATCAGCGTGACGCCGCGGCCGCCGCCCGAAAGCGTCTTCATTTCGTCGAGCCCGAACACCAGCAGGCGTCCGCCTGAAGACAGACACGCGATGTGTGTCGCGTCCGGCAACATCGGCATCGGCGCGAGCGGCGCGGCGCCCGCGTCGATCGTCATGAACGACTTGCCGGCCTTCACGCGGCTCACCATGTCGCCGACCTTGGCGACGAAGCCGAAGCCGTTGCTCGACGCGAGCAGCAATGCCTGATCCGCGGACGCCGCGTAGTAGTGCATCAGGTGGCTGCCCGATTCGAGTTCGATCAGCGAGGTCACCGGCACGCCATCGCCCCGGCCGCCCGGCAGCATCGCAACCGCCACCGAATAGACGCGGCCATTGCTGCCCCACGCGACCAGCGTATCCGGCGTACGGCACTGGAACGCGGCGTAGAGACCGTCGCCGGCCTTGAACGTGAAGCCGGCCACATCCAGGCCGTGGCCCTTCAGTGCACGTACCCAGCCCTTCTGCGACACCACCACCGTCACCGGTTCGTCGACCACGCGTGCTTCGAAAACGGCGCGCTTTTCCTGCTGGATCAGCGTGCGGCGTTCGTCGCCGTATTGCTTGGCGTCGCCTTCGATTTCCTTGATGAGCAGGCGCTTCATTGCCGATTCACTACCCAGCAGTTCTTCGAGCTTGGCCTTTTCGTCGCGCAGTTCGGACAGTTCCTTCTCGATCTTGATCTTCTCGAGCCGCGCCAACTGACGCAGACGGATTTCGAGAATGTCTTCGGCCTGACGATCGGACAGGCCGAACGCGGCCATCAAGGCAACCTTGGGCTCGTCCGATTCGCGGATGATGCGGATGACTTCGTCGATATTCAAAAAGACGATCATCCGGCCTTCGAGGATGTGAATCCGGTCGTCGACCTTTTGCAAACGATGGCGCGTGCGCCGCGTGACCGTCGCGAAACGGAAACTGATCCACTCGTGCAGGATTTCGCTCAAGCCTTTCTGGCGGGGCCGGCCATCGCCGCCCACCATCACCATATTGAGCGATGCGTTCGATTCGAGGCTCGTATGCGCGAGCAGCGAATTGACGAATTCGGTTTGATCGATGCGGCTCGACTTCGGCTCGAACACGAGGCGCACCGGCGCATCCCGGCCCGACTCGTCGCGCACCGCGTCGAGTAGTGCGAGCATGGTCTGTTTGGTCTGCAACTGTTCAGGCGTAAGCGCCTTTTTGCCGAGCTTGATCTTGGGGTTGGTCTGCTCTTCGATTTCTTCGAGCACCTTTTGCGCGGCGGTGTTCGGCGGCAGTTCGGTGATCACGAGCTGCCATTGACCACGCGCGAGTTCTTCGATTTTCCAGCGCGCGCGCACCTTCAGGCTGCCGCGGCCGCTTTCGTACGCGGCGGAGATCTCGGCGTCGCTCGAAATGATCTGGCCGCCGCCCGGAAAGTCCGGTCCGGCGATGTGCTGCATCAACTCGGCATGCGCGATCTTTGGATTGCGGATCATCGCCACCGCGGCGGCCGCCACTTCGCGCAAATTGTGCGACGGAATTTCCGTGGCGAGACCCACGGCAATGCCGGACGCGCCATTCAGCAATACGAATGGCAAGCGCCCCGGCAACAGCCTCGGTTCCTGCGACGAGCCGTCGTAGTTCGGCATGAAATCGACCGTGCCCTGATCGATCTCGTCGAGCAGCAGCTTCGCGATCGGCGTGAGGCGTGCTTCGGTGTAGCGCATCGCCGCTGCGCCATCGCCGTCGCGCGAACCGAAATTGCCCTGGCCGTCGATCAGCGGATAGCGCATCGAGAAGTCTTGCGCGAGGCGCACCAACGCGTCGTACGCCGACTGGTCGCCGTGCGGGTGATACTTGCCGAGCACGTCGCCGACCACGCGGGCCGACTTGACCGGCTTGGCATTGTCGCCAAGCCCCATCTCGTTCATGGCGAAGAGGATGCGGCGTTGCACCGGCTTCTGGCCGTCGCACACATCCGGCAGCGCGCGACCTTTGACCACGCTCACCGCATAGTCGAGGTAGGCGCGTTCCGCGTAATTGCCGAGCGTCAGAATGTCGCCCTCGGGCGGCGGCGGCTCGGTGAAAAGGTCGAGAGTGTTATCGTCGTCCATCTAGATTCCGTATCCGTATTTGGCGTGAAGTTTCGTGCAGACCATGAGCGCTCTTAACGAAGCTCAGATGTCCGCTTCCACTTCGTTACCCTTTTCTTCCAGCCAGCTGCGCCGCGACGCCGCTTCGCCCTTGCCCATCAGCATCGTCATGCGCGCCACCGTGGCGTCGTAGTCGAGTTCGCCGAGCGCCACCGGCGTCAGACGCCGCGTGTCGGGGTTCATCGTGGTGTCCCACAACTGCTCCGCACTCATTTCGCCGAGGCCCTTGAAGCGGCTGATCGACCATTGCGTCTCACGCACACCGTCTTTGCGCAGCTTGTCGAGGATTGCTTCGAGTTCGCCTTCGTCCAGCGCATAAAGCTTCTGCGCCGGCTTCTTGCCGCGCGCGGGCGCGTCGACCCGGAACAGCGGCGGACGCGCCACGCACACATGGCCACGTTCGATCAACTGCGGGAAATGCTTGAAGAACAGCGTGAGCAACAGCACCTGAATATGCGAACCGTCCACGTCGGCGTCCGACAGAATGCAGATCTTGCCGTAGCGCAGATTCGACAGATCGACCTTGTCGTCCGGGCTATGCGGATCGACGCCGATCGCCACCGAAATGTCATGCACTTCGTTGTTGGCGAACAGGCGGTCGCGCTCGGTTTCCCACGTATTCAGCACCTTGCCGCGCAGCGGCAGGATCGCCTGGTATTCCTTGTCCCGGCCCATCTTCGCCGAGCCGCCCGCCGAGTCACCCTCGACGAGGAACAATTCGTTGCGGCCGATTTCCGTCGATTCGCAATCGGTCAGCTTGCCCGGCAACACCGCCACGCCCGAACTCTTGCGCTTCTCGACCTTCTGGCCGGCACGCGTGCGCGCCTGCGCCTGCTTGATGACGAGGTCCGCGAGTTTCTTGCCGTGCTCGACATGCTGGTTCAGCCACAGCTCCAAAGCCGGACGCGAGAACGACGACACCAGCTTCACCGCATCGCGGCTATTCAGGCGCTCCTTGATTTGCCCCTGGAATTGCGGATCGAGCACCTTCGCCGACAACACGAACGACACGCGCGCGAACACGTCTTCAGCCAGCAGCTTCACGCCCTTCGGCTGCAGGTTGTGCAACTCGACAAAGCTCTTCACCGCCTGGTAGAGACCGTCGCGCAAACCGGATTCGTGCGTGCCGCCCGCGGGTGTCGGAATCAGATTGACGTACGACTCGCGCATAAGCGTGCCTTCTTCGCTCCATGCGACGACCCATGAAGCGCCTTCGCCTTCGGCAAACGTCTCTTCGCTCGCGCGCGAATTTTCGACGTAGCGCTCGCCTTCGAATAGCGGAATCAGCAGATCGCTGCCGTTCATGCCTTCGAGCAGGTAACCGCGCAAACCGTCTTCGTACTTCCAGCTTTGCTGCTCGCCGGTTTTCTCGTTGATGAGCGTAACTTCGACGCCCGGCAACAGCACCGCTTTCGAACGCAGCAGGCGTTGCAGTTCGCCGAGCGGCAGGTTCGGTGAATCGAAATATTTCGGGTTGGCCCACGCAGTGACGCGCGTGCCGGATTTCTTGTCGGCCTTTGTGGCAGGCCGAACTTCGAGCTGCTTCGCGACGTCGCCGTTGGCAAAGCTCAACTCGGCGACCTTGCCGTCGCGCCACACGGTGACGTCGAGGCGCGTGGACAGCGCATTGGTGACCGACACGCCGACGCCGTGCAGGCCGCCCGAGAACGTGTAGGCGCCGCCGGCGGCTTTATCGAACTTGCCGCCCGCGTGCAGGCGCGTGAAAACGATCTCGACAACCGGCACGCCTTCTTCCGGATGGATGCCGAAGGGAATACCGCGGCCGTCGTCTTCGACCGAAACCGAATGGTCCGCGTGCAGCGTGACCGTGATTTGCCGACCGTAGCCGCCAAGGGCTTCGTCCGATGCGTTGTCGATAACTTCCTGAATGATGTGCAGCGGATTTTCGGTGCGGGTGTACATCCCGGGCCGTTGCTTGACCGGCTCCAGGCCCTTCAACACCTTGATCGACGCTTCGCTATACGCGGCGTTTGGCTTTTTCGTAGACATGGTTGACTCGGGTGCGTCGGTTCATCGTTGTCCACAGGTCCTGTGGACAGGTCCGTGGACAATGCGTTGAGTTTTCAAAAAAAGCGAAACGAAACAACGGGGTTAGGTGGGGTGCCCGCAGCGCGGGCAAGCTGTTTTATCGCCTGGCTTCCTGTAGGCGCGCTCGACGGCGGCTCGACGCCGGGCTCCATAGCGCGGCAAAGGCCTGCCGGTGCGAACGCCGAAGGAAGCCTGTTCGCGGGGTATTTTACTGATTTCGAACCAGGCGGCAATTCACGACCGGCGAGCGTGGCCGTTTGGACAAGGGGCGGCATGCAGATCACGCCGCTCCCGTGCATCACTTACGTTTGTTTTCCAGCTCGTCCCAGCGCTCCAGCGCGATCAGCAACTCCTCGTCGATCGCGGCATAGCGCTCGGTTAAACGCGTACCTTCCTTGGCATCTTTCGCGAAGATTGACCCGTCTTCGAGCTGTGCGCCGATGGTTTTCTGTTCGGCTTCGAGCGCGGCAATTTTCGCCGGCAATGATTCGAGTTCGCGTTGATCCTTGAACGACAGCTTGGCGGCGCGCTGCGTATTGCGGCTTGCTGCTCCGGCATCTTTCGAGGCTGCCGTTTCTTTTGCCGCGTCTTTGGCCGCTTCTTTCTGCGCGTCCTGCGCCATCTGCTGCGAGCGGTCGCGCTGAATCTGCCAGTCGGTAAAGCCGCCGACGTACTCGCGCCACTTACCCCCGCCTTCCGAAGCGATCACCGAAGTCGCGACGTTATCCAGAAACGCGCGATCGTGGCTCACCAGCAGCACGGTGCCGTCGTATTCGGTGAGCAGTTCTTCGAGCAGTTCGAGCGTGGGAATGTCGAGGTCGTTGGTCGGTTCGTCGAGCACCAGCACGTTGGCCGGGCGCGCGAACAGACGTGCCAGCAGCAGACGATTGCGCTCGCCGCCCGACAACGACTTGACCGGCGAACGCGCGCGTTCCGGCGCGAACAGAAAGTCGCCGAGATAGCTCATGACATGCTTCTTCTGGCCGTTGACTTCGACCCACTCGCTGCCCGGGCTGATCGTATCGGCGAGACTCTTCTCCAGATCGAGCTGCGCGCGCATCTGGTCGAAGTACGCCACTTGCAGATTGGTGCCGATCCGCACCGTGCCTTCGTCCGGCGGCAACTCACCGAGGATCATCTTGAGCAGCGTGGTCTTGCCCGCGCCATTCGGACCGACAAAACCGATCTTGTCGCCGCGCATGACCGTGGCCGTGAAGTTGTCGACCACCGTGCGCGAACCGTAGCGCTTGGTGACGTCGGTCAGTTCGGCGACGATCTTGCCGGACTTCTCGCCCTGCCCCACGTCGAGCTTCACGTTGCCCTGCACGTTGCGGCGTTCGGCGCGCTCATTGCGCATCTCCACGAGCCGTGCAATCCGGCCGACGCTACGCGTGCGGCGCGCTTCCACGCCCTTGCGAATCCACACTTCTTCCTGGGCGAGCAGTTTGTCGAACTTGGCTGCTTCCACTTGCTCGATTTCAAGCTGCTGCGCCTTCCGGGTCTGGTAAGCACTGAAATTGCCCGGATACGACAGCAACCGCCCGCGATCCAGTTCGACGATGCGCGTAGCGACACGGTCGAGAAACGCGCGATCATGGGTAATGAAGAGCAGCCCCGCGCGCAGCGAGACCAGCAGTTCCTCGAGCCAGCGGATGCCGTCGAAATCGAGGTGGTTGGTTGGCTCGTCGAGCAGCAGCACGTCCGGCTGCACGACCAGCGCGCGCGCCAGCGCCACGCGCTTTTGCATGCCGCCCGACAGCGAACCGACCCGCGCCTCGCCATTCAGACCGATCTGCTGCAGCGTGGTGGCCACGCGCGTGCTCCAGTTCCAGGCGTCCGAATGGTCGAGCGCCGATTGCAGCGTGTTCATGCGCGACATCAGTTCGTCGTGCACCGGGCCTTCCGGCTCGTCGGCAAGCTGATTGGCGACTACATCGTATTCGTCCAGCAGCGCACGGGCATGAGTCAGGCCGGCGGCAACCGCTTCGAAGACGGTGTCGTCTGTATCGAACTCCGGCTCTTGCAGCACGTAGACCGACGTCAGACCCTGCTGGCGCGTGACGAGGCCGTCGTCCGGCTTGGCCAGATCGGCGACGATCTTCAGCAGCGACGACTTGCCCGCGCCGTTACGGCCGATCAGCCCAACGCGCTCGCCCGCTTCGAGGGAGAAATCCGCGTGATCGAGCAACGCGACGTGACCGAACGCCAGTTGGGCCCCGGTAATGGTGTAAAGCGACATGGAGAATTGGAGAAGACAGCGATGAGTCGGAACTGCTCATTGTACCGGGCGCGCGCTCGGGTGCCTGCATGCCGGAAGAGATAGGCTGATTGGCCGGCTTGAAAAACGGGTTCTGGAGGAATCCCGGCCGAACCTTGAGCGGGGAAGCTCGACCGGACCGTGCCTGCGAACGCCCAGCCAGCCGTTCACAGGCCCGACACGCTTACTTCACGTGCACCGTGATGGTCTTACTCATCTCCGGACCGTAGGAGCGGTGCATGCCGTCGCCGAATTGCAGCGTCAGCGTATGGTCGCCCGGCGGCAGCGTCACTTCGGTTTCGGTCTGCCCTTTGCCGAAGTGAAGCGATTTATCGGTTGCGGGGATCACTTCGCCTTTGGTAAGCGGTTTGCCGTCGATCAGCAAATGATGGTGGCCGGTGCCATCCGTCATCGTGCCGGCCGGCGCGACGCTCATGCCTTCGACAGCGAACACCACATGCACCGGATTGCTGACGGTCGCGCCGTCCGCCGGCTGCACGAACGACACGCTTGCAGCTTGCGCCGCGCCCGATACGGTCAGCAAGCCGGCCAGTGTGGCACCGATCAACCATTTGTTTTTAAACATCATTTTTCTCCTTTTTGGGAAACGAAAGTCATGCGCGGGCCATGCGGGCGTCGATTGCGACTCCGGTTGCGGCTTCGCTTACCTGAGGCCGATCGTCGCAATGGATGCGGTGCGCCCGCTGCGCCTGTCCAAAAAATGAGCTGCGGATCGAAGCATACACGCTGTGTATGACGAGGTTCGTCACGCGGGCCCGGACATGTCTCAGGCGCTTTGCGGCGATGCCGCATGGGTAAAAAGCGGCTCATTTGACAAATTCCGGTAATATTGCGGGTCGCCGCCGTGCCCAAAAAAGGGGCAGACTGGGCGGATCACTGCATTGAACCAAAGAAGAGTACGTCGTGAGCGAAGTAATTGAAGTGACTGAATATAAGAGCTGGGTCTGCCTGATTTGCGGCTGGATCTATAACGAAGAAGAAGGCCTTCCCGAAGAAGGTATCGCCCCGGGCACGCGCTTCGCCGCGATTCCGGACGACTGGCGCTGCCCGCTGTGCGATGTCAGCAAGGCGGAGTTCGCGGTGGTGGAATTCTGAGTGCGCTCAACCGAACCGGGGTGCGCTGCCTGATTTAGTGCGGCAACGGCAGCACGGCAGTGCACCGGATGGTTTCCGCGGCCCAGTGGGTGATGCCCACTGGGCCGTTTGTTTTGGGTAAATGGAATGGCAGGCGCAAAGCTTGTCACAAGGGGCGCGCTTCCCCTGCCATAGCAAATGCATGTGCAACATACGAAACGCGATACGCCGATTCTTTTAGCCGCATCGTTGGCCCAACCAACATTAACGCGATTACCCGCCGGTAGGGCAAAGCCTTCAACGAGGGTTAGCTTGATTGAGACGGATGGTCAAGTACGTCCGGGAGTGGCTGAAATAATTGAGACAGAGCGGTTAGATCCGTGGATTGTGCTGCCTGGCAAGCGATGCTGCCGGGATGCGGCATTCACCGCTCCTTTCTAAAAAAATACGAAAAAGGCCCGAGGGAATATGAGGATTAAAAGCAAATGGGGACGCGGTATTCACGAAGGGAAAGTCGTTTCCGTCGTGGACGGTAAGCGGATTTTCATCCATTTACACGCTTCGGTTGAAACGCTCGCTTTGGGCAATATAGGCGCCCGTCGAAGCCAAAGCGTGCTTACCGTCTCGATCGATAACGTACAAAAAATGGCGGATCACATAAGCGAGCCATTTACCCACGCGAAACGGGACGACGTGGTAGTTCTGCTTTATGAAAACGACGAAACTCGTACAGCGGCGCTCGCCATGCTTGGCTTGCGCGACGCCTAACCAAAACCCTGCCGTTATAACTTCTTCACCCACTCGCCGGCCGTCATTTCCACGGCCTCGGCGGCGTTCTTGCTCACCTCGTTCTCCACGGCATTCGCGGCTCAGCGCGCAGGCGGCGCCGCGGCTAGCAAGCCGCGCAGGAAGACCATGATCATATGGCCAATGGGGACCTCGGACAGCATCGATCGCTGTAATGCGAGGCCTTGTGAGAGTCCCATGAAGGACGCAGCCAGGATAGTCGGCGATTCTGGCGGCACTCTTTCCAGCCTGGCAAAAATCTGCGCGATGCAATAAGCAAGGCCGTCACGGTGGGCGTCGAGCAAAGCCTGTGAGGCTGCTGCAAAAACAGGGTTACGGCGCCCCTGAAGCTTGAACTCAACGCCCAGCACGGACCACTCAGGCTCGGCATCGAGCGTCTGCGCCCAGACCTCCAACGCATTCAGTATGTCGTCCGCAGACGAGGACGGATCGCTCAGTATGCGGCCAATGTCGGTCACTTGCGTCCTGGAACGCTCTTGCATCAACGCCACGAACAACTCTTCCTTGCTCGCGAAATTCGAATAGAAAGCACCCTGCGTGTAACCGGCCTCGGCCGCAATATCTCTGAGAGAAGTGGCGCCGAAACCTCTGTCGACGAACAGCCGCTTCGCCGCAGCCAGCAAATGTGCCCGGGTCTGCAATCGACTTTCTTCGCGGCTCAGTCGCGGGGATTTGGTCGCCGTATTCATGGCCGGAAGGATATCAGTTGATATTTAAAATTCAACTGACTATTATTACGATTGAATTTCATATCTCAGTTGATATGCGAAAGTGCAAGGCACGATCTGAGTCCTTTGAGAGCCGTACGGAACAGGACGAGGACGTGCGTGCGAAGTCAGTGCGGGAGCCAACCGCCAAGACCGGGAGCGCAATGCAACAACCTGGTCATGTACTACGGAAAGAGAACATGAGCAGCAGGGTAAAGATCTTGAAGCAGCAACTCGCGCAACTCGACGAGCGGTTATTAGTGGCGTGGCAGCAGGAGCAGAAAGCGGCTATCGACCACGTCCGCCAGGTGATGAACTTCTTCAACCTGGTGCCTAATCAGTTACGCGTCGACCGGCGAGGCACGTACAACACCAAGCCGGTGCAGATGAAGTATCAGGACCCGATCACCGGCGCGACCTGGAGCGGCCGTGGACGCGCGCCGTCCTGGATCCGGAACCGAAACTACGACGATTTTCTGGTCAGGCATCCTGACGACGTCGGGGCGGACTAGATAGGGTCGGTCGACATTCAAGCAAGGCGATATGCCTGGAGTCCGGATTCCGCACGGCCTCATGGTATTTCCTCGCGAGTTCGCCCACCTTGACGGTCGCGGCGTCCCTCCACTTGCTCTTTGCCGGTTTGTTGAACAGCCACGGCCAGCTCGCGAAGCTCCTATTCTTGAAGAGTCCATTCGGACCCAATCAAGGAGGGAGCCATGCGCATGCTTCTCAACATACGAATACCTCACGAGCCGTTTAACACGTTTGTGCGCGATGGCACTATCGGAGAGTTGATGGAGAGGATTCTCGCGGAGATGAAACCGGAAGCCGCCTACTTCACCTCGGAGCACGGAACACGCGGAGCAATCCTCATCGTGAACCTCGAGGAGCCGTCGCAGATTCCGAAATTCGCGGAACCCTGGTTTCTTTCGTTCAATGCCGACTGCGAGTTTCGCGTGGTGATGGTGGCAGATGACCTCAAGAAAGCCGGACTCGAAGCGCTTGGCTCGAAGTGGAAATAGGGAACGCGGCACGGCGTGTGAGTGCGAACCGCATGCCGCGCCGTCGCACATTTCGGTCGACGTACTCAGATAACCGCTTGACCTCGAAGAACTGCCGTTGTGCGCCAGGAAATGCGCGCGGTCGAAGGGTTGGATCGTAAGCTTTGCATCCTGGATGTTCTCGACCCCGACTTCCCCAAGCTGCGCCGAAGCTTCGGTAGCGCCTTTCGTTTTGAGTGTTTTTGCTATACTCTTGCGCTCGCTGTCGTACTAGGGCTCACAAGCTGTCGCGGCGCTTCGTTTAGGAAGAAGCAGAAATGCCGGACACGCCCAAAAGGTATGGCGGGAGCCAATAGAAGAAAGGCTTCAGCCCACCCATTGCCAATATCCATCTCCCCGTAGTTCAATGGATAGAACAAGTGCCTCCTAAGCGCTAGATACAGGTTCGATTCCTGTCGGGGGGACCAAGTAGCTTCCCAGCGTCTCCCAAGTTTGCCCACAAAAGCCCCGAAAGCCTCCCGCTGCGGGGCTTTTTGCTGCCATCATCGCCCACAGTTGCACAATCCAAACCAGATTTGCCGGGCGTATCGATGAGCATAGCCACCTGTTTTGCGACAGGGTCAGGCGACAAGCAGCGCAACAAGACATGCAACGGCCATAGCCAGGCACAATCCGCCTGAGATCAAGTCGTATGGGTAAGTCATGGGATCCCCGATTCGTTATCCGGCAAGCATAAGACGATCGGGGGCGACGTAGTGTTAAGCATGGTCAGGCAAGCACACCCGAAAAACCAAGACGTCCGCACTCGGGTGCTGATCGTGGCGGCGTCCGGTCTATTGCTCGATGTGCATGCGCCAAGCGGGCGGCGTCGCCGCTTACGCCCCCCGCTCGCCCGAATCCATCAAGCCGGCCGCTTCGGAATCTCCAATCCCCGCGCCACTGCCCCACGCGCGACGAACGCCGCCAACACCCGCTTCACGTTCGAAAATTCTTCGATCCCGACCAGATCCCCTGCTTCGTAGAAGCCGATCAGATTGCGCACCCACGGAAAGGTCGCGATATCGGCGATCGAATACTGATCGCCCAGAATCCAGTCACGTCCTTCGAGCTGCCGATCCAGCACCCCGAGCAAACGTTTTGACTCGGCGACGTAGCGATCACGCGGGCGCTTGTCTTCGTACTCCTTGCCCGCGAACTTATGGAAGAAACCCAACTGACCGAACATCGGCCCGATGCCGCCCATCTGGAACATCACCCACTGGATCGCTTCATAGCGGCCAGCGGCATCTTGCGGAATGAATTTGCCGGCTTTGTCCGCGAGGTAGATCAGAATCGCGCCGGATTCGAACAGCGGCAGCGGCTTACCGCCAGGGCCATTCGGATCGATAATCGCCGGAATCTTGTTATTCGGATTCAGCGAGATAAACTCGGCCGACATCTGATCGTTCGTATCGAAGCGAACGAGGTGCGGCTCATAGGGCAGGCCGGTCTCTTCGAGCATGATCGACACCTTCACGCCGTTAGGCGTCGGCAGCGAATAGAGCTGAATCCGGTCCGGATGCTCGGCAGGCCATTTCTTCGTGATCGGGAAGGCGGAGAGATCGGTCATGGTGATGATGTAACCCTTGTGGGAGAGCTTCGGCTGAAAATCGGAATCGGGAATCCGCGCTCGGCCGGCAGGCCGCCAGGAAAGACCCGAACGCGCGATCGCCAAATATAAACCGACTCGGCACAACGCGTACAAGACCGACTCGGAACATCGCGACGCGACCGTTCACCGCGCACTCCCACCGTCGAGCCACAAGACGGCGCCACGCGTCACTGCAACTCAACGCGACTCAAAGCAACTCACCACAAATCCTTGGTCGCCGTCCCGGCGCTCAGGTTATAGCCCTCGCGCCACAGCACCGCGCCGACAGTCAGCAGCATGGCCTTCTGCTCGTCGCCAAGTTGCTCCCACATCGCCGCCAGCCAGGTGGCAAAACTTGCACAGGTGGTTTCGAGGTCGACGGGCGCTTTGCCCTGCAGGTACTGCCGCTCGAACATCGAAAGCACTTTTTCGGGTGTCATTGGCGCGTCTCCTCCGGGTTGGATGCGCCAAGTCTAAAGGCGCCGCAGGGTGCGCGGGGCGTTCACGCAGGCAAACCCGGGTTACTCCCAGGCGAAAACAAGAAAGGCGCCGAAGCGCCTTTCCCGTCAAGCAACACCACGAGCCGAATTAAGGCGCGTTGTGCTTTGCCTTGTCCTTACTGTCTTCCTTGGCGTCACCGTAGGCCTTTTGCACCTTGCCGGCGGCTTGTTGAAGATCGCCCTTAAGCTCCTTGCCCGGGTTATCGGTGGCCTTGCCGACGGTTTCGTTGACCTTGCCCTTGATCTGCTCGCCGACGCCCTTGACTTGATCCTTGTTCATAATCAGCTCCAGTATCTGAAATGCCGGCACGACGTTGCGCCAGTATCCCGATACAGCAACGGGTGTGCCCGTAGCCGCCGTCGGTCGGTTTTGCCGGGCCGGGCCGGCCGCAAAAATATTTTCAAAAACCCCTAAAGTCCCGCCACAGCTTGCCGTAAAGGTGCCATGGAGGGGCTATGGAACGCACACTCATTACGCTGACGGGGTCAACTCAGGCGACGCTGATCGATCAGGACATCGCGCATATTGGGCGTGTCATGCGACCGTCTTTACTCGGCGATCTGGGCGGCCCGATTCTGCCCGCCGCCTATTGGCGCAAGCGTCTGCACCAGTTGCTCGACACCGGCCAGCTGTCCCATGCGCAACTGTGCGGCGTGGACAGCCTGCTGCTGCAACTCGATCAATTCGAGGCCAGCGCCCAGCCGGCGTTGGACGAGTCGCCGCCGACAACGGCCATGCCGCTCCGGCCAGTACACGCAGTGACGGCCTACCCCCATATCTGACCCGCTGCAAGCCTTGATGGCCGGCCTTCTGCGCCGGCCGAGCCCATTTTCCCCTGTTAAAAAAAGGCCGCGAATCCTGTCGCGGCCTGAACACGTCGCAACGCGGGGAATTCGCGTCACACCACAAGCCTACACGTTCAACTGTGACAGTCACGTTTAGGCGAAACGCGTTGTTGCGTTGCGGAAGATTTCCGGTCTTCGTCAGCAAAAATAGGAAAAAGGGACGACCTTAGGTCATAATGTCCGCAAAAATTCCCAGCAAGGACCTCCGTGACCGTCGCCGCCCCGCTCGACCTGCTCAAACAGGCACGCGCCCGCTTCACTCAACGCGAAATCGCAGCGCACGTCGGCAAGGACATCAAGACGGTGCGGCGCTGGGAAAAGGGCGAAACGCCGTGCCCGTCCATGCTCGAACCGGCCCTGCGCGATCTGCTGCATAGCAGCGGCCGGACGCAGTCTGGCGCAGTGGCGGGCGGCGCCCAGTTCCGCTTTATCGATCTGTTTGCCGGCATCGGCGGCATTCGCATGGGTTTCGAGGCACACGGCGGCGACTGTGTATTCACGAGCGAGTGGAACGATTTCTCCACCAAGACCTATCGCGAAAACTATCCGGCCGATGGCGAACACGCGTTGATCGGCGACATCGTTTCGTTTCCCGCCGAAGAGGTGCCGAGCCACGATGTCCTGCTCGGCGGCTTTCCGTGCCAGCCGTTCTCGATTGCCGGCGTGAGCAAGAAGAACGCTCTGGGCCGTCCGCACGGATTCGAGTGCACGACGCAAGGCACGCTTTTCTTCGACGTCGCGCGGATCATCGCGGCCAAGCGCCCCGCCGCGTTCCTGCTGGAGAACGTGAAGAATCTGCTCTCGCATGACAAGGGGCGCACCTTCGACGTGATCCTGCAGACCCTGCGCGACGAACTCGGCTATGAAGTGCACTACCGCGTGGTTGACGGCCAGCATTTCACGCCGCAGCACCGGGAGCGCATCATCATCGTCGGCTTTCGCGGCAAGACCTCGTTCTCCTGGGACGATCTGCGCCTGCCGCAAAGCGGTCCACGCCTGGGCTCGATCCTGCATCGCACCGACGGCAGCGAACCCGTACTGCCGTGGGACCACGATCGCTTCTTCGACCACGCCGCCAAACGCGTGCAGCCGAAGTACACGCTCACACCCAAGCTCTGGACCTATCTGCAAAACTACGCGGCGAAGCATCGCGCGGCGGGCAACGGCTTTGGCTTCGGCATGGCTTATCCCGACAGCGTCACCCGCACGCTCTCCGCGCGTTATCACAAGGACGGTTCGGAAATTCTCGTGTACCAGGGCGAACAGTTGCGGCCGCGGCGCCTCACGCCGCGTGAATGCGCGCGGCTAATGGGTTTTCCCGATACCTTCAGAATTCCCGTCAGCGACACACAGGCCTACCGGCAGTTCGGCAACAGCGTCGTCATGCCGGTGATGCGGGAAGTGGCGCGCATCATGCTGCCGCACGTGCAAAACCTGCTTGCCGCGCAAACACGCCATGGCTCGAAGCAAACCCTTTCGCTCTATTCCTGAGCGGCCCGATCCGTTATCCGGGTCCTAGCGATGGTCGATATCGTCGACAGTGCAACGCGCAGCCGGATGATGTCCGGCATTCGCGGCCGCAATACCAAACCGGAAATTCTGATCCGCAGCCTGCTGCACGGCCAGGGTTTCCGCTTCCGTCTGGACGCGCGCGATCTGCCGGGCCGTCCGGACATCGTACTGCCGCGCTACCGTGCTGTTGTGCTGGTACACGGCTGCTTCTGGCATGGCCACGACTGTCATCTCTTCAAATGGCCACAAACCCGGCCGGAGTTCTGGCGCGACAAGATCGGCCGCAATCGCAGCAACGACGACAAGGTTCAGGCAGCGTTGCTCGCGAGCGGCTGGCGCGTCGGGGTGGTGTGGGAATGCGCTTTGCGCGGGGCCAATCGGGATATCGAAGGCGTGTTGCAGCGGCTTGTCGCATGGTTGAAAAGCGACGCGGCGCGCTTCGAGGAACGCGGCTGAAAGCTGCTTGTAGCCTGCCCGGTTCGAACGAATCCCCAAGCCGCTGGTGATACACTCGATTGGCTAGCTTGGGGCATTTTTGCGTACCGGACTTGTAGAATTCGGGCAGCAGGCCGGCGGCAAAAAACACGCTCCGCCCATCCCAGAACCACTCAACAAGGGAGGCACACCATGGCTGATTTCCGTCTCTGGTCCGACGATTTCCCCACCAACGGCTTTATGCCGAAAGCCCACGAGTATCACGACAAGGCCTTCGGCGTGGACGGCGAGAACATCTCGCCCGCGCTGCAGTGGGACGCACCGCCGGCCGACACACAAAGCTTCGCGCTGACCGTTCACGATCCCGACGCACCGACCGGCAGCGGCTTCTGGCACTGGGTTGTCGTCAATATCCCGGCCGACGTCCGCTCGCTGCCGCGCAATGCCGGCAAGGCCGACGGTTCGCTGCTGCCACAAGGCGCGCTGCAGGTGCGCAACGACTACGGCACGGTCGGCTACGGCGGCGCCGCGCCGCCGCGCGGCGACAGGACGCATCGCTACATCTTCCGCCTGCATGCGCTGAAGGTGCCGCACCTGCCGATCAACGCGGAGACCACCAATGCGGTCGCGCGTTTCATGACGCATCTGAACGAGCTCGACTCAACCACTCATACCGGCCTGTACGAACTCAAATAACGCGCGAGACGCGATGCCGCTGCGCCGCTGCAATGCAACGGCATCGTTGCTGCGCGCCGTCTTGTCTTTCCGGGGCCGCACGCAGCGCGCGCGGTTCATCGCCGGTAGGTACACCACCTCGCCGATGAATCGCCCTACTCCAAATCCAGAAGAACGATGCACGCACAACCATCGCGCAAAGACAGTTCGATGACGGCCGATGCCGCCTCGGCTGCCTCACTCGCCGCCGGCCCAACGCTCGCGGATAGCACCGAACAAGGCTTGCCGATTCCGCAGCGCTACTGGGCCATGCTCGTCATCGCCCTCGCCCTCACGCTAGCGGTGCTCGACAGTGCGATCGCCAACGTGGCGCTGCCGACCATCGCACGCAATCTGCATGCGAGCGCAGCCGGCTCGATCTGGGTCGTCAATGCCTACCAGCTCGCCATCACCATTTCACTGCTGCCGCTCGCGTCGCTCGGCGATCGTATCGGCTACCGGCGCATCTATCTGGCCGGGCTGATCCTGTTCACGGTGGCGTCGTTCGGTTGCGCGCTGTCCACTTCGCTGCCGACGCTCGCGCTCGCCCGCGTGGTCCAGGGCTTCGGCGCGGCCGGCGTGATGAGCGTGAACACCGCGCTCGTGCGGATGATTTATCCTCCCGCACAGCTAGGGCGCGGTGTTGCAATCAACGCAATGGTCGTGGCGGTGTCGTCGGCGGTCGGGCCGACCATCGCCTCCGGGGTGCTCGCCATCGCCTCGTGGCCGTGGCTGTTCGCGATCAACGTGCCGATCGGGATCGCGGCGATTGTCGGCGGCTTCAAAGCCCTGCCGATGAACCCCGGCCACGAGTCTCCGTACGATTATCTGAGCGCGGTGATGAACGCGTTTGTGTTCGGCCTGCTGATTTTCGCTGTCGACGGTCTCGGTCACGGCGAATCAGTCGGCTGGGTCGCCGCGGAAGCACTCGGCGCGCTCGTGATCGGCTACTTCTTCGTGCGCCGTCAGTTGACTCAGCCCGCGCCCCTGCTGCCGATCGATTTACTGAAGATTCCGGTGTTCGCCTTATCGATCGGCACGTCGGTCTGTTCGTTCTGCGCTCAGATGCTGGCGTTCGTGTCGTTGCCGTTTCTGTTGCAGGACACGCTCGGCTTCTCACAGGTCGATACCGGCTTGCTGATGACGCCGTGGCCGGCAGTCATCATCATCGCGGCGCCGATTGCCGGCGTACTGTCGGACAAGGTGTCGTCGGGCTGGCTAGGCGGCGTCGGACTCGCTGCGATGACGGTGGGCCTGCTGCTGCTCGCCACCCTCGGCGCGCATCCCGAGCCCATGCAGATTGCCTGGCGCATGGCGCTGTGCGGTGCGGGCTTCGGGATCTTTCAGTCGCCGAACAATCGAACCATGCTGTCCGCCGCGCCGCGTGAGCGCAGCGGCGGCGCGAGCGGCATGCTCGGCACCGCGCGCCTGACCGGACAGACGCTCGGCGCCGCGCTGGTCGCGCTGATCTTTGGCATCGCGCCGCACAACGGGCCGGTCATCGTGCTGTATGTGGCCGCATGCTTTTCAGCGGTTGCAGCCGTGGTGAGCACGTTGCGCGTGATGCAGCGAGCCTGAATGGGCAAACGGGGCGCGCCGATTCGAGCGGCGTCAGTGCATGGCGAGCCTTATTGCGGCCCTCATTGCGACCTTACTACGAACCTCATCGCGAGCCGGCTCTCCGATGCAACAAGGGCGCGAATCGCATGCCTCGATCCGCGCCCTTTTCATGTCCTTTCGCCTGCTCTTTCTCTTGTTGTTTTTGTGCTTCGACTCTGCTTCGACGTGACCGGCACGCGCGATTCCCGAAGGAACCGCGCCGCCATTCAATCAGCTGGAGGATGCCGTCACGTCAGCGAGCTTTACCGCTTTGGCCGTCACCGAAGAGGCGGTCGCGATGTTGCGCAGGTCGTCGAGGAAGGTGTCGCGCCAGACCGACAGATTGTTCTCGCGCATCGGCGCCATCATGTCCGCGTGACGCGCCTGGCGCTCGGCGAGCGGCATCGACAGTGCGCGCTCCAGCGCCTCGGCCATCTGCGACAGATCGAACGGATTGACAACCAGCGCACCCGGCAATTGCTCGGCGGCGCCGGCAAATTGCGACAACACGAGCACGCCTGGATCGGCCGGATCCTGCGATGCAACGTACTCCTTCGCGACCAGGTTCATGCCGTCGCGCAGCGGCGTCACATAGCCGACCTGCGATTGACGGAACAGCGCCATCAGCAGATTGCGTTCGTACTTGCGGTTCAGGTACTGGATCGGCGTCCAGTCGAGTTGCGCGAAACGACCGTTGATGCGGCCCGCTTCGCCTTCCAATGTCTGACGAATACGCTGATACGTCTGCACGTCCGCGCGCGTCGGCGGCGCGATCTGCACCAGCGATACGCGTCCGTGCCAACCCGGTGCATTCAGCAGTAGCCGTTCGAATGCCTGGAAGCGCTCTACCAATCCCTTCGAATAATCGAGCCGGTCGACGCTCATGATCAGCTTGCGCCCACGCATGCCGTCACGCAAGCTGCGTACCGGCTTGCGATCGGTGAACTGTTCGGCGGCCTTGGCGATCGCATCCGGATAGATGCCGATCGGGTATGCGGCCACTTTAAGGAAGCGGTTGTACGCGTGCACCATGCCGTCTTCGCTCGAAGTGCCGTGCTGGCCGCGCTCGATAAAGTCGACGAACGACTGGCGATCCGCCTCAGTCTGGAAACCGACCACGTCGTAGCTGCACATTGCCTTGACCAGTTCCTCGTGCGGCGGAATCGTACGGAGTACTTCCGGAACCGGAAACGGAATATGCAGGAAGAAACCGATTGGATTCTTCACGCCGAGCTCGCGCAGACAGCGCGCGAACGGCAGCAGATGATAGTCGTGCACCCAGATGATGTCGTCGGGTTTGAGCAGCTCCTTGAGCTGTCTGGCGAGCGTCGCGTTGACGCGCTGATAGCCCGCATATTCCTGCCGGTCGTAGCGCGACAGGTCGTTGCGATAGTGGAACGTCGGCCACAGCGTCGCGTTCGAAAACCCGCGGTAGTACTGGTCATAGTCGCGCTTGGTGAGACCCACCGTCGCGTATGTCACATTGCCCTGCTTCTCGATCACCGGGGATGACGGCTCGCTCACCGTCTCGCCGCTCCAGCCGAACCAGACTCCGCCGGTTTCCTTCAACGCGTCCAGCACGCCGATCGCGAGGCCACCTGCCGCGGGGCGGCCTTCCTGGATTGGCGCCACACGATTCGATACCACGATCAGTCTGCTCATTGGTGCTCCACCTCGTCAGTTGTTTCGTTGCATACGGATATGTGCGTTAACGGTGCATGCAAGTCGCGTGCCGTTTTTTGAGATGTTGGAAATAAAAATGGTTACAAATGTATCGGACGAGCAAAAACGCGCAATACCGAAGTATTACGAAGAAATTTTTTCTGCTTTGTATGACGAAACCGAAACCGTTCTTACCGCCTGTCAGACGGGGTCAGGCGTCCTGTTCCGAGCCGAGATCGCGCTGATACTCCAGCCCTTCCGGGCGCACGCCCCCCTGGTTGTGCTCACCGTCTGGCGGCGCATTGGGCGCGATGCGGTTCTGCGCGGCCGGGTCTGGCGACGCTGGCGAGCTACTCTGGCTGCTGCCCGGCCGGGAATCGCGTTTTGAGTGGCGCGCGGAACGACGCAATGCTGGATGTCTCATGATCGATGCCTCCGGGGGAAGCCCGCCGTCAACGAGACGGCATCAATTCAGTGTAGGGGTCGCGACGGCAAATTGCCGGTAAAAGATGCGTCGACTTTGTAACAAGTACATAAAATCGCTGTGACGGACGATGGTGCGGCGCACTGAGCGTGTCAGAGTTGCACGGGTGCGGGTTGAGGCAGCGGGCGCCGATTGGCTTGTGGCGTTTGCGTGGGTTGCGGGGGTGGGTCGCCGATCGGCGGCGCAACCGGTTCGATCGGGTCTGGAGTTGGGCTAGGGCCCGGAATCGTGTCGGGTTCGCCAGGATTTGGTGACGGTGATGGCGATGGTGATGGCGGTTCGATCGGCTCGGGACGGTGGGCGTGTTTCGGGAGGGCGGTCGCGGCGGCGTAGTCCGGCATGTTCGTTGTCCTTGGCTTTGTGGTTGTTGTGGTGGCAGCAAGGGTTATGCCGGGAGGGGTTGCCTGCCCGGCAGGTGGGGGCCTTCGCGGCGCTTTTTGTTTTGCTTGCCCGCTTGCCTTGGTTTGCTTGTGGCCGTTGGCCGCTTCTTGGTCTTTTCTTGCTGTGTCTGTGCGTTTGCCTTCTTGGCCTTTCCTTGAATTGTTAGTGGTCTATTAGCGTTGCCCCTGTGCGGGGCGGCACCTACTTTTCTTTGCCTGCCGCAAAGAAAAGTAGGCAAAAGAAAGCGGCTCAAACCGCTAATTCTTAAGCGGGTCCCCTGGCTTGGAGGGGGTAGTGGTGCATCTGGAATCCGTGTTCCCGCGCACTCCGCGTCAGCGACAAGGCGCTCATCAGCTCCCACTCCGCACTACGTGCGTCGCGGACGGGTCTGCCAGGGAAACCTGCGGGTTTGCTCCGCGCAGCGGGAGCCGTCGGCTTCGCCTCGGCGAGGCGCCCCCGCTCTGGTTGGCCAATCCCATTTCAAATGAATGTCGGTGCATCGATTTCGCGATCGCGATTGCTCCCGCGGTTGTGCTTCCAGCAGCGAGGCAACGGCGAGTCTGGGACGGGGACAAACGGGAGAGTGAGACCGCAGCCCGGTGGCAGCGATACAACGACGAGTCGGGGAAAGGACCAAACCGCGAAAGCAAAAATCCGGCGGGCGGTTTTATGAACCGGGTATCGGCGCGCGCAGCGCCGCGGGAGGTATGACGCCCTTGTCACCAGCGCCGAATGTGCGAGGACACAGATTCCAGATGTACCACTACCGTGGCTGTGCGGGGGACCCGCTTAAGAGTTAGCGGTTTGAGCCGCTTTCTTTTGCCTACTTTTCTTTGCGGCAGGCAAAGAAAAGTAGGTGCCGCCCCGCACAGGGGCAACGCTAATAAACCACTAACACAGCAAGGAAAGGCCAAAAGACCAACAACAGAACAGAGACAACCACCTCAGCAAGGAAAGACCAAAGGCGCACCGCCAACAAACCACAACAAGGCAACGCCAAAAGAAACCCGCCGAGCAGGCCCAACCCTAGATCTTTCAGACGTCCACATCCGCCCGCGGCGACTCATCAGCCGCATCCCCCTCATCCCTCGCATCATTCCCATACTCAACCAGCCTGTTGTACAGCGTCTTCAAACTAATCCCAAGAATCTCAGCAGCCCGCGTCTTCACCCCACCACATTGCTCAAGCGTAGCCAGAATCAACTGACGATCCGCTTCCGCAAGCGAAGTCCCAAACGGAATCGTAATCGCCGTGCCAGCCGCAGGCTTCGACAACGTGATCTGCAACGGCACCGTCGCCGTACTGTCGGAATCCGTACCCGACATGATGTGCGCGCGCTGCACATAGTTCTTCAACTCGCGCACATTGCCCGGCCACGGATACGACATCAACATTTCCTTCACCGCGGCGGGGAAATGCTTCTTCGTGCCATGACGCTCGTTGAGTTCGTCGAGAAACGCCTGCCCCAGTAATTCCACGTCCTTGCCCCGGTCGCGCAGCGGCGGCAAGCTGATCGGAAACACGTTCAAGCGGTGGTACAGGTCGAGCCGCAACTTGCCTTCCAGCACCGCCTGCTCAGGATCGCGATTGGTGGCCGCAATCAGGCGCACGTCCGTTTCGATTTCTTTGGTCGTGCCGACCCGCATGAACATGCCGGTTTCCAGCACGCGCAGCAGTTTCACCTGCAACTCGATCGGCATCTCGGTGATTTCGTCGAGGAACAGCGTGCCGCCGTTCGCGCGTTCGAAATAGCCTTTGTGCTGACGGTCCGCGCCGGTGAACGAACCACGCTCGTGGCCGAACATTTCCGACTCGATCAGGTTCGGCGAAATCGCGCCGCAATTCACCGCCAGAAACGCATGCTTGCGGCGCAAACTGAGCTGGTGCAGCGTCTGGGCGGCCACTTCCTTGCCAGTGCCCGACTCGCCCACCAGCATGACCGAGGCGGCCGTCGGCGCAACCCGGCTAATCTGGTCGTAAACCTCCTGCATGGCCGGCGAATTGCCGAGCATCAGCCCAAACCGGCCCATGCGGCGCAACTCGCCACGCAACGTGCCGATTTCCGCCTTCAGGTCGCCAGCTCGCGGCAGGCGCGACAGAATCGCCTTCACCCGCTGCATATTGATCGGCTTGACCAGGTAGTCGGTGGCGCCCATCTTCAGCGCATTGACCGCCGACTCCACCGTGGCGTGACCCGTAATCACAATCACTTCCACGCCGGAGCGCGGATCGAGATCTTCAAACAGATCGACTCCACTGCCATCAGGCAGCTTCAGATCCGTAAAAACGACATCCGGCATCTGCCGGACCAGTTGAATGCGCGCTTCGCGCAAATCGCCCGCCGTGGCGGTAGTCAGACCGTCTTCCCCGATGATGGCGGCAAGCGCCTCGCGGGTACCGGCATCGTCATCGACAATCAGTACGTGTGGCATCGCGTCTCGAAAGCCCGAAGGCGTGAATGGGGAAACATGCAAAACGCATGCTGACGTGCCGGCCGGCCGCTCGCCTTATGCTGCGCGTGCGTCGTGATGTGAGCACACGCCAACTTTCTGCGATAGCGCCGAACCCCTGACTTGACTCAATACCGCAACAATCAACGAGAGAATCGCCCGTTGCGATGCGGCATTGTTGTCTATTTACCTATTATACGGTTTTATCGGGACACGTTTGTAATGTGCGCCAGACGCCGCCTGGCGAAGCGGGCCGCTGCGGCATCACCGCGTACGCAAGGGTGTCACTGTGGCCCTTCGCTACGCGGAAACGGCCATGCGCTGCCTTGGCCATTCGCATGCTGCGAGCCATTTGCGCCGTGCGCCGTGTCTGGCGCGGACGGGCCAGCGCTTGCCGCGCTCGCGCCGCCGGTCGTCACCGCGCCGCCCTCGCCCTCCCAGCGGCTCAGATCACGCGCCGTCGGAATTTGTGTGGCACGGTTTCGCTGTACGTAGCGTAGAGCCAGCAACCCGCCGAGGGCCATCAGCGCGCCGAAGATGCCAATTTTAGGTCGTCCCATCGTGAACTCCTGGTTATCGTCTAGGGGATCCGCATCGAACGCGGCGCGTCAGCGCGCGGCGAGGACGCCGAGCAGAAAACCCGCGCCCGCGGCCATGCCGAGCGAGCGCCATGGGTTGTGCCGCACGTATCGCTCGGCACTGACGGTTGCGGCACGGTAGCGGTGCCGGGCGTTCCGCTGCGCATCACCGAGCGCCGCCTGCAGCGTCTCGACATGCGCCGTCAGGCGTTCGCGCAGCGCATCGATGCCCTCGCCCGGTACATTGGCGGCAAGCCGCAGCATCTCTTCCGAATCCGTCAGCAACACTCTCAGATCTTCGACAATCTTCTGGCCGCCGAGTGCGAGCTGTTGCGTGGTGTCACTCATTATTTGCTCCTATGTCTGAATTCGGCGTCTGCGTCCCACTTCCGTCTTGATTGCTGCGCGTGGCGACAAATCGAGGAACCGAAGGAACCGCAGGAATCGCAGCCGACGTCGGCGCGCCCGGCGCAGCCTCAAGCCGCCCAAAAGCGCACGCATGCCGAATTCATGCCGCAAACGCCGTGCCCGGTAAATTTGCCACGCTTGTTCGATAGCAACACCGGTTCAGGCACTTTCGACCGGACGCGCGGCGGACTATTTCTCTACCAGTCACATGGATTGCCGGAAGCAGCTTCAAAGTGGTTAAATCGAATTCTTGTGAGATAGTGAGTGAACTGGTCCATCTTGCTCCGAGGACTTGAAGGCCTGCGCGCCGCAACACCAAACCCCATTTGCACAGGACTCCCCCGTTTATGGCGTCAATCGACCTGGACCCGCCCGCCGTCTCCGCCGCACAGACGAAGCAGCGCGTCGCGGACGGCATCGCGGGACTGAAATCGTACGGGCTACTGTACGGCTCGTCGCCGGTGATGCTCGATTTGTATGAGCAGATCGAACGCGTCGCCGGCACCGACGCGACCGCGCTGATCATCGGCGAATCTGGCACCGGCAAGGAACTGATCGCCCGCACGATTCACGATCACAGCAGCCGCAAGGATGCCCCGTTTATCGCCGTGAACTGCGGCGCAATTCCCGACGAACTCATCGAAGCCGAATTGTTCGGCCACGAAAAAGGCAGCTTCACGGGTGCCGTGCAAGGCCGCATCGGCTACTTCGAACATGCGAACGGCGGCACGCTGTTCCTCGACGAAATCACTGAAATGGCGCCAGTGCGCCAGGTCAAACTTTTGCGCGCGCTCGAGACCGGCACCTTCTTCAGGGTGGGCGGCAACGAGCTGATTCATGGCGACGTGCGCGTGATCGCCGCGACCAATCGCGACCCCGCGATCGCCGTGAAGGAACACGGTCTGCGCGAAGACCTGATGTACCGGCTCGCGGTTTTTCCGTTGCGCGCGCCACCGTTGCGCGAGCGCGAGGGTGATCGCGAACTGCTCGCCCAACACTTTCTCGCCTTGTTGAATCAGCAGGAAAACGCGAGCAAGAGCTTCAGCAAACGGTCGATCGAAACACTGCGGACCTGGTCGTGGCCGGGCAACGTGCGCGAGTTGAAGAACGCGGTGTATCGCGCGTTCATTCTCGCGGAGAAAACGGTTGAACTGCCGCATCCGCATCTCGCATCGCGCGTGAAAAAACCCGTGACCCAGGGCGACGCGATGAGCGTGTGGATCGGCACTCCGCTCGCCGATGCGCAAAAGCAGATCATTCTCGGCACGCTCAAATACTGCGGCGGCGACAAGCGGCGCGCGGCCAAAGCACTCGGCGTCAGCCTGAAAACGCTGTACAACCGCTTGAGCGTATACGGCGGCGACGAAGGCGCGGAAGAAGAAAGCGAAACCTAAGCCGTACCAGGCGCTCACGCGATTCGTTCGCGTGGGCAGGTATTTTCTGCATACCGACCGCCGGCTTTTTCAGTCACCTGCTACGCGCGTTGCGCAGGCCACCTTCGCTGAAACGGCCATTTTTTGCGTATCGCTCATCTCATAATTAATCCCTTCGCACCACCAATCAAAATCGGCTTCCGCCCACCAGAAACCGATTCGACTCGCACTATCTTTTGCAATTGCTTGCACTTTCCCACTGCCAATTACAAATGGCATCCTGCAAAATGCGGCAGCGCATAGTGCAACGATGAGAAAGCTGTGCCTTTCGCTCACCCACCGTTCACAAATGTGAAGCACGCAAATAAACCATGCGTGAGCGAAGGCACTTGCAGGAGCAGAGACAGGGAAATGCAAAAAAGTATGGTGCGGGCCGAAGGGGCAAAACAAACAACTACGGCGTCTAAAGCCGCTAAATGCGGACGTCCGAATGCAACGGCGCTCGTCGCATTAGCGGTGGCGATTACGTCGGCGTTGAGCGGGTGCAGTTCGCTCTATACGGAAGGCGCCACCGCCGGCGCAGGTGTTGCAGGCGCCGCGCTCGCGGCCAAAGTCACCAACAACGCGGCGGTCGCTACCGGCATCGGTCTCGGCGCGGTGGCCGCGGCGCGCGCCGGCGTGCAGTACTCGGAGCGCGTGGTCCACAAGAATACGCAGGACGGTATCGCCAAAATCGCCGGACCGCTCGAAGTCGGCGCGATTGCGCCTTGGAGCGTGACGCATTCGATGCCGATCGAAGACGACGAACACGGCCGCGTCACCGTAAGCCGAATAATCAGCGCCGGTGCGCTCGACTGCAAGGAAATCGTCTTCTCGGTCGATCAGATCGCTACCCAGAATGTGCCGGCTAGCAGCGCGTTCTACGTCGCCTCGATCTGCCGCGACGGCGACAACTGGAAATGGGCGTCGGCCGAACCCGCCACCGAACGCTGGGGCGCGCTGCAATGAGGGCGCTGTGGCTTCAATCTCCCCGCAATGGGCGCGCGCTACCTGAACGACGTTCCAGCCACGCCAAGCGCGATGCCCTGGCTCCGCGCACGCGTACGGTGGCGCTTTCCGGCAACCGGCTGCGGCTCGCGCTCGCGGGAGCCATCTGCGTCGGCGCGAGTCTGCTGACGAGCGGCTGCTCGTCGGTTGGCGCGGCGAGTGGCGCCGCGGCCGGTGTGGCGTCCGGTCTCGTGACCGCCAACCCGGCAGTCGGCATCGGCGTCGGTATTGCCGTGCAGGCCGCGACGGATGAGGCCGTCAATCGCTACATGCGCACCATGCACACCGATCAGCAGAACATGATTGCCGCGTTGGCGGGGGCGATGCCGGTCGGCGAGACGCGGCTTTGGGCAGTCAAGCACTCGCTGCCGATCGAGAACGGCCATGGCCAGGTGCGCGTGACGCGGGCGTTCAGCTCGGCGCTCGCGCTGTGCAAGGAGTTCGTGTTCTCGGTGCAGGACGGCGACGGCCCGAACGCGCACGAAGACTGGTATACGGCCAGCGCGTGCCGCGAGGACAAGGGCTGGAAGTGGGCATCGGCGGAACCGGCCGTCGAGCGCTGGGGCAATCTGCAATAAAAAAAGCGGCGGGGTCTCCCCCGCCGCTTTTTTGTCTTGGGCGTCTTAATCAACCCGACTGGATTTAAGACTCCACGTCTTCCAGACTGAAAATTTCCGTCTGGTCGTTATACGAGAAGATCTCGCCATAACGGCCCCAGTTGATCACCGCGTCGAGCGTCTCTTCCGCGGCGCTGTCCGACAGAAAATCCTCCAGCTCCTGCTCGAAGCGCACACGCGGCGCGCGATGCCCCGGCCGTTCGTTCAACACCTTCTTGATCCGCGCGGCGAGCGGCACGTGGCGCAGCAGGTGTTCGGCGAACATCATCTTGCGTTCCTGCGTGCCGAATTCCGCGAACACACGCGCCGGCGGCGTCAGGAAAATATCGCCTTCACGCACATCGGCGAAGCCCAGGTGTTGCAGCACTTCGGCAACCGGGAACAGATCGTCCACCTCCAGATGCAGCGAGCGGGCGATTTCCGGCATGTCGGCGCGGCCGTGGTACGGCGCGGCGGCCAGCGTTTCGATCAGACCGGCCATCAGGTTGGTCGACACGTGCGGCAGCCAGCTACCGAGTTCGAGCCCCTTCCTGGTCGCTTCGTCGGTCTGGCGTGCGGTCATCTTGGCGTAGATGTCGTCGACCAGACGGCGGAACGCCGGATCCAGCCGGTTACGCGGATGCTTGAACGGCACCTTGATCTCGGCGATCACGCGGCCCGGGTTCGACGACAGCACCAGAATGCGGTCGCACATAAACACCGCTTCCTCGATGTTGTGCGTGACGATCAGCACCGATTTGATCGGCATGCGGCCTTGCGTCCACAGATCGAGCAGGTCGGTACGCAAGGTTTCGGCGGTCAGCACGTCGAGGGCGGAAAACGGCTCGTCCATCAGCAGCAGCGTCGGATCGACCACCAGCGCGCGCGCAAAACCAACGCGCTGGCGCATGCCGCCCGACAATTCGCGCGGATACGCGTTTTCAAAACCGTCGAGACCGATCAGGTCGATCGCGGCCAGTGCGCGTTCGCGACGCTCGCGCGCGCCCACGCCTTGCGCTTCGAGGCCCGCTTCCACGTTCTGCAGCACGGTCAGCCACGGGAACAGCGCGAAGGTCTGGAACACCATCGCGACACCCTTGGCCGGACCTTCGAGCGGCTTGCCGAGGTACGTCACTTCGCCGTCGGTCGGTTCGATCAGGCCGGCAATGATACGCAGCAGGGTCGACTTGCCCGAGCCCGAACGGCCCAGCATGCCGACGATCTCACCTTCGCGCAGCGACAGGTTCACATCGTCGAGGACAAGCAGCTCGCCTTGGGTCTTGTTGAACCCGCGGCACACGTCCTTGACGCACAGAATTTCCTCACCCAGGCGCGGAGGCTTCGGCGGCATCTGGACCGGCGCGGCGGTTACGGCAGCTTTAGGATTTTGCATCGCGGTTTGCCTTAAATTTACTGTCAATCGAGCCGAAGCTTGGACTCGGCATAGGCGTACATTGGACGCCACAGCAGGCGGTTAAACAAGGTCACAAAGAGGGACATCACGGCAATACCGAGAATGATTTTCGGGAAGTCGCCCAACGCGGTGTTCTGCGCGATGTAAGCACCCAGACCGTGCGCGGCGAGTTTGGTGTCGCCCCACTGAACGAACTCGGAGACGATACTCGCGTTCCACGCGCCACCGGATGCGGTAATCGCCCCCGTCACGTAGTACGGGAAGATACCGGGCAGCATCACCTTGCGCCACCACTGCCAGCCGCGAATACCGAAGTTGGTGGCCGCCTCGCGATAATCGTTCGGGTAGGAGCTGGCCCCCGCAATCACGTTAAAGAGGATATACCACTGGGTGCCGAGCACGATCAGCGGCGACAGCCAGATGTCAGGATTCAGGTGAAAACGCACGATCACGATCACGAAGACCGGGAACAGCAGGTTCGCCGGGAACGCGGCCAGAAACTGCGCAAGCGGCTGGATCTTCTCGGCGAGCGCCGGACGCAGCCCGATCAGCACGCCGAGCGGCACCCAGATCACCGACGAGAGCGCGATCAGCAGCGCCACCCGCAGCAGCGTGATGAGCCCCAGCACCAGCACGTGCCCCACTTCGTCGAGCGTCACGCCGGTGCGCACATACGCCACCACGCGATAAACGACATATACCGTCAGGAGGATCACCAGAATCCCCCACACGATGTCGCCCACGCGCGACGATTTCTGGCGCTGCGGAATCGCGAAGCGGACACGGTCGAATGCCGGCAGGCGCATCGGCACCCGCGCGGCGTTCGCGAACACCCACCCCATCGGCACGAGCAGGCGGTGAATCAGACGGGTACGGCGGATCAGGTCGAGCAGCCAGGATTCCGGGGCATTGCCGGAACTGGTCGTTTCCATGCGGAACTTGTCGGCCCAGGCGACGAGCGGGCGGAACAGGAACTGGTCGTAGGCCAGAATCACGACCGTCATCGCCAGAATCACCCAGCCGACCGCGTGCAGGTTCTTGTCCGAGATCGCCTGCGCCAGATACGCGCCGATCCCAGGCAACGTGATCGTGTTGTTGCCTACGGTGATGGCCTCGGAGGCCACCACGAAGAACCAGCCGCCCGACATCGACATCATCATGTTCCAGATGAGGCCGGGCATCGAGAACGGCACTTCCAGCTTCCAGAAGCGCTGCCAGCCCGTCAGATGAAACCCCCGCGACACTTCATCCAGATCGCGCGGCACCGAGCGCAGCGACTGATAGAAGCTGAAGGTCATATTCCATGCCTGGCTCGTGAAAATGGCGAAGATCGCGGCGAGTTCGGCGCCCAGCACGCGCCCCGGGAACAGCGCGAGGAAGAACGTGACCGTGAATGAAATGTAGCCGAGCACCGGCACCGACTGCAGGATGTCGAGAATCGGCACCAGCACGAGGCCCGCGCGGCGGCTCTTCGCGGCGAGCGTGCCGTAGACCAGCGTGAAGGTAAGCGATGCCACCATCGCCGCCAGCATGCGCAGCGTCGTGCGCATGGCGTATTCGGGCAGGCTCGACGGGTCGAGTGAGATGACCTGGGTTTTCAGCGTCGACATCGGCGCCAGCGTCTGATGAAAACCGATCGCGGCCATCGCGATGACGCAGATGATCAACGGGAAGGCGACGAAATCCCAGCCGTTAGGCAGTAATCGCCACGCTGAAGCATTGGCGGTGCGTTTCAGGTCGAAACTGAAGTCCATCAGGCGCCCTCCTCGTTATTACAGATGTTCGAATGGACAAAGGAGGCCGCAGATTCGGCGCGGCAGTCTGAAGATCGGTCCGGAAAGCGGAAATCAGGCATGGCAAAACGCGTAGGCGCGGTAAATCGTTAGCGTTGGAGACACATAGACCGGTGCGGACGTGTCCTTGGGCGAGCTGCCCAGGACCGGTGCCACGAAGCCGGATTCCTCTGTCGCCGCGGGCGCCGCCCTAAGGCTGGCGGGCTTTCCTTGTTTTGGACGGCACGACACTACACCATCCTATGTTTCAGGCACAACCTTTCGCGCCAAATACCGGCAAACCACAGCGTACGCCGCAACGACGGCCTTCAAACGGCCTTCATCCGGCGTCGATCCGGCGCGATACAGCACGGTATTTACCGACGTGCGCCAGCCATTTTCCCGGCAATCGCGAGCGCGGCCCGAAATGCATTTCAAACATCCGGAAAAAGCCCGCGCGGCCATTCAGAAAGCCGACACGCTGCCGTTAAGGCCCTGATGAGCGACGCGGACACACTTCGCATTCCCGCAATAACAGTGGCGTCAGGCCCCATGACGGTTAAAATCAAAAAACGACACGCTGTGTACGGTGATACCGGCACACGGCACGGTCCACACCGAGGCCGGATCGCCAGCCGCTTCCATAAGGGCGTCACAACTGGGCGAAAACAACCGGGCAAAACGGCGCCACCGCGCTGCCACGAATGAGCTAGTTGCATGTCACAGCCAGACGGAACAGAGGGTCGATGAACAGGACAACCTTGCGCCAGGCAGCCGGACCGATCAGCTTCGCGCTGATCGTGCTCGTTTGCTGGTTCGTGGCCGGCATGGTCGCGGACCGGATGGTACAGCAAGAGCTGGACGCGGCCATGCGTACACAGCGCCAGATGTCCACGTCGATCGTCGACAACATGGCCGAGGTGATTGCCAGCGACCTCTCGATGTCCCGGGCTATCCCCGCCACCATGGCCGAAATGAACGTGGTCCAGCGCGCGCTGGTGCAATCCCAGAATTATGCCGCGAACGGCGAAGCGACGGAACCCGCCCTGCGCGCCGCGTTGTTAAAGGATCCGCAGTTGCTCGCCGTGAGCAGCTTCCTGCATGACGCGCAAGGCTTCTCCGGGCTCGATCAGATCTGGCTCGTCAACACCAACGGCACCTGCGTCGCGTCGAGCAACTCCATCAATAACCCGCTCGCCGCGGAACGCTCCTTCGTCGGCGTCGACATGCGCACCCGCAGCTATCTGACCAATGCCCTGCTCGGCGCGTTTTCGGAAGCTTATGGCGTGGGCCGCTCGAGCGGCGAACCGGGCATCTTCATCGCAGCGCCGGTTTATACCGACGGCCTGCTGGTCGGAGCCGTCGTGGCCAAAGTGGGGATCGCGCGGCTGCGCCACTGGGTCGCCCATACCGGCACCTTCGTGGCCGACGAGCACGGCGTCATCATCATGGCGCACAACAGCGACCTTGAAGGTCATGCCCTGCCAAATTCTCGCGTCACGCAGATGAGCGCCGCCGAGCGCAGGGTCATCTACCGCCGCGACATCCTCCCCGACATCCGGATTCAGGTCGACGCACAAGTGCGCGAGCAGGCGCCCTGGGTACCCGCAGCCATCGCCAGCCAGTTGTTCGGCATGAGCGCGCAGCAAACGCCTGCGTTGTATCAGACACGCGGCGGCCTGAACTCGGGTCTATCGGCGCATCTGGTCGACCCGCTTGCGGCGTGGCCCGAATTGCTGCGCAATCACACGCGCGATCATCTGCTGGTGTTTCTGACGCTGGCCGGCACGGTCGCGCTCGCGTGGGTGATCACCGTGTCGTACGTGCGGGAGCGGCGCCATCATCGCGCCACCCGCGATCTTGCCGAGCAACTGCAATCGGCCAACACCCTGCTCTCGGCCGAAGCGCGCCACGACGCGCTGACCGGCGCGCTGTCGCGGCGCTACTTCCTCGACCTGCTGCGTCATGAGATAGAGCGCGCGCATGCGGACAATCAGCCGCTGTGCGTGGCGATCGCCGATCTCGATCACTTCAAGCAGATCAACGACCGCTTCGGCCACGCCGCGGGCGACCGCGCGCTCGAGCATTTCGTCGATACCTGCCGGGCTGAGTTGCGCGGCACCGATGCGATCGGCCGGTTAGGCGGCGAAGAGTTTGGCTTGCTGCTGCCCGCCACGAATCTGGAGGGCGGCCGCGAAGTGGTCGAACGCTTGCGTCTGCGTCTCAAGGCGGTTCCTTCGCCGAAGCTGCCGCCTTCGGTGGGTTTGAGCGTGAGCATCGGCATCACCGAACTCTCCGCCGACGATCTGCCCGAGCGCATCATGAGCCGCGCCGACATGGCGCTTTACGCAGCGAAGACGGGTGGGCGCGACCGCACCGAAGCGCTTCCGCCCGACGACACCGCACCGCCCGCGCGCACGGTGGCGAACGCCTGGTAGCGCCTGGTAACACCTGGTAGCGCTCGATAACGTCTGCTCTCGCGGGTAATGCGCCGGTCCGTGCCGGATTGCAGTTCGCGCCGCCGCGCCTGTCATGCCACTGGCACCCCGGGGAACGCGGCAACTGACGCAAAGCAAATCCCTTCTCCGGAAGTTCCGTGAGGATGCAGGTATCATCAACCCTGACATTGAGGTTGCCGCTACCGCTCTAACGGGAGATTCGCATGAAGGGAAATTTGGTCATCGTCTGTCGCGATCAGGATGCCGACGCATTCGACCATTTGCTGGCCGAATATGGCGCGTTCCAGACACGCCTGTCGTCGACCGCGTGGTATCTGAAACTGGATGTCGCGCCGGAATTGATTCAGGAAGAAATACTCGCGCGTCTCGGCAAGTACACCACGCACTATATTTTCGAAGCCGAAACGGTCACGTGGAATACGGTGGATAGCGACGCGGCGAATGCGTTGAACACGCTGTTTTCAGACTAGCGCAACGGCTGCCGGACGCGCGTTCCGGCATGAACACAGCGGGGCAGACGCCTGCCGCCCTTGCCCCGCCTCAACCTACCAGACGCTTTCCGAGGCCGCCATAACACGCGGCACTACCTCGAACGGAAAGCTCATCAAGACCCGCAAGCCACGGCCTTCGTGGTTGCCGATTTCCCACTCCCCGCCCGCACGCCGCACCAGACGCTCGACGATCGCGAGCCCCAATCCGCTATGACCATTGCCGCCGCGTGCCGGGTCGAGCCGGACGAACGGCCGGCTGGCATTGATCAGGTCCTGCGCGGCGATACCGCTGCCGTTGTCGCTCACCGACAGCGTGAAACCTTGCGCCGTGCGCGCCGTGGCGACAACGATCGGCGGCGCGCCGTAGGCGTGGGCGTTGTCCAGCAGGTTCGAGAGGATCCGGTCGAGCGTCGCCGCCGGCAGCAGGAAACCGGGGCCCGCGTTGAGTTCGGTTCGCACCGTGGGCGCGCCGGCCGCGACCGCACGGTAACTGCGGACCACGCGTTCGCACTGCGCGTCCACTTCGACCGCTTCGCTGCGGTCGGCGCCGTCGTGGGCAAACACCAGAAACTGTTCGACGATGTGCGTCATTGAATCGACGTCGCGCACGACGCCGTCACGCATTTTCACTTCTTCCATCATTTCGGCACGCAGCCGCAAGCGCGCCAGCGGCGTTTTCAGATCGTGCGCGACGCCGGCCAGCATTACGGCGCGGTCGTTTTCAGTACGCGCCACTTCCTGAACCATCTGGTTGAAGCCGTGCGTCAACTGCCGCAATTCGCGCGGCCCGCGCTCGGGCACCGGCGGCACCGGCAAACCCCGCCCGAAGCGCGCGACCGCCTGGGCAAGCGAGCGCAATGGCTGCTGTAGCGCCCATGCGGCAAAAAGCGCTGCCATCACCGCAAACGAGAAAATGATCGCGAGCCACAGCACCGTGCGATCGAGCGAGCGCGGCGGCCGCAATGGCTGCACCGGCACGACGATCCAGCTGTGATCCGTGGTGGCGCGCACCCACAGCGTGGGCGGCCGGCCTGGCTGGCCGATCCGCACGAGGGTGCCGGCCGGCATGCGATCGCGTACGTCTTCGACGAAACGTTCGAGCGGCTCCGGCAACGTGCCGATATCCGGCGGCACGTCGGGGCTCGCCGGATCGACCAGCCGTACGCGCGACGGCAAGGGCTGGTCCGGTGTGCGGGCAACGTGCTGGCGCACCGCGTCCACGAGGAAGGTGGCTTCCTCGACGGCGTAGCGGGTTTGCAATTGGCTGCGCTCGAGCCGCATCAGCGCGTACCACGCGAAATGCGACAGGAGCAGCACCGCAATGACTAGCAGTGCGAGGCGGCCAAACAGTGAATCAATGGGCCGACGCATGTTGTTCGCCGTCCGGCACGAACACGTAGCCGCGCCCGCGCACCGTTTGAATGAAACGCGGCGTGGACGGGTCGGTTTCGAGAATGCGACGCAAACGCCACACCTGTACGTCGATGCCGCGATCGGTGCCGTCGTATTCCGGGCCATGCAGCAGTTCGAGCAGGCGCTCACGGGTGAGCGTGCGCATGGGGTGATTGACAAAAATCTTCAGAAGCGCGAATTCGCTGCCCGACAGCGTGAGCGGCTTGTCTTCGTGATGCAGCGTGCGCGACTGGAAATCGAGCGTGAAACGGCCGAAGTTGAACGGCTCGCGCTGCTCCGGCGCCGCCGCCGACGGCAGCGTGCGGCGCCGCCGCAGCACCGCCTGCACGCGCGCCAACAGCTCGCGCGGATTGAACGGCTTGCCGAGATAGTCGTCGGCGCCGAGCTCCAGCCCCACGATGCGGTCGACGTCATCAGCACGCGCGGTGAGCATGATCACAGGAATGTCGTCGCCCGACGCGCGCAGCTTGCGCAGCGCGGTCAGCCCGTCGACGCCCGGCATCATCAGATCGAGCACGATCAGATCGGGACGCTCGCGTTCGAGCCTGCGCTCGAGCGTGCCCGCGTCGTGCAGCACCGAAACTTCGATGCCCTGACGGGCCAGATAGTCGCGCAGCAGATCGCGCAATTCGACGTCGTCGTCAACAACAAGTATTTGAGTAGCCATGGGATGAAGTTTAACGCGCGGCAGGAGGGGTTTTCGATTTCAGACGGCCCGCAAGGGTTACCGGGTGTTACGGTGAAAGGCACACGTAATGACCCGTAATAGCCACATCCGTCGGCGTAACACAGCGTTGGACCCGTTTCTCTACGCTGTGTCTTACCGAATGCAGGCCGTCCACTATCACCGGTTGCATCGTCGGCTATTCCATTACAAGGAGCCTTACATGTCCACCAAAAAAATCTCGCGCGTTCTCGCCGTTGCCGCCACCGCCCTTGCCATCGGCGCGGGCGCGGCCTATGCCGCTCAGCCCGCCGGTCAAGGCGGCCCCGGTGGCTGGCATGGCCACTTCATGAAGGAACTGACACAACTGCACGACCAGTTGAAGCTGAACGCGGATCAGGAAAAGCAATGGCAGGCCGCGCTCGACACGATGAAGCAGAACCATGAGGCCATGCGCGCCAACCATGAACAGATCAAGAACCAGATGAAGGCCGCTCAGCAGCAGCCGATCCTGGATCTGAACGCCATGGCGGCCGCGCACCAGCAAGTCGAGCAGAAAGACGCACAATTGCGTCAGCAGACCACGAATGCGTGGCTCACTTTCTACAACGGCTTGAACGACCAGCAGAAAACTACCGTCAGCACGGCGCTGAAGCAGCGTTTTGCGAAGATGGAAGCCCGTCACGAGAAGATGCGCGAGCGCTGGCAGCATCATAAGGGCGCGGCGTCGGCGCCGGCTGCCAATCAGTAAGCGGTATGCCCAGGCGGAAGGCAGCTTGCGCGGCCGCCTTCCAGACGCAGAAACGCCACGGAAGCTTTTCCGTGGCGTTTCTATTTGCGTCCCGCCAGCCCTTCAGGCCTAAGACACTCGTTGCGCCCGCAACCGGCAATCGCTGCCCCTCTGCCAACCATTGCTCAACCATCGGCCAACGAATCAACAGCAGGCAACGGCTGCTTATCCGTTGAGCGGACCCAGATCGAACAGCAGGACCTCGGCATTCTCGCCCTTCTCGAGCATCACCGTATCGGTCCCGCTGAGCTTGGCGGCATCGCCGGCTTTAAGCGCTTCGCCATTCACGGTCAGCGCGCCGCGCGCCACGTGCACATAGGCGAGGCGCCCTTCCGGCAACGCGAACGCAGCCTGCTCGGCGCCGTCGAGCAACGCCGCGTAGATCGACGCGTCCGCGTGAATCGTGACGGAACCGTCCCGGCCGTCGGGCGAAGCGATCACCCGCAGACGCCCGCGCTTGTCGGCATCGTCGAAGCGTTTTTCCTCGTAGCCGGGCTGGTCGCCCGCGCGTTGCGGGATCACCCAGATCTGCAACAGGTGCGCCTCGTCGTCCTGCGATGCATTGAATTCGCTGTGCATCACCCCCGTACCGGCGCTCATCCGCTGCACGTCGCCGGGACGGATGGTCGAGCCGTTGCCCATGCTGTCGCGGTGTGCAAGCGCGCCTTCGAGTACATAGGTGACGATTTCCATGTCGCGATGGCCGTGCGTGCCGAAGCCCTGCCCACCGGCGATACGGTCTTCGTTGATCACCCGCAGCGGTCCGAAATGCACGTGTTGCGGGTCGCGGTAATCGGCAAACGAGAAGCTGTGATACGAGTCGAGCCAGCCGTGATTGGCATGGCCGCGTTCGTCGGAACGGCGGATCTCGATCATGAAAGTCTCCAGTAACTAAATAACGATGCGCAGAATGTATGGGCGCGCGGCCCGCTAAACAATCGGCAACGGCGCACCGGATCGTTCCATAAATCCACGCAATCACGCGCCGGCGGGGCGCTGGGCGCGGCCAGCCCGGCTACCGGCGCCCCAGCCACGGCATTGCGGCCGCGTTGTTGGCCGCTTTGTTGGCCGCTTTGTTGGCCGCTTTGTCGGCCGTCGAGCGAACGAGTATGGACAAACACAGCCGGACCGCGTTCCGGCACCGTCGCAAATCCACAACGCATGCGCCCAGCCATCGGCCATCGACGGCGTCCCAAACTGGCGCCCCGTCCCTGTTCGGGTAAAATACCGCCCTTTTCAAGACGCGTGGGTGCCGAAGGCACGCCGACGGGCCCGACAGCCGGGCCGCAATGGCACAGCCACGGGGTTCGCCCGCTCACCGATTTCGCTCGATACGTCGAGAAGACGGGCGCGAAAGCGGGCGAAATCCAGACGCGGCGCGACAATTTTGACCGCCTAGAATAGCGACGGCCGGCCACGAGCCGGCGGTCGTCGAGATCGGCACACCACGACGATCAGTTTGATCCAGGAGAAACATGAAGAAGGCCGCACTGTGCGTGGCGCTTGCCGTCGTGGCCACCGGCGCGATGGCGAAAGAATGGAAAACCGTGCGCATCGGGGTGGACGCCAGCTACCCGCCGTTCGAATCGAAGGCGGCCAGCGGCCAGGTTGTCGGCTTCGACGTCGATTTGACGAAAGCGCTGTGCGCGAAGATGAACGTCAAATGCGTGTGGGTCGAACAGGACCTGGACGGGATCATCCCGGCCTTGAAGGGCAAGAAGTTCGACGCGATCGTGTCGTCGCTGACCGTCACGGACAAGCGCCGCGAGCAGATCGATTTCTCCGACAAACTGTTCGAAGCGCCGGCCCGCATGATCGCCAAAGCCGGCTCGCCGCTCCTGCCCACGGCTGAATCGCTGAAGGGCAAGCACGTCGGGGTCGAGCAGGGCTCGACTCAGGAGACCTACGCCAAGGCGTACTGGGAGCCGAAAGGCGTGACCGTGGTGTCCTACCAGAATCAGGATCAGGTGTACGCCGATATCGCCTCGGGTCGTCTCGACGCCGCGCTGCAGGACGAACTGCAAGCCGACGCCGGGTTCCTGAAGACGCCGCGCGGTAAGGGCTTCGGCTGGGCCGGCCCGGAAGTGAAAGACCCGAAGACACTCGGAGACGGCACGGCCATCGGCCTGCGCAAGGACGACGTCGAGCTGAAAGCGATGTTCAACCAGGCGTTGGCGCAGGTGCATCAGGACGGCACGTTCAAAAAGCTCGAAAAGCAGTATTTCGACGTCGATATTTATCCTGGGCGTTGAACTTGACACTGAGCGGGTCACTGAGTTGACCGCTCACTCGGGGCTCGCCCGCATGGGCTTTCCCGAGGCTTCGTAATACAGTCGGCAACAGTTTCAAAGGCAGCTTCAACCCCGATTCAGAACCAGAGTCGGCAAGCGTATCGTCAAGGACCCCCTATGTTCCTTCAAGGCTACGGCCCGCTGCTTCTCAACGGCACCTGGCAAACCGTCAAACTGGCGGTGTTGTCGCTGGCGTTCGCTTTCGTGCTGGGCCTGCTCGGCGCGGCAGCCAAGCTGTCGAAGAACCGCGTGTCCTATGGCATCGGCACCGTCTACACCACGCTCGTGCGCGGCGTGCCCGACCTCGTGCTGATGTTGCTGCTGTTCTACAGCATCCAGATCTGGCTGAATAACCTGACCGACCTGCTGGGCTGGGATCAGATCGACATCGATCCGTTCGTGGCCGGCGTCGCGGTGCTGGGCTTCATCTACGGCGCGTACTTCACCGAAACCTTCCGCGGCGCCTTTCTCGCCGTGCCGCGCGGCCAGCTCGAAGCGGGCGCGGCCTACGGCATGACCAACTGGCAGGTGTTCTCGCGGGTTATGTTCCCGCAGATGATGCGCTTCGCGCTGCCCGGCATCGGCAACAACTGGCAGGTGATGGTGAAAGCCACGGCGCTCGTGTCGATCATCGGTCTCGCGGACGTGGTCAAAGCCTCGCAGGATGCGGGCAAAGGCACGTTACGGTTCTTCTTCTTCACCCTGCTCGCCGGGGCGATCTATCTCGTCATCACCACAGTGTCCAACTTCGTGCTGATGTACCTGGAAAAACGTTACTCGACTGGCGTACGAAAGGCGGATCTATGATCGAGATCATTCAGGAATACTGGCGCAATTACCTCTATACCGACGGCTACCGCCTGACGGGCGTGGCGATCACGCTGTGGCTGCTGGTGGTGTCGATCGGACTCGGCTTCTGCCTGTCGATTCCCCTCGCGGTTGCGCGCGTGTCGAAGAAGAAATGGCTCGCCGCGCTGGTGTGGCTATATACGTACGTGTTCCGCGGCACGCCGCTCTACGTGCAGCTGCTGCTCTGCTACACCGGCCTGTACAGCCTCGACATCATCCGCAACCACGAACTGACCAACGCGTTTTTCCGTGACGGCATGCATTGCACGCTGCTCGCGTTCACGCTGAACACCTGCGCGTACACCACCGAGATTTTCGCGGGCGCGATCAAGGCAACGCCGTATGGCGAGATCGAGGCGGCGCGCGCCTACGGCATGTCGTCGTTCACGCTGTACCGGCGGGTGATTCTGCCGTCGGCGCTGCGCCGCGCGTTGCCGTACTACAGCAACGAAGTGATCCTGATGTTGCACGCCACCACGGTTGCGTTCACCGCGACCGTACCGGACATCCTCAAGATCGCGCGCGACGTGAACTCGGCGACCTATCAGTCGTTCAACGCGTTCGGCATCGCCGCCCTGCTCTATCTATGCATTTCGTTTGCGCTCGTGTGGCTGTTCCGCCGCGCCGAGCACCGCTGGCTCGCTTACCTGCGGCCGCAAGGCAAGTAATCAAGAAGAAGGGCACTGCGCCCCAGGCAAGCAAGCCCGCCAAGGAACCCGATGAACACCAGGAAGCAAAAGCTCTTCGTCGATGAGCTTCACAAACAGTACGGCGACAACGAAGTCCTCAAGGGCGTGTCGCTGAAGGCCAATGCCGGCGACGTGATCAGCGTGATCGGCTCGTCCGGTTCGGGCAAGAGCACGATGCTTCGCTGCATCAACTTTCTTGAGCAGCCGAACTCGGGGCGCATCTTTGTCGACGGCGAAGAAGTCCGCACGCAGATCGGCAAAGCCGGCGCGCTGCGCGTGTCCGATCCGAAACAGTTGCAGCGCGTACGCACCAAGCTGTCGATGGTGTTCCAGCACTTCAATCTGTGGACCCATATGAACGTGCTCGAGAACATCATCGAGGCGCCGGTCAACGTGCTGGGTCTGAAGCGTAAGGAGGCCGAAGAGCGGGCACGCGAGTATCTGGAAAAAGTGGGCCTCGCGCCGCGTCTCGAGAAGCAGTACCCGTCGCATCTGTCAGGCGGCCAGCAACAACGCGTGGCAATCGCGCGCGCGCTGGCCATGCATCCGGACGTGATGCTGTTCGACGAGCCGACCTCCGCACTCGACCCCGAACTGGTCGGCGAAGTGCTCAAGGTCATGCAGACGCTCGCCGAAGAAGGCCGAACGATGATCGTCGTCACGCATGAAATGGCGTTCGCGCGCAACGTGTCGAATCACGTGATGTTCCTGCACCAAGGCCGCGTCGAGGAAGAAGGCCACCCGGACGAAGTCTTCAGGAACACGAAGAGCGAACGACTCAAGCAGTTCCTCTCCGGCAGCCTCAAATAAAGCTCAACTAAAGCGGTCATACAGCCCACTATCCGGGCTGTAGTCAAAGTAGCATTACAAGGCGCTTACGAGCGCCTTTTTTACTTCGCTCACCTGCCTATTCCGCCCATTCCGGCCGCCAAAACGGGCCAAACCTGGCCCGCAACACCCTCTTTTCGCCCTACTCTGACGCATTTGACGCGTCAATAGTGGCAATCCTTAACGTTGCCCGTCCCAATCCGTGATTCCCTTGTCGCATAAGGGTTTCCCGTCTTTTTGGAGACATCGCAACGATTCCTTGTGCACATTCGTATTGCAATTTGGAGACATCCACCCGGGGCGGTACTAATTTCTTCTCCCACTCCAGGGTATTTTTGATAAATTAGTAACCAAAGTAGCAAAACAAAGTTCATTAAAAGTAGTTTCACTTCAAAGCAACAGAGGAGAACCGGTCGGCGAGGGATCGGCATGGCGCGAAGAATAGCCCGCTGAGGCTATCCGTCACGGCAGGAGACCCAATCCACCCGCTAATCTCCCTGGTACCGATTTCTGTTCGGCGCGCTTGTGTCCGAACACCATTCGCAGTACTGGGTTTCACTTTTTGACAGGGTATGGAGGAGAAGATGAAGAAAGCTTTGCTCGCCGCTGCGCTGATGACAGCCGGTGTAGTTGCGCACGCCCAAAGCAGCGTGACGCTGTACGGCCGCCTTGACGCTGGTCTCGAATACATGACGGGCGTTCCGCAAGGCGTCGGTGCAAATGGCCAGGCAACGGGCAGCACGAACCGTTGGCGCGCAGAAAGCGGCGACTGGGGTACGAGCCTGTGGGGCTTGAAGGGCGTTGAGGACATCGGTGGTGGCAACAAGGTGCTGTTCCAGTTGGAAGGCTCCTTCAACACCATGACGGGTGCAGGCCCTGGCGGCGGCGGTCTCTTCAATCGTTGGGCAACTGTCGGTTTGTCGAACGACCAGTACGGTACGTTCACGATGGGCCGGATGCTCTTCATCTCGAACGGCGTGTGGGACTTCGATCCGTTCGGTCAGTCCAACTGGTCGTCGGCTTCGCTGGTGCGTGGCCGCAACTGGCCGCAATCGAGCAACAACTTCGCTTACCAGTCGCCGAAGATCGCGGGCTTTGACTTCTACGGTCAATACGCGCTGTCGAACGCAACGAACTGGAACGGTAACAACCCGGCCGGTCAGGGTCGCGAAGCTGGCGCACAGATCACTTACACGAACTCGCTGTTCCAGGTTCGCGGTCTGTACGACGAAATCCGCAATCCTGCTAACGGCGTTCTGTACGGCCCGAGCGCCAGCACGGTCAATCCGAACAATATCGGCAGCGGCGTGTTCGCAGCATCGCGCGAATACTCGGCTCTGTTGAACGTGTTCCTCGGCCAGTTCAAGATTCAGGCTGCTTACCAGGCGATCCGTTCGGCCGGCGCACAAGGCGTTCTGCCGGGTCAACCGACCACGCTCGATCACGAATGGGGTGGCGTGACGTGGCAAGCAACGCCGGCTGCGGCACTGATCGCAGCGGTCTATCACGTGAACGGCAACAATGGCGCAGGCAACGCGACGATCTACACGATCGGCGGCTCGTACAACCTGTCGAAGCGCACGCTGCTGGACATCCAGATCGCTACGACGCAAAACAGCAAGACGGCTAACTACGGCCTGAATGCTAACAACGCAGGTACGGCGACCAGCACGGACAACCCGCTGCCGGGTCACAGCCAGACTGGCGTGTACGCAGGTATTCAACACTCGTTCTAATCGAACGGTGTGCCCCGAAGGGATTTCCTTCGGGGTGTAGCAACGAATTCTTCAAGAGAATCTTTTTCACGCTGCTGCGAGAGGCGCGTATCGGTGCGATGTCCGAAAGGGTATCGCACCGTTTTTTATTTGCGCGCGCGGTTTTACCACTGCTTCGCCGCACCTGATCGGTGCGCACTAAGCGAGTGCCAATACCGCCGTTTTAAAGCACTGTTTCGACCGTGCGGAACGAACGGCTCACACTGCCGCTTCGTTTTCTTCGCCGGTACGAATCCGGATCACACGCTCCACGTCCGCGACGAAAATCTTGCCGTCGCCGATCTTGCCGGTGCGCGCCGCGCCGATGATCGCGTCGATCACCTGATCGCACTGATTGTCCGCGACCACGACTTCGATCTTCACTTTCGGCAGAAAGTCGACCACGTACTCTGCACCACGATAGAGCTCGGTATGGCCTTTCTGCCGGCCGAAACCCTTGACTTCGGTCACCGTCAGCCCTGTCAGGCCGACTTCAGCGAGCGCCTCGCGCACTTCGTCGAGTTTGAACGGTTTAATGACTGCAGTGATGCGCTTCATGGCGGACCTCGTCTCGTGATTGGAAAGGTGAAAGGGAAATGGATGATTTTTATTCTACGCCGCACCGGATGCGTTGCGGCGATCCGGCGGGCGCTTCAGGTCTGCTATGGGGTAAGTCAGTAAGTCCGCAGCCTTTCGCCTGAGACTCACTCCACCGGTTCCGTGTAGCGCGACGTAATCGGATAACGCCAGTCGCGGCCAAACGCGCGATGCGTGACGCGAATGCCGATCGGCGCCTGACGTCGTTTGTATTCGTTGATCTTGATGAGGCGCGTGACGCGTTTCACATCGTCGACCGCGTAGCCCGCCGCGATGATTTCGGCCAGCGAGCGATCCTCTTCCATGTACATGCGCATGATTGCGTCGAGTACTTCGTACGGCGGCAAGCTGTCCTGGTCGGTCTGGTTTTCGCGCAGCTCCGCCGACGGCGCACGGGTCAGAATCCGCTCGGGAATCACGTCCTGCTTGCCGAACGCAGTAGCCTGGTTGCGGTAATGGCACAGCTTGTAGACCAGCGTCTTGGCGATGTCCTTGATCACCGCGAAGCCACCGGCCATGTCGCCGTACAACGTGCAGTAACCCACCGCCATCTCGCTCTTGTTGCCGGTGGTCAGCACGATCGAGCCGAATTTATTCGACAACGCCATCAGCAAGGTGCCGCGAATGCGCGCCTGAATGTTTTCTTCGGTCGCGTCTTCGGCACGGCCCGCGAACTCATCGGCGAGCGAGTTGCGGAACGCGTCGAACATTGGCGCGATCGCGATTTCGTCGTAACGCACACCAACGCGGCGCGCCATCTCGGCGGCGTCGGTGGTTGAAATGTCCGCGGTGTAGCGCGACGGCATCATCACCGCGCGCACCCGGTCGGCGCCCAGCGCGTCGCACGCGACGGCCAGCACCAGCGCCGAATCCACGCCACCCGACAGGCCGATCAGCGCGCCGGGGAAGCCGTTCTTGTTGATGTAGTCGCGCACGCCCATCACGAGTGCCGCGTACACCTGCGCTTCGAGCGAAAGCTCCGGTGCGATCGTGGCGGGCAGCGGTTTGCCGCCGTCGAACTCGACAATCGCGTTGCCCTCCTCGAACTGCGGCATCTTCGCGACCAGTTCACCCTTCTCGTCGAGCACGAACGAGCCGCCGTCGAACACCAGTTCGTCCTGTGCGCCCACCATGTTCACGTAGACCATCGGCAAACCGGTCTCGCGAATCCGCGCGCGCAGAATGTCGAAACGCACCGCTTCCTTGTTCAGGTGATACGGCGAGCCATTCGGAATCAGCAGCACCTGTGCGCCCGCTGCCTTGGCCATTTGCGCGGCCGACGCATGCCACGCGTCCTCGCAAATCACCACACCGTACTTGATGCCGTCCAGTTCGAACACGAACGGCTTCGGGTCGGAAGCGAAGTAGCGCTTCTCGTCGAACACCTCGGTATTGGGCAAATCCTGCTTGCGATAGGTGCCGGCCACCTCGCCGTCCACGATCAGCGAAGCCGCGTTGAAGGTATCGACCGGCGGCACGCCGCGCTCGATCGGCGCGTTTGCATTACCATGGCCGTGCGCCACGCTGTGCTGCAACGGATTGTGCGTCAACGGGTTGTACGTCAAGTCACGCAACGGATGGCCGACGATCACATGCAAGCCGGCGAAGGGCTTGAGCTGCGTGGCCAGATCGGCCAGCGCGGCGGCACTTGCGGCGTAGAACGCGGGACGCAGCAACAGATCTTCGGGCGGGTAGCCGGATAGCGCGAGTTCAGGCGCGATCAGCAGCTTCGCACCATCGTTGTGCGCGGCGCGCGCGGCAGCGACAATCTTCGCGACGTTGCCGGCGAAGTCGCCGACAGTGACATTGATTTGAGCAAGAGCGATTCGGGTCTTCATGGCAGGATCGACAGGCAAGCCACAGGGCTTGCGAGTACCGCGGCTGGTCAGCTCGACGGCAACGGACAAATCGGATAAACGAACGACGCATCGCTACAGGCCTGCGTCGCTCATTGGGAACAGTCAGACAGATTGAACCAGGAACGCTTTGATTATCGCACGGGCATTCTGGCGTCGCCCTCCGAGGTAGACGCCGCGCAATGGAACGCCCTTCTCGCGCAGCAGACGCAGCCCACGCCGTTTCTGCGGCACGAGTTTTTGAGCGCGCTCTCCGCGACCCGCTGCGCGGTCGCCGACACCGGCTGGGCGCCGCAATTCGTCACGCTCACCGATCCGCGCACCGACCGGCTCGTGGCCGCCGCGCCCGTGTACCTGAAGGGGCACTCGTACGGCGAATACGTCTTCGATTGGGCCTGGGCCGATGCGTACAAACGCAACGGTCTGCCGTATTACCCGAAGCTGCTCTGCGCCGTGCCGTTCACACCGGTGCAAGGCAACCGGCTGCTGTCGGCGGATACGCATGCGCTCAAGCATCTGGCCGCGACGCTGATGGCGTTCGCCGAGCAGGCCGACGTGTCCTCGCTGCACGTGCTGTTTCCAACTGAAACAGAGGCGAGCGCGCTCACGGAGATGGGCATGATGCAACGCGAAGGCGTGCAGTTCCACTGGCTCAACGACGGCTATCGCGACTTCGACGATTTTCTCTCCACGCTCGAACAGAAGAAGCGCAAGAACATTCGCGCGGAGCGTCGCAAGGTCCAGGAAGCCGGCGTGACCATGCGCCGGATTCGCGGCGAGGATATCCAGGACGCGGATTGGCGATTTTTCAGCAAGTGCTATCGGCAAACCTACCGCGAGCACTTTTCGAGTCCGTATCTGAACCTCGATTTCTTCCGGATGATCGGCGCCTCGATGCCGGAAAATCTGCTGCTGGTGATCGCTGAATACGAAGGCAAGCCGATCGCGAGCTCGCTGGTGGTGTATCAGCGCGACGCGAAAACCGGCGGCACCTTGTACGGCCGCTACTGGGGCGCGCTCGAACATGTGCCCTGCCTGCACTTCGAAACCGCGTACTATCAGCCGCTTGAATTTTGCATCGAAGAAAAGCTCGGTGCGTTCGAAGGCGGCGCCCAGGGCGAACACAAAATGGCGCGCGGTTTTCTGCCGACTGTGACGCGCTCCACACATTGGCTCGCGCATCCGGCCTTCGCCGATGCGGTCGGCCATTTCCTCGACAACGAAAAGAACAGCATCCACGCGTATGTGGACGAGCTGCGCGAACACAATCCGTTCAAAGGCTGAAGCGTACTCATGGCGTGGTTTCTGTATCTGCTCGAATGTTCGGACGGCAGCGTCTATACCGGCATTGCCACCGACGTGCAGGCCCGCTTCGACAAGCATGTGAGCGGCGAAGGCGCGCGCTATACGCGTTCGCGCAAGCCGGTGCGGGTGCTGGCGTCGTTCGAGTTGGCGAATCGTTCGAGTGCGTCGCGCGCGGAGTATTGGGTCAAGCGGCTGCAGCCTGCCGAGAAGCGCGCGCTGGCAGGCGGGCTGCGTACGCTTGAATCGGTGCTGCCCGAGCCTGAACCCGAGCCTCCGGCCGAAGCTGAAGCTGAAGCTGAATCCTAATCCGAATCGGCGGAGCCGACCTAACCCCTCGCCTCCCGCATCCGCTCCGTCAGCAGCCGGTGCATCAGCGCGATTTCCCCCACCGCATCCGCTTCGAGCGACGTCAACCGGTCGCGTGCGGGAAGCTCACGCCGTATCGGCCGCAGGGTTCGATTCAAGGCCGCCTCAATGTCGGCACTCGTGGAGTCGATCCAGGCGCCGAGTTCACCGTGCCTGCTGCGCAGGTTCGTACTCAAGCGCAGTTGGGTCGCGGTGCCCGCCATTTTCCGCAACACGCTCAGTACCGTCAGCGTGACCGTGTCGACCATCGAGTCCTCGAGTTTTTCGAGTCGAATCCGGCCAATTGCCTCCTCGGCGTTATTGCTGCCGAGGCCAGCGGCGCGGCGCAAGCGCTCCATGTCCTTCTCGCTTCGCTGCGGCGATTCCAGTGCCGCTCTCAGATACGCGAGATTGGCACGCACCGCGTCGCCCAGATAGGCGCGATAGTCGACCTTTTCGCGCGTCGGCCACAGGTAGAAGGTTGCCAGCAGCGCCAACACACAGCCGAGCACATTGTTGCCCAACCGCGTGAGCGCGTAGGCAAATTCGCTGGCGCCCGGCGTCGCGAAGTCGGCCACCAGCACGAAGGTTGGCGTCAGGAACAGAACGAAGAGGCTGTAGCTGACGGGGCGCAGCGCCATGGTGGCCAGCACCAGCGGAAACACCGCCAGTGAAATGCCGAGCGGCGAATGAATCGCATAGCCGATTGCAGCCGCCAGCACGCCCCCGACAATGCTCCCGGCAGCGCGCTCGATACTTCTTGGCCAGGTCGCGGCAATGGACGGTTGCAGGATCAGCAGCGTCGCCATGGTTGCCCAGTAGCCGAACGGAAGCCCGAGCGCCCGGATGACCAGAAAGCCCGCCGTGGTCGTCACGCCCACTCGGGCTGCGTGCCGCAAGCCGACCGACTGAACCGAGAGGTTCGCCTTGAAGGTCGACCAGGTCCGCGTCAGTAGTCTGGCGGCACGGTCCCGCCACGCCAGCGACGGGTCGTACGCCGGCGCGAAATCAACCAGTTCGAAATCGAATTTGAGCGCGACAGGTTCCGTCAGTGCGGATTCGAGCCGCCTAGCGAGGCGCCGCAATCGGCGTTGCAGGTCGGCGAGACGGTCCCATTGCGCTTCGCCGGTGGCGGCGCCCACTCTGCGCAGAACCTCGCCTATGCCGGTCAACAGTCGTGCCGCGCGCCTGACTCGACGTGGGTCCCCCGGGATTTTTTCGCAGGCGCCAGTGACTGCAATCAGATAGGCGAAGAGCGCCTCGCTCTCCGTCAACAGGCCGAGCAGATTGTCGTAGGTTTCCCGGCCGGCCGTTCGCGAACCCGGCACGTTCGCGAGCGCCTTGCGAGAGCGCTCCAGCGCGGCCCGCGCATCCGCGCGAAATTTCGCGGCATGCGTCGCCCACTCGCGAGGCGCTGCGCGCTGCTCCAGCAGGCGCACACTGTCGAATGCAATGTCAGCGAGGCGCACATAGACCGCCCGCAGCGAAGCACGGCTCGCGCTGAATGGATGAATACGCCAGACCGTCAAGCTCAGCACGACGGCAAACAGGCATCCAACCAGATAGATGCCGAGAAACGCCATCCCTTCCCGAAGGTCGCGCATGGGCTTGTCGACCATCACGACGCAGGCGGTTGCCGCGAGAATGGTCACCTGCGATGCCGCGGCGCCCCAGATCCTGCCTAGCGCACCGAGCGAGGTGAATACCAGCATGGCGAGCGCGGCAAGCGCCGTGCCCTCGCCGGACGCGAAAGCGGTCACGCCGCCGCACACTGTCGACAGAAGCGCAAAGCCCATCATCGAAGCGAAGCGCGCGCGATTCGAGCCCGCGGCGTCGGCAAGACAGGTCCAGAAAGCGCCGATCGCGGCCCAGGCGAAGGCCGGCTCGTGCAGCAGATTGCCCAGCACCAGCATCGCGGTAGACGCACAGGCGGCTCTCAGCCCCTCCGACAGATTGGCCTCGCTGGTCGAAAACGACACCATCCATACCGGCCGTTTGCGGTAGATCGCGGTGACGAGCGCGTACAGGCTCGCGTACAAGCGGCTCGACCAGCGTGACGACGAAGGGTGGGACTTGCGATTCAGCATCCGGACGGCGAGCTCTCAAAACACACGTTCGCGCTACCTCAGCGCATTAATACGCCACCGGCAGGAAATCTGCTGTAGCCGCCGAATGATAAGGGTTAACACTGATATATAAAAATGCCTTCGGTTCATCTAGTCGATGCGTTGTGTCTATGTGCTGAAGCAACGCCGGCCAGACGGGCGCGTTGCCTGCATGACGCAGCGTGCCGGGTTCGGGATCGCTGAAAACGCCGCCCATGAAAAAACCGCGCGGCCCTTGCAGGCTCGCGCGGTTTTTTCGTCAACTAGCAGTGCGACGCAGCTTACTTCTTGTAGTTAGCCACGCCTTCGCTGATTTCCTTGTGAGCGGCGTCGATATCCGCCCAGCCTTCGACCTTCACCCACTTGCCCTTCTCCAGCGCCTTGTATTGCTCGAAGAAGTGCTTGATCTGGTCTTTCAGGTACGCCGGCACGTCGTCGAGCGACTTCAGCGTGGCGGTCATCGGGCAGACCTTGTCGTGCGGAACGGCGACCAGCTTGGCGTCGACGCCCGATTCGTCGGTCATTTGCAGCATGCCGAGTGCGCGTGCGCGAACCACCGAGCCTGCCAGCAGCGGGAACGGCGTGATCACCAGCACATCGACCGGATCGCCGTCGCCCGACAGCGTTTGCGGGATGTAGCCGTAATTCGCCGGGTAGCGCATGCCCGTGCTGATGAAACGGTCGACGTGCAGGAGGCCCGTTTCCTTGTCGGCTTCGTACTTCACCGGATCGCTTTGCGCCGGGATTTCGATGATGACGTTGAAATCTTGCGGGAGATCTTTGCCTGCGGGGACGTTATTGAAGCTCATGAGCGCTCTCTGATCAGATGGAATTCGGAACACGGCGTGCGGCGCGCGGGCTCGGGCGGCGTGAATCGTGAGTCTCTCGCGAAACTCGCCGGCACGAGCGGCGCTACAGCCGGACAGTGCGGAATACGCCATTATAGCCAATCGGCCGATGCCATTCGGCTGGGATCGGCGCGATAATCATCTGGCGTCTCTCGATTGTGCCTCTCGTTTGTGAACACCGCGCGTCCGGGCCGAGGCTTGAATTCCGCTCCCGGCAACGGCCCCGCATAGGCTGCGCGACATCTCAAGGAGCATGCATGGAAGAAGCCCGGCATTTCATCGGCGGCGAATGGTCCGCTGCATCAGGCGGCGAAACAATCGCCGTGCTCGATCCGTCGGACGGCCAGCCGTTCACCACGCTTGCGCGCGGCACCGCGGCGGATATCGACGCCGCCGTCCACGCGGCCCGCCGCGCCTTCGAAGGTGCATGGGGCGCGGCCAGCGCCGTCGAACGCGGCCGCGTGCTGCACCGGCTGTCGATGCTGGTCACCATCCATCAGGAAGAACTCGCTCTACTCGAAGCCCGCGACACCGGCAAGCCGCTCAAACAGGCCCGCGCCGATTCGGCGGCACTTGCGCGCTACTTCGAGTTTTACGCCGGCGCGGCAGACAAGCTGCACGGCGAAACGCTCCCCTATCAGGCCGGCTACACGGTGCTCACCATCCGCGAGCCGCACGGCGTGACCGGCCATATCGTGCCGTGGAACTACCCGATGCAGATCTTCGGCCGCAGCGTCGGCGCGGCGCTCGCCACCGGCAACGCGTGCGTCGTCAAACCGGCGGAAGATGCATGCCTGTCGGTCCTGCGGGTTGCCGAGCTGGCGGCCGAAGCAGGGTTGCCGGCGGGCGCGCTGAATGTCGTCACCGGCTTCGGACATGAAGCGGGCGCGGCACTTGCCCGTCATCCCGGCATCGATCACATCTCCTTCACCGGCTCACCCGAAACCGGCAAGCTCGTGACGCAGATGGCCGCCGAGAACCACGTGCCGGTCACGCTCGAACTAGGCGGTAAGTCGCCACAAATCGTTTTCGCCGACGCGGATCTCGATGCGGCTCTGCCCGTGCTGGTCTCGGCGATCGTGCAGAACGCCGGGCAAACCTGCTCGGCGGGCAGCCGCGTGCTGATCGACCGGGCCATCTACGAGCCGCTGCTCGATCGGCTGAGCGGCGCGTTTCACGCGCTGCGGGTCGGGCCCTCGCATGCCGATCTCGACTGTGGTCCGTTGATCAATGCGAAGCAGCAACAGCGCGTATGGGACTTTCTCTCCGACGCGCAACATGACGGCATCCCGATGGCCGCACACGGCGAAGTGATTCCGGAAGCGCCCGAAAGCGGCTTCTATCAGGCGCCCACGCTGCTGCGCGATGTGCCCGCGAGCCACCGTCTGGCACGCGATGAAGTGTTCGGACCGGTGCTCGCCGCCATGTCGTTCAGCGACGAAGACGAAGCGCTCTCGCTCGCCAACGGCACGCAGTACGGCCTCGTCGCGGGGATCTGGACGCGTGACGGCGCCCGTCAGATGCGCCTTGCGCGGCGCCTGCGCTCCGGTCAGGTATTCATCAACAACTACGGTGCGGGCGGCGGCGTCGAGTTGCCGTTCGGCGGCGTGAAGCATTCAGGCCACGGACGCGAAAAGGGTTTCGAAGCGCTGTATGGCTTCACGGTGCTCAAAACCATCGCCATTCGTCACGGCTAGGCACTGCACCGCGGCAGCACGCAGCACGCAGCACCGTCCACAACAAACAACGGAGACATCATGCGCTTGACAGGTAAAACAGCCATCGTCACGGGTGGCGGCTCGGGTTTCGGCGAAGGCATCGCGAAAACGTACGCGCGCGAAGGCGCAAATGTGGTGGTCAACGATCTGAACGGCCCGGCGGCCGAACGGGTGGCGAGCGAAATCGCACTGGCCGGCGGCAAGGCGATCGCGGTGGCCGGTAACGTCACGCTGCGGGAGGACTGGCACACCCTGCGCGAAGCCGCGCTCGAAGACTTCGGCAGTGTGCAGATCGTCGTCAACAATGCCGGCACCACGCATCGCAACAAGCCGGTGCTCGACGTGACGGAGGCCGAGTTCGACCGCGTCTATGCGGTGAACGTCAAAAGCCTCTACTGGAGCGTGCAGGAATTCGTGCCGTATTTTCGCGAGCAAGGCGGCGGGAGCTTCATCAATATCGCGTCGACGGCCGGCGTGAGGCCGCGCCCGGGACTCGTCTGGTACAACGGCAGCAAAGGCGCGGTGATCATCGCCAGCAAGTCGCTCGCCGTCGAACTGGGTCCGGACCGCATCCGGGTGAACTGTGTGAACCCGGTCATCGGCGAGACGGGGCTGCTGTCGGAATTCATGGGCGTCGAAGACACGCCGGAGAACCGCAAGCGCTTTCTCGCCGGGATTCCGCTCGGGCGCTTCTCGACGCCGCAGGATATCGCCAACGCGGCGCTGTATCTCGCCTCGGACGAAGCCGAGTTCATCACCGGCGTGTGCCTCGAAGTGGACGGTGGGCGCTGCGTGTAAACGCCAAGCAAACCAAACCATTCAGCAAGGCTAGAATCGCGATCGACGGCGGTACTTCATTTCCACAAGAAAAGAGGAGACACCATGGCTAGTCCCGCAGATCCGCTCCACCATCCCGGCGCGGGTGCGCCACCTTCCACGTTCGAAGAAGCGACCTACCGCAAGGTCACCTGGCGGCTCGCGCCGCTCCTGATGCTCTGCTATGTGGTCGCGTACCTCGACCGCGTCAACGTCGGCTTCGCCAAGCTGCAGATGACCACCGATCTGGGTCTGAGCGACGCAGTCTACGGCTTCGGCGCGGGGATTTTCTTCCTCGGCTATTTCATCTTTGAAGTGCCGAGCAACGTGATCCTGCACAAGGTCGGCGCACGTGTATGGATTGCGCGGATCATGGTGTCGTGGGGCGTGATCTCCATGCTGACCATGTTCGTCACCACGCCGGCCATGTTCTACGTGATGCGCTTCCTGCTCGGTCTCGCCGAGGCGGGCTTCTTCCCCGGCATCATCCTGTATCTCACATATTGGTATCCGGCCCATCGCCGTGGCCGCATGACCACCTGGTTCATGACGGCGATCGCGTTGTCCGGCGTGATCGGCGGTCCGGTGTCGGGCTATATCCTGAAGAGCTTCAACGGCATGAACGGCTGGCATGGCTGGCAGTGGCTGTTTCTGCTCGAAGGCATTCCGTCCGTGATCGTCGGGATCCTCGTGTTCGTGATACTCGACGACCGCGTCGCGAAGGCGAAGTGGCTCACCGCGGAAGAGAGGGACTTGCTCGAGCGTCAGGTGTCGGCCGAGGAAGCCACCAAGCACGACATGCCGATCCGTCAGGTGCTCACAAGCGGCCGCGTGCTGATGCTGAGCCTCACGTATTTCTCGTTCGTGATGGGCCTCTATGGTGTGAGCTTCTGGCTGCCGACCATCATCAAGGCGACCGGCGTGACGGATGCGTTCATGATTGGCCTGCTGTCGGCGATTCCGTTCGCGGCGGCGGTGATCGCAATGGTGTTCGTGTCGCGCAGCGCGGATCGCACGCGCGAGCGCCGCTGGCATATCGCCTTGCCCGCCTTCGCCGGGGCAATCGGCCTCGTGCTCTCCGTGGTGTGGGCGCACAACACGGTGCTGGCAATGGCCTCGCTCACGCTCGCGACCATGGGCATTCTGACCACCCTGCCGCTGTTCTGGAGTTTGCCGACGGCGATTCTCGCCGGCACGGGCGCGGCGGCCGGCATCGCTATGATCAATTCGATCGGCAATCTGGCGGGCTTTCTGAGCCCGTACGCGGTCGGCTGGCTGAAGCAGGCAACCGCCGCGAATGACTCCGGCATGTACATGCTGGCGGCGTTCATGATTCTTGGCGGTTTGCTGGCGGTCAGTGTGCCGGCGAAGATGGTCAACAAATAAAGCGGCTCGCCGAACGAAGTAACACAGGAACCTCCGTCGAACCAAAAGCATTAACTCATGAATCACGCTTGACGCTTCAACGAAAAACCCCCGCCGTCTTGCGACGCCGGGGGTTTTTTCTGACTGACTCGCCGCACGATCAAACACGTGCCGCGGCAATCAAAGCATCAAACGATATTCATCGCCAACGCGCTTTCACGATAATGCTCGCTTGCCTTATCGGAATCGCCAAGCTGCTCATGCAAACGCGCCAGCGCGCGATGCGAACGAATCTTCAGTGTCTCGTTGTCGGCCAGTTTCAGCGCGCGTTCGAGGAACGACTGCGCCTTGCCCCACAACTGCTGATGCAAACACAAGCGGCCGAGCGCGAACATCAGATCCGCGTCTTCCGGACGATCCTTCTGCCACGCCTCAGCCTTCTGGATCAGCGGCAACGCATCGCCGCCGGTCGTGTCCGGATAACGGCGCAGCAGACGCGCGTCCCAGTTCTGCGCCAGCGCCTCTTCGACGATCTTGCGCGCTTCCTGCGGACGATTCAGCGACACCAGCAACTCCGCGGCGAGATCGGCAAGACGCGGCGAGTGCCGCTCCGTGGCCGACAGCGAATTCCACAACTCCAGCAGCGCATCGGCGTTATGACGCCGGTCGCGCAGCAGGTTTTCCGCCGCGAGCTGACGCAAGCGCACCGCCACCGCCGGATGGATCGCTTCGCGCTTTTCCAGCGTCTTGACGAGCTTGAGCACTTCACCCCAGTTCTTCAATTGCTGTTGCGCACGCAACATGATCTGCTGCGCGTGAATCCGCCGCGCGCCCTGCGATTGCATTTCGGTGAGCGCGCTCAGCGCGCCGTCCGCATCGCGGCCATCGGCACGCATGTCGGCAGTCGCCATCAGGCGTGCGTCCTGCCAGTCGGCCTCGTCGATCTGCGCAAGCCATTCGTCGCGCCGCGCGTACTCGTGCATGCGATGCGCCGCGGTGGCCGCGATCAAACCAGCCGCGCCCTTGTTGTCGCCATTCGCTAGCGAATCTTTCGCGGCTTTCTCAGCGCGCGAGAAACGCCCCGCGTACAGATTGCCGATCGCGTCACGCAATGCGGCGTGCGCCTTCGCAACACGCGAGCGTGCGCGATAGGCCGCCACGCGCTGCGGCATGCGCCAGATATTGCGCACGATGCGCAGCAACGCGTAGATCAGGATGAACAGCACCACCAGCCCGACCACGAACAGATTCAGCGAGATGTCGACACGATACGGCGGATAGATCAGCAGCACCTGCCCCATATCGAAGCGTCCGACCACCGCCAGCACCACCGCGATCGCGAACAGTAACGCGAGCCATAGAAGTCCCCGGATTGCCATGATTAACCCCGGCTCCGGTATTGATTGACGGCCTGCAGGCTGGTGTTCAGATTCGGCAGCTCAACCGCGGCCGAACCCGCATCCACCTGCTTGACCAGATCGATCACAGTCTGAGTTTTCTTCGAGGTATTGTCGAAGTAGCGCGTGAGTGCGGCCTGCGCCGCCTGCAGATCGGATTTCAGCGTGGTCTGGTTGCGCGAGAGCAGGGCAAGCCGTGCCGACAGCAAACGCAGTTTCAGATTCTCGCGCAGGAAGTAGCCTTGATCGGGCGTGACGAGCATGGCGTCGGCGTTGTCGATACGGCGCACCTGGACGAGACTCGTCAACTGCTGGCCGATGCCGGTCGTGACTTCGCGCCACCAGACTTTCCAGCGCGGCTCACCGGTGGCCGCGGCCACTTTCGCCGTGTCGGCCCAGGTGGCGGCCTTCGGCGTGGCGTGCGCAATCGGCGCCTCGCCGGAGAGCGGCAGGCTGTCGACCTGGTCGATCGCGTTGTCGAGCTTGATCGCCATACCCGTCAGATCTGTGGACGGCGCGGCCTTCAGCTTGTCGATGTCTTGCGCAATGGCCTTGCGCACCGTGACGGCCTGCGGACTATCCGATGCGGCAAGCCGCGTGTCCGCGCTCTGCAGCGCGAACAGCGCGAGTTGCGTATTGCCGGTGAGCTGCAATTGCTGGCTCGCGGCCGACAGCATCTGGCCGACTTCGGCCATGGTCCAGTCGTCGCGATTGCGGGCGAGATCGGTGTATTGCTGTTGCAAGGCCTGCTGCGCGGTTTGCGCGTCGGCGAGCTTGCCTTCGAGTTGCGCGACCTGCGCGTCCGACTGTTTAACCGTGGCCAGCGCCTGATCGGTCTTGATGCGCAACTCGTTGGTCTGCGCGTCGTTCGCCTGCTGGCGTTGCGCAAGTTGCTGCTCGGTGCGCTCCACCTTGCGATTGAGCGCATAGCCGCCCACGCCCGCCGCACAAGCGATGATCACGACGACAAACCACAGCAGCGGTCCGCTCGCGCTGCGGCGCTTTTGCGCTTCGTAGGGCGTGAAGGGTGGATTCGGCGGCAACGCGGTGGTTGCGGCCGGCTGGGGTGAAGCGTTCGTGGATGCGTTCGTTTCAGTCATGCGTGATTTAGCCGGTGAATAAGCCGGGTTGGTCGGTACCGGTTGGACTACGGTCGGCACGGCAGCAAGCAAGGCGCGGGCAATGCGATCGTCGCCCGCGCCGGACACCGTAATGCTATCAAAACCCAATGCCCGCGCGGTCTGCGCGATGCGGGGGTGAGGCGTGACCAGGTTGGCGCGCTTCAGTTGCACGATTTCATCCGCGGTCAGATGCTCCTGCGCGAGTTCGTGCAGATTGCGCACCCCTTCCGAACTGGTGAGCAGCCATGCGTGCGGCGCGCCGGCCAGCAGCGCGTGCACGCGTGCCCAGCCGCCGATCGACGGTTCCGGCACGAGGCGGCGATAAGCCGCCACCGTTTCGACTTCCGCGCCCGCTTCGCGCAAACGGTCGGCCAGCCATTCGCGGCCGCCGTCGCCGCGCACGATCAGCACGCGCTTGCCTTCGAGACTCGCCGCGCCAAGCGCGCTGTCGATAGCCGCGAACAGGCCTTCTGAATCGAAACGCGCGGTGTCGTCTTCCACCGCGGAGGAGGTGGGACTGATGACGCGGTACGCCGGCGCGGCGACGCCGTGACGCGCCAGCGCTTGCACACTGCCCGGCCCGACTACGCCAATCGGCAACGCGTGCGGCCAGATCGTATCGCGGCGGGCAAACGCGTGATCGATCGCATTGGGCGACACGAAGACGACTAACGCATAGCGCTCGAGCGCATCCAGCGCGGCGCGCAACGGCGCTTCGTCGGTAACGGGCGCAATGTCGATCAGCGGAAAGTCGAGCACGGCAACGCCCGCCGCCGCGAGTTGCGCGGCTAACTCGTTCGACTGACCGGCCGGTCGCGTTATCACGACCGTGAACGCCGCCTTGTCGACGTGTGCGGATGCGTTGCCCGGGATATCGGCCGCCATCACTCGCCGGTCGCCGCGCTATCCGGCGCGCCGTCTGACGACGCTGCCGCAGGACCGCTAGCCGTGCTCAACGCACGGACGATGTCCATCGCACCTTGCTGTTCAAGCGCGCTCGCCACTTCCTCACCAAGCGCAATCGCGCGCTCGACGGTGGGCGCCGGCGCCGATGCCTGCGCGCTCAATACACGCTGGCCGTCGGGCGTGGCGACGATGCCGCGCAGATGCAACGCGCCGTCATGCCATTGCGCGTAGGCCGCGAGCGGCACTTCGCAACTGCCGCCGAGGGCGCGCGAGACCATCCGCTCCGCTTCGACGGCCGCTGCCGTATGTTCGTGATGCAGCGGCGCGAGCCATGCCGCGAGGTCCGCGCGATCGGCGCGAATCTCGATGCCGAGCGCGCCCTGGCCGGCTGCGGGCAAGCTGTCTTCCGGATCCAGATTCGCGCGGATGCGCTCGCCGAGACCCAGACGCTTCAAACCGGCCGCCGCCAGAATGATCGCCGCATAGTCGCCGCGATCGAGTTTCGCGAGGCGGGTGTCGAGATTGCCCCGCAACGGGCGCACTACGAGGTGCGGATAACGCATGCGCAGCATGGCCTCACGGCGCAAGCTGGACGTGCCGACCACCGCCCCTGCCGGCAACGCGGCAAGCGAGTCGTATTGATTGGAAACCAGCGCGTCGCGCGGATCTTCGCGCTCCATGATGGTGGACAGTGCAAAGCCCTCAGGCAGCTCCATCGGCACGTCTTTGAGCGAATGCACGGCCAGATCGGCGCGGCCGTCGGCCAGCGCCGCTTCCAGTTCCTTGACGAAAAGGCCCTTACCACCAACCTTCGACAAAGTGCGATCGAGAATTTGATCGCCACGTGTCGTCATTCCGAGGATTTTTACGTCACAAGATGGATATAATTTGTGCAGCGCACATCGCACATGCTCCGCCTGCCACATGGCAAGGCGGCTTTCTCGCGACGCAATCACAAGCGTGTGGGGTGGCGTAGAAAACGTCTCGGTGTTCATTAGCTTGCTGATTGAATGACGGGGTGTAATAACAATCAATGTTAGCACGCGCCCTTGTGTCTCAAGGCACAGCGGAGCGCCGTGCCGGCGCGGTATCGATGGAGGAGACGGGCCTCGGCGCAGCGCGCCTGCCCCATCCCTGCCTGTTCAAGCACGGTCGTTCGCGCACCGGAGCGCGGCATGCGGGATGATGCAATGCGGCGCAACGTGCCTGGCAGACAGGCCAGGCATCTCGTGCGCTTTGTGCAAATCTTTGCGCAAATGCTCGCGGCCCCCTCTCCGGCGTGTTGTCATCGGCGGCCATCGGCCGCATACCGCTTCGTACTGGTTTCGCGCAGTTCACGTTGCAACTCATACGCAGTTCCGCAGTAGCAGTTCATCACTCAACAGACCCTGGCTTCCCTGAGGAAACCCATCGTGACGTCTTCCGGATCGGCGCGCCCTGCCCGCCGCAACACTGCATCGCCCAACGCTCAAGCGGCCGACGCCGCCGCTTCTGCTTCCGCTTCCGTCTCCGCCGCCACGGCTGCCCAGTCCACCCCGGCCAAACGCGCCGGCAAAGCTGGCAAGACAAGCCAGCCTGCCAACGTCGCCAAAACCGCCAGGTCCGCCAAAACCTCCGCGAAGGCCAATAAAGCGGTGAAGGACGTCAAGACAGAAAAGGTAGCGCAAGCCGCGAAAGCGCCCAAGCTGCAAGCCGTTTCGCAGGACGCGGCCGTGCCCGCGCCCGCGCCGAAAAGCAGCGCCCGCACGCGCGAAGACAAGGATCATCCGCTGTTTCAGGACATCCGCTATCTGGGACGCCTGCTCGGCGACGTGCTGCGCGAACAGGAAGGCGACGCGGTGTTCGACGTCGTGGAAACGATCCGTCAGACCGCCGTGCGTTTTCGCCGTGAAGACGACAACGCCGCCGCCCAGACGCTCGACAAGAAACTGCGCTCGCTGAGCCCGGAGCAAACGGTCAGCGTGGTGCGCGCGTTCAGCTACTTTTCGCACCTCGCGAATATCGCCGAAGACCGCCACCGCAATCGCCGTCACCGGATTCACGCGCTGGCCGGCTCGACCTCGCAACCGGGCACCATGGCGCATACGCTCGAACGGCTGGTCGCCGCGGGCGCCGCCGCAACGCCGGTTCTGCAGCAGTTCTTCAACGAAGCGCTGATCGTGCCGGTCCTGACCGCGCACCCCACCGAAGTGCAGCGCAAGAGCATTCTCGACGCACAGCACGACGTCGCGCGGCTCTTGGCCGAGCGCGATCAGCCGTTGACCGACCGCGAGCGCGCGCATAACGAAGCGATGCTGCGTGCCCGCGTCACGTCGCTGTGGCAAACGCGCATGCTGCGTGATTCGCGCCTCTCCGTGGCCGACGAAATCGAGAACGCGCTGTCGTACTATCGCGCCACCTTCCTCGAAGAAATCCCGGCGCTCTACGCCGATATCGAAGAAGCGCTCACCGAACACGGTATCGACGCCCGCCTGCCGCCGTTCTTCCAGATGGGCAGCTGGATCGGCGGCGACCGCGACGGCAATCCGAACGTCACGGCCGAAACGCTCGAGAACGCGATTACCCGCCAGGCCGCGGTGATTTTCGAGCACTACATGGAGCAGGTGCACAAGCTCGGCGCCGAGTTGTCGGTGTCGAACCTGCTGGCCGGCGCGAGCGATGAGCTCAAAGCACTCGCCGCCGCTTCGCCCGATCAGTCGCCGCACCGCACCGACGAACCGTACCGCCGCGCATTGATCGGCATGTACACACGGCTCGCGGCTAGCGCCCGAGTGCGCCTGGGCGAAGGCAGCGTGCCGGTGCGCAGCGCCGGCCGCGGCGCGGCGCCGATACGTGCAATACCGTATGACGATTCCGCCGATTTCGTGCGCGACCTGCACGTGCTGATCGATTCGCTGGCCGCGCATCATGGCGCGCCGCTCGCCGCACCGCGCCTGTCGCCGCTCGCGCGTGCCGCCGAAGTATTCGGCTTCCATCTGGCGAGCATCGACTTGCGCCAAAGCTCGGACATCCATGAAGCCGTGGTCGCCGAGTTGCTGAAGCGCGCGGGCGTCGAAAACGACTACGCGTCGCTCGCCGAAGAAGACAAGCTCAAGGTGCTGCTCGCCGAGCTTTCGCAGCCGCGCCCGCTGCGTCTGCCCTACACCGAGTACTCCGATCTCGTGAAGAGCGAACTCGGTGTGCTCGAGGAAGCGCGCGTCACGCGTGAAAAGTTCGGCCTGCGCGCGGTGCGCAACTACATCATTTCGCACACGGAGACCGTCAGCGATCTGGTCGAAGTCATGTTGCTGCAAAAGGAAACCGGCCTGCTGCAAGGACGTTTGGGTGACGCGAACGATCCGGCGAGAGCAGGCTTGATGGTGATTCCGCTGTTCGAGACGATCCCCGACTTGCGCAACGCGCCGCACATCATGCGCGATCTGATCGCGCTGCCGGGCATGGATGCCTTGATCGAACACCAGGGCAACGAACAGGAAGTGATGCTCGGCTATTCGGACAGCAACAAGGACGGCGGCTTCCTGACGTCGAACTGGGAGCTGTATCGCGCCGAGCTGGCGCTGGTGTCGCTGTTCAATCAACGCGGCGTGACGCTGCGCCTGTTCCACGGCCGGGGCGGCACGGTTGGCCGTGGCGGTGGCCCGACGTATCAGGCGATTCTGTCGCAGCCGCCGGGCACCGTCGACGGCCAGATCCGTTTGACCGAACAGGGCGAAGTGATCGCCAGCAAGTTCGGCAATCCGGAAATCGGCCGGCGCAATCTGGAAACGGTCGTGGCCGCGACGCTCGAAGCTTCGTTGTTGCCGCACGGGATTGCGCCCGCACAACTGCCGGCCTTCGAAGAGACCATGCAGCAGTTGTCCGACGCGGCGATGGCGTCGTATCGCGCGCTGGTCTACGAAACGCCGGGCTTCAAGGAGTATTTCTTCGAGTCGACGCCGATCTCGGAGATCGCCGAGTTGAACATCGGCAGCCGTCCGGCTTCGCGCAAACTGCAGGACCCGAAGCAACGCAAGATCGAGGATCTGCGCGCGATTCCGTGGGGCTTCTCATGGGGCCAATGCCGTTTGTTGCTAACCGGCTGGTACGGTTTCGGCAGCGCGGTGGCCGCGCATCTGGACAGCGCGCCGAGCGACGCCGAGCGCGCCCGCCGCCTTGCGCTGCTCAAGAAGATGCACAAGACCTGGCCGTTCTTCTCGAACCTGCTCTCCAATATGGACATGGTGCTGGCAAAAACCGACCTCGCGGTGGCCTCGCGCTACGCGCAGCTCGTGACGGACAAGAAGCTGCGCAAGCACGTGTTCGAGCGGATCGTCGCGGAATGGGAGCGGACCTCGAAGGTGCTGTCGGAGATCACCGGCAAGAGCGAACGGCTCGCGGAGAATCCGCTGCTCGCGCGTTCGATCAAAAACCGCTTCCCGTATCTCGACCCGCTCAATCACTTGCAGGTCGAGTTGCTCAAACGTCACCGTGCGGGGGACACCAACGCGCGCGTGCGGCGCGGGATTCACCTGACCATCAACGGGATCGCGGCGGGCTTGCGCAATACCGGCTAACGGTTGCCGGTTGCCGGTTGCCGCGTGGCGAAGGTGCGGCGCGTTGCACCTCGCTGCGTTGGCTTGAATTGACTCGCTGCACTACGGCGGAATGTCGGTTTCGGCATTCCGCCGTTTTCTTTTAGCGTGGCTCGCTGCGCCTCGTTGCCTGCCGCCTACTGCGCCTCGACCATCAGCGCGTCGAGCTTGAACGAACCATCTTCCTGCACATCGAAATACTGGCGCACCTCGTCGGGCGAATTGCTCCACAACGAGCGAATCGCCACCACGCGCGGCTCCGGCGTGCGCATGCGCGCCACCCATGAACTGAACTCGATCGCGATGCGCCAACGCTCACGAATCGATGCCTTGAAACCGGCCGCTTCGAAAAACGCAATCCATTCGTCGGCGCGGTAATCGCGGATGTGCGAGCCGTCGCGCAATACTTCCACCGCCTGAATATGCGTGTCGAGCAGCGGATGATCGGCGCCGGCGATGTCGATGAACAGCACCTTGCCGCCAGGCTTCAACACGCGCCGCACTTCGGCCAGCGCGAGCGGCACGTCGTGCCAGTGGTGCGCGCTCATCCGGCTGATGATCCAGTCGAACGAATGGTCGTCGAACGGCAGCGTTTCCGCGGCGCCCTGCTGCGTGCGAATGTTGGCAAGGCCGCGCTCCTTCGCCGCGCCGTCGACCGTCGCCAGCATTTGCGGCGCGATGTCGTACGCGACCACTTCCTTTGCATGCGGCGCTACAGCGAAACTCGCGTGACCCGCGCCGCAGCCCATGTCGAGCACCCGGGCACCCGGCGTCGCCGCGATCGATTCGGCCAGCGTCTGCAGGTCGGCGCCGGTGGCATGCGTCTGACTCGTCAAATACGCGGCGGCGGTCGAGCCGAAGGCGTCGGCGACCTGATCGTGATGCTTCATGGAAGACTCCCGTTGTCTATGTGGGGGTTGGTTGGGCGTGGGCCGGATGGGTCTGAACGGCGCTGGGTCGTTCCAACCGTTACCGTTACAATAGAACCGGTCGTGTACCAGTACAAGTTAAGCAATTATTCTGGTATCAATAACACTACCCCGGCACAATCCCAGCACAATCCCAGCACAACCCCGACACCACCCCGCTTCCTCCAAGCGCAGCCCGACAAGAATGACCACGCCGCCCTCTGCCGACCACCCGCCGCCACTCGACGCCACGCCTGCCCGCGCACTCGGCGATTTCATCCGCGCCCACCGTGAACGGCTCACGCCGCAAGCGCTCGGCCTGCCGCCCGGCCCGCGTCGCCGCACCCCCGGCTTGCGGCGCGAAGAAGTCGCGCAACTGTGCGGCGTCAGTCCGACCTGGTACACGTGGATCGAACAGGGCCGCCCGGTCTCCGCTTCCGCCGAGGCGCTGGCGCGAATCGCCGTGGCATTGCAACTGTCGCGCGCCGAGCGGGCGTATCTGTTCGAACTGGCCGCGCAGCGCGACCCAGCCGAGCCCGATCCGGCCGCCGCCGATGCCCCCGCCACCCTGCTCGAAACCGTGCAGCTCGTGAACGCCCCGGCTTACGTGCTCGACCGCCAGTGGAATGCGCTGGCGTGGAACGCGCGCGCCGCCGACCTGTTCGTCGGCTGGCTGGACGGCACCCACGACCGCAATCTGCTGCGCTACACCTTCACCGAACCGGCCGCCCGCGAACTGATCGCCGACTGGGAAACGCGCGCGCGACGCCTCGCCGCCGAATTCCGCGCCGACTCGATCCGCCATCTGAACGACGCGCCCACCCGTGGGCTGATCGACTCGCTCACCGCCGCCAGCGACGCGTTTGCGCGTTTCTGGGCGTCGCAAGACGTCGGCGGCCGGGAAGGCGGCCGGCGCGAATTCAACCATCCGCGCGACGGCCGTATCGTCTACGACCAGATCACCTTCAAGCCCGCGCATCGCGAGGATCTGAAGCTGGTGGTGCTGGTGCGGGAATAGCGGCGCCTTTGCCTGAGCGGCCCTGGGGCGGACGGCATCTTTGATGCGGTCCGCCAGTGTTAAAATCTCCGTCTTTCGCTCATTCCGATGGCGCCCGCCCTCTACGCGAACGCCGTCAGCGTCCTCACCTCGTTCAAAGCCCAACACCATGACGTCCCAACTGCACAAAAAAGGCGAAGCCTGGTCGGCTCGCTTCTCGGAGCCGATGTCGGAGCTCGTCAAACGCTACACGTCGTCGGTTTTCTTCGACAAGCGTCTGGCGCTCGTCGATATCGAAGGGTCGCTCGCGCACGCCTCGATGCTGGCCGCGCAGAAGATCATCGCCGCCGACGACCTCGCCGCGATCCAACGCGGCATGGCGCAGATCAAGGGTGAAATCGAGCGAGGCGAGTTCGAGTGGCAACTCGATCTGGAAGACGTCCACCTGAACATCGAAGCACGCCTGACCGCGCTGATCGGCGATGCCGGCAAGCGCCTGCACACGGGCCGCTCGCGCAACGATCAGGTCGCGACCGACATCCGCCTGTGGCTGCGTGGCGAGATCGACCGCATCGGCGGGCTGCTGACGGAACTGCGCACGGCCCTGCTCGACATGGCGGAGAAGAACGCCTCGACCATCATGCCCGGCTTCACGCACTTGCAGGTGGCGCAGCCGGTCACCTTCGGCCATCACCTGCTGGCCTACGTCGAAATGTTTTCGCGCGACGCCGAACGCATGATCGATTGCCGCAAGCGTGTGAATCGCCTGCCGTTGGGTGCGGCGGCGCTCGCCGGCACCAGCTATCCGATCGACCGTCATGCGGTGGCGAAGACCTTGGGCTTCGACGGCATCTGCGCAAACTCGCTGGATGCGGTGTCCGATCGTGACTTCGCGATCGAATTCACGGCAGCGTCGGCGCTGGTGATGACGCACGTGTCGCGCTTCTCGGAAGAACTGGTTTTGTGGATGAGTCCGCGCGTCGGCTTCATCGATCTGGCCGACCGTTTCTGCACCGGCTCGTCGATCATGCCGCAGAAGAAGAACCCGGACGTGCCCGAACTCGCGCGTGGCAAGACGGGCCGCGTGAACGGTCATCTGATCGCGCTGCTCACGTTGATGAAGGGCCAGCCGCTCGCCTACAACAAGGACAACCAGGAAGATAAGGAACCGCTGTTCGACACCGTCGATACGGTTGCGGACACGCTGCGCATCTTCGCTGAAATGGTCGCGGGCATCTCCGTGAAGCCGCAAGCCATGCGCGACGCCGCGTTGCAAGGCTTCTCCACGGCCACCGATCTCGCCGATTACCTGGTCAAGCGCGGCCTGCCGTTCCGCGACGCGCACGAAGCCGTGGCGCTGGCGGTTCGCGTGTGCGCCGATCGTGGTTGCGATCTGGCCGACCTGACGCTGGAAGAAATGCGTCAGGAACTGCCGAACGTCGCGCACCTGATCGGCGAAGACGTGTTTTCGTATCTAACGCTCGAAGGTTCGGTGGCCAGCCGCAACCATCCGGGCGGCACGGCGCCGGAGCAGGTGCTGGCCGCGGTCAAGGCCGCACGCGCAGCGTTGAAGTAATGTAACGGTAAGGCGCGGCACCAAAACAAAGGCGAACTCATCAACGAGTTCGCCTTTTTTGTTTTCGTGGCCGGACTGATCGACTGCGCAAAGCACCGCGCAAAAAAGAAAGCCCGCGCGAAGCGGGCCAAATGAAAGACTTCCACCGATGCCTCTCGAAAGAGGCCATCGAAGTGTAGGCTCGTTTTAGCCGAAGAGAAATCCGGTCATATTTCAGCCTGTTACAACGCCACCGTCTCCGGTAACGGGGTAAGAAAGCCCGCGTCGCGCAGATAGCCGATGTAAAGCCGGATCATCGCGCCGTAGTCGGTTGTCAACGCCACGCCGTGCCGCGCCAGTTCGGTCAACGTGTCGATCTGCTCGACCGGCAACGGTGCGCCGGAAAGGTCACCGGTATAGAAGTCGCGAATCAGCGCCAAACCGTTCGACGCATCGAGACCCGCCAGACGCCGCTGCCAGTCGGCCGGCGCCTGTGCCGCGGCATGCAAGCCACAAGCAGCGAGCACAGCAAACCACTGACGCAGGGACAGGGCGAACGGATTGTTCAGGTTCGCCACGCGGATGCCGGCACGGGGGTGCAGCACCATTGCCGTCACCGCGCTCGCGAGCTGGTCGACCGGCATCATTTCGACTTCCCGCGCCGTTTCCGGATAGGCACCGAGTTGCAAGCAGCCTTGGGTGAACAGCCAGAAATGGTTGCGCGCGAAATTGCTAAAACCGGTGCGGCTGTCGCCGGTGATATTGCCGGGTCGTGCAATGAGCGCCGGCAAGCCGAAGCGGCGTGCGCATTCCGCGACCCGTTGTTCGCCCACCCATTTCGTCAGCAGATAGCCGTTATCCAGCAACGGGCGCGCGTTGCTCACCTGCTCGTCGATGCGCACGGCGCCCTCCAGCATCTCGCCAACCGACAGCGTCGAGACAAAACAGAACGGCTTTTGCCGCTGAGTCAGCGCGAGCCGCAGCAAAGCCTCGGTGCCGCCGACATTCGCAGCCTTCATCGCCTCGTAGCTGTGCAAGTGATGGACGAATGCGCCGCAGTGCAGGATCGCGTCGACCTCCACCGCGAGTTGCTGCCAGCGCGATGTGTCGAGCCCGAGCTGCGGCGCGGCAAGATCGGCAGGAATCACCTCGACGCGGCTGAAGTCGATCGCCAGCCCCGCCTCGCGCGCCTTCTCCTCCAATACGGCTCGTCCGGCATCAGCGCTCGCGCAGCGTTGCAGGCAAATCACCTTGTCGATCCGGCCGCACAACGCGTGCAGCAGGTAAATGCCGAGGAAACCGCTTGCGCCGGTCAGCAGCATCGTGCGAATCGGCGCTGGCCTGGCTGCGTCAGAGCAAGCGGGCGCGGCATGTTCGACAACGAAAGGCGTCGACGCATCGGCAATCGCGCGCTCGATCATGTCCTCGTGACCGCCGTGCGCGAGCGTCGCGATGGTCGGCGAGCGGTAGAACGCAGCCATCGCGAAGTCGATGCCGAGCGTATCGCGCAATTGCGCCTGCATCCGCACGGCCAGAATCGAATTGCCGCCGAGCCGGAAGAAACTGTCGTCGCGGCCGATGCCGGAAACACGCAGCAGCGTCTGCCAGATCTCGGCGATGCAACGCTCGACGCCTTCGCGTGGCGGCGTACCGCTTGCACGTGGGGGCGCGGGCAACGCCTTGCGATCGTGTTTGCCGTTCGGCGACGCCGGCAGCGCGTCCAGCCGGATGAAACACGCCGGCACCATGTAGTCGGGCAGCGCCTGCGACACATGGCGGCGCAGCGTGTCTTCATCCGGTACCGCACCGTCTTTGTCCGATCCGGCAACGCCGACGTAGTACGCGGCCAGATAGCGCGCGTCACCTTCGCCCCACACGCGACACGCGGCATGCGCGACACCGGGCGCGGCCGCGATGCAATTCTCGATCTCGCCGAGTTCGATGCGAAAACCGCGCAGCTTGACCTGCTCGTCGTTGCGGCCAAGGTATTCGATCGTGCCGTCGGACAGAAAACGGCCGAGATCGCCCGTCCGGTACATCAGCGCGTACGGTGCATCGCGAAATGGATCGACCACGAACCGTTCCATCGTCATGGCCGACTGGTTGATGTAGCCGCGCGCCAGATTTTCGCCGCCGATGTAGATTTCGCCGACCGTGCCGGGCGGCGCCAGTTGCCGTTGCGCATTCAGCAGATAGAGCCGGTAACCCGGCAGCGGCTTGCCGATGATGCAGCTCGGCCCACTCGGCAAGACTTGTCCGCACGAGGCCATCACGGTGATTTCGGTGGGGCCGTACAGGCTGAATAGCCGCGTGTGTTCACTCCACCAGGCAGCGCTCGGTTCGTCCAGCGTATCGCCGCCGAATCCAAGCAGTTGCAGATCGGGCAGCGGCTCGCGCGGCAGGCTCTGCACCACGACCGGTGCAAGCGACGCATGCGTGACGCGCTCCGCTTTCAGCAAGCTGTGCAACAGGCGCGGCTCGCGGCGCGCCTGCTCCGGCAGCACGATGAGCGTGCCGCCGTGCAGCAGCGCGAGAAACAGATCGAGCACGCTTGCGTCGAAATTGGTGGACGCCGCCAGGGTGCTGATGCTACCCGGCATATAGCCGAGCGCGCGACTCGCGGCGGCCACCATTCGAACCACGCTGTGATGTTCGACCAGCACACCCTTCGGCTTGCCGGTCGAGCCCGACGTGTGGATCACATAAGCGAGCGTCTCGGGAACAACAGTCTGCGGCCGGTACGGCTGCCCCACCTGCTTCGCCAGCAGCGCCGGGTCGATCTGGTGCAATTCGCCGAGGCCGGCGGCCTCCAGCGCGAGGCGGCTCGGTTCGTCGGCGAGCACCGTATCGACCGAACAGTTTTCGACGAAGTAGCGCAGGCGTTCGGCGGGATAGGCCGGGTCGAGCGGCACATACGCGCAACCGGCTTTGAGCGTGCCCAGCACGGCAGCCACCAGCAGGACGCTCTTCTGCATGCTCAAACCGATCCGCGCGCCGGCCGGCATGCGGGCTGACAAGCCGTGAGCGATAGCATCGCTGAGCGCGTCGAGTTCACGATAGCTGAGCTGCTGCTCGCCACAGCGCACGGCAATGCGCGATGCGTGTGCCGCGACCACCTCGGCGAAACGCGCCGGGATCGACTGCGCTGCATCGGGCAGCGGCTCGCCGCACGCGAAGCTCAAACACCGCGCATGTTGCGCATCACTCAGATAGGCAAGTTGGCCGACCGGCGTGTCAGGCTGACGAGCAGCGGCATCGCAAAGCGTCATGAACACTTCCGCCATCCGCTCAACCGAACCCTCATGCAGCACCGAACTGTCGTATTCCAGGCGCCCGTCCAGCCCGCCGTCGGGCCGCACATAGAAAATCGCCGACAGGTCCGCTTTCGACGTCAGCGGAGGGCGTTCCTCAGCGTAATAAGCCGCTCCGCCGATGTGGCCGTTCAGCTCAATGCCGTTTTGCAGACTGAAGATCGTGTTCAGCGCGCCGAGTTGGTCGTTGTCCGTGTCGTAAGGCGTGGCGAGCAGATGATCGCGGTCGTCGAGCATCTGCCGTTGCACCGCGCGCGCCAGTTCGCCGAACCCTTGCCGCGTGTCGATGCGCTGCACCAGCACGGCCATCGACACGAACATGCCGTAGATCTGCTCGCTGCCCGGAACATCGCGGCCCGCATACGGATAGAAACAGGCCAGTTGCTGCTGGCCGCTCACGCGCCACAGCCAGACAAGATACAACGCGAATAGCAGAGGCGGCAAAGTCATGTCGTGCGCATCGGCAATCTGCTTCAGGCGCCGCATCTGGGCCGGCCGTATATGCAGCGCCAACGAGCGGTTGGCGTTCGGTTCGCGCTGCAATGCGTCGAACGGCAATTCGGTGCGCAAGGCAAGCGCATCGAGCTTGCGTGTCCAGTACTCACGCGCGGCGGCAAAACGCGGCGATTGCACTAATTGCTGCGCCCAGCGACCGTGGTCGAACCACGAGAGCCGCTCTTCTGAAACCGGCCGGCCTTCGTAGCGCAACGTCAATTCGTCGAGCAACAGTTTGAACGACCAGCCGTCGAAAATCGCGTGATGAATGCAGAGCAGCAACGTAGTGCGGCTTTCTTGCGGGGACATGAGCAATTGCGCACGCCACAACGGCGCACGGTCGAGTGGCAAATTCACTGCGCGCATGGCATCGGCATACGCTTCGATCGCGCCGGCATCGCAGGTCTCCAAAGCAACGGAAATAGGCGCGGGCGAATTCGCCAGTTTGGCGGAAGTGCCCGGCAGCAGCCACAACTGTCCGCCGCGTTCCGCGAAGCTCGCGGTGAAGATCGGGTTATGCGCGAATACGTCGACGAGAGCCTGGTGCAAGCGCAGCGGATTCGCTGCGCCGTCGAAGTCCACCCGCATCACGATGTTGTACGCGTTATCTGCAGGCTTGCCGAGCGCGCGGGTGTGCATCATCCGCACGAGCCGGCTAGCCACGGGCGCGGACGTGGGCGGACCTGCTTGCGCGGCGAGCGGCGGCAGCGCGGTGCCCGCTTCGACGCCCTGCCGCGCGCTTGTGCAAAAGGCGTCGAACTGCGGATGCTCGAACAGCGTCTTCAGCTTGACGGGTGCGGACAGGCTTGCGCTGACGCGATTGCACACGAGAGTGGCAAGCAGCGAGTGGCCGCCGAGGTGGAAGAAGTGGCTGTCCTCCCCGACGCTGTCGAGCGGCACGCCCAGCACCTCCGACCAGATCGCTTGCACGGCCAGTTCGAAAGCGTCGAAAGCGCGCTTCGCGGAGTCGGCCGGACCGGCTTGCGGCGCCGGCAATCTGCTACGGTCGATCTTGCCGTTGAGCGTCAAGGGCAGCGCCTCGACCGGCAGCAGAAAGGCCGGCACCATGTAATGCGCGAGTCGTTGCGCAAGACGACTTCGCAGCACCGCCGGCTCCAGCGCGGCCCCTGCATACCAGGCCACGAGGGCCGTCCCACCCTGTCGTTCGCAGGTGCCGACATAGGCGCTACGCACCTCCGGCTGTTCGACGATGCTGGCCTCGATTTCGCCCAGTTCGATCCGGTAGCCACGAATCTTCACCTGAAAATCGCTGCGCCCGAGAAATTCGATCGCGCCATCCGGCTGAAAACGGCCGAGGTCGCCGGAGCGGTAGAGACGTCCCGGGCCGAACGGATTCCCCCGAAACTTCTGCCCGGTTAGTTCGGGCCGCAGCAGATAGCCACGCGCAACCGCCGCGCCGCCAATGCAGATCTCGCCGATGCCGCCGAGCGGCACCGGTTCGCCTTCCTCATCGAGCAGATGAATCTGATAGCCGGGCAGCGGATGGCCCAGTTGATTGGCGGGCTTGTCGCCGTCGAAGGTGTTTTCGGTCGCCATCACGGTGGTCTCGGTCGGGCCGTAGATGTTCGACAGGCGCAGCATGCCGGACCAGAAGCGGATCGTCTCGTCGTCGCTCGCTTCACCGCCGCAGAGAATCGTGTCCAGATGCGGCAGCGCGCGCCGCGGCAGCAGCTTCAGAATCGCCGGCGGCAGGAACGCATGCGTGATGCGTTCGGCGTCGAGGAAGGCGGACAGTGCGTCGGCATCGGTGCGCACCGCCTCGGGCGCGACGATCAGATGGCCGCCGTGCGTCAGCGGATTGAAAATCTCCAGCACGCTGGCGTCGAAATTGACGGATGCGAACTGCAGCCAGCGCGTGCTCGCGTCACGCCGGTAGCGGCTCGTCAGCGCGGCGATCAGATGCGCCAGCATGCCGCGCTCGATGACCACGCCCTTGGGTTTGCCCGTCGTGCCCGAGGTGTAGATCACGTAGGCGGTGCGTTGCGGATCGAGCGGCGCGCCTCGCGCGAAAGCCGATCCGGCCAACCCGGCCGCCGGGCCTTTTAGCAGATCGTCGATCCGGTATAGCGCGCAATCGACCAGCGCGCTCAAACGCTCATGGGTTGCCGCATCGACAATCACGGCGCGCAGTTGCGCATCCTTGACGATGTAGCGCAAGCGCTCATCCGGCATCTGCGGGTCGAGCGGCAGGTAGCCCGCGCCATGGGTGAGCACGCCGAGCATGGCCGGAACGATGCTCGCGCCACGCGAAATGCAGATGCCGATCAACGCGTCCCGTCCATCAGCCGTGTCCGGCGCATTCGGGGCATTCACGGCATTTGGCGCATTCGGCGCGTGCGGTTCGAGCGCGGCCAGGGCTGCGCTCACGCGTTCGGCGGCGAGCGCCAGTTGCGCGTAGGTGAACGCAGCGTCCGAGCCGCTGACCGCGGGACGCGCGGCGTGCTCGCGAGCCGCCTGCGCGAACAGATCGACCACATCCCGCGCGGGTGCGGCAAGCGAACCGCCATCGGACCACGCCGCGCAATGGCGCCGCAACACCGGCGTATACAGATCGATCGCATCGACCCTCTGCCCGAGACTCTCGCCGACGCGCCCGAGCAGCGCCGTCAGATGCCCGAACGCGAGACGCAAGCCGTCGAGTTCCTGGGGATAGCGGCTGTGCACGTGCAACGCGATCTCTTCACGCACGTCGAGATAGACGCCGATGTCCTCGTGCGAGAAACGGCGCGAGTACGGCGCCAGCAAGGTCGCGGACAAGGTGCCGAGCACGAGTGCGTCGTAGGGCAAGCTGTCGGTCTCGCACACCACGTTGGTCGCGCGCACGAAACCCGGTTCGCGCCGCTCGATGTCGTGCAGCACCTCAAAGGCCGGAAGTTCGGCGTGAAAATCCGCCATCTCGGCGCGCGCCGCCGCGTGCCGTAGAAACTGCCGCAGCGTCATCGTGTCGTCGAAGTCGGTTTTCAGGAAGCGCCGCCGTTCGTCGAAACCGATCGTCTCGTCGCGTTGACAGCGGCCGCGCTGGTGATGCGCGGTAAGCACCGCGCGGCTGCCGGTCATGCGGCGCAGCAGCACGTGAACACACAGTTTGATCAGCAGATCGGGGGCGACGCCGAGCGTATGGGCCTCACTGCGTAAAGCGGCGCCTGTCCGCGCATCGAGGCGCAGCGTAAAGCTGCTGTCGGCGAGCGCATTTTGCGTGCGCGGCGCGTGCCATTCGAACGAAGCGTCGCCCAGTTGGCCAATCCAGAAATCGAGGCCGGTCTGCAAACGGTCATTCGCGAGGAGCTCACGCTCGGCGTCGAGCAGGCCTTGCTGATCGATGCCGAGCGGTGCGAGCGGCGCTGTGCCGCGATAGATCCGCGAAAGCGCATCGAACAACGGCCTCAGCGAAAAACGGTCGAGCAGAGCAGGATGGCAGGCGAACACGAGGTAACTCTGGGTGCCGGCGCGCAGCAGCGTGAACGCCCACGGCAGCCCGGCGTCCAGCCGGAAGCGACGCGCGCACAGGCCGTCGATCAACGACAGCGCAGCGGCTTCGTCACACTCGTCACGCCGGTCGAGATCAATCACGTTCAACTGTGCTCGCGCATCGCGGCGGATGACCCAGTGCGTGCCCTGTTCGGTGTCGACGAGCCGGTACGCAAGCGGCCGGCAGTGCGCCACCAGCTGTGTCACGGCAGCGGAAAGCCGCTCGATGTCGGGACAGCCGTCGATCCGGTAGACGGCACAGAGATTGGGGCCTGCGGCGGCATGCGCCAGGGTGCGGGATTGCGTGCGCGTCAGCGCAAAGGAAGTGTGTTCCAAACGATACCTCGTTGTCGGGGTGGACAGGGCCGATCGGCTCGCCTAAGCGCCGGCCGCGCGCGACTCATGACCGCGCCGCGGCGCTTCGCCAGATGGTCGGGCCCACGCTATTGACGTGAGGTTGTCGTCACCATAGGAAAACTCTTAGAACTCCTGCTGTGTGTGGATCGGTATTAACACTCGTTGATCAAACACGGTTTATGTCAGGCGGATCGCATCAGACTGAATGCGCTCATGCAGACGACAGAAAGGCAATGGAAAGAACATCACGCGCACCGCGTAGGCGAACCGGACTGCGGGGCACCGGACCGGCATACAGGGCGAACGACAATTGCATCCTGGCGCTTTTTGACTACCATCAAGTTAGACCCTGTCCCAATGCTTTCCACAACGATGCTCATCGGTATGCGTCACCTTCGCCGCTTGACCGGGCCCTGCGCTTGCCGCGTCGGCGGATCGCTATTGCAGGCGCATCGGGTGATGTCGGTATCCGCTTTGACCGTGGCGTCGACGCTGGTGCTTGCGGTCATGGCGGGCTGCACCATCACACCGCCCGATCGGCCGCTCGTCATCACGCCGGCCGCCGCTGTCAATAGCGCGACGCTCGATCAATACCGCAGCGCGGTCGCCAGACGCATCATCGAACGCAGTCCGTCCTATGTACTGCACGGCACACCGCAAGCCATGCTGCGCTCGCTGGTGGTGGTGTCGTTCACGGTGGATCGCAATGGCCAGGTGCTGCAGTCGTCGGTGTATCGGACCAATGGCGACGACGAAGCCGAGAGCACCGCGCTCGCCACCTTGCGGCGCGCCTCGCCGCTGCCGCAACCACCTGGCGCATTGCTGAATGGCCGCGGGCAGCTCGAACTGTTCGAGGACTGGCTCTTCAACGACAACGGCAAATTCCAGTTGCGCGAGTTCGCCTCGCCGCAAGCGCAAACCATCGAGTAAACGCAGCGCCGACGCAGCGAAAGCGGCGGGACGCGAGACCGGCCTCACCCTGCCTTGCTCCGTTGTGCGCCCGCTCGCTATAATTTTCCGATTCCCCAAGCCGGATCCCTCCGGCATGGCGCGCGCCGCCCGCTTACCCGTTGGTGCGGCGCGCGCCCGATTGCAGCACCGCCGCGCGACCCGCGCAGGCCGCCTGCCTGACATACGAACGACGCTGACGGCTCACTGCTGCCGTTGTAAGCTGTCGCATCGTCGCCCGCGCCGGGCATGGCTTCAAACGCCAGCAAGACGCGCCGAAGCGCACGAACCTAAACAAAGATGCCGGCTGATCACGCGCCGCCCGCACATAACAGTACGGCGTCCAACGGCATCACGACACTCGGAGACCCTGCATGTCCACTTCGCCGATTTCCGCGGCCCAGCCCCATTCGAGCGGGCAGAACAGCAGCGCGCGGATCATCTTCGCGAGCTTCATCGGCACCGCGATCGAGTTCTACGATTTCTACGTCTACGCGACCGCCGCGGCGCTCGTCATCGGGCCGGTATTTTTCCCGCACGGCTCGGCGACGGCCCAGGCTTTATCGGCTTTCGTCACGTTCGGCATTGCGTTCGTCGCGCGCCCGATCGGCTCGTTCCTGTTCGGTCACTTCGGCGACCGGATCGGCCGTAAATCGACCTTGGTGGCTTCGCTGCTGGTGATGGGGGTATCGACCACGCTGATCGGATTCGTGCCCGGTTACGACTCGATCGGCAGCCTCGCGCCGATCCTGCTGTGCATCTTGCGCTTCGGCCAGGGTATCGGCCTTGGGGGCGAATGGGGCGGCGCGGCGCTGCTCGCCACGGAGAACGCGCCGGCCGGCAAACGCGGCTGGTTCGGGATGTTTCCGCAACTCGGGCCGTCGATCGGTTTTCTGGCGTCCAACGGCCTGTTCTTCGCGTTGGCCCTGTCATTGAGCGACGAGCAATTCCGCAGCTGGGGCTGGCGCGTGCCGTTCCTCGTCAGCGCGGTGCTGGTTGCGCTCGGCTTGTACGTGCGCCTGAAGATCGCCGAGACGCCGGCCTTCCAGGCAGCCATCGAGCGCGAGGAGCGCGTGAAGGTGCCGATCGCCACCCTGCTCTCGCAGCACTGGATGCCGACTCTGCTCGGCGCGCTCGCCATGGTGGTCTGCTACACGCTGTTCTACAACGCCACCACGTTTTCGCTGTCGTACGGCGTGTCGGTGCTGCATATTCCGCGGCCGACTTTCCTCGGCATGCTGTGCATCGCGGTCGTGTTCATGGCGCTCGCCACGCCGCTGTCGGCCTGGGCGAGCGACCGTTATGGCCGCAAACCGGTGCTGATCGTCGGCATCGTCGCGGCGATCCTGTCGGGCTTCACGATGGCGCCGTTGCTCGGCAGCGGGCAGACGCCGCTGGTGCTGCTGTTCCTCGTGATCGAGCTGTTCCTGATGGGGGTGACTTTCGCCCCGATGGGCGCGCTGCTGCCGGAACTGTTTCCGACCAACGTGCGCTATACCGGTGCAGGCGTGTCGTACAACCTCGGCGGGATTCTCGGTGCGTCCGTCGCGCCGTATATCGCACAGGTGCTGGCCGCGCACGGCGGGCTGCCCTGGGTGGGCGCGTATGTGTCGATTGCGGCGGCCGTCAGCATGCTCGGCGTGCTATGCATGCGCGAGACGCGCGATGCGCACTTGATGTAACGGGAGCGAAGACGCGCTGGGTAAATTCCCTGCCTTGCGCGTCTTTTTGACTTGCCTATACTCGAAATAAATAACCCTAAGGCAAGCAGGGAGGCTCTGATGAATATTCACCTTCACAACGCGGATATCGTGATGATCATCGCGCTGGCGCTGCTATGTTCGCTGCTGCTGGCTTTGCGCTTTCGTCCCGCGACGTGGAAGGGCATCGTTGTGGAAGCGCTCGCCGCGAACGCAGCCGCGATTACCGCAGTGATTGCTTTTGAAATGCTGCTTGCCTGAGCAGTCGACCATACCGGCGCCAGTGCCAGTGCCCGCGCGCCATGGCCGGTCGAACGCGGCCTGCGTCTGAACTCATCCAAAGAAGCCGTTGAACGGCTGCCCTCGCCGATGCCGGTGAGCGGCAGCCGTCAGGATCATGTGCTGCGTCTGGCCCAATCCGGGCCGCAAGCCATTACCGGTAGTAGTAGCCGTGATGGTAGTAGCCGCCGCCGTAGTAATAGCCCGGCGCCGGTGCAACGATGCAGCCCCCAAGCGCCGTTGCCAGCAGCGTGCCTGCGATCAGGGTCAGGATTAAGCGTTTCATATTGTTCTCCTTCGAGTCAGATTCATTCGAGCCGAAACCCCGAATGACTCGATTGAACACGACCCTGCCTCCCGCGACCGTTGCCATTTGTAAGGGAAGATCACGTGGGTGTTACACGTTTGCGCCCCTAAATCCGGCTGCGCCAACCCATCGCGTGAACAGATTCACATCAGAGGAAAACAGCACCTATACTGGGTTGGATATGCGAGCCACGTGCAAGCCTTGTCCGTGGCGGACGCGCGGACCGGAACTCGGACGGCGAGTATTGAATCGGCGCTTCACGTGCCGTAACCAGGCCGGCAACCGCGCGCGAAACCACGCGGACAGCCAATTAGGCGCCCTACGAAAAGCGACAGATTTAACAGGTATGTAATGCGCAATGGTTGATCCAGGTGCAGAGCGCGGTCGTCAAAGACCGGCATCGGGACACTGGTAAGCGGCCGACGAATCTCACCGCGCGCGCGCGGCATGCCTCAATGAATGCGTGATTGAACTCGACCGCCGGCCGGCGGTCTGTTTAGGGCTGGGTCGATCACCCGAGGTGGTCGCCCGGTGTCTGAGTCAGTTTGTTCATTGAAGTGATTCCTCTTCGCCCGTAGTTCCCCGACGCGGGCGTTTTTCGGAGGCGTTCCGTGGCAGCGCTCGTTTGATTGGGCGACTGTGCGTCGCGCCTCTTTTCTTTTGACCGAACGATTTGCCAAACGATTGCGCAAAAGCGCGGCGAAATTACGCTCAGGCCGCGGCTGATCCGTGCTGCATGGCAACGGGGTGCGATTCGCCCTGCACGTAATCGATCGCCTTCAGCACCTCGGCGACCGCTGGGACTGACCGGCCGTCACCGATCGAAATCGAGCGGAAAGGCGCGCCGATGCCGCAATGCGCCGGCGAAGTCGCCACAAAAATCATGACCGTGCGCTTCTGCAATGCATGCGCCAGATGAACGAGCCCCGTATCGGCCCCGACCACCAGCGCGCAGCCGTCGATCATCTGCGCGATTTCGGTCACGCTCAGTTTCGGCAGGACGGTCGAGCCCGGCACCTGTGACGCGATCTGTTCCGCCTCGGCACGCTCGCGTTCCGAGCCCCACGGCAACACCACCTGAAAACCACGCTGCACCAACTCACGCCCGACCGCACCCCAATGGGACAGCGGCCACTTCTTGTCGTCTTTGGAGGTGGCATGAAAGAGCGCCGCGACCGGGGCGCCGCTAGCCGCGAACGGCACGCCGGCCGGTGTGGGCAGGCGCAGATTGTAGGCCGGCGGTCCCTCGACCTCATAGCCGAGCGCTTCACCCGCGCTGATGCGCATGCCATGCCATGCATCGCAGGACGGCCTGGGACCGAAACGCCCGGTGTAGGCAAATGCAGCGCCGCGCTCTCCCAGATCCCGGGACTGATAGCCAATACGTTTAGACGAGCGAGCCAGAAAGGCGATGATCGCGCTCTTGTACACCCCGTGAATGTCGATGATGAAGTCGTAGCGGTAGGCACGCAATTCAGCGATCGACGCCGCGATCGCCTTGAAATCGCTCCAGCGGCGCGCCTTCTTGAAGCGGCGCAGCGGGGCGCAAAGCACGCGGTCCACGCTTTCGCTCCAATGCACCACTTCGGCGAATGCTTCGTCGGCCGCCCAATCTACTGCAACGCCGGGAAAAGCGCGTTTAATGTCGGCAACGACCGGCAACGCCTGCACGATATCGCCGAGTGAAGTGACCTTGACGATAAGAACTCGTTTCATTGAGGACCTGTTAGTTGTTCGAACGTCAAACTATTTTAGCCGACGATGGGAATAATCTTTGCTAAACGCCACAGGGCGCAATCCGGTCATCAATACAGACCGTTACGCTGGAAAACTTACAAATATTTTCTTTACATATTTTCAGATCGCCTTCATAGCGTTCGTCGATGCGGCACGCTTTATAATCCACCCTTTGCGCCAGCACATCCGTCATGTCCCGGGCTTTCCCTCCGCGCTCTTCCAGCATCGTGCGTCGCGCCAGACGCCTGTGGCGACAATACGGCGTCTTCTGGCTCGGCGCGATCGCGGTCGGTCTGGTGGCGGTTCTGTATGCGAGGCTAATCGACTGGGGCTACGGCGCATTTCGCGCCATGCAGCATCAGCACGTATGGGCGCCGTTGATCGTCACGCCCGCGGTCGCCGCGCTCGCTGTCTGGCTCACGCGCAAGTTCTTTCGCGGCGCCGAAGGCAGCGGTATTCCTCAAGTCATCGCCACCCTGCATGCCAGGCCCGGCGAATACGGCGCACGGCTGCTGTCGTTCCGGATTCTGTTCGGCAAGATCGCCGTATCGTTTCTGGCCATTCTCGGCGGCTTCACGATCGGCCGCGAAGGACCCACCGTGCAGGTCGGCGCGGCGCTGATGTTCAACCTGCGGCGGCTCTACCCGCGCTCGAATGCGCTGATCGAACGGCAACTGGTGCTCGCGGGCGCCGCAGCGGGCTTGTCCGCGGCATTCAATACGCCGCTGGCAGGCATCGTGTTCGCAATCGAAGAGCTCACCCGCAGCTTCGAAGCCCGCGCGAGCGGCGTGCTAATCACGGCGATCATCATTGCCGGTGTGATCGCGCTCGGCCTGAACGGCAATTACACCTATTTCGGCACCATTCAGATCGGCGCGCATTTCCCCGATCTGCTGGCGGTAGCCGTCGTGCTCACGGCAATCGTCACCGGGATTGCGGGCGGCGTGTTCGGCTGGCTGCTGCTGAACACCGCACGCTGGATTCCCGCGCCGCTGCGTCAGTTGCACGGCGAGCGGCCGGTCGCATTCGCCGCGTTGTGCGGCTTCCTGATCGCAGTGGTCGGCCTCGTCTCCGGCGGCACGACCTTCGGCAGCGGCTACGCGGAAGCGCGCGGATTGCTCGACGGACACGAGCACCTGTCGGTGTTCTATCCGTTCCTGAAGATGATCTCGATGGTCGGCTCTTATCTGCCGGGTATTCCAGGCGGGATCTTCGCGCCGTCGCTGTCGATCGGCGCGGGCTTCGGCAATCTGCTGCACATGGTGTTCGGCTCGATGCAATTGCCCATGCTGATCGCCCTCGCGATGGTGGGCTATCTGGCGGCCGTCACGCAGTCGCCGATCACCTCATTCGTGATCGTGATGGAGATGATCGATGGTCATGCGCTGGTGATCTCTCTGATGGCCACCGCGTTGATTGCGAGCCGCGTATCGCGTTTGCTCGCACCGCCGTTGTACGAGTCGCTGGCGGAACGCTATATGGCGCCGCTGCCACAGCCCGCCCCAGCACCGGTGCCGGAAGTTCCCGAAGTCGAGGCGCCCGAGGCCGCAGTCGCCGATGAGACCGACGACGGTACTCGTGCTGAAGACGGCGCCCCGCGTCAGTAAACAACCACCCCCGGCGCGTGCACATAAACTGGCCGCGCCGGCACCACTACGCAGCCGGCCAGCACGACCGCCAATGCGGCGATCAGAAGCAGATTCTTTTTCATCACGTGTTCCTGAGAAACGCAGGCGAGCGCGGCGCCTGAGTCGTCAAACTGGAGAGGACGGCACGAACGCGGTCAACCGCGCCGTGCCGGACAGTGCTGGCGTCTGGGGACTTAAGCCGCCCAGTGGCCTTCGACCCAACGATAGTTCGGACCGTGCTGGACCCAGTGGCCCGGCACCCAGTGGAAGCCGACACGCTCGGCTTGCCAGTGGCCCGCCACCCACACATAGCGGCCGTGATCCCAGCGCCAGTGACCGTGATCCCACACGTAGCCGACGCGCGGCGCCGGCACGGCTTCGTAGCGCATGGCCGGCGGTGCGGACGGTGCGATCACAACGACTTCTGCGGCCGAAGCGGACGCGATGGCGGATGCACCAGCGGCGATCAGCACAGCGTTGGCGATCAGTAAGCGAAAGGTCTTGTTCATGTTTTCCCTCTGTAGTTGGACACCGAATCCGGCGTTATCCGTTTAATGCGCGAGGGATCAAAAGCGCTGACTGCCGCCGTGTAACGGCACACGCTGAAGTGCAACGGATTATTTCGCCGCACGGCATAGCCACGTGAGGACATACGCGGCCATGCACAACGGCGCGGCGCGTTCGGGCAGCAAACAGAGGATAAAGAGGCAGACGGCGCGTAGAACCCACATCCGCGCGTCTAGTTGAACAGCAGAAGGACACCATCGGGAGGACAGCGTCTACGCGCCCCATCCCGTCACGTCAGATCGACACAACGAAGCAGAGCGCGCAGGGCGTTACGCGGAACCCGCCTGCGGTATTTCAATCTTGACCTCGAGCACTTCAAGATCGTCCTGGCGCTCCAGGCTCACGCGAATATCGTCGTTGGAGATCTTCACGTACTTTGAAATCACGGCCACCAGTTCGCGTTGCAACGCAGGCAGGTAATCGGCAGGCGCATGGCCGCCGGCGCGCTCGTGCGCGATGATCAACTGCAGGCGTTCCTTCGCTACCGACGCGGATTTCTTCTTCTCGCCCAGCAAAAACGAAAGAATCGACATGACGTGCGCTCCCCTTACTTGGTGCCGAAGAGGCGCTGCAGCAGCCCTGGCTTCTGGTAATCGGTAAAGCGAAGCGACTTCTGCTCGCCGAGGAAACGCGACACGACATCTTTATAGGCTTCGGCGACGTCGGTACCGTCGAGGTGGACCGCCGGCAGCCCCTGATTCGACGCGTGCAGCACCGCTTCCGATTCCGGAATCACGCCGATCAGGTCGATGCGCAGAATTTCCTGGATGTCGGTCAACGACAGCATTTCGCCCTCGCTGACGCGCTTAGGGTTGTAGCGGGTGATCAGCAGGTGCTCCTTGATCGGCTCCTTGCCTTCGATCGCGCGCTTGGTCTTCGACGACAGAATGCCGAGGATGCGGTCCGAGTCACGCACCGAGGAGACTTCCGGATTCGTCACGATCAGCGCTTCGTCGGCGAAATGCATGGCGAGCAGTGCGCCCGATTCAATACCGGCCGGCGAGTCGCAGACGATGAATTCGAAGTCCATTGCGATCAGGTCGTTGATGACCTTCTCGACGCCTTCCATGGTCAGCGCGTCTTTGTCGCGCGTCTGCGAAGCCGGGAGAATAAAGAGGTTCTCGCACTTCTTGTCCTTGATCAGCGCCTGGTTGAGGTTCGCTTCGCCCTGAATCACGTTGATCAGGTCGTACACCACCCGGCGCTCGCAGCCCATGATGAGGTCGAGGTTACGCAGGCCGACGTCGAAGTCGATCACGGCGGTTTTGCTGCCCCGCAGAGCGAGGGCCGATGCAAAACTCGCGCTCGTGGTCGTCTTGCCCACGCCACCCTTGCCCGAAGTCACCACAATGATTTTTGCCATTACCCTTACCTTGTGTTCGTCAAATTCGTCAATTATGTGCGGCCCGCTTTGCCGTGGAACGCCGCCTGCCGTGATGGTTCAGGGCAGCGTGCGCGCCACGCCGATCAGGTGAGCCGCAATGGTTCGATCATCAGTTTTTCTTCTTCGAGCCAGATCTGCACCGGCTTGCCGAGCACATCGGCCGGCAGCGGGTTCTCGGTCGTACGATAGATGCCCGCGATCGAGATCAGTTCCGGTTCGAGACACGTGCAGAAAATGCGCGCGTCGTGATTGCCCTGCACGCCGGCCAGTGCCCGGCCGCGCAGCGGCGCGTAAATGTGGATGTTGCCTTCCGCGATGACTTCCGCGCCGTAACTCACCAGACCGAGCACGACCAGATCGCCCTTTGCGTAGATGCGCTGGCCTGAGCGCAGCGGCTTGTCGACCACCATGGTTTGCGACGAGGTGGCGAGACGGACGGGCTCGGCAGCGGGCGCCGGCTCGACTGCGGCGGCCGTGGCCGGGGTGCCGTTTTCCGGCGCCCCGCCGGCGTCGGCAAACAGATCGGCCGGCGGCGTGGCGGTCGCGGCGGTGGCCACCGGCGCCGCAACAGCGGGATTGGCGCTTTCTTCGTCGGCGGATTTCGCGGCGGCGCCGCGGCGGTCGCGCGCTTCGAGCAGCGGCAGCGCGGATTCGGCCGCCCACGTCTGCTGAGCGTTGGCGACCACACCGACCGGGCGCATGCGCACGCTGTCGAGCAGTTGCGCGATGTCGGCAAGCGGCACGCGTTCGTTGTCGGCGAGCCGGCGCACGTCGATCGCGACGACGTCGTTAGCAAAAAATTCGGGGGTCGCCTCGAAGCGCCGGGTCAGTTCGGCACGCATTGCATCGAGGTCGGTTGTCTTGACCACAAACAGGAGCGTGTCGACAGAGCCGCTGCGGAGTTCGAAAAAGGGCGATTTCTTGGGCGACATAGCGTTCGGCAAAAAATTTTGCGTATTTTACAGGCGTACAGGCGGGGAGCGAGTTTTTTTGCCGGGAGAACGCGCCCCCGCGACCCGAATACCCGTGACATAGCCACGCCTCGGCCGTTCAGGCCGCGCTTGGGGCGCTCATTTGGCCATGAACCCGGCCATGAACGCTGCGGCGACGCGGAAGGGATGTGAGCGGCAGGCTGACGCGCCGCTCGCGAGATCACTGCTGAAACACCTGCGACGTGGTCGGCACGTGGCGCACCAGCAGGCTTTCGGCCTGCTCGGGCGCTCGTGCGACACGCCGATGCTCGCCGGTCGGACCGAAGCCGAGCGCCTCGTAAAAACGCATTGCATTGCGGTTGGCGTCGGCGACCCACGCGTAGATTTCCATCGCGCCTTCGCCGGCGAGCCAGGCGCTGGCGGTGTCGACGAGCAACTCGCCGCCGCGCAGATGACGCACGGCCGGCGCGACCCACAACTCGCAGACGAACGCGCGGCGCGCCGCCGTATCGTCGAAATGTGCTTCGATCAGTCCGGCCGGATGGCCTTCGGTATAGAGAATGAAACTGGTGGCGATAAACGAAACGGCGTGTTCGGCAGCGGTGGCGTCGAACGTGGCGGCATCCGCCGACAACGCGTCCTCGAGCGTTTCGCCGAAGGCATAGGGCGCCTCCCGCAACGACGCAGTGCGGAGTTCGCGGAAAACGGCGCCCTGATCAGCGGCGATACGGCGAACGGTCAATGACGGACTCATGCAGACGAAAACCCCTTGAAACCCTAACGCATAGCTTTAACCGAACCGGCGCGCGAGTCAAATGCTTATTTACTGGATCGGACCGTGGCGCCGCTCCCTGGCGTTGGCGCCGCGCGCCGATTGCGCGGCCGTTCACCCGCCCATCGCCTTGATAACCGGCTCGCGAAGCGCGCCGGCCAATGCGTTCAGGGCGCTTCGTAAGTGCCGGTGCCGTCCGGCCACGGCGTCAGCAACTCATAGCCGTCTTCAGTCACGGCGATCATGTGTTCCCATTGCGCGGACAGGGAGCGGTCTTTGGTGACCACCGTCCAGCCGTCGCGCTGCACCGCGGTGCCGGCGCGGCCCGCGTTGATCATCGGTTCGATCGTAAAGACCATGCCCGGTTTCAGACGCACGCCCTGCCCCGGCTGACCGTAGTGCAACACCTGCGGGTCTTCGTGGTAGACCTTGCCGATGCCGTGGCCGCAGTAGTCGCGCACGATCGAGAAGCCGTCGCGCTGCGCGATTTTCTGGATCGCGTAGCCGACGTCGCCCAGCGTGGCGCCCGGCTTTACTTCGCGGATACCGGCCAGCATGGCTTCATAGGTCGTGTCGATCAGCTGGCGCGCCACCGTACTCGGCTGGCCGACGCAATACATGCGGCTGGTGTCGCCGAAATAGCCGTCTTTGATAATCGCAACGTCGATATTGATGATGTCGCCATCTTTCAGGATTTCGCTGCGATTGGGAATACCGTGGCACACCACCTGGTTGACGGACGTGCAGACCGTCTTCGGAAATCCCAAATAACCAACATTTGCCGGAATGGACTTTTGCGTATTGACAATGTAGTCGTTGCACAGCGCGTCGAGCTCGTCGGTGGAGACGCCGGCCTTGACGTGCTCGCCGATCATCGCCAACACGTCGGCCGCAAGGCGGCCGGAGATGCGCAGCTTGGCGATGTCGTCGGGAGTCTTGTAGGTAATGGCCATGAATTCGGTCGAGGTGGGTCGATGATGACGAACGCCCAATTGTACAGAGGATCGCCGGACGGCCTCCGCGAGCCGGGCTGAATCTGCATCGCGGGCGGCTTCCCGCACGATTTCGAGCGATTTTCAGGGGCTGTTCACGAGCCGCTCGGTGTGGCCATTCAGGTGCCTGCTCCGGAACCGCTCACGGACCGGCTACCCCGAGCGAGACCGCCTCATTCTGCAAGCGCACACGGAAATCTTTTGTGGGCTTTGCACCGGGTAGCCCATTCGCTCCGTAAGGGCGTTGATGACTCGCTTTCTTCCCCCTGCATCGTTTAGTTCTTCCCGGAAGAACGAGGTCTCTTTTTGCGTCCGCGATTTGCGTTGGTGCATCGCCTGCGTAACCGCTTTCCGCGCGTGCGCGTCGCGAATCCATGGGATTGGCAGCGAACCATCTGAGGAGCATAGCCAGCTCGGAGTCCAGCAATAAATCAGCATAACTTATCGATGCATTTGACCACCGGATAGAACGGCGTCTGCAACGCAGACAGTTTTTCCGCAACGCCGGCGCACTGGGTCTGGTCGGTGGGACACTGATCAGTGCGTGCGGTAGTGGCTCCGGCTCGATCGCCTCTGCCCAGAGCGCGCCGAGCGACCCGGAAATACTGAACTTCGCGCTGAATCCGGAGTACCTCGAATCGCAGTTCTACACCTACGCCACAACCGGTTTGGGGCTGCCCGCGAGCATGACCACCGGGCGCTCGACCACGATCGCCGCAGTGGCCTGCACGATCGCCGTGCTGGTGCTCAATCTTGTTCTGCTGCTGCAAATCGCCGGCATTTTGCTGTAGCCGTTGTGTCCTATGGCGACACGCCGAGCAACTGTTTGCGTAACGTCGGCGCGCGCGTCGACGGATCGAGCCAGATGCCGAAAAATGCGCGTGCAAAAGCGAGGTCGTCGAACTCGCCGGTCATCCGGTCGCCTGCGTAAAAGCGCACGCCTTTGCCCGGCAAATAGATCGCGCTTAGTTGATCGCCTGGACCGACATCCACCAGCGCCTGCATCATGTCCGCACGCCAATGCGCCAATGTGTCCGCCGGAATCGGTGCACTCGCGAGACGCCGGATCTCGCTCATCCCAGTATCGACGAATCGCTCGCGCCTGATGCCGCGAGCGTAAATAATATGCAACGCGAAGCGTTCGTCGTAGTCGACGGGTAGGCGTTCGCTCCACATTTGCGCGCGGTATAGCCTGAAGCCGAACACGCTGAAATCGCCCTCGCCCACGAGTTTCGCGGGCTGCACGTCAGCGAGCCAGTCGGCGTTGGCGGCGGTCGCCCACAACACCAGCACGAGTGCCGCGAATGCGCGCACGTCAGTCGGCCGATGCGAGCACGAACTGCATCACGTCCGTGCGTCCTTCGTCGAAACCGGCTTCGCAGTAGGCCAGATAGAGCCGCCACGTGCGCACGAAAATCTCGTCGAAACCCTGCTTCTGGATCGTATCGAGCCGTGCCTCGAACGCACTGCGCCAGCGGCGCAGCGTCTCCGCATAATCGCGCCCAAAGGCCAGCGACTTGCGCGCCGTGAGTTTGCCGCGCCGGGCCGCTTCAATGAAATGCTGCGGACTCGGCAGCATGCCGCCCGGGAAAATGAACTCGCGGATAAAGTCGCTCGTCGTCCGATAGGCGGCGAAGTACGAATCGTCGATGGTGATGGTTTGCACGAGCGCGCGTGCGCCCGGCCGCAGACGTTCGCGCAGGATGCGGAAGTACGCCGGCCAGAATTTTTCGCCGACGGCCTCGAACATTTCGATCGAGACAATGCCGTCGTACTGTCCGGTCAGCGTACGGTAATCCCGCAGTTCGAGGTGCACGCGCTCGCTCAGGCCTTCCTCGTGCGCACGTTTCTGGGCGAATTCGAGCTGCGCCGCGGAAATCGTCACGCCATGCACATGAATGCCCTGACGAGCCGCATGCATCGCAAAACCGCCCCATCCGCAGCCGACTTCCAGAACACGCATGCCTTCGCGTAACCCGAGCGTATCGATGATGCGTTGATACTTGGCGTGCTGAGCGTCTTCAAGCGATTGATGGAAATTGCCGTCGAACACCGCGCTCGAGTACGTGAACGTCGGGTCCAGCCATTGCGCGTAAAACGCGTTGCCGATGTCGTAGTGCGCGTGAATATTGCGCCGGCTGCCCGAGCGCGTATTAGGTCTCAGCTTATGACGCAACCCGTACCAGAGTTGCGCGAGCCAGCCGCCATAAACCGTGCGTTGCAGCGCGCGTTCGTTGCGGATCGCCACGCGCAGCAAAGCCGCCAGATCGGGCGTATCCACCCAGAAGGCGCGCCATGCGTCGGCAAAGCCAATATCGCCTTTGCGCAGAATCGCGCCGCACGCACGCCAGTCGCGCAATTCCAGACGCGCACCCGGCGCCGCATGCGAATCGCCGAATACGCGCTGCTGTCCGTCGGGCGTGATCAGCACCAGGTGCCCAACCTGAATCCGCTCGAGTAGCGATAGAAACAGACGGCCGGACGCGGGTACGGTTCGGTGTCCGCTTAGGGTTCGTGAAAGCGCCATGGCTGGATTTCCTCAATCGGACGAAATGGGACGCGCAGCGGCGGACGGTCGAGCCTGGCCGGCAGCGGTGGGATCGGTGGATGCCTCGGCCGTGCGGCCCGGCGCGGGCTGTTTGCCGTAGAACGGCGTTCTCTTGGTGGCGAGACGCAGTGCTTGCCAATGAATTCGCGCGATGACACCGACTGTCAGCATGGGCTGACGCAGCAACGCGGCAAGTGACGCCGGGCGCGTCAAAGGCTTTAAGCGGCCACCCACTGCGGTGCGAATCAGAAGTCCGTCAGCGTCCTTGTAATCGATCGAGACCGACACACTGTCAGGCGTCTGCCGGACGCGAAATGCGTAGCGCCCCTCCACGCGGCAAAACGGCGACACGTGCAGCACTTTGCGGCACTCGAGTTGCGTTTCGGGCGTAATGGGCGCGTTCCCCGCGGCGCTCAATAGATAGCAGTGGCGGGCGCCGAAAGTGTTACGCACCTCCGCCAGCAGCGCGCGCAAATGATCATTGCGGTCGTGGCAAAACCAGAAACTAACCGGGTTGAACGCATAGCCGAATACACGCGGAAACGCTTGCAGCCAGATCTTGCCGTCCGCCTCGTCGATGCCTGCCGCGGATAGTTGCGCGCGCATCCATGTGGCGAGATCGCTGCCATCGCGCGGGCCGTGATCGCGCTGATACAAGCTCAGCAGACGCCAGCGGTCGACGCCGAACCAGCCGCTATTGAGCGACGCCAGACGATCCAGATCGCAGCGCACATAAAACACCGGATACGAGAAGCGATGACGCTTCGGCCGCAAGCGCTCGTGGATCACCTTGCCCGTCAACAGCCAGGCGGCCGGATCGAGCCCGGCTTCGACAACAGTGGAATTCATAACCTGGCCCATGCCGGCGACACATTGAAATCGGCGGCAACGCGCAGTGCCGATTTCAGACCGTCCTCGTGAAAACCGTAGCCCGTCCACGCGCCGGCGAACCATGTGCGGTGCTTGCCTTGCAGCGACGGCAGCCGGTGCTGCGCATCGATGGCGGCCAGATCGAACAGCGGATGGTCGTAGACGAAGCGGCGCAGCTCGGTGCCCGGCGCCAACTGCGCCACCGGATTGAGCGTGACGACGAGCGGCGTCTTGAACGGCAGCGGCTGGAGCTGATTGACCAGATAGCTGACGCACACCGGATGCATGCCGTCATGTGCGCGGCTTCCCAGATAATTCCACGCCGACCATATGCGCTGACGCCGCGGCAGCAGATTCGTATCCGTATGCAGCACTGCGATATTCGGCTGATAGCGTACGGCGCCCAGCACGCTGCGTTCGTCCTGATCCGCGTCGTTGCCAAGCAGTCGCAGCGAGGTCGGCGCATGGGTGGCGAGCACCAGCGCGTCGAAGCGCTCCGTGCCCTTGTCGGTGAACACGTCGACCCCATCGGCATCGCGACGTACGCCTCGCACCGCGCTATCGACGCGAACGTCGTCGAGCGCACCGACGATGCGCCGCACGTACTCGCGCCCTCCGCCGACCACCGTCTTCCACTGCGGCCGCCGATTCACCTGCAGCAGCGCGTGGTTCAGGCAAAAACGCAGGAAGGTGGTGGCCGGAAAAGCGAGGATATCCGCGGTCGCGCTCGACCAGATTGCCGCGGCCATCGGCAGCAGGTAGTGGCGCTGGAACGCGGAGCCGTAGCCACCCGCCGTCAGCAGTTCGCCCATCGATGCGCGCGTTTCTATCGCTAGTTCCAGATTGCTCTGCGCGCTGCCGTTGAAACGCATGATGTCGCGCAGCATGCCGATGAAGGTCGGCGAGAACAGGTTGCGGCGTTGTGCGAACACGGTGTTCAGACTGGTGCCGGCCCATTCGAGGCGGCCTTCGTCGAGCGAGACCGAGAAGGTCATGTCGCTCGGATGCGACTCGACGCCTAATTCGGCAAACAACGCGATCAGGTTCGGATAGGTGCGGTCGTTAAAAACGAGGAAACCCGTATCGACCGGATGGGTGTGACCGTCGAGCGTGACGTCCACGGTATTGGTGTGGCCGCCCGCGTAGCCGGCCGATTCGAACAGCGTGACGCGATGGTTGCGCGCCAGCAGCCAGGCACTGGCTAAACCCGAAATACCGGCGCCGACGACCGCGACCCGCGAGCCGCGCGGCAGTGGTGAGGTCGGTGCGGAATGGATCATGAGCGCGTCTCCGGGTCCTGGACGCGCGCGGTGGGTTAGTTGGGTGTGGCGGGGAGTGCGCGTCCTTGCCGGGATTTACGCAGCGGGAGCCGAAATGGATGCACGTCGGGCAGATTTTGGGGGGTCACGCGCGTACGTGAGCCTGGCGGGAGCCGGCAGGAGGTACGGCACGAGCACAAACCAATGGAATTGCTTGCTGCAGTCGCCGCATCTCGACGCGGCGATACAACGTCTTTCGGATAGCCCAACCTGGCCGCCCCCAAAGCAAAAACCCCGCGAGAACTTTCGTTCTGCGGGGTTTTTAAATTTGGCGGAAAGGGTGAGATTCGAACTCACGGTACCCCTAAAGGTACACTGGATTTCGAGTCCAGCGCATTCGACCACTCTGCCACCTTTCCGGGTCTTCCAACTCACCGGCAACGAGGCCAATTCGTCAGATCCAAGCGGGTCGTTGCTTGGGAGAGAAAGATTATAGAACAACCGAATCCGCTTTCCAAGCCCCTCGTCAAAAAAATTTCAAGGAAGCCTGGCACTCGGCAACCGTATCAAGCCGCTGGCACTTCCAGCCGTTCCACACCACCGAGGTAAGGACGCAGCGCCGCCGGCACTGTCACCGAACCATCCGCGTTCTGGAAGTTCTCGAGCACGGCCACCAGCGTACGGCCAACCGCCAGACCCGAACCGTTCAGCGTATGCACCAGCTCCGGCTTGCCTTGCGCGTTGCGGAAACGCGCCTGCATCCGGCGAGCCTGGAACGACTCCGTATTCGAGCAGCTCGAAATCTCGCGATAGGTGTTCTGCGCGGGCACCCACACTTCCAGGTCGTACGTCTTGGCAGCCGAGAAGCCCATATCGCCGGTGCACAGCGTGATCACGCGGTACGGCAATTCAAGCTTCTGCAGAATCGTCTCCGCGTGGCCGACCATCTGCTCGAGCGCGTCATACGACGTTTCCGGCGCAACGATCTGCACCATCTCGACCTTGTCGAACTGATGCTGGCGGATCAGGCCGCGCGTATCGCGGCCATACGAGCCCGCTTCCGAGCGGAAGCACGGCGAATGCGCGGTCAGTTTGATCGGCAGCGTTTCCGCTTCGACGATGCTGTCGCGCACCGTGTTCGTCAGCGAAATTTCCGACGTCGAAATCAGATACTGGGTGACCGTATTCTCTTCACCGCCCTTCTCGACGCGGAACATGTCGTCGGCGAATTTCGGCAGTTGGCCGGTGCCGTACAGAATCTCCGGATTCACGATGTACGGCGTGTACACCTCGGTGTAGCCATGGTGCAGCGTGTGCGTGTCGATCATGAACTGCGCCAGCGCGCGATGCAGCCGGGCAATCTGGCCGCGCAGCAAGGTGAAGCGCGCACCCGACAGCTTCGCGCCGGTTTCGAAGTCGAGGCCAAGCGGCGTGCCGATGTCGACGTGATCCTTCACCTCGAAATCGAACTGGCGCGGCGTGCCCCAACGGCGCACTTCGACGTTGCCGGCTTCGTCCGTACCGACCGGCACGCTTTCGTGCGCCAGGTTCGGCACGCCGAGCAGCAGGTCGGACAAACGCTTCTGGATGTCGTCGAGCCTGGCCGCCGACGCCTTCATTTCGTCGCCGATGCCGCCCACTTCGGCCATCAGCGCCGAGGTGTCCTCGCCCCGCCCTTTCATCCCGCCGATCTGCTTCGACAAGGTATTGCGGCGCGCCTGCATCTCTTCGGTACGGGTCTGGGTGTCGCGGCGTTCCGCTTCGAGCGCGGTAAAGGCCGCCACGTCGAGGGTATAGCCGCGGTCGGCGAGGCGTTTGGCGACGCCGTCGAGGTCTTTGCGCAGCAACTGGATGTCGAGCATGGGATGGGGCTGGTGTTCGTTATATGAAGCTGGGATTTTAGCGCACCGGCGCCGGCGGCCGGTGCGTTAGATGGTCAAGGCACGCGCAATGGCGACAAGGCACCCGGAACAGCCGCGCAAAGTGCATGAAACCGCAGCATGAAACCGCAAGCAAAACCGCTCAGCCCTTTTTGGGCTTGTTCTCACTGCGCCACTGCGCATCGAGCTCGGCCAGACGCGCCATCTTGTCGCCGATCTTGCCTTCAAGACCGCGCGGCGTCGGTTCGTACCAATGCGGGTCGCGCATGTTGTCCGGCAGATAGGTCTCGCCGGCCGCGTAGGCGTCGGGTTCGTCGTGCGCATAGCGGTATTCGTGACCGTAGCCGAGTTCCTTCATCAGCTTGGTCGGCGCGTTGCGCAGATGCACCGGCACGCCGCGCGACTGGTCCTTGCTCACGAACCGCCGTGCCTCGTTGTACGCGTTGTATCCGGCGTTCGACTTCGGCGCGACCGCCAGATAAATGATCGCCTGCGCCAGCGCCAGTTCTCCTTCGGGCGTACCGAGACGTTCATAGGTTTCGGACGCGTCGAGCGCGATACGGGCCGCGCGCGGGTCGGCGAGGCCGATGTCTTCCCACGCCATGCGCACGATCCGGCGCGCGAGGTAGCGCGGGTCCGCGCCGCCGTCGAGCATGCGGCAGAACCAGTACAGCGCGCCGTCCGGGCTGCTGCCGCGCACCGATTTATGCAGCGCGCTGATCTGGTCATAGAACGCGTCGCCGCCCTTGTCGAAGCGGCGCAGATTCTCGGCGAGCGCGCTGCCGAGCAAGGCGCCGTCGATTTCGGTGCTCTTCTGCTGCGCCGCCGCGCGCGCGACGATTTCCAGGTTGTTCAGGAGCTTGCGGCCATCGCCATCGGCGGAACCGATCAGGGCGTCACGCGCTTCGTCGGTAAACGTGAGACCGCCGAGTTCTTGCTGCGCACGCTCGAGCAGTTCGCGCTGCTCTTCGTCGGTGAGGCTTTTCAGCACATAGACGGCGGCTCGCGAGAGCAACGCGCTATTGACCTCGAACGACGGATTCTCGGTCGTCGCGCCGACGAACACGAACAGCCCCGACTCGACGTGCGGCAAAAACGCGTCCTGCTGGCTCTTGTTGAAGCGATGCACTTCGTCGACGAACACCAGCGTCTGATGCCCGTTCGCGCGATGAATCTGCGCGGTTTCAACGGCTTCGCGGATATCCTTCACGCCCGAGAGCACCGCGGACAACGCGATGAACTCAGCGTGAAATGCGTCGGCCATGAGCCGCGCGAGCGTGGTCTTGCCGACGCCGGGCGGGCCCCACAGGATCATCGAATGAGCTTCGCCGGATTCGAAAGCGACCCGCAGCGGCTTGTTCGGCCCGAGCAGATGCTTCTGGCCGATCACTTCGTCGATATTGCGGGGCCGCAGGCGTTCAGCGAGCGGAACATTGGCACGGGTTTCTTCAAACATGGCGTTTTAGGGATAATCTCGGCTTTTCCGGACGCGGTCCGTGTGAAGGCGGCGTGCTGCCGGTGAGCCACGCCCGCACGCGAGGCGTGCGGGCAACGTCCTGCATTATGACAGCCATGGCGCCCGGACGATGGGCGCGCCGGCCAGGCGGTAATCTCGCCGACAGCCCGACAGGCTATCATCGCGCGCGGCCTGGACGGCAATACCGGCATCGCACCTGAATTCAGACACACCGCTCACATCAACTACGTTGCATGAGACCGGAGTAAGTGCTTTAAAAGGGACCGGAGTCACGCGCTAGAACGCGAACTCTGGTCGGCAGCTAAAGCGCCAACTCCGGTCGATACAGGGACAAGATCAGATGGCACAAGATCCACTCGCCGGCGACGCCGGTTCCACCTACGCACCGCTCACGCCGGTGCCCGACGCGCGCCGCGCGTTCCGCACCGGCGATGCTTTCGCACTCTGGTTCTCGCTCGGCATCGGCCTGCTGGTTGCGCAGGCGGGCGCGCTGCTGGTGCCGGGTTTATCGCTGCCGCATGCGTTGCTGGCCATCCTGATCGGCAGCGCGATCGGTGTCGTTCTGCTGGCGCTGGCCGGCGTGGTCGGCACGGACACGGGCCTTGCGGCCATGTCGTCGCTGCGGCCGACGCTCGGCGTGCGCGGCGCCTCGGTGCCTGCCGTGCTGAACGCGGTGCAACTGGTCGGCTGGGGCTCGTTCGAAGTGATCGTGATGCGCGATTCCGCCGATGCGCTCGCCAAACAGGCCTTCGGTTTCTCCATGCCGCTGATCTGGACCGTGATCTTCGGTTTGCTCGCCACGCTGCTGGCCATTAGCGGCCCGCTGTCGTTCGTGCGGCGGTTTCTGCGCACGTGGGGCATCTGGCTGCTGCTGGCGGGCGCCGCGTGGCTCTCGTGGAATCTGCTGGCGAGGCACGATCTGGCCGCGCTGATGCGCCGTCCCGGCACCGGCGAGATGTCGTTCGGCGGCGCCATCGATCTGGTGGTCGCGATGCCGCTCTCGTGGCTGCCGCTGATCGCCGACTACAGCCGCTTCGGCCGGCGCCCCGGCGAGACGTTCCGCGGCACGCTGCTCGGTTACGGCATTGCGAATATCTGGTTCTACGCGCTCGGCGCGATCTACGGCCTTGCGGCAGGCGGTGGCGATGCGCTGCTGACCGGCGCGCTGGCTCAAGCGGGCGGCGGTCTCGCCCTGCTGCTGATCCTGATCGACGAAGTGGACAACGCATTCGCCGACATCCACTCGGCAGCGGTGTCGACCGGCACGTTCTGGACGCGCGGCAGCGTGCCGCTGCTGTCGGCGGCATTTGGCGCGTTGTGCACGGCGATCGCCCTGCTCGTGCCGATGGCGAAGTATCAGAACTTCCTGTTGCTGATCGGCTCCGTGTTCGCACCGCTGTTCGGCGTGATGCTGGTGGATCACTTCATCGTACGCAAGCGTCGCATCGAAGCCGCCGTGCTCGGCGACCTGCGCGGCCGTTATGGCTTCTCCGGTGGCTGGCATCTGAGCGCGTTCGCGGCGTGGGCGATCGGGATCGTGGCGTATCAGGTAATCAACCAGTGGCTGCCGAACCTGGGTGCGACCTTGCCCTCGCTGGCGATCGGCGCGGTGTGTTATCTGGCGCTGGTATCGGCTCGGAAAACCGCGTACGCCTGAGTCTCGCAAGTATCCTCGCAATATGGAAAAGGCCTGCAAATGCAGGCCTTTTCTACTTGGGCGCGGTCAGCACCCGATCAGTGCGGCCCGCGATTCATCGCTTCGACGCCCGATACTCGACGCCCGGCAGCACGCACAGCAATTCGAAGGCGAGATTCGCGCCGAGCAGTGCGGTCGTGCCAAACGGATCGTACGGCGGCGCCACCTCAACCAGATCGCAGCCGACGATATTCAACCCGTGCGAGCCGCGGATGATCTCCAACGCCTGCGGCACCGTCAAACCGGCGATTTCCGGCGTGCCCGTACCCGGCGCGAACGCCGGATCGATCCCGTCGATATCGAAGGTGATGTACACCGGACCATCGCCCATGCGTTCACGCACACGCGCCATCAGCGGGACCAGCGACTGGTTCCAGCACGCCTCGGCCTGCACCACTTCAAAGCCCTGGTCGCGGCACCAGTCGAAGTCTTCCGCCGCGTAGCCCGTGCCGCGCAGACCAATCTGCACAACGCGGTCGCAGTCGAGCAGGCCTTCTTCCACCGCGCGGCGGAACGGCGTGCCGTGCGCGATCTTCTCGCCCATCATCGTGTCGTTGACGTCCGCATGCGCGTCGACGTGAATCAGACCGACCTTGCCGTGCTTGCGATGAATCGCGCGCAGGATCGGCAGCGCGATCGTATGGTCGCCGCCCAGCGTGATCGGCTTGCAGTTGTGCTGGAGGATTTCGTCGTACGCGGTTTCGATGCGCTTGATCGAATCGTGCAGGTTGTACGGATTGATCGCGACATCGCCGAGATCGGCCACGCGCAGCGAATCGAACGGCGCGGCGCGCGTCGCCATGTTGTACGGGCGCAGCAGCACCGATTCGCTGCGGATCTGGCGCGGCCCGAAGCGCGCGCCGGTGCGGTTCGAGGTGCCGAGATCGAATGGCACGCCGACGAAGCAGGCGTCGAACCCTTCGGCCGAACCGACGTTCGGCAGCCGCATCATCGTGGCAATGCCGCCGCAACGGGGCATGGCGTTGCCGGACAGCGGCTGCGGCCGTTCACCGGCCTCGGGAGAAATGAAGGAGGAAGTATTCATCGTGTCTCGGCAATGAAAAGGGAGCAATGAGCAAATCTGTGCAACCGGCCGAGGGATCAATACGAAAAGCGCACCTCGCCGGGCGAATCTCGATTCTTGAGCAGTTTCACGCAAGTTAAAATACGAACAGAATAAACTTCACATTGATTCCTAGCGATGTATCCTGACGCATGTTCTCCCAACTCACCGATCTCGATCTGCGGCTGATCCGCGTTTTCCTCGCCATCGTCGACGCCGGCGGCGTCTCGCCGGCCCAAGCCACGCTGAATGTCGGCCAGTCGACCATCAGCACGCAACTGGCCACGCTGGAAACACGCCTCGGCTACCGTCTGTGCGAGCGCGGCCGCGGCGGCTTCAGCCTGACCGCGCGCGGCGAGCAATTCATCGATGCAGCCCGCGCCCTGCTATCCGCCGTCGATACCTTCGGCATGCAGGCGCGCAACGTCGGCCGCAAGCTGGTCGGCACGCTTGATATCGGCATGATCGGCCACACACCGGTGTCGGCAAGCGCGCGTATCAGCGACGCGATCGGCCGGTTTCGGGCGCGTGATCAGTCGGTGCGGTTTTCGATTCTGGTGCGCTCGCCGGGCGAGCTCGAGGAATTGCTGCTGAATGGCCGGATTCAGGTCGGCATCGGCTATTTCTGGCACCGTGTGCCGTCGCTCGAGTACACCGAGGTGTTCGCCGAAGATCAGTTCGCCTATTGCGCCAAGGGGCATCCGCTGTTCGCTTCAGCCGGCGAGGTGCCGCCCGCCGAAGCCGCGGCTCACGAATGGGCATGGCGCAGCTATCCGCTGCCCGAAGCTGAAAGTTCGACCACGCCGCAAAACGTCACCGCCGTCGCCGACAACATGGAAGCGGTCGCGATGCTGGTGCTCTCAGGGCATCATCTCGGCTATTTGCCGGGACATTTCGCGGCGCCATTCGTCAAACAGGGCTTGCTGGCCGCGTTGAATCCGGCCCAGATGCGATATCGCGTGGCGTTCCATATGGTCACGCGCGCCCGGCAGCATCGAACGGATATCGTTGAAGCGTTTATCGACGATATGAAGGCGGCGCATCCGGCGCAAGTGTTGGAAGTGGATGAGTAAGCGGCGCTTCCGCGCGACCCCGGCGGCGCGTCCTGAAACGGACAAATAGCGCGTCTGGCGCGAGCAGACGGTCCGCGATCGATCTGCAATAAAAAAGCCGCGCCAGATGCGCGGCTTTCTGCCATTCAGGAAATGCCAATCGCCGGTTTAACCGTTGATCACGTCCGCGCCCTTCGGCACCGTGAACTTGAATGCATCGGCCGGCAGCGGCGGATTCTTCTGAATGTTCGAGAAGGTCAGCAGTGTCACGTTGCCAAACACATCGTGCAGTTCCATCGCCTCAAGATTGCCGTCCTTGAAGCCGATGCCGACGCGCTGAAACTGCGTGTCTTTCGCCTTAGGCGTCAGCTCGAGCCAGTCGATGCCGGCCTTCACGCCCGCGTCGCGCAGCGTGAAATTCTTGTCCAGGTCGTTGCTGCCAAACAGAATCGCCGCTGGGCTCGCGCCGAGTGCGCCGCCGAGGCTGCGCACCGTCACCTGGTTCAGATCCTTGTCGTACACGTAGAGCTTGTCGCCATCGGCTTGCAGCAATTGCGCATAGGGTTTCTCGTATTGCCAGATGAACTTGCCGGGACGCGCGAAGGTGAACGTGCCGCTAGACGTGCCGGTCTTGCCCGCTGTGGGCAGCACACCGCTCGCGGTCTGCGCCTTGCTCGGCGCGCGCACTTCCTGCTGCACAAAAGTGCCGCGCGCGGAATGCACCTGCGCGACGAACGCCTTCAGTTGCTCGGTGCCGCTCGCGAATGCCTGCGACGCAACGAGCAGCGACGCGCCAATCGCCACGCTGCCGACGCCACGTACGATCGTGCGCGCGAGTTGGCCGAAACGGCCCGGTTGAGCACTCTGTCGAGCGTGCTGCTGCGCGAATAGTTGCATGGTGTTTTTCTCCCTTGATTGAATTTGTCGAGCGGTCATGGCGGCGGGCGTTGAGCGCCGCGTCCGCCTGATCTTGGCGGCTGGCTTGCGCCGCGCCGCCGAGGGACGAACCCTCAGCCTCGAGGTCGTAGCTTAAGCAAGAAGCCTTAAACAGAGCTTATGTGCGGGACTCGTGTGCTGGGCTTATGTGGAGGACCGGCGTACGGCCCTCACGGATGATTCGCCGCCATCGCCATATGAACCGGCTATTCCGCTTCCCGTGCCGGCGCCAGAATCTCGCGGTTGCCGTTAGACGACATTGCCGACACCACACCCGAGTTCTCCATCTGCTCGAGCAGGCGCGCCGCGCGGTTATAGCCGATGCGTAGATGCCGCTGCACCAGCGAGATCGACGCGCGGCGGTTCTTGAGCACCACGTCGACCGCCTGGTCGTATAACGGGTCGGCCTCGCCATCGCCCGAGCCGCCGCCGGCGCCAGCCGAGCCTTCGTCGCCCTCGCCCGTCACGCCGCCTTCGAGAATGCCCTCGATATAGTTCGGCTCACCCTGCTCCTTGAGCTTGTCGACCACGCGGTGCACTTCTTCGTCCGACACGAACGCACCGTGCACACGCACCGGCAAACCACTGCCCGGCGGCAGGTACAACATGTCGCCCATGCCGAGCAACGATTCCGCGCCCTGCTGGTCGAGAATCGTGCGCGAGTCGATCTTCGACGACACCTGGAAGGCCATGCGCGTCGGCACGTTGGCCTTGATCAGGCCGGTAATCACGTCGACCGACGGGCGCTGCGTTGCCAGAATCAGATGGATGCCCGCCGCGCGCGCCTTCTGCGCAATCCGCGCGATCAGTTCCTCGACCTTCTTGCCGACCACCATCATCAGGTCGGCCAATTCGTCGATCACGACCACGATGTTCGGCAAACGCGTGAGCGGTTCCGGATCGTCCGGCGTCAGACTGAACGGATTCGGCAGCTTCTCTTCGCGCTTCGTGGCTTCGTCGATCTTGTTGTTGTAGCCGGCGAGGTTGCGCACGCCGAGCTTGCTCATCAGCTTGTAGCGGCGCTCCATTTCAGCCACCGCCCAATTCAGCGCGTGACCCGCCTGGCGCATGTCCGTGACCACCGGACACAGCAGATGCGGAATGCCCTCGTAGACGCTCATTTCGAGCATCTTCGGATCGATCAGGATCATACGGACCTGCTCGGCGCTCGCCTTGTAGAGCAGCGACAGGATCATCGCGTTGATGCCCACCGACTTGCCCGAGCCGGTCGTACCGGCCACCAGCAAGTGCGGCATTTTCGCGAGGTCGGCGCACACCGGCTTGCCGCCGATGTCCTTGCCGAGGCCCATGGTGAGCGGCGAAGCCGCGTCCGCATAAACCGCCGAGCCGAGAATCTCCGAGAGACTCACGGTCTGACGGCGCTGGTTCGGCAACTCCAGCGCCATGAAATTCTTGCCCGGAATCGTCTCGACCACGCGAATCGACACCAGTGACAGCGAGCGCGCCAGGTCCTTCGCCAGACCGACGATCTGACTGCCCTTCACGCCGGTGGCCGGCTCGATTTCGTAACGCGTGACGACCGGACCCGGATACGCGGCAACCACGCTCACTTCGACGCCGAAGTCCTTGAGCTTTTTCTCGATCAGACGCGAGGTGAATTCCAGCGTGTCGGCGGAGATGGTTTCCTGCGCGGCCGGCGCCGCGTCGAGCAGCGAGATGGGCGGCAAGGTGGAATCGCCCGGCAGGTCGGTAAACAGCGGCACTTGCCGCTCTTTCTCGACGCGCTCCGATTTGGCCGGCGTGACGACCGGCGGCACGATCATGACCGGCTCGTGCTCCTCGATCCGCACACGGCCCTTTTCGACCTTGCCTTCGCGCTTCACCGCGGCGGCTTCGCCCAGTTTCCGGTCGCGGCCGGCCTCGCGGCGCAGCTTGGCGAACGTGACAGCCGAGATGATCGATTCGCCGACCTTCTCCGACACCGACAGCCACGAGAACCGGAAATACAGCGACAAGCCAATGCCGAGCACGACCAGCAGCGCCAGCGTGCCGCCCGTGAAGCCCAGCGCATGCGAGATACCGCGCGCGACCGCTTCGCCGACCACGCCGCCCGGCGCACGCGGCAGTTGCACTTTCAGCGACCACATGCGCAACGCTTCGATACCGTCGCACGCAAGCAACACCAGCATGAATGCGAAGGCGTCCGCCAGCCAGCCGGCATCGCGCGGCGTGTCTTCCTGCAGTTCCTCGTTGCGAGTAATACGGCGGTAATTGGCGGAGATATGACGGCCGAGCAGCACGATCCACCAGTAGGCGGACAGCCCGAACAGCAGCAGCAGGATGTCGGACGTCCATGCGCCGACGCGGCCCGCCCAGTTGGCGATATGGTCGACCTGCGCGGCGTGCGTCCAGCTCGGATCGTGCCGGCTGTAGCTGACGAGCGCCATGAGCAGGAACACGCCGAGCGCGACCTGCAAGATCCAGCGGATTTCGGTGAAAAGGCGCGACATGCGGTGCGGCAATGCCTGCGCGCTCGCGGAATAGGGAGCTTTTGCCATTGATCCTGTTGCTTGTGTGGCCGATCTGCCGCCGCAGGCGCGGCCCGAAGCGGCCCGTGGGCGGCTCCAGACCCGATCCTGGCTGCCGGGTCCATCGATGCGACCTATTGTAAACGCAGTGCCTCACGCAAGGCTGTAAATGACGGTAACTTAGCCGATTGGCGTCACGGAAGGCGGCGAGGACCCGCCGCAAGGCTATCGCGACGATCGGAAAGCTTCATGGAGCAGGCCGGCGTGCCGCCCTTTATAATGCCGCTCTGATACCCATCTATAGTTTCAGTTCAAGTCGCGCGGCCTCGCATGGGCGAGCCGGGCGCCGTAAAAGGATTTCGATCATGCCCGCAACTTCCACGAAACACGCCAAAGTTCTGATTCTCGGTTCCGGTCCCGCCGGCTATACGGCAGCGGTCTATGCGGCGCGCGCCAACCTGTCGCCGGTGCTCGTCACGGGCCTCGCCCAGGGCGGCCAGCTGATGACCACGACCGACGTCGAAAACTGGCCTGCCGACGCTCACGGCGTGCAAGGCCCGGAACTGATGGGGCGCTTCCTGGAGCATGCCGAGCGCTTCAACACTGAAATCATTTTCGACCACATCCACACGGCCAAGCTGGACGAAAAGCCGATTCGCCTGATCGGCGATGCGGGCGAATACACCTGCGACTCGCTGATCATCTCGACCGGCGCATCGGCGCAGTATCTCGGCCTGCCGTCCGAAGAAGCATTCATGGGCAAGGGCGTGTCGGCTTGCGCCACCTGCGACGGCTTCTTCTACAAGCAACAACATGTGGCCGTGATCGGCGGCGGCAATACCGCGGTCGAGGAAGCCCTCTACCTCGCCGGTATCGCGAAGAAGGTCACGGTGATCCATCGCCGCGACAAGTTCCGCGCCGAACCGATCCTGATCGACCGTCTGCTGGCAAAAGAAAAGGAAGGCGTGGTCGAGATCAAGTGGAACAGCACGCTCGACGAAGTGACCGGCGACCAGTCCGGCGTGACCGGCCTGCGTATCAAGAACACGAAAACCGGCGACACCACTGATATCGCGGTGCAGGGCATCTTCGTCGCGATCGGCCACAAGCCGAACACGGATATTTTCGAAGGCCAGCTTGAGATGAAGAACGGCTACATCATCACCAAGGGCGGCCTGAACGGTTTTGCCACGGCAACCAGTGTGCCTGGCGTGTTCGCGGCGGGCGACGTGCAGGATCACGTGTATCGTCAGGCGATCACCAGCGCGGGCACGGGCTGTATGGCCGCGCTCGACGCCCAGCGCTATCTGGAAAGCGTCGAAGAAATTGGCGAGCACGTGATGAGCGCGGAAGCCGAGCGTTGATCGTCAGGTGAATCAGCCTCCCGCGAATCTGCGAGGATAAGCGCGACGGTAAAATGGTGGCTGGGTATGACCCGGCCACCTGCTTGACAGAAGGCCGCGGCGGGTAAGCCGGCGGCCTTTTTTGCGTCTTGACGCGTGTCATCTCCGTCGCGTGATCGATCTACTTCTCTGTGTATTACCCCTATGCCGAAGAATCAGCCCCACCCCAGCGAACCGAAGCGCGCCCGTGCGGTTGTCCGGCCCGCGCCCGAGGCGGCCGCACCCGCCGCCAAACCGAAGATCGAGCCGGCCGCGGGTCTCGCCGGCCTCGGCGCGTTGCGCGACGCGTTAAAGGGCGACACGCAACGGCGTGAACGCGAGCGCACGGCCGCCGTAGCGGCGCAGCGCGAAGCCGCGGCGGACGCCGATCTGTTTCGCCGCGAGATCGGCGCGGTTGCGCCGCTGGCGGTCCCGCCACGCGCCAGCTTGCCGCGCAATCCACCGCCGCCGCTGCCGGTGCAAACCCGGCTCGACGAAGAAGCCGTGCTGCACGAAGCCATCTCCGACGAGTTCGATCCCGAGATCCTGCTCGACACCGACGAAACACTCTCCTATTGCCGCCCCGGCATCAGTCAGGAAGTCGTACGAAAACTGCGGCGCGGCGACTGGATCGTGCAGGCGCAAATCGATCTGCATGGCATGCGCCGCGAAGAAGCGCGCGAGGCGCTGGCCGAGTTCATTCGCGAATCGGTGAAACGTGGCCTGCGGTGTTTGCGCGTGATTCATGGCAAGGGCCTTGGGTCGATCGGTAAAGAACCCGTGCTGAAAGGCAAAGTGCGCGCGTGGCTCGTGCAGAAGTCCGAGGTCATCGCTTTTTGTCAGGCCCGTCCGCATGACGGCGGCGCCGGTGCCGTGGTGGTGCTGTTGCAGCCGGGCGCAACGCCGGCTCAGCCCAGGTCCTGACGGAGTCCCGGTGATCCATCCGAGGCTGACGCTGGCGCTGGCCATCATGGAAGCGCTGGCTATTTTCGCGTACGCGATTTCCGGGTTTATCGAAGCCCGAACCCGGCGGCTCGACGCGGTGGGAACCTTCCTCGTCGGGATCGCGACCGCCTTCGGCGGCGGCACCCTGCGCGACGTGCTGCTGGAGCGGCGGCCCTTCTACTGGGTCGAGCATCAGGGCTATCTGATCGCAATCTTCGTGATGTCGCTGTTCGCGCCGACGCTGCTGAAAATGACGTCGCGCCTGCTTTCCGAGCGGGTTTTACTGGTGGCCGATGCGGTGGGGCTGGGTTTGTTCAGCGTGGCCGGCACGTCGATCGCACACGACGCGCAGATGCCGTGGTTCACGTCGGTCATGATGGGTGTGTTGACGGGCGTATTCGGCGGCGTGATCCGCGACGTACTGTGCAACGAGATGCCGCTGATCCTGCGCGATTCGCGGCCGTATGCGACATGCGCGTTTGTCGGCTGCTGGCTGTACGTGCTGCTGGACTACCTGAACGTCGATACGGTCTATAGCGTATTGGGCGCCACCGCCTTCATCCTGCTCGCGAGACTGGTGACATTCAGGTTCGACGTCCGTCTGCCTCACTAGGTTTGCTTCACTGCGCTTGCTTCATCGCACCTGTGTCGAATAAACCCGCCTCAAAAAAACGCGCGCCGCCTGCAACCAGGTGGCGCGCGTTTTGATCTGGCAGCAGCCTTACTTGTTGGTCGCCAACGCCCCCGCACTCTTCGAGCCGCCGAACAGCGCCGTCAGATACTGGGAATTGTTGTTCATCGTCGCCATCAGCGTGTTGAGCGCGGTGAACTGATTCTGGTACTGCTTCGTCAATTGCGCGCTGTAGTTGGCGAGCGTGGTCTGCTGAGCCGTGATGCTCTTCAGATCGGCGTTCAACGCGGTGTTGCGCGTGTCGATGAGGCCGCCCGTCTTCACGAAATCGGTAATGCTCCTGTTCAGCTTGACGCCGATACCGTCAGTCGAGTTGAACAGCGTGGCAACCTGCGCCGGATTGTTGGTCAGCGACGCAGTCAGCTTCTTGCTGTCGATCACCAACGTACCGTCCGCCGGATCGCCCTTCAGCGAGATGCCAATCGCCCCCAGCGTCGCCATTGACCCTTTCGGACCGACGCCGCTGCCGATAATCGACGCCAGCGAGTTCTTGATCGTCGTCAGCGTCGAGTCGCCCAGCAGCGCGCCGCCGGTCTTCGACGTCTTGTCGTACGAGGACAGCGAGTTGATCGTCGTGACAACCGTGTTGTAGAGATTGGCGAAGTTCGTGATCGCAGTATTCCGCGCGGCCGTATCCGTCGCAATCGTCAATGTCTGCGTGGTGCCGACCGCGGCGCTCGACAGATTCATCGTAACGCCCGCGATCGCCGTCGCGACTGCGTTCGTGGCGCTGCTCGCCTCGATTCCGCCGACGGTAAAGAGCGCGTCCTGAGCGGCCTCGCTTTGCCGCCATGCCTTATTGGTATCCGACGACACGATCGTAGACCCCGCGCCATTCGCGCCGGGCGTCGAGCTTACGCCGAGGCTCGACAGTCCGTTGTCGTCCGCCACACCGCTGGTGGACACGTTGATCGTGTTGGCCGCGCCGGTGGCAGCCGAGCGCAGCACCAGGTGGGCGCCGCCCGTGCCGGTCACGATCGTGGCCGTGACGCCGGGATTGTTGCTTGCCTTGTTGATCGCGTTGGCGATGCCGCTCAACGTGTTGTTGCTGCTGTCGATCGTGACATCCATCGACTTGCCGCCGACCTGAAGCGTCAGCTTGCCGGTGCCCAGCCTGGCGGTGGCGTCGAATGCCGCCGAGGACAGGCTCTGCGACGCGGCGATCTGCTTGACTTCGATCGCGTAGCTGCCGGCCACTGCGCCAGCACCGGCCACCGGGTCCAGGCCTTTGCCGCTTGCGGTCGCGGCGAAGGTCGACAGCGTGGTTCCGTCCGAGAGATTCTTGATGGCCGCCTGCAAGGCAGTCAGCGCCGAACTCAGCGCGCCGAACGCGGACAGGGTCGTGCTATCGCTCGTCTGTTTGGCTTTGAGCGCCGCCGTCTGGCCGGCCGTCTTGGCATTCACGAGGACCGACACCAGCGACGCCACGTCCATCGCCGAATTGCCGGTGGAACCGCTGATAATCGATTGGGCCGCTTGCTGCACCAGATTCTGCGCGTTAGCAGTCGCGCTATTCACAGACGTAGTGATCGTTGACATGCAAAGGCTCCGTGCGTCGAATTATTCGTTGTTTATTGCGTGACGCCCCGGTGGTCAGGCTTATTACGGCGGCAAACCGGCTACGTCGTGGCCACATCGTTTTATTACAATTTTTTCAAATATTACACTAACTTTCTTGAAAGGTTGTGACACTTCCGGGAATGAACCCGGTTCCGCAACGGGATCCGCACCAAAGTCGCGGGACGCTCCGCTGGATGCCTAAGCCCTGGCGAAACACGCTATACGCCGACGCAGCGCCATGTCGGCACACTCCGGTTCAGGCCGTTGATCTGCGTTTGCATACGCGTTGAGATCGCCAGCCCTGCTGCGTCGTCGGCCGCACGGTTGAACCCGGGAGCAACCACCCTTGGGTCATCGCACCTGCACTATTACAATTGTTTCAAATGTTACGCGATATTTCACGACAGTAACGTGGAGTTTTGTCGTAGGAATGCGCTGGCGCGCAGACCCGGCGGATGGCGGAGAGTTGCCGGCGATTGTCGATTTCCGGCGCTACCGTTCGTCGTGCTGTGAACGGCCACTCCGGCCGTCACCGCGCTACTGCGCAACTCGCAACCGCCACAGGTGACCACGATGACCCTGAAGCTCTACGCCCACCCTTTCTCCTCGTACTGTCAGAAGGCGCTGACCGCGCTTTACGAAAACGGCACGCCGTTCGAGCTGCGCCTCCTTGCGCACGACGACCCGCAGGTCATGGCGGAATTCGCAGCCCTCTGGCCGATCAAGCGCTTTCCCGTTCTGGTCGACGGCGACCGGACCGTGATGGAGGCAAGCATCATCATCGAGTATCTCGGTCTGTATCACCCCGGACCGGTGCCGCTCCTGCCGGCTGACGCCCGCGCCGCGCTGGAAGTGCGCAGCATGGATCGCTTCTTCGACAATTACATCTCCACGCCGCAGCAAAAGATCGTCTACGACAGCCTGCGCGCCGAAGCGGAGCGTGATCCGCGCGCCGTGGCCGAGGCCCGCGGCATGCTCGACACCGCCTACGGCTGGCTCGACAAGGTGATGGCCGGGCGCGAGTGGGCGGCGGGCGATACCTTCAGCCTCGCCGACTGCGGCGCGGCGCCGTTTCTGTTCTATGCCGACTGGACGCATCGCATCAGCCCGGCTTTTGAGCACGTGCTCGCCTACCGCAAACGGCTGCTGGCCCGGCCATCGTTCGCCCGCGCGGTCGACGAGGCACGCCCGTACCGCCCACTATTCCCGCTCGGCGCGCCCGACCGGGACTGAACGCACCCGCCACGCAGCGGACATAAACGCACAAACAAGCCAAGGCTATTTCCAGGCGATACACTTCACTTCGAAACCCACTTCAGCCCATCACTCACAAGGCAAAACATGGACCGTTTCGAAGCGATGGAGATATTTACGCGGGTGGTTGAAGCGAACAGCTTCACCAAAGTATCCGAGTCGCTCGACCTCCCCCGCGCCAAAGTCAGCCGTACCATTCAGGCGTTGGAAGAGCACGTCGGCGTGCGGCTTCTGAACCGTTCGACGCGGCAGGTCAGCGTCACCGAAGACGGCGCGCTGTTCTACGAGCGTTGCGTGCGCATCCTCGCGGAGGTCACCGACGCGGAATCGTCTCTGTCGAACAAGCGCGAGAATCCGAGCGGCACGATTCGCGTGGATACCTCCGGCACGCTCGCCCGCGCGCTGCTGCTGCCCGCGCTCGACGATTTCTACCGGCAATACCCCGAGATCGACGTACGCCTCGGACTGGCGGATCGCAATATCGATCTGATTCAGGACGGGGTGGATTGCGTGATCCGCATGGGCACGCCGGAAGAGTCGAGTCTCGTGGCGCGGCACATCGGTCAGGCGCGGATCGTCACCTGCGCGTCGCCCGCCTATCTGGAGAAATTCGGCACGCCCGCCACGCTCGACGAGCTCAGTGAGCATCGCGCGGTCAACTACATTTCCGCGCGCAGCGGCAAGACCTTTCCGTTCGAATACGAGGTGGACGGCGAGATCGTCAAGGTCACGCTGAAGAGCGTGCTCGCGGTCAACGACGGCAGCGTCTACATCGGCGCGGCCGCGCTCGGTCACGGCATCATCCAGCCGTCACGCTTCATGGTCGCCGATCTGATTGCGCAAGGCGCGCTCAGGGAAATTCTCACGGACTATACGAGCCCCAGCACGCCGCTGTCGATCTTGTACGCGCATCGCCGTAATCTCAGTTCACGGCTTCGCGCCTTCACCGAGTGGGTCACCGAGCTGGCGCACAACAATCCGGATCTGCGCATCAAGGACGCTTGACGTCATGATGCGAGGGGTCCGCGTCCATCTTGCCGCGCCGATGCCAACCTTGCCTGGAAACAAGAAAGCCCCATGCGTCTTGCAACGCACGGGGCTTTCTTCAACTCGAATCGTCTGCCTGAGAACCCGCTTCAGGCAATCCGCTCTTCATTGGTCGGATCGAACAGCACGGCCTTCGAGGCATCGAACAGCAATGTCGTGGTCGACAGGGGCTGCGGATTCGAAGCCGGGTGCACGCGGCTCACGATGCGCTTGCCGTTCACCTGCGCGAACACCAGCGTATCCGGACCGGTCGGCTCGATCACGTCGACCTTCACGTCGATCGCCTGCAGGTTCGCGTGGTCGCCATGCGCACCGCGTGCGTCGGTGATCCGCTCGGGGCGTAGGCCGAGAATCACTTCGCGCCCGACGTGCGATTTCACCTTCGCTGAATCGAACGGCAGATTCAGCACGTTGCGCGCCGAGCCTGTATCCAGCTCGATGCCGACGCCCGAACCTTGCTCCACCAGCTTGCCCTGGATGAAGTTCATCGGCGGCGCACCGATAAAACCCGCCACGAACAGATTGGCCGGCGAGTCGTAGATATCCTGCGGCGCGCCGAACTGCTGGACGATGCCGTCTTTCATCACCGCGATGCGGTCGCCGAGCGTCATGGCTTCGATCTGATCGTGCGTCACGTAGACGATCGTCGTGCCGAGACGCTGATGCAACAGCTTGATTTCCGAACGCATCTCGATCCGCAGTTTCGCGTCGAGGTTCGACAGCGGTTCGTCGAACAGGAACATCACCGGATCGCGCGCGAGCGCCCGGCCCATCGCCACACGCTGACGCTGGCCACCGGACAGTTGACCCGGCTTGCGGTCCAGCAGGTGCGTGATCTGCAGTGTGTTCGACACACGATCGACGATCTGCGCCTGCTCCTGCTTCGGCACCTTGCGGATGTTCAGACCGAACGAGATGTTCTCGCGTACCGTCATGGACGGATACAGTGCGTACGACTGGAACACCATCGCGATGTCGCGATCTTTCGGCGAGAGGTTGTTCACCGTCTTGCCGTCGATCTGGATCTCGCCCTTGGTGACGGTTTCGAGGCCGGCGATCATGTTGAGCAGCGTCGATTTCCCGCAGCCCGAGCCGCCGACGAGAATCAGGAACTGGCCGTCTTCGATGTCGATATTGACACCCTTCAGAACCGGCACCCCGTTCGGGTAAGTCTTGTACACGTCACGGATGGAAAGGCTTGCCATGCTGTGAATCCTCTTGTCTCTGGTACCGCTTGAAAACTCTGGTCGGATGACGGCGGCGCACTGTCAACGAAGCGCCGCCGCGATGCGTATAGGTTTGCTTCGGGCTTAGCCCTTGACTGCGCCCGCCGTCAGACCGCGCACGAAATAGCGGCCCGCGACGATATAGACCAGCAGCGTCGGCAACGCGGCGATGATCGCGCCGGCCATGTCCACGTTGTATTCCTTCACGCCGGTCGAGGTGTTCACGAGGTTGTTCAGCGCCACCGTGATCGGCATCGAATCGACACCGGAGAACACAATCCCGAACAGGAAGTCATTCCAGATCTGCGTGAATTGCCAGATCAGGCACACCATGAAAATCGGCAGCGACACCGGCAGCAGAATCTTCGTGAAGATCGTGAAGAAACCCGCGCCGTCGATCCGCGCGGCCTTCACGAGCTCAGCCGGAATGCTCACGTAGAAGTTGCGGAAGAACATCGTCGTGAAGGCAATCCCGTAGATCACGTGCACCACCACCAGACCGGTTGTCGTGTTCGACAGGCCGAGCATGCCTTCGAAACGCGCCATCGGCAGCAGGATCGCCTGGAACGGAATGAAACAGCCGACCAGCAGCATCGTGAAGATCGGATCCGCACCACGGAAACGCCAGTGCGTGAGCACATAACCGTTAAACGCACCGATGATCGACGAGATCAGCACAGCCGGAATCACCATGCGCACGGAGTTCATGAAGAACGGCTGCATGCCGTCGCAACGCACGCCGGTACATGCACCGCTCCATGCCTTGATCCACGGGGCGACCGTCCAGTGAGTCGGCGGCGTGAGCAGGTTGCCGGTGCGCAACTGGTCGATGTCCTTGAACGAGGTGGACAGCATCACGTACAGCGGAAACAGGAAATACAGGGCGAACAGAATCAAGGCCGCATAAATGACGGCACGGCTGATCGTCATCTTAGGCTGCATTGCGGGTGCTCCTCGATTCCAGATACATCAGCGGCACGAGCACGGCCACAACGGTCGCGAGCATCATCATCGACGATGCCGCGCCGACGCCCAGTTGCCCGCGATTGAACGAAAACGTGTACATGAAAATAGCCGGCAGCGATGAAGACGTACCCGGGCCGCCCGCGGTCAACGCGACGACCAGGTCGAAGGTCTTGATCGTGATGTGGCAAAGAATCAGCAGCACGGAGAAGAACACCGGGCGCATGCTCGGAATCACGATCTTGCGGTAGATGGTGGGCAAGCCCGCGCCGTCCATCTGCGCGGCCTTGAAGATTTCACCGTCGACACCGCGCAAACCCGCCAGGAACAGCGCCATCACGAAGCCGGTGGATTGCCACACGGCCGCGATCACGACGCAGAAAATCGCCTTGTCAGGGTCGCCGAGCCAGCTGAACGAGAAGCTCGTCCAGCCCCAGTCGTGGAACACCTTCTCGAGGCCGACGCTCGGCGTCATGATCCATTGCCACGCCGTACCCGTCACGATGAACGAGAGCGCCATCGGGTAGAGGAACACGGCGCGCAGCGCGCCTTCATTGCGAATCTGCTGATCGAGCAGGATCGCGAGGAACAGGCCGAGGCCGATGCAGATCGCGATAAACGGAATGCCGAACCAGCCGAGGTTGGCAGCCGAGGTCCAGAACACGTCGTTATCGAACAGTTCGCGATAACGATCGAGACCGGCAAAATCGTAACGCGGCATCAGTCGCGAATTCGACAACGACAGATAGCCGGTAATAGCGATAAAGCCATACACGAAGATCAGGCTGATCACGACGCTGGGTGCGAGCACCAGCTTCGGAATCCAGCGATCGGCAAGGGCCGCCATCGGCGACGCGCGGCGGGCCACGGAAGCCGTGGTTTTCCCGTTTCCGCTGATAGAAGCAGTCACTACTCGACTCCTGCTGAAACTGTACCGCCGGGCCGCCCGCATGGAAAACGCGGGGCCGCAACGGCATAGGTGTGACTCGATGAAACCAGGGGTGAGGTCTCTCGCCCTAAGTAACGCAACTGCTGCAAGCACTCTGAAGCGTGCGCCCGGCGCCCACCAGGGGAACCGCCTGGCGCACTGCTTCACCTACACGGCTTACTTGGTCTTCGCTGCCTTCGCGAGCGCGGCAACCGCGGTCTTCGAATCTTCCTGCGAGTTCATGAACTTGGTGACCACGTCCGAGATCGCACCGGCTGCTGCATCCGGTTGCGCCATGCCGTGTGCCAGCGATGGCACATAGCCGCCCGACTTGATCGCCACCTGTTCATCCGCGTACGACTTCTTCGCGCAGTCGTCGAACTTGGCCATCGACACGCCCAGGCGAACCGGGATCGAGCCCTTGTACAGGCTGAACTGTTCCTGGAACTCCGGCGACATGATCGTCTTGGCGAGTGCGAGTTGACCCGGCGTTGCGGTCTTCTGCCCCTTCTGCTGGAAGAACACGAACGAGTCGACGTTGAACGTGTACGACTTTTCCGTACCCGGCACGGCGGCGCAGACATAGTCCGAGCCCGCCTTCTTGCCGGCGTTGGCGAATTCGCCCTTCGCCCAGTCGCCCATGAACTGCATGCCGGCCTTGCCGTTGATGACCATCGCCGTTGCCAGGTTCCAGTCACGGCCCGTGCGGCCCGCGTCGAAGTAACCCTGGATCTTGCGGACCGTGTCGAACACGCCAATCATCTGCTCCGACGTCAGCGTCTTCTCGTCGAGATCGACCAGCGCCTTCTTGTAGAAAGCCGGGCCTTGCGACAGCACGACGTCTTCCCACAGCGTCAGGTCTTGCCACGGCTGGCCGCCCATCGCGATCGGCTGGATGCCCGCGGCCTTCATCTTGTCGGCGACCGCGAAGAACTCAGGCCACGTCGTCGGCACCTTGCCGCCTGCCTTGTCCAGTGCCGCCTTGTTGATGTACAGCCAGTTCACGCGGTGCACCGAGAACGGCGCGGCAACGTAATGGCCGTCTGCGTGCATGATCTTGTCGATTTCCGGCGGCAGATTCTTTTTCCAGTCGCCCGCTACCGAGTCGATCGGCACCAGCACGCCTTGCGAAGCCCAGTCCTGGATCAGCGGACCCTTGATCTGCGCGGCGCTCGGCGCGTTGCCCGAGATCACCTGCGTCTTGAGTGCCGTCATGGCGGCCGCACCCGCGCCGCCAGCAACCGCGAAGTCCTTCCACGTGTAACCTTCCTTCGTCATGTCGTCCTTGAGGACGCCGACGGCTTTCGATTCGCCGCCCGACGTCCACCAGTGCAACACTTCGATCGACTCGGCAGCCTGTACGGCCGAGACGCCACACATCAGACCTGCGGCGCACAAAGCGCCCATGATCGCGCGAAATTTCATTGCTTATCTCCTCCAGACACCTGAACAAAAAACAAATGGCCCCTGATGTCGCCAGGGTGCTGTGGTTGGTTCAAACAGGCAAAACACTGGGCGATCGAGCACGGTCGGGCGCATGCTTCGTGCATGTGCCGGCGGACCGATATCCGGCCGCTGGAAGCTCAAGAGATGAGTGGTTCGGGATGCAACTGACTGTCTCCTCTTTTGATTTTTGCCTGCCCGCGTCGCGCGCGGCAGACTCGAGGTGCCTCACACGTTAACCCTGACGCCAGACCCGCCTTCCGGCTTTCCGTAAGGGCCGCCGGGGGCATGCTGGCACGTGTCCGCACGCAATGTCCGTTAACATGCAGGTGACGCCTGCCGATTCGGGAAAACGCGCATCTAGCCTTACAGCGCACGCTTTTTTCATCGAATTAGCGCTACCTCTTGATTTGGATTGTAGTTAAACTACAATTCAGTGTCAAAAAATATTTTATCGGACTACGGTCGCCCTTCCTGATCACCACGGCGGCCCCAGGATATCGACGGAGACTCATGCAAACCGATTCAAGCTTCACCTTCGTTCTGTTCGGCGGAACCGGCGATCTGTCGATGCGCAAGATCCTGCCGGCACTGTTTGAAGCGCACCGTGCAGGTGGCATGCTGGCCGAAAGTGGCAAGATCTTCGCGGTGGCGCGGCATGTGGCGGATCGCGCCGGCTACCTGGAATGGGTCAATGAGCACGTCAAGCCGCACGTGTCGAAGAACGGTCTGGATGAAACCGCATGGGCGAGCTTTCTCGACCGTATCGAGTTCGTGAAGATCGACCTGGGCAAGCCCGAAGACTTCGTGCTGCTGCGCGACGCCATAAGCGGCCTGCCCGGCATTCGCGTGTTCTATCTGGCAACGGGTCCGTCGCTGTTCGTACCGATCTGCCACGCGCTGGCGTCGGTGGGGCTCAACGAAAATTCGCGCATCGTGCTGGAAAAGCCGCTCGGCTACGACCTCAAGTCGTCCAACGCAATTAATGATGCAGTCGGTGAAATCTTCGCCGAAGAACAGATCTACCGGATCGACCACTACCTCGGTAAGGAGCCGGTGCAGAACCTGCTCGCGCTGCGCTTCGGCAATGTGCTGTTCGAACCGTTGTGGCGCCGCGAATGGGTAGAGAGCATTCAGATTACGATTGCGGAAGAACTCGGCGTGGAAGCACGCGGCGACTTCTACGACAACACCGGCGCATTGCGCGACATGGTGCAGAACCACTTGCTGCAACTGCTTTCCATCGTCGCGATGGAACCGCCGCATTCGATGGACTCCGACTCGGTCCGTGACGAAAAGCTACGCGTGCTGCGCGCGTTGAAGCCGATCGATCCGCGCGATATCGGCAAGGTCGCGGTGCGCGGCCAGTATCATGCGGGTGTGATCCGCGGCCATGCGGTGCCGGCGTATGCAACCGAACCTGGCGTGAAGCCGGACAGCACGACTGAGACCTTCGTCGCGCTGAAGGTGGAAATCGAGAACTGGCGCTGGGCCGGCGTGCCGTTTTTCCTGCGCACCGGCAAGCGTCTTGCGGATCGTGTCGCTGAGATCGTGGTGAATTTTCGTGCGGTGCCGCATTCTGCACTGGGCGCGTCCGCGTTGCGCGGCGGTGCGAACCGTCTCGTGATCCGTTTGCAGCCGAACGAGACCATTCGCCTTTACTGTCTGGCGAAGCAGCCGGGCGAAGGCATGAACCTCGCCAGCGTTCACCTCGACCTCGCGTTCGACCGGTTCTTCCGCGAAGGGCAGATGGAGGCGTATCAGCGTCTGTTGCTTGACGTCATCAACGGCCGTCTCGCGCTGTTTGTACGGCGCGATGAACAGGAAGCCGCATGGCGCTGGGTCGAGCCGATCCTCAACGAATGGGCCACGTCGAACAAGCCGCCCAAGCCGTATGCAGCAGGCACGTGGGGACCGGCCGCGGCGAGCGCGATGTTGGCGCAGCATGGCACCTGCTGGCTCGAGGAAGAGAATTGAATCAACTGAAGCACGGCGCCGCGCCTTGCCTGATTGCTATCCCGATCGGAGCACAGCGCAGCGTCTGAGGGACCCACTGACGAACTGAACGGAATGGCGCCGGTATCACGAAGGCGCCTGCAAGTCATCCCGCTTGCAGGTATCGCGTGACAGCAGCACGGCACGTTCCGCAGATCTAACAAGAAAGCAGCACGGAGGAGAAGTGATCGAGCTTCACGCTTTCGACGATCAACGCGCCCAATCCGACGCGTTGGCGAAGGCGGTCGGCGACGCGTTACATGCGTCGCTCGCCGCACAGGCGGCCACGGCCGCAGCAGGCGCGCCACATCCTGGCACGCGCCCGGCAATGCTTGCAGTGTCCGGCGGCACCAGTCCGCGTCCGTTCCTGCAGACGTTGTCCACGCAACCCTTCGACTGGGCGCGCATTGCCGTGACGCTGGTCGACGACCGCTGGGTGCCGGAAACGGACAGCGCGAGCAATTCGCAACTCGTGCACGACACGCTGTTGCAGAACGCCGCGAAACACGCCGCTTTCTGGCCGCTGGTGGATACGGCGCAGGACCTGAACGCGCACGTTGCCGCGCTGAACGCCGACTCGCGCTTTAGCGCCGTGCCGGACGTCGCGATTCTCGGCATGGGCGAAGATGGCCACACCGCGTCGATTTTCGCCGATGCGCCCGAATGGGACCACGCGATCACCACGCCCGAGCGCTTTGTCGCCGTGCATCCCGGCAGCGCGCCGCATGCGCGTGTGAGCTGGTCGCTCTCCGCGCTGAAAGAAGTGAAGCATCTGTTTTTGCTGATCGCAGGACCGCGCAAGATGGACGTGCTGAATGCCGCCGCCGCTTCGCTACAAAAAAATGCCATCTCGCAGTTGGCAAACGACAAGGGAGTGAGACTCGATGTCTACTGGTGTGCAAACTAAGGCTGTTCCGGGCGCGGGCCAGCACGCCGACGGACCGAGGCTGCTCGCCGACATCGGCGGCACCAACGCGCGCTTCGCGCTCGAAACCGGGCCCGGCGAGATTACGTCGGTGCAGGTCTATCCGTGCGCCGACTATCCGGGCGTTGCCGAAGTCATCAAGAAGTATTTGAAGGACACCAGGATCGGCCGCGTGAATCATGCGGCGATTGCGATTGCGAACCCGGTCGACGGCGACCAGGTCAGGATGACCAATCACGACTGGAGCTTTTCGATCGAAGCCACGCGCCGCACGCTCGGCTTCGATACGCTGCTGGTGGTGAACGACTTCACCGCGCTGGCCATGGCGCTGCCGGGCCTGACCGACACGCAGCGCGTGCAGGTAGGCGGCGGCGCGCGCCGCCCGAACAGCGTGATCGGCCTGCTCGGCCCAGGCACCGGCATGGGCGTGTCCGGTCTGATTCCGGCCGACGATCGCTGGATCGCGCTTGGCAGTGAAGGCGGCCACGCCACCTTCGCGCCGGCCGACGAGCGCGAAGACATCGTGCTGCAGTACGCACGCAAGAAGTGGTCGCATGTTTCGTTCGAGCGTGTGGCGGCGGGCCCCGGCATCGAAGTGATCTATCGTGCGCTGGCGGGCCGCGACAAGAAGCGCGTGGCGGCGAACGTCGACACGATCGAGATCGTCAAACGCGCGCTGGACGGCGAGCCGCTCGCGGCCGAATCTGTCGATGTGTTCTGCGGGATTCTCGGCACCTTCGCGGGCAATATCGCGGTGACGCTCGGCGCACTGGGCGGCATCTACATTGGCGGCGGCGTGGTGCCGCGGCTCGGCGAATTCTTCGCGCGTTCGTCGTTTCGCAAGCGCTTCGAGGCGAAGGGTCGCTTCGAGGCTTATTTGCAGAACGTGCCGACCTACGTGATTACCGCTGAATATCCGGCGTTTCTGGGGGTGTCGGCGATTCTCGCGGAGCAGTTGTCGAACCGCGCGGGCGGCAGTTCATCGGCCGTGTTCGAGCGGATTCGCCAGATGCGCGATGCGTTGACGCCGGCCGAGCGCCGTGTAGCCGACCTGGCGTTGAATCATCCGCGCTCGATCATCAATGATCCGATCGTGGATATTGCGCGCAAGGCCGACGTGAGCCAGCCGACGGTGATCCGCTTCTGCCGTTCGCTTGGTTGCCAGGGCTTGTCCGATTTCAAGCTGAAACTGGCGACGGGTTTGACCGGCACGATTCCGGTGAGTCACAGCCAGGTGCATCTGGGCGATACCGCGACGGACTTCGGCGCGAAGGTGCTCGATAACACCGTGTCCGCGATTCTGCAGTTGCGCGAGCATTTGAATTTCGACCAGGTCGAGCGAGCCATCGATCTATTGAACGGAGCGCGGCGGATCGAGTTTTACGGGCTCGGCAATTCGAACATTGTCGCGCAGGATGCGCATTACAAGTTCTTCCGGTTTGGCATTCCGACGATTGCTTATGGCGATCTGTACATGCAGGCGGCGTCTGCTGCGTTGCTCGGCAAGGGCGATGTGATCGTTGCCGTGTCGAAGTCGGGGCGTGCGCCGGAGCTGCTGCGTGTGCTGGATGTCGCCATGCAGGCGGGGGCCAAGGTGATTGCCATTACGTCGAGCAATACGCCGCTGGCCAAGCGGGCTACCGTCGCTTTGGAGACCGATCACATTGAGATTCGCGAGTCGCAGTTGTCGATGATTTCGCGGATCCTGCATCTGGTGATGATTGATATTCTTGCGGTGGGGGTCGCGATTCGGCGTGCTATGCCTAGCGAGGATGTGGCTGAGACGGTCGCTAAGGCGCGACAGGGTGCGGATGATGATGCTACTGCTGTGCTTGACTGGTTAAGTCATGGGGCTGCGTCTTCTGCGCGGGATTAAGGGAAGGGCCTGCTCGGCGGGTTTGTTGTCGATCTGGCTTTTTGGTCCTTCCTTGCAGGGTTCGTGGTTTGTTTGGTGTTGGTCTTTTGGCCTTTCCTTGCTTTGTTCGTGGTCTATTAGCGTTGCCCCTGTGCGGGGCGGCACCTACTTTTCTTTGCCTGCCGCAAAGAAAAGTAGGCAAAAGAAAGCGGCTCACACCGCCAGCTCATAAGCGGGTCCCCCGCACAGCCGCGGTAGTGGTGCATCTGGAATCTGTGTTCCCGCACACTCCGCCTCAGTGACAAGGCAGTCATACCTCCGGCGGCGCTGCGCGCGCCGATACCCCGTTCCAAAAAAACGATCAGTCATGCAAAGCATCAGCCAGGTTTCCCAGGCAGACCCATCCGCGACGCACGTAGTGCGGAGTGGGAGCTGATGAGTGCTTTGTCACTAGCGTGGAGTGTGCGGGGGCGCTGATTCCAGATGCACCACTACCGCGACTGTGCGGGGGACCCACTTATGAGCTGGCGGGGTGAGCCGCTTTCTTTGCTTATCTTTCTTTGCGGCGGCAAAGAAAGTAAGTGCCGCCCCGCACAGGGGCAACGCTAATAGACCACTAACACAACAAGGAAAGGCCAAAGAGCCAAAGCCCCTCTCAACCAAAAAAGCGATAATAAGACCACCCCCGCCGAAGGCAAAAAAAACCCTTCCCCAAAACTCCGATGATCATCCGCCCCCATCTCCATTGGTTCCGCATGCTGCTGGCCTGGCGAGGCTCCGTCCTCCCGCGACTCCTCCCGCGGCTATCGCTGATTTTCTGCATTTCGATCGTCGCCGTGGCCGCCCACGACCACCTGCTGCCGGTCACGTTAAATCTCAACACCACCGCCCCGTTCTCGCTCATAGGCATAGCGTTAGCCGTCTTTCTAGGCTTCCGCAATAACGCCAGCTACGACCGCTGGTGGGAAGCCCGCAAGCTCTGGGGCCAGTTGCTGAACGATTCCCGCTCGCTCACCCGCCAGGCGCTCACGCTGCAAAACAAACCGCTGCCCAAAGAGGACATCAGAGAGTTCATCGCCGCTCTAGGCGCCCTCCCCCATGCACTGCGTCATCAACTCCGCAAAAGCGACCCGCGTGAAGATCTCGCGGCACGTCTGCCCAAAGCGCTTCTCGACCGCGTCATGCAGTCGCGCTACAAACCAACGACACTCCTGCTGTTTCTCGGCGAATGGGTGCAACGCCACGCCCAAACAGGCGCGATCGATCCAATGGCGGTGCTCGCCTTCGATCGAAATCTGAATGGCCTGTCGGATGTGATCGGCGGTTGCGAGCGCATCGCCTCGACGCCGCTGCCTTTCGCCTACTCGGTGATGATTCACCGCACGGTGTACTTCTTCTGCGCGTCCCTGCCGTTCGGACTCGTCGACAGCATCGGCATCTTCACGCCGGTCTTCTCGGTGTTCGTCGCGTACACCTTCATGGCGCACGAAGCGATCGCCTCGCAGATCGAAGAGCCCTTCGGCATCGACGACAACGATCTCGCGCTCGCAACCATGTCGCTCGGTATCGAAGACGCGATGCGCGACCTGCTAGGGGAACCGGCACTTGCGCAGCCGAAGCCGCAAACCGAACCCTACGTGCTCACCTAAGCCGCGAGCGCTCAGTCGTTGCCGACGGTTTCGGATAAACGTTTGAGCGTGGCCACCCGGGCGCCGATGATATCGATGCGCCCACGCTCGTCGACCAACGGCGTGGTCGCGTTGAGATACGCGGTCCAGGCCTTTTGTGCGCGTACCAGCGTCGGACGCGAACGCGTCGGCATCTTCGTTTGCAAGCGGCGGTAATAGCGGTTCAGGTCGAACATCGCGTGCTCGCATTGTGCGTCCGCATTACAGGCGCGCGGACGACGCGGCGCGTCCCCGCCGGCGTTGATCCTGGCCATGGCGCTGCGCAGCGCAAGCGCGCGATCACGCACCGGTTGCAACTGCATATCGGCTTCGGCCAGCACGTACATCGAGCCGTGCGTCGTCGCGAACACGGCGGCAAGCAACTGCTTCTCGACCTCGCGCGAGGCCTCCCAGCTCGCCTGACTCTTCTCCCACTGCTTGCGCCGGGCCCGCGGCAACTTCGCTTCAAGCTGCTGCCACGCGCCGTCCAACGCGGCCTTCCAGCCGATTCGCGCGTTGTCCATGCACTGCACCTGCCCCACCGTCGACGACATGTCGCTGCGCGCCAGACACGCGCGCATCGACGCGTCAATCGGGTCGGCGGCGGCCACTTCGGCATGCGCCGTCGCAGGCGTCACGCCGAGCGTCACCGCAAACGCCGCACCGAGCACCACCACCCAGATCGCCGGCCTTGCCGGGGCCAGCGCGCCAAACGCGCGCCGCCAGCCGCCAGCGCCCAGCAGGGACTGCACTACCCGCATCGTCAGGCGCGCACGCAATCGACGAAGTATTCGATGCGCCCGTTGATGGTTTCGCCGACCAGCCCGTGGATATCCGTGTGGAAACCCGGGAAGCGCTCGTTGAACTCGCGCGCGAAACGCAAATAATTGACGATGGTCTTGTTGAAGCGCTCGCCCGGAATCAGCAGCGGAATGCCCGGCGGATACGGCGTCAACAGGATCGACGTGACGCGGCCCTCGAGTTCGTCGATCGGTACCCGGTCGACCTCGCGGTGCGCGAGCTTCGCAAATGCGTCCGACGGCTTCATGGCCGGTTCCATGCTCGACAGGTACATCTCGGTCGTCAGGCGCGCAATGTCATTCGCGCGGTAAACGCTGTGAATCTGCTGGCACAGATCGCGCAAACCCACCCGCTCGTACATCGGATGATGCGAGACGAACTCCGGCAGCACGCGCCACAGCGGCTGATTGTTGTCGTAGTCGTCCTTGAACTGCTGCAGTTCGGTGACCATCGAGTTCCAGCGGCCCTTGGTGATGCCGATGGTGAACATGATGAAGAACGAATACAGCCCGGTCTTCTCGACAATGATGCCGTGCTCGGCCAGGTACTTCGTAACGATCGCAGCCGGAATACCCGTCTCGCCAAAGCCGCCGTCCATATCCAGACCCGGCGTAACGATAGTCGCCTTGATCGGGTCGAGCATGTTGAAGCCTTCGGCGAGCGGGCCAAAGCCGTGCCACGCGTCGTCCGGGCGCAGCATCCAGTCTTCGCGCGAGCCGATACCTTCTTCGGCGAACTGGTCCGGACCCCACACCTTGAAGAACCAGTCGTCGCCGTATTCGTCGTCGACCTTGCTCATCGCGCGGCGGAAGTCGAGCGCCTCGGCAATCGATTCTTCCACGAGCGCCGTGCCGCCCGGCGCTTCCATCATGGCCGCGGCCACGTCGCACGAGGCGATGATCGCGTACTGCGGGCTGGTGGAGGTATGCATCAGATACGCTTCGTTAAAGCGATGCTTGTCGAAGCGGCTGTTCTTCGAATCCTGCACGACGATCTGCGAAGCCTGCGAAATACCGGCCAGCAATTTGTGCGTGGAGTGCGTCGCGAACACCAGCGCGCCGATGCGCGGGCGGCCCGCGCCGATCGCGTGCATGTCCTGATAGAACTCGTGGAATTCCGCATGCGGCAACCACGCTTCGTCGAAGTGCAGCGTGTCGAGCCAATCGCCGAGCATTTCCTTGATCATCTCGACGTTGTAGATCACACCGTCGTAGGTGCTCTGCGTGATGGTCAGGATGCGCGGCTTCAGATCCGGATTCTTCGCCAGCGCTTCGCGCGCGAACGGATTCGCGAGGATCTTCTTCTTGATGTTTTCCGGCTCGAATTCGCTGCGCGGAATCGGGCCGATGATGCCGAAGTTGTTTCGCGTCGGCGTGAGGAACACCGGAATCGCGCCGGTCATGGTGATCGCGTGCAGAATCGACTTGTGGCAGTTGCGGTCCACCAGCACGATATCGCCCGGCGCCACCGTGCCGTGCCAGACGATCTTGTTCGAAGTCGAGGTGCCGTTGGTCACGAAGAACACGTGGTCGGCGCTGAAAATGCGCGCGGCATTGCGCTCGGAAGCGGCCACCGGCCCCGTGTGGTCGAGCAGCTGGCCGAGTTCGTCGACGGCATTGCAGACGTCGGCGCGCAGCATGTTCTCGCCGAAGAACTGGTGGAACATCTGGCCGAGCGGGCTCTTCAGGAACGCGACGCCGCCCGAGTGCCCCGGGCAATGCCAGGAGTAAGAGCCTTCGTCCGCGTACTGCACCAGTTCCTTGAAGAACGGCGGCGCGAGCGAATCCAGATACACCTTGGTCTCGCGGATGATGTGGCGCGCGACGAACTCCGGCGTGTCCTCGAACATGTGGATGAAACCATGCAGTTCGCGCAGGATGTCGTTCGGCAGATGGCGCGAGGTGCGCGTTTCGCCGTACAGGAAGATCGGAATGTCGGCGTTGCGGCGGCGCACTTCGGTCACGAACGCGCGCAAGGCGACGATCGCGGCCGCCAGTTCCGGCGTCTCGCCTTCCACCACGACGTTGTCGACGTACGGCAGCAGTTCGTCGTCGTCGATCGACAGGATGAAGCACGACGCACGGCTCGATTGCTGGGCGAACGAAGTCAGATCGCCGTAGCTCGTCAACCCGAGCACTTCCGCGCCTTCTTTCTCGATAGCTTCGGCCAAAGCCCGGATGCCGGAACCCGAGATGTTCTCGGAGCGAAAATCTTCGTCGATGATGACGACGGGAAAACGAAACTTCATGGGCGATTCTCCAAAAAGAACGACCGCTGCATTCGACTAAGCAGCGGTCACCCGAATAGCTGGTGGGTCAGTGCGCTGCCGACGTCACGTCTTGGGCAACGTGACGCCGTGCTGACCTTGATATTTGCCGCCGCGATCCGCGTACGACGTCTCACAAATTTCGTCGCTTTCGAAAAACAGCACTTGAGCAACGCCTTCGTTCGCGTAGATTTTCGCAGGCAAAGGTGTCGTATTCGAGAATTCGAGCGTAACGTGGCCTTCCCATTCCGGCTCGAACGGCGTCACGTTGACGATGATCCCGCAACGCGCATACGTGGATTTGCCCAGACACACGGTCAGGACGCTGCGCGGAATACGGAAATACTCGACGGTGCGGGCCAGCGCGAACGAATTCGGCGGGATGATGCAGACGTCGCCCTTAAAGTCGACAAACGATTTCTCGTCAAAATTCTTCGGGTCGACGATGGTCGAGTTGATATTGGTGAAAATCTTGAATTCGTCGGCGCAGCGGATGTCGTAGCCGTAGCTCGAGGTGCCGTAGCTGACAATCTTCCGACCGTCTTCGGAAACGCGGACCTGATCTGGCGCGAACGGCTCGATCATATTGTGCGACTCGGCCATGCGCCGGATCCACTTGTCGGATTTGATAGTCATAGGTGAACGCTGCTCGACTTGAGTGACAGATGTGTGACGGGGGTGTGACGGATAGCACCCGGAGTAAGTTCCGGGCCGGCGCCGTGGGCTTGGACGCCCCCAGCTTAGCGCTCCGGGCCAGGCGCCCCCGGCTACGCGCCCCGGACTAGACGCCCCCAGCTACGCGCCCCGGGCTAGGCGCCCCCAACGAAAGGCGCTTATTTTACGCGATCGCGAAGTTGCCGCTACGGATGCGGTCCGAGCACCGCAGGCGCGGCCTTCACTGGCGAATCAGTCCGCATGCCAGCGCGGGGCCCGCACCATGCTGCGGATACGCATAAGGATCGGTCGCGTCGTGATGCAACAGCACGGCCCGTTGCAGCACGGAGCGGATACCGTCGAGCGACACGTCCGGCGCCACGATAAAGCCGGTGGCCACGCCGTTTGCGTCCGCGTGGATGTTGCCGAGATCGCCTTCGACCCGGGCGCCTGCCTTCAGACGCTCGGCTGCCGGCGAGAACACCGGGCCGGCGCTGGAACCGTCGGCGGCATTGCAGTCGCCGCGCTCGTGCACTTGCAAGGCGTGGTCGCTGTTGGGCGGCAAGCCCGCAAGGTTGTAGGTGACCTGCACGCCGTCCGAGCGCTCGATGAACGTTACGAGGCCGCGCGCCTGATTGCCCACGGTGGGCAGCAACTGCGCGTCGGCGCGCTTTTCCTGTGGTCTCAGGAATGTGCTGCAGCCGCATAACAGCGCGCTGCTGGCAGCCAGGACGATGAATGCCACCACCGCCTGCCCGTCGATTCGTTTTCCCATGCGATCCTCTTGCCGGCCTGGCGGCCGCCCCTGCGGCCGCCGAGCCGAACTTGTGAAGTCGACATGATACCGCGAGACCAGGCGCAAATTGACGCCTTGGCCCCGCTTTGACCCCGCTTTGACCCCTTGTCCGAATGGCTACTCAGGTGTTCTGGACAACGATGCTGGGAAACTTCGAGGTCATGTCGCGAGCCCGCTCGGCAATATGGATCGCAACCTTGCGCGCGATCGACCGGTAAATCCCGGCGATACGGCCTTCCGGATCCGCCACCACGGTGGGTTTGCCCGAGTCGGCCTGCTCGCGGATGCCGATATCGAGCGGCAGGCTGCCAAGCACATCCACGCCGTATTCCTTGCCCATCCGCTCGCCGCCGCCCGCGCCGAAAATATGCTCTTCGTGGCCGCAATTCGAGCAGATATGCATACCCATGTTCTCGACGATCCCCAAGATCGGAATGCCGACCTTCTCGAACATCTTGAGGCCCTTCTTCGCGTCGAGCAGGGCGATGTCCTGCGGTGTTGTGACGATCACCGCGCCCGTCACCGGCACGCGCTGCGACAAGGTCAGCTGAATGTCGCCGGTGCCCGGCGGCATGTCGACGATCAGGTAGTCGAGATCTTGCCAGTTGGTCTGCCGCAGCAGCTGTTCGAGCGCCGAAGTAGCCATCGGGCCGCGCCACACCATCGGGTTGTCCTGCTCGATCAGAAAGCCGATCGAGTTGGCCTGCAAACCGTAGCCGGTCATCGGGTTCATCGACTTTTCGTCGGGCGATTCAGGGCGGCCGGTAATGCCAAGCATCATGGGCAGCGAGGGGCCGTAAATATCCGCGTCGAGGATGCCGACCGAAGCGCCTTCGCTCGCGAGCGCCAGCGCCAGGTTCACCGCGGTCGTGCTCTTGCCGACCCCGCCCTTGCCCGACGCCACCGCGACGATGTTCTTGACGTTCGGCAACAGTTTGACGCCACGCTGCACCGTATGCGCAGCGATGTCCTGAGACACCTCGACACGTGCGTTCGCCACGCCGGGCACGGCCTTCAGCGCGTCGGCGAATTGCGCGCGAACCGCTTCAAACTGCCGTTTGGCCGGATAGCCGAGCACCACGTCGAGGCTGACCGCGTCGCCCTCCACGGTGACGTTCCGGATGTTCCTCGCAGCCGAATAGGGCTTGCCTGTGTTGGGGTCAGTGACAGCCGCGAGGGCGGCGTCGACCAAAGCCCGATCGATACTCATTGACACTCCGTGGGGAACACTTGCGGGGTGGCGGAATCCAAGCTTCGGCCACTCGCCAGAATTTGAAAAAAATTGTTAGGCAGCATTGCTAAAACCAGGCGCGCCGTGCACGCTTCGGGCAGGCGGAACGCCATGGGGTCGCATCGCTGCGTCCTTCAGTCATCATTGTAGTGGCTGGCGCCAAGCCTTGCCGGAAGACCCTTCTTCACTGTCGGACCGGAACCAGGGAAGACGCAGGATTCTCGTATTTCGACCTGTGCGCTTTACGGCCGTTGCATCGGGCGGATAGATTTATCGCTTCCACCTGCTTCACTCAAGAGGAATCAAAAAATGAATGCAAAACTCATGACTCGCCTTGCCGTTTTCGCGGTTGCCGGTTCGCTGCTGGCAGGCTGCGCGACCCAACAAGGCACTAACACCGCCGTCGGCACGGGCGTGGGCGCCGGCACCGGCGCGGCGCTCGGCGCGATCTTCGGCGGCGGCAAGGGTGCGGCGATCGGCGCGGGCGTCGGCGCTGCGGTGGGCGGCATCACCGGCTACAACTGGCAAGCCATTCACAACAAGCTGTCGGGCGCCACCAAGGGCACCGGCACGCAGATCACCGAGCAGCCGGACGGCTCGCTCAAGCTGAACATCCCGAGCTCGGTCACGTTCGACACCAACAGCTACGCGATCAAGCCGTCGTTCGCGCCGGTGCTGGATCAACTGACGCAGACCATGCAGCAGAACCCGGAACTGATCGCCCAGGTGATCGGCTACACGGATAGCACGGGTCAGCCGGCTTACAACCAGACGCTGTCGGTCAACCGCGCGGAAAGCGTGACGGGCTACCTGGGGCAACGCGGCGTCGCGCCGCAACGCCTGTCGGCACAAGGCATGGGCCAGAACCAGCCGGTTGCTGACAACAACACCGAAGCCGGCCGGGCTGCCAACCGTCGCGTGGAAATCTATCTGCGCGCCACGGCTCAACACGCCACGCAATAAGCGCACAGCCTGAAAGAGGAAGAAGCAACGGGGCGGCAGGCCGCGCTTGCCGCCCCGTTGCCGCGTGTTGTCGGCGGTACCCGGCAAGCCGCAAAAGCCGCATGTGGGCAAACGCGGGCGGACGCAAAAAATCTCGCGAGAGAGCGAAAAAATTTCGAACTCTGCCGAAAATTCGCGGTCTGTCTTTACGGTACGTGGTTGGCGAAGCCGCCGCGTCACCATTCTCCTCTTGTCGTTGTTGCTCCGGGGTTAATAGCCCCGGTTTTTTTTGGGCGCACGGTTTTCGCAGGACGCCGCTTGAGGGACACACCCCTCTTCCCCGCACCGGCCGAGGCGCGGGCAAGCCGCCCCCGCCCGCGCCTCACGGCCGCCCTGCTAGAATCATCGTTTCGTCCCACCGCAGGCTCCCACCATCCTTATGTCAGCACCCGCCACCGATCTCTCCGCAGGCGCGCCGTCAGGCCGTCGCCAGATTCTCGTCACGTCGGCCCTTCCGTATGCGAACGGGCAAATCCATATTGGCCATCTGGTCGAATATATCCAGACGGACATCTGGGTCCGGACGTTGCGAATGCACGGGCACGAGGTCTACTACGTGGGCGCCGACGACACACACGGCACGCCGGTCATGCTGCGCGCGGAAAAGGAAGGTTTGACGCCCAAGCAGTTGATCGACCGCGTCTGGCAGGAACACAAGCGCGATTTCGACAGCTTCGGGATTTCGTTCGACAATTACTACTCGACCGATTCCGAAGAGAACCGCGTGCTGAGCGAATCGGTCTATCTGGCGCTCAAGGAAGCTGGCCTGATCGACGCCCGCGATATCGAACAGGCATACGACCCGGTCAAGGAAATGTTCCTGCCGGACCGCTTCATCAAGGGCGAATGCCCGAAGTGCGGCGCAAAGGATCAATACGGCGACAGCTGCGAGGTATGCGGTTCGACTTACCTACCGACCGAACTGATCAATCCGTATTCGGTCGTCTCCGGCGCCACGCCGATTCGTAAGACCTCGACGCATTACTTCTTCCGCCTGTCCGATCCGCGCTGCGAGAATTTCCTGCGCGCGTGGGTCAGTGGTCTGGCGCAGCCGGAAGCCACCAACAAGATGCGCGAATGGCTCGGCGACGCCGGCGAAGCCAAGCTCGCCGATTGGGACATTTCGCGCGACGCACCGTATTTCGGCTTCGAAATTCCCGGCGCGCCGGGCAAATATTTCTACGTGTGGCTGGACGCGCCGGTCGGCTATTACGCGAGCTTCAAGAACCTCGCTGACAAGCGCGGCCTCGACTTCGACGCGTGGATCCGCAAAGGCTCGACCGCCGAGCAGTACCACTTCATCGGCAAAGACATTCTGTATTTCCACACGCTGTTCTGGCCGGCCATGCTCGAATTCTCGGGCCACCGCACGCCGACCAACGTGTTCGCGCACGGCTTCCTGACGGTGGACGGCGCGAAGATGTCGAAGTCGCGCGGCACGTTCATCACCGCGCAAAGCGTGATCGACACGGGCCTGAATCCGGAATGGCTGCGCTACTACTTTGCCGCCAAGCTGAACAGCACGATGGAAGACCTCGACCTGAACCTCGACGACTTCCAGGCACGGGTGAACAGCGATCTGGTCGGCAAGTACGTGAACATCGCGAGCCGCGCCGCCGGTTTCCTGATCAAGCGTTTCGAGGGCCGTGTGCAGGACAGCGCGATGCACCATCCGCTGCTCGCCACGCTGCGCGCCGCCGTACCGCAAATCGCCGCGAACTACGAAGCGCGCGAGTACAATCGGGCGCTGCGCCAGACCATGGAACTGGCCGACGCGGTCAATGCGTACGTCGACACCGCCAAGCCGTGGGATCAGGCGAAAGACCCGGCCAACGCCGTCGCGCTGCACGAAACCTGCAGCGTGAGCATCGAGGCATTCCGTCTGCTGTCGCTGGCGCTCAAACCGGTGTTGCCGAAGCTGGCGGAGGCAGTCGAAGCCTTCCTCGGCATCGAGCCGCTGGTGTGGGCCGACGCGAACGTGCCGCTCTCTTCCACGCGCCCGATCAATGCGTACAAGCACCTGATGACGCGCGTCGATCCTAAGCAGATCGAGGCGCTCATTGCCGCCAATCGCGAATCGCTGCAAGCCACGCCGGACGCCGCTGCAGCACCAGCGGACGCGAAGACCAGGTCGAAGGCCGCGAAAGCAGCCGCTGCCGGGAAGGACGAAACGCCCGGCATTATCTCGATCGACGACTTCGCCAAGATCGATCTGCGCATCGCAAAGATCGTCGACTGCAAGGCGGTGGAAGGCTCGGACAAACTGTTGCAGTTGACGCTCGACATCGGCGAAGAAAAGACGCGCAATGTGTTCTCGGGCATCAAGTCGGCTTATCAGCCCGAGCAGTTGATCGGCAAGCTGACGGTCATGGTCGCGAATCTTGCCCCGCGCAAGATGAAGTTCGGCCTGTCCGAAGGGATGGTGCTGGCGGCCTCGGCCACTGACGAGAAAGCCGAGCCGGGCCTCTATGTGCTCGAACCGGACAGCGGCGCGAAGCCGGGCATGCGCGTGAAGTAAAGCGCGGCGTCTCGAACGCGACGGGCATCAACCGGCATCAACCGGCATCAACAAAAACGGCACGCTCTAAAAGGCGTGCCGTTTTTTTTGCCGCGACGTCGGGCGGACCGCAGGCAGCCCTGCCCCCCTGTTACCAGCGGATCCGATCGAAGCGCCGTGTGTAGAGCAGTTCGATGCCGTCGAACGTGCCGCCATAGGCCGCAACCGACCAATAGCGCGTCAGGTTCACCGTCGCCTTGATCGCATTGCTCGCCGACTGCAGGCCCTGCTCGTAACCGACCACGAGCCACTCGTTGATGGCCTTCGACACCATCACCACCTGAGGATCGGTCAGCCCGACCTCACTTCGTCCGATCGAAAATTCGTCGAGTCCGAACGTCTGCGCGATCCGCTTGCCGCTCGCGCTGCCTAGCAAGGCGAGCGCCGTCGTCATGGTGCTTTGCTGACCGAGGTTATTACCCTGATCGGTGCCATGTCCAAACAGCAGCCATGAGAGCTTTTCGTTATCCGGCACGGTCGGCTCCGACACCAGCTTCGCGACCGGGAACTGAACCGTGCCGGTGACCTGCACGCCCGCTTCAATCTGCTGATTACGGCGCATGGCCAGAATGTTGATGCCCGGATTGGCCACCGGACCGTTGAAGGTGAAGAACCCATTCTCGATGTTGAGCTTGCGGCCGAACGCGGTATAGGTCGAGCCCTGCGTCACGCGGACATTGCCGACCGCGCGCAACGGCAGGTTCGGCGCGCTCATCGCGGTGATCGTGCCGGTCAGGCCGAGGTCCGCGCCCATGCCGCGGAACCGGAAGTTGTTGCCGAGGCTGATGTCGATATTGGCGCGTGGCGCGAACGGCCCGATCGGCTTGTTGGTCCCTTCCACCGGCGGCGGTTTCTCGCCGGCCACCGTGCCGTCGGGGCGGACGATCACGACGTCGTCGCCCAGCTTCGGCGCGGACTGCTCCGGCATATCGAACAGCGCGTGATCGACCACGAATTTGCCGTTGATCGCCATGCCGCCCTGTGCGCCGGCATTCGCGACACTCGCGCTGCCCGACAAAGACAGATTGCGGTCCGGCGCCGCAAACAACTCCAGCTTATCCGCCACGATGCTCGCGGACAGATCCGGCTCGGCGCCATCCAGACGCACGCGGCCGGTCGCGCGCAAGGTGCCGCTCGCGCCATGAAACTCGACCTGCTGGAAGTCCACCAGATTTTGCGAGAGCGCGATGCGCACCACCCCATCCTTCAACTGCACGCCCTGGTCGACCATCGTCGCCGACAAACCGTCGCCGAGCAGCGACCCCGTCAGGTTCGGCTTGGCGACCGTGCCGCCGAGCGCGAGTTTCAGCGCGAGATGGCCGTCGAGCAGATAGCTCGGGCCGAACAGGCCGCCGGTCGTTTTCAGCGACGGCACGTTCGCGTTCACATTGCCGGTTAGCGCACCCTCTTCGTTGACACTCAAAAAGCCGTCGCGCATCACCAGCGTGGTGTGGGCGTCGGCGTCGATCACGCCGATCCGGCTCGCCTGCGCGTGGACCGTGGCGTTCAGCCGGTTGCCGCCACTGAACTCGGCCCGGGCGACCATATCCGTGATACCCAGCGAGGCCAAACCTCGGCCGATTTCGACCGTGACGTCGCCGCCGCGGCGCTTCAACTGGATGTGACCGCTCGCAGTGCTGCCAAGCGCGAAGTCCCAGTCGCCGTCGAACACCAGATCGGTTTTGACCGCCGGTGGCGCGCCGGTGATCTCGCGCCGCAGATCCTGCAGGCGCGCCAGCGAAATGTCGGTCAAGCTGCCCGTGGACTGGATCTTGCCGTGGTCGAACGCGAACGATTTGAGGCTCAGCACCGCGCCTTCGACCGTGAGACGTGTCGCGCCGAGCGTCAGGCGGCTCGGCCCGGCGCTGACGGCAAGCGGCGACTCGAGGTTCAACGCCGGTGTGCCGCGATTCTGCAGACGGGTCACGGTGCCATCCCAGCGCGTGCCGTCGCGTGCTTCGGTCAGTTTGCCGTTGGCCGCGAGCGTCAGATCCAGTGGACGGTCTTGCAGCTTGCCGGTGGCCGCCGCCTCCAGCGTATGGTTGGCACGCGTGCCGGACAGCCGTGCCGTCAGCGTGGTCAGATCGACGCCGCCGGCGCTGAGGTTGCGCGCGTCGGTCGTGAAAACCAGCGCGCCGTTCGCGCCGTCGCGCAGTTCGGCATGACCTTCCGCATGGCCGATGCGGTTACTGCTGAACACCACGCTGTCCGCCTTATAGTTCAGCACGACATTCGGATGCGCGAACGAGCCGGTAACGTCACCATCCGCGGCAATGAGGCCGGCAAGGCCGAAACCGAGGCGCTCGAGTTCCGGCGCGTCGACATGGAAACGCAGCCGGTCGCCGCTGGCGCCGAAGCTGCCTTGCAAGTCCACCTGATTGCCAGCCACAGAGAGATTCGCGCGACTCGGCAGAATCCGCGAGCCGGTTAGCTGGACCACACCGCCGCCCGTCAACGGCAAACCGTCGTAGACGCTCGGGCCGAGTTTGAATTCGGCCTTGGTGGTGAACACCGGGCCGAGCATACCGGCCGCGGCGAGCGTGCCGTTCACGCGCGCCTCGATCTTGCGGGCCGGCGGCGCGGCGCGCGTGGGCGGCGGCGACGCTTTGCTCCGTTGCATCACCTCGGTTCGCACTGCGGCCTTCGCGGTGTTCTTGACCGCGGCAGCGGCTTTGTCGGCGGGGGCCGCGCTTTTCGCGCCGGCTGTGCTGCCCGCTTGCGCCGCACCTTGCGCGGGTACTTTAGTTTTGGCGTTGGCCGCTGCGGATGCCGGGCCCGCAACCGGCGTGCGCGAAGGCATCTGCGAAGTCAGCGTCAACGGATCGAAATCGGTCAACTGCGCTTTCAGGTTGTAGGTCGAATTCGCGTCGTGCTTGAGTGCGCCGGACAGATCGATGCGGCCTTTGCCGGACGTGACGCGCACGTCGTTGAAGCTGATGCGCGCGGGATCGAAGATCACCTTGCCTTGTGCACGCAAGCCGGCTTTCGGATCGGCGAGATCGACGGTCAGGCTCTGTATGTCGTCGTTCAGCCGCAAACCGATCGGGCCGGAAAGCTGGGTAGGCCGCACGGTCGCTTCGAGCGCGTTCAGGTCGAGCCCGGCGACTTGCAGATCGAACTGGCCGCGCTTGCCGGTCAGCGTGCCGCCGCCAGTGAGCGTGGCGCTCTTGACCAGCCGCACGTTCAGGTTCGAGATGCGCTGTGCCTGAGCATCGAGGCGCACGTCAGCCTGTGCATCGATCAAAGGCAACAGGTTCTGGTCGATCGCACCCGGTTTGGCGTTGACGATCGAGACATGGCCCGCGACAGCGAAACCCGCGGCGCCGGATGCGCCGGCGGGTTTCGCCGCCGTTGCCGCCGTTGCCGCCGTTGCGGCACTTGCGGCACTTGCGGCACTTGCGGCACTTGCGGCACTTGCCGCTTTGACCACACTCGCCGCGCTGGCGCCGCTTGCCCCATTTGCCCCGCTCGCCGCAGCCAACGTCGCCGCATCTGCTGCGACCTGCCCCACCGGCTGAAGCTCGGCGCGCACCGCCAGATCCGCCAGCGGCGCGCCCGGCGCAAACGCCTGCGGATTGACGTGATCGAAAGTCAGCGTGGCGCGTTGCAACGGCACGTCGCTGAAAGGCGTCGCCTCGACGCGGGCATGGCCGGCGAGCTTCATGCCGCTGGCATCGAGTTCGGCGACGAGATTTTCCAGAGAGCCGCTCAAGTGTCCGCCCACCTGAACCGCTTCGTTGTTGACCTTGCCTGAATAGCCGACATCGCCGGTCAGCGGAAACGGCCGTACCCCGTCGAGTTTTGCCGCCGCCGTCACCGCGCCGAACGGCGTGTCGAGCCGCTCGATGGCTGCCTCGTGGTGACGGCCATCGCTGCGGCCATGGAACATGAACCGGGAGAACTCGGTCGTCGAGCCGCCCTCGCGCAACAGCAGTTTGTCGACCTGCACGTCGCGCACCTCGAGTTGCATCGGCAAGCTCAGGTCTTTCGGCAGCTCCAGCGGCCCGCTGCTCGACGACGAAGAGCCGACCCGGGCGTCGATCGTCCCGACGTGCAGATAGTCGATTGTGAAGCGCCAAGGTTGGCGCGTGAGACCCCAGCGCCCGGCGACGCGATCGATCTGGATATCGGTGCCACTGCCGTCGAGACTGCGCCAGCGCACTTGCCGGAGTTGGACGCCGCTGGCAATGGTGCCGCTCTCGAGCGTGCCGGTCAGCTTGCCGCCCAGCAGTTTGACGGCCGCCTGCCACGCGTAAGCCGTGCCGCGCTCGGTTGTCAGCGCGCCGTACAGCAGGCCGATTGCCACCGCGACCAGCAGCACCAGCACGGCAACCGTCCACGCCAGCGTTTTCAGCAGCCACCGGCCGCGCCGCCGCTCAGGCGGCGGCGCGCCGGGCGAAGGCTGCGCTCCGGGCGGATGAGCGCCCGGCGGCTGCGCAGGTGGTTGGGCGGAGGCGTCCGTGGTCATGCGGGGATCATGTAGAAGCAGGTTTCCATCAGAAGGCGATGCCGAGGGTCAGGTACGGCCGCACACTCCGGTTGCGGATCCCATAGGCGACGTCGACATTGACCGGGCCCACCGGGCTGCGCCAGCGCGCGCCGACGCCGACGCCGGGATAAAAGACTTTCTCGCCCCAGGTATCGGTGGCGGTGCCGACGTCGAAAAAGACGGCCGCACCCCAGTCATGAGTAAACCAGTGCTGATACTCGGTCGACGCCGTCACGAGATACTTGGTGGGCAGCACGGAACCGTCGACGCTGTTACCGATGCTCTGATAGCTGTAGCCACGGATCGAATTCGAGCCGCCCGCGCGGAACAGCAGCGAAGCCGGAATCCCGCTCGAACTGCCGCTCGTGAACACGCCGCCGAGTTCGGCCCGAAACAGCACGAGGTCGTTCCGGCCGATCGGCAGGTATTGCTGGCCGCGGGCATAGCCACGCGCGAAGGTCTGGTCGGTCAGGACGCCTTTGACCGCAAACCCCGCTTCGACGTGAATCAGATTGCCCGAACGCGGGAACAACGGATCGTCCGTATTGCGGCGGGTCCACGACCATGACGGCACCAGCGCGCGGCTGGTCGTCGGTGCAGTGGCGTTCTGATCGAGCCGATCCTGGTAGTAGAGGATCGCGTAGTTGTAGTCGATGAATTGCGACGTACGGGCGCGCTGCACACCGCCGCGGATACTGTAGATGCGGGTGTCGGACACGTCGGTCGTGGTGTAGGAAGCCAGCACACTATTGGTCCAGGCGCGCGGCCCAGGCGGCATCGCGAGCTGAATTTGCCCGTACTGCTGGATCTGGTCGATGCGGCCGTCGACCGTGAACGGCCACGCTTTGCCGAATGTGTCGAGATAGGAATACGAACCCTGAACCAGCGGGCCGTTATCGGTCGAATAACCGACCCCGCCGCGGATACTGTTGTACGGATATTCCGAGACCTTCACGTGCACAGGCGTATCGACCGGCCTGGCCGGATCGCTATCCACGTCGATCGCAACGCTCGCGTAGTACGGCGTGTTTTGCAACTGCCGCTGCAATTCGGCGACACGCTGCACGTCGTAGATATCGCCGGCCGAAATCGGGTTCACATTGTCGACGATCTGTTCCGGATAGCGCCGCGCGCCGGATACGTCGAGCTTGCCCATTGTGAAGGTCGGGCCGCTGTCGAACGTCACCGACAATTTCGCTTCGTGCGTGCGTGGGTCGATCCGCGCTTCGGAGTGGTAAATCTTCGCACCCAGATAGCGGCGCGCCTGTAAGGCCTTGAGGGAGGCGTTTTTTGCGTCGTCCCAGTCGCTTTGCGAAAACGGATCGCCTTCGTGCAGCGAAAACGCGAAGCGCGCGGCGTTTGCCTGCGCCGGGTCTTCGGTCAGCACCGGCCCGCGAAACGACAGTGCAATCGACGTAATGAGGGTTTGCGGGCCGGGATCGACACTCACGGTCACGCGCTTCTGATTGTCGACGGTTCGCACGTCGGTGCGGACGACCGGCGTGAAATAACCCTGCGTGGCGGCCAGATCGCGCACCTGCTGGGGCGTGGCGGTAATCAAAAATTCGAACTGGTCGTCGCTGATGTCGGGACGTTTGGCGAAGCGCGCCACGTCCAGGTGCGCTTCGAGCAGCTTGCGCAACGAGCGCGGCGTGGCTTCGATATCGACCTTGTAGCTGGCGGCCGGGCGCCGCGCCGCATGCGCGTTGAGCGCGACCAGCATGAGGACGACGATGCCGAACGCCAGCCACGCGCGCAGCCCGCGCCGATTGGGCACCAGATGCCCTGGCTCGCCGCCGGTTTTGCCGCGCCGCAGACGCGGCTCTTCGATCGCACACCCCGCCAAACGGGACCTCCGGCCGTGGTTGATGAATTCTGTCGCTTGGGCGCGCCGCGGCGGCCGAAGCTCGCTATTTGACCACATCGGCGCAGCCACGCCATCTCTAAAAGGCCGTTTGCGCCATGTGGTGCGGCGCGCCTTTCGCGCCGATACACCGTGCTCGACGCGACATCGGTTGCCGATGCGCACCCGCACGCGCAGGCCGGATTTCCGCGCCGCCCTGGCCGCCATGCGCCCGCCTTTGACGCGTCGCAGCAGCATGGGTTCCGGGCGATTTTGCAGGGCGGCCGCCGCCTTCGCCACCGTTTTTCGACCGCGCGCGGCGCATGCGGTAAAATTATGGAAAAGCAGCGATGCCGTGCGGATTTCCGCCTGTTCCCGCCTGGCAGCCGCCATTTCCCCAATCACGGACGTCTAGCCATGTATCAATCGGACATCACCCAGTTCCTGAACCAGCTCAAGCAACAAAAACCGAATCTGGAAGCTGAGCAGCGCCGTGGCCGGTCGCTGCTGTGGGACAAACAGCCGATCGACCTCGATGAACGCGCCGCCCAGAACGCCTCGCGCGTAGAGCAGACGCCTTACTCGTACTATCAAAACTTCTAAGCGCGTGAGTCACGCCGACGAGGCAAAGGGCGTCGATCCGGCGCCCGACGCCGCGCTTGCCGCGCCCGCTACCGATTCGACGCCGGACACCGTTGACGGCATCGCTTTTGCACGCCTGTACGGCGAGCCGCTCTTCAAGCTGCCGACGGATCTGTACATTCCGCCGGATGCGCTCGAGGTGTTCCTCGAAACGTTCGAAGGCCCGCTGGATCTGTTGCTGTACCTGATCCGCAAGCAGAACTTCAACGTGCTCGACATCCCGATGGCGGACGTCACGGTCCAATACCTCGGCTACGTCGATCAGTTGCGGCAGACCAATCTCGAACTCGCCTCCGAGTATCTGCTGATGGCCGCAATGCTGATCGAGATCAAGTCACGCATGCTGTTGCCGGTGAAAAAGGCCGATAGCGGCGACGAAGCCGAGGATCCGCGTGCGGAACTGGTGCGCCGCCTGCTCGAATACGAGCAGATGAAGCTCGCCGCCCAGCGCATCGACCAGTTGCCTCAGCTTGGCCGCGACTTTCTGCGCGCCGAGGTGTACATCGAACAAAGCATCACGCCGCGCTTCCCGGACGTGGATAGCGAAGACCTGCGCGCCGCGTGGGCCGACGTGATCAAGCGCGCCAAGCTCGTTCAGCATCACAAGATTTCGCGCGAGGAATTGTCGGTGCGCGAGCATATGAGCACGATCCTGCGGCGCCTGCAGAACGCGCGCTTCATGGAATTCTCCGATCTGTTCGACACGAGCAAAGGCGTGCCGGTGGTCGTGGTGAATTTCATCGCCATGCTCGAATTGTGCCGCGAGTCGCTCATCGAGATTACTCAGGCCGAGCCGTTCGCACCGATCTATGTGCGCCTCGCCTATCTGCCGGCCTGAAGCCGCGAATGCGGTTTGCGCGGGGGCTTGCGTGCGCCATTTCCGCCGCGAACGCCTCGTTTCGGTGCGTCTGCGGAACAAATCCACTACAATCCGGCGCTCCGAACCTGTCATTACCAGTGAGGCCGCGGGTCACGCAAAACCTGAGTTTTTGCGCCGCCCGAGTCTTGCGCCGCGCGAGGAAATCCCAGTCCGATCATGAAAGTCATCAGCTCGATCCATGAATTGCGCGACCAGTTGCGCGGCCAGAATCGCACCGCCTTTGTGCCGACCATGGGCAATCTGCACGAAGGCCACCTGTCGCTGATGCGCCTTGCGCGCCAGCACGGCGATCCGGTGGTGGCGAGCATTTTCGTCAACCGCCTGCAATTCGGCCCGAACGAAGATTTCGACAAATACCCGCGCACGCTCGAAGCCGACATCGACAAGCTGCAGAAAGAAGGCGTCTACGTGCTGTTCGCGCCGACCGAGCGGGATCTATACCCGGAGCCGCAGGAGTACCGCGTGCATCCGCCGCACGATCTGGGTGACATTCTTGAAGGCGAATTCCGGCCTGGTTTCTTCCAGGGCGTGTGCACCGTGGTCATGAAACTGATGTCGTGCGTGCAGCCGCGCGTCGCGGTGTTCGGCAAGAAGGATTACCAGCAGTTGATGATCGTGCGCCGCATGTGCCATCAGTTCGCGCTGCCGACCGACATCATCGCCGCGGAAACCGTGCGCGACACCGACGGCCTCGCGCTCAGCTCACGCAACCGCTATCTGCAGGCCGCCGAGCGCGCCGAGGCGCCCATGCTGGCCACCGAGCTCAATCGTGTGCGCGACGCGGTGCTCGCCGGCGATCGGGACTTCGCAAAACTCGAAAAAGCGGCGATGGCGGAACTGGCTGCGCGCGGCTGGCAACCCGACTACATCGCGGTGCGCAAGCGCTCGAATCTGCTGCCGCCGGGCGCAGAAGACGCGAACGCGGAGCTGGTCGTGCTGGCTGCCGCCAAGCTGGGCGCCACCCGCCTTATCGATAACCTCGAAATCTGAAGCAGTCTTAGTCTGCGCAAACGCGCCTAAGAAGCCACAAGGGATTGGTCATGCAACGCAACATGCTGAAGTCGAAAATCCACCGCGTCGCGGTCACGCACTGCGAACTGCACTACGAGGGTTCGTGCGCGATCGACGAGGACTTGCTGGAAGCCGCGAACATCGTCGAAAACGAGCGGATCGACATCTGGAACATCAACAACGGCGAGCGGTTCTCGACGTACGCGATCAAGGGCGAACGGGGCAGCGGCATGATTTCGCTGAACGGTTCGGCCGCGCGGCGCGCGCAGCTAGGCGATCTGGTGATCATCGCCGCGTTCGCGGTGGTCGACGAAGCGGAACTGAAGGCAGGCTGGAAACCGGATCTGGTATTCGTCGACGACAACAACAAGATCAAAGGCAGCCGGGATCACGTGCCGACCCAGAACTGGACCTGAGCCGAACCTGAACTGAACCCGAGCCGGCTTTGCGCCGCGCGGTTTCATCTGGCGGACGGCCACGCCGCCTGCCGATTCATCTCAAGCCTGTTTATTGGCGCCGTTGGTCCATTGGATGATCGGCTGCCACTGCTCCAGATCCTTGTCCACACGGCTTTTCGCGACGTCCCACAAGGTCAGGCCGTGCGCCGCCAGCTGCACGTAATTCTGCGTGTCACGCAGATAGCCCAGCACCGGCAGCTTCAATCCCTCGACAAAGCGATGCAACTGCTCCGCTGAGCGCGTGCGCGAGTCGACGCGCATGCCCACCACGCCGATCTCGATCGCCCCTTTCCTGACCGCCTTCTCCTTTGCCAGCCGCTCGAGAAAGTCTTGTGTGGCGAGAATGTCGAACATTGACGGCTGCAGCGGCACGATCACCTTGTCGGCCAGATCCAGCGCGATACTCAGGCGATTGCCGTGCAGCCCGGCCGGCGTGTCGATAACCGCATGTTCGAGACCTCTGGGCGGTTTGGCGGGGTTTTCAGGGTCGACCTCCCAGGTCTCGATGGGCGGCAGTGCGGGAGGCCGCAGCGCCAACCACGCGTGCGCGGACTGCTGTTTATCCAGGTCCGCCAGCGCGACCCATTCCCCTTGCGCCGCGAAATAGCCCGCCAAATTGGTGGACAGCGTGCTTTTGCCCACGCCGCCCTTCGGATTCGCCACCACGATCACCGTCATGAATTCTCCCGGAAAGATGGCTGGGCGCCGCCAGCCGGTTTGCCGCAGTTTGCTCTGACTTGGGGGCCGGTGTGTTCTGATCGATGCCGATTTCAGGTCCACCTGCCGATCTAGCCGTTGATAATATCGACAAATGCAGCGGGGCCGAAGCCCCCAAACGGCTATTGACCTTCCTACGTCACTGTTTTTTCTATCGAGGACCCCAGATCTCATGAGCAAACTCCGTCCGGAATACACCGTCGAGCGCCTGCACGAACGTCAGAAAGGCAAGCTTCCCGGCTTGCTGGGTGTGCAGGTTCAGGCGCTGGAGCAAGGCAGTCTGACTGCGGAACTGACCGTGCGCGACGAATTGCTGGCGCCGAACGGCTTTTTGCATGCCGCCACCGTGATCGGCCTCGCCGATACGGCGTGCGGCTATGCCTGTCTCGCCCATCTGCCCGAGACGGCGCGTAATTTCACGACCGTCGAACTGAAAAGCAATTTTCTCGGCACGGCAACACAAGGCACGATCCGCGCGGTCGCCAAAGCCGTGCATCTGGGCCGCAGCACACAGGTGTGGGACGCCACCGTCACCGATCCGAACGGCAAGGCGATCGCGCTGTTTCGCTGCACGCAGATCGTGTTGTACTGACGGACGCCGGCTGACGCCGAGTGACGCCGGGAGCGCGGCGCAGGGCTGGGAATGCCCGCAGTGCCCGGCGTCCGCGCGATAAAAAAGCACGCAGCCTCACGGCGCGTGCTTTTTGTTGTCCGGTGGGGCGGAATACCAGCCTTACGCCGCCCACCGGCGGCACCGTGCGAAAGATTCAGGCGGCCACTGCGCGCGGCGCCTTCGCGCCGCTCAACGCGAGCGCACCGGCGCCGAGCAGCGACTGCACCACCAGGGTCACCGCCCAGAAAGCCGGATATTCCCAGCCACCGTGCGGCGATGCGAATCCCCAGCCGTTATGCAAGTGCTGCGACATCGCGCCGAGCATGAACGGCAACAGCACGAGCGCGACCCAGCGGACCTGCACGCCGAGTAGCAGCGCGATACCGCCGATCAGTTCGACGAACGCCGTCACATAACCGAGCCAGCCCGGCAAGCCCAGCGAAACAAAAAACTGCGCCGTTCCCGGCAACGTAAAGACAAAAATCTTCTGCAAGCTATGCGCGAGATACAGGACGCCCAAGGCCAGACGAAGGAGCAAAGCGGCCAGATCGGCGGAACGGTTCGAGTTCATGACGAGTCCTTTACGAGAGACGGCCCGCGGCGGGCGTCGACGTCAAGACTGTATTCGAACCAAATGGAGCGAAAAACCGTCTTTCAGGCTTTGATTATTTCCCAACGAGATTTAATCATCGCATCCACCTGCTCTTCGTCACCCAATCGCCGCAAAAAGCTTCGACAGATCGAGATGCTCGGCCAGCGTGTCGGCGAGGCGGTCCAGAGAAGCCTCGCGCAACGCCGGGTAGTCGATTTTCCCGGCGTCGCTCAAGCCCGCCCACGCGAGCAGTGCGGCGCATGCGGCCGGCGTGTCGAACAGGCCGTGCACATAGGTAGCGAGGATTTGACCATCTGCCGAAATCGCGCCGTCGGGATGAGCGTGTTGCGCGGCACCCAATTGCAGCGCGGGAGAACTCAGCGCCGGGCCTTGCGTCTCGCCCATGTGGATCTCGTAACCGGCGACCTCAGGTGAACCGGGCAAGGCGAGACGTCCTGTCACGTTCTTAAGCGTTTTCTCGCGCTTCAGCACAGTCGAGTAATCGAGCCAGCCGAGCCCCGCGCTCGTCCCGGGCGCGCCCTCTACGCCATGCGGATCGGTCACCTCGCGTCCCAGCATCTGCATACCGCCGCAAATCCCGATGACGCGGCCGCCGTAGCGCAAATGCCGTTGCAGCACCGCGTCCCAGCCTTGCGCGCGCAGAAACGCCAGATCGCCCGGCACATTCTTCGAACCCGGCAAGATGATCAGATCGGCCGACGGAGGCGGCGTGCCGCTTCGCACATAGTGGAAATCGACCTGCGGATGTGCGCGCAGTGCATCGAAATCGGTGTGATTGCTGATGTGCGGCAGCACCGGCACAACCACCCGCAACGTCCGGCCCACATCGCTGTTTTGCGCGGCGCGCAACTCGGGTGGCAGCATGTCTTCGGCATCGAGCGTCAGACCGTGCAGGTAGGGCACCACGCCGAGCACCGGCTTGCCGGTTTTCGCCTCGAGCCAGTCGAGCCCGGGTTTGAGCAAACCGATGTCGCCGCGAAAGCGGTTGATGATGAAGCCGCGCACACGCGCCTGCTCGCTTTCCGACAGGCACGCGAGCGTACCGGTCAGATGCGCGAATACGCCGCCCCGGTCGATGTCGGCCACCAGCACGACCGGGCAGTCGACCGCTTCGGCAAAACCCATATTGGCGATATCGCGATCGCGCAGATTGATCTCGGCGGGACTGCCCGCGCCTTCGACAAAGATCGTGTCGTACGCCGCTTGCAGACGCGCATACGACTCCAGCACCGCCTCGAAGGCAACCGGCTTGTAGTCGTGATAGGCGCGCGCCTCGAGATTCATGCGCGCCTTGCCGTGGATGATCACCTGCGCACCGCGGTCGCTCGTGGGCTTGAGCAGCACGGGGTTCAGATCGGTGTGCGCGGCAATGCCCGCGGCCACCGCCTGCAAGGCCTGCGCACGGCCGATCTCGCCGCCGTCGACCGTCACCGCGCTGTTGAGCGCCATGTTCTGCGGCTTGAACGGAGCGACCCGCACGCCGGCGCGGCGCGCCAGCCGGCACAAGCCCGCGACGAGCGTGCTCTTGCCCGCATCGGACGTGGTGCCCTGAATCATCAGCGTGCCGCGCGGCACGGGTACGGGGTCATGCGGGGTCATGCGGGTCGAATTGGCGGTCACGGAAGCTCAGGTCCAGCGATGAATAGCAAAGAGTGCGGGCAACGAACGCGGCATTATCCCATCGTGCCGGCGCGCACTGCACGCCGGTACAATCACGCGATGATTTCCCGCGACCTCACCTTCGTTCTCGGCGGCGCCCGTTCGGGCAAGAGCATGCACGCCGAACAACTGGCGACCGACAGCGCGCTGCCCGTCACGTACATCGCCACCGCGCGCCTGATTGACGACGCCGAATTCAGCGCGCGCATCGCGCATCATCGCGAGCGACGTCCGGCGCATTGGGCTTTGCACGAAGCGGACATCGACCTCGCCGGCGTCGTGTCACAAATCGACGCACCCGGCCACTGTATTCTGATCGACTGCCTGACGCTGTGGCTCGCCAACCTGCTGTGCCCGGCCGACGGCAACGGCTTGCCGGTCGATCGATACCAAACGCACTTTGCTGCACTGGAAGCGGCGCTCATCAGCGCCAAAGGGAAGATCATCGTGGTCAGCAATGAAATCGGGCTAGGCGTGGTGCCGCTCGGCGCGGCAACGCGCCTCTATGTCGACGAACTCGGACGGCTCAATCAGCGCATCGCCGCGTTGAGCACCCATGTCACGATGATGGTCGCGGGCTTGCCGCTCACCTTGAAAACCGCGAGCAGCGCGTGATGCTGTCGCTTCCTTTGCTCGTTACGCTGGCCACGGCGGGCGTCGCCGTCGACCGTTGGCTCGGCGAGCCGCGCACCGCGCATCCGCTGGTCGGCTTCGGCAAATGGGCGATGCGCCTCGAAAAGCGCTACAACACCGGCCGGCGCTTGCGGCTCAAGGGCTTGCTCGCGTGGTCGCTGGCGGTCATGCCGCCGGTGCTGATCGCCTGGATGCTGGTCTCCGTGCTGCCGTTTTTTGCGGCTTGCGCGGTCCATGTGGTGTTGTTGTGGTTCGCGCTCGGCGCACGCAGTCTGCACGATCACATCGCGCCGATCGCCCAGGCCCTGACGCAACGCGATCTGGCGCAGGCGCGGTTGCTGACCGCGCGCATCGTCTCGCGCGACACGACTCATGCCGACGAAGCGGCGCTCGCGCGCGCCGCCGTGGAGTCGACACTTGAGAACGGCAACGACGCGATCTTCGGCGCGCTGTTCTGGTTCGCAATCGCAGGCGGCCCGGGCGCTTTGGGGTTTCGTCTCGCCAATACGCTCGACGCCATGTGGGGCTACCGCACGTCGCGCTATTTGCGCTTCGGCTGGGCCGCGGCGCGCATCGACGACGTGCTCAACTGGATTCCCGCGCGCCTCACCGCGGCGAGCTATGCGTTACTCGGCGACACACGCACCGCGTTGCATTGCTGGCGCGAGCAGGCGCCGCGCTGGGACAGTCCGAATGCCGGGCCGGTCATGGCGTCCGGCGCGGGCAGCCTGAACGTGCTGATCGGCGGACCCGCGGTCTATCACGGCGCACTTGAACACAGGCCCACGCTGGGTTTCGGCCACCCCGCCAAGGCCAGCCATGTCACCGCCGCGTTGATGCTGGTTGAACGCACGGTCATTCTCTGGCTGGCGGTGCTGATCGTGCTGGCTTTGCTGAGTGTGCCCTTTCATGCCTGACCGAATGGCTGCTCATAAAGTCGATATCGGCACCCCGCTCGATAAAGTGATCCACGGCGGCAATCTGCACGAGGCGGCACAGCGTTACGGCATTCCTTACGCGCAATGGCTCGACCTGTCGACGGGTATCAATCCGCACGGCTATCCGGTGCCGCCGGTTCCCGCCGACGCCTGGCGGCGCCTGCCCGACGAAGGCGACGGCTTCGCCGCGTGTGCCGCGCGTTACTACGGCGCGCCCGATGCCGCGCATGTGCTGCCCGTGGCAGGAAGCCAGGCGGCGATTCGCGCGCTGCCCTCGTTACTGCCCCGTGCGCGGATTGGCGTTGCGCCGCTCACGTACAGCGAATATGCACCCGCCTTCGAGCGAGCCGGACACCAGGTTGTGCCACTGGATGCATCCTGGGACAGCTTGCCCGAGCCGCTCACCCATGTGGTGGTCGTGAACCCAAACAACCCGACGGCTGAACATCTGAGCGCTGGCAAGCTGCTGCAATGGCATGCACAACTGCGCGCGCGCGGCGGCACGTTGCTAGTCGACGAGGCCTTCGCCGATACGATGCCTTCGGCGTCGCTCGCAGCGAACACCCATCGTGACGGGTTGATCGTGTTACGTTCGCCGGGAAAGTTCTTCGGGCTCGCCGGTGTGCGCGCGGGTTTCGTGCTCGGCGCACCCGCTTTGCTCGACGCATTGCGCCACAGGCTCGGCGCGTGGACCGTTAGCGGCCCGGCTCGACATGCCGTCAAAGCCGCCTTTGAAGACCCGCTGTGGCAGCAACAGATGCGTACGCGGCTAGATACCGAAAGTGCCCGTCTGGTGAGTCTGTTGCATGCGCAGGGTTTCGCTACACGGAGCACGCCCCTTTTCGCGTGGACCGACGACGCGCGCGCCGCGGCACTGCATGAAGCATTAGCGCAACGTGGCGTGTGGACACGCCTTTTCACGGCATCGGGCAGCGTGCGCTTCGGGCTGCCCGCGAGCGAAGCCGAATGGACGCGTTTCGAAGAAAGTCTGCGCGAGGCGATCCGATGATTCGACGCCTGCGTTTCGCCATCGCCACGGCGCTTGTCGCGCTCGCCCTGCACGCGCATGCCGCCATCACCGTTACCGACGACACCGGCGCAACGGTCACCCTGTCCGCGCCCGCGCAGCGCGTCATCAGTCTCGCGCCGCATGTCACCGAGTTATTGTATGCGGCCGGCGGTGGTCCAAAACTGGTCGGCGCCGTGTCCTATAGCGACTATCCGCCTGAGGCGAAGCAGTTGCCGCGCGTCGGCGACAACAAGGCGCTCGACCTTGAACGGATCATCGCGTTGAAGCCCGATCTGATCGTCGTATGGCGGCATGGCAACGCGCAGCGCCAGCTCGATCGCCTGCGCGAAATGCACGTGCCGTTGTTCTTCAGCGAGCCGCATCATCTCGACGACGTTGCCGTATCGCTGATCAAGCTCGGGCAATTGCTCGGCACGTCGCCGGCCGCTGATGCAGCCGCAGCGGCATACCGTCAGGACATCGCGCGCTTGCGCACGCAATATGCCGGCCGCCCGCGCGTCAGCGTGTTCTACCAGGTGTGGGATCAACCGTTGATGACGCTCAACGGCGAACACATGATCAGCGACGTGATTGCGTTATGCGGCGGCAACAATGTGTTTGCGAAACTCGAGCCGCTAGTGCCGACCGTTTCGACTGAAGCGGTGCTCGCGGCGAATCCGGAAGCGATCGTCACTGCCGCGCCCGGCGCGACCAGGCCGGATACCCCCTTGCCGCAACTCGACACATGGCGTGCGTGGCCGGGTCTGAAGGCGGTGGCAAACAATAATCTGTTCGCGATCGACGGCGATCTGATTAATCGGCCGGCGCCGCGTATCGCGCAAGGGGCCAAGCAGATGTGCGAAGACCTCGACCTGGCGCGCTCGCGGAGGAAAAGCGGCGCGCAGTGAGGTCGCGGAGAAAGTCGTGTCGCGAGATGTACCCGGTTAGTACGAGACCGCGTCAGTCCGCTTGAACGGCCAGCGTTCGAATTCGGAAAGCCGCAATCGATAACGCGCGACATTGCCAAGATAGAGTTGATCGAGATCGGACTGGATCGCATCGACGAACAGAGAGATATCCGCTGCGTCCATCCGGCCCTGTGCGAGCGCTTCGATCTCGCCACGCGTGCCGGCAAGGCCACCGCGAATCACCTCCTGCACGACCTCGATTAACGCATTGCGATACTTGAGACGGAACGCGTCCGGTTCGCCGATCGATTGCCGAATCGCGAGATAACGCTGGCAGGAACGCTCGTACGCCCAGATAAAAACATCGCGCAACAACTCGACACGATTGCCTTCGTACACGCCGAGCGTGCCGTCCACGTAGGCCTTTTCGGGAACGTCGATGAACGACAGCGGACACAGATTCTTTCGGACGAGCGGAATATTCGCGGTCAGACGCGAGACCCGCTTGTTGACATCTTCGAACGGCTGCAGATACGGCAGGTGCACCATGCCGAAGAAAGCCTGCTCGAAGGGGTCTTCGATCTGGGCGGCCTTGTTTAACACTGCCTCGAAACACTCCGCGATCTGCTGGGGCACCGCGAGCGGAAAAAATACCGTGCCGCTGATCTCCACTTCGCGCGCACGCAAACGGCCGCTCGCGAACGGATCGGACATCAGGTTGTCCGAGAGAATCGCATGAAGGTTCAGTACGGTGAACCGATTGAAGCCCACTTCGTCCGCGCTCTCGACGATCATTTCGATCGCGGCCTTGTGATTCAGGATCATCTGCGTTTCCTGAGCGCCCTTGCCTTCCGCGATGTGCCCTTGCTCGATTAGCCGTACGGTATCGAGCCTCGTGTAGGTATTGCCCTCCAGCCGCGACGAAGCCCACGACAAATCGATCAGAAGCCGGCTCATGATGTCGCGCGCGTATGTACCGGCCGGACGCACGTCCGCCGAAGTGCGCCCCCACTCGTGCAGCCGTGCGCGCTGCGCTTGCGACAAATACCCGTCCTGGTTTGGACGATAGCGTTCAAGAAACGCGCGGTTGTAGCCAACCGGCCGGCGTTCGTGCAGCGGCCTGTTCACTTCTGCGCGCACCTCGAGACCGGCGCTCGACACGGGTATGTAAGCCTCGCCGGCAGTGCTTGCGCCGCTGACGATCGGAGCCGGGAACACTGCCGCGCTGGCGGCGGAAACCTGCTTATAAGCGACGGCCCGGCCGGCGCCTTCCGAGACGATCCGGCCAGCTTCGAGCAACGCGTCGAGACGACGTTGCAGCGTGCGGCGCGGCATGGGATGACGGCGCACGGCCAGCGCGGTGGCAAGCGCACGAATACTCTGGCCCTCAGCGCTTGCAGCGACGAGTTGCTCGATCAGATCCAGTTCCAGTTTGATGCCATTGCTGTTCATGCGCGCCACCCTTGTGCCTATGTGACGCGATAAACCCTAATCGCGCCACTTTCTCTTGTCATTGTGGCACAAATCGGTGCAATCGCGCCACTTTAGGATCGAAAAGTGGCGCGATTCAGGCTTTCCGCGACAAATTCCCCGTAAAAGTGTCACGATTAAAGTGGAGGCTGTCGCAATTCAGGAGCAAGAGCGAACGCCCGCTTTCAGGCATTCCACCGCACCAGCGACCATTGCTGCGCGCCCTCGTCCCTGCGCAGCCAGACAATCCCCGTCATCTCCAGCGACCAGCGCAGACAGCGCTCCAGCGGCACATCCAGCGCCAGCGAAGCGATCGCCCGCATGACGCCGGCATGCGTGACCACGTACGCCGGCGACAGTTCGCGGGTCTGCGCGAACGCGTCGAACCACGCCCGCACTCGCGCGACGAATTGCGCGACGCTCTCGCCGCCATGCGCACGCGCGTGTTCGAAATTGGCCGCCCAGTCGTCGAGCAACGCACGATCGATCGCGTCCCAGCGCTGCCGCTCCCAATCGCCGAAGTTCATTTCCTGCAGACGATCGTCATGGCTGAGCGCACAACCGAAATCGTTCGCCACGGCGGCGGCGAGCGCCGAGCAACGCATCAGCGGACTCGATATGAACACCCGTGGCGCCGGCACTTGCAGCGTGGCAAGTTTCAACGCAAGCGCGGTTGACGAAACTTCCACATCTTCGGCAAGCGCGATGTCGCTTTGGCCGTAGCAAACACCCGCGTCGAGCGCGACGGCGGGATGACGGATCAGGACGATATCCATGCAAGCCCCAGCAGATAGATGCTCAGCTCAAGAACCTGTTGTGCGAAGCCCAGACAGTCGCCGGTATAGCCGCCGATCCGCCTGACGAAATAACGCCCCATGGCAAACCGCAGCCCCGCGAGCACGACGATTGCCGCGCCGGCAAAACGCCAATCCGGCAGACCGGGCCCGTTCGGCCAAAGCAGCAACGGCAAACCGAATACCGCTGCGCAGAGCAACGCGGACCCGCTCAAACGTTGTGCGACCGGTTTGGCTTTGCCTTCGGCGCGCACGTAGTCGAGCGTGGCCAGATAGCTGATGGCAAACACACGGCTCGCCGCATGCGCGGCAATCATCAGACTCGCGGCGCGTACCGGCGGCAGTGCGGTGAGCGTTTGCCATTTCAGTGCTAGCGCGATCACGAGCGCGATGGCGCCGAACGCACCGATGCGCGAGTCATGCATGATGCGCAACACGTCCTCGCGCGTGTAAGCGCCCCCGAACGCATCGGCGCAATCGGCGAGTCCGTCCTCATGAAACGCGCCGGTCACGAGGAGCGACGCGGCCATCGACAGCAGCACCGCCACGCCTGCGGGAAAGACCTGCAAGGCCGCGAGATAAACCAGCGCGCTCAATCCGCCGATCAACAAACCGACCAGTGGAAAATAACGCGCCGCCGCATTCAGATAATGTGGCTCATAGCCAACCCAACGCGGCACCGGCACGCGCGTGAAATAGCCGAGCGCCGTGAAGAAATAGCGCAGTTCCGCAAGCGGGTTCATGAGCGAACCGGACGCGCGCTTCTGTACGAAGACGCTTCGTACGGTGGCGCTTTAGGCAATGTGTCAAGCATCGCGATTCGCAACCCCGGCCGATTCGAAGCTCGCCATTTCATTGACGAACGCCACCGCCGCCCGCAGCAACGGCACCGCGAGCACCGCGCCCGTGCCTTCGCCGAGACGCATATCGAGCGAAAGCAATGGCAACGCGCCGAAATGATCGAGCATGCGCCGATGCCCCGCCTCGTTCGACGCATGCGCGAACACACAATACTCGCGCACCTTCGGTGCGAACGCATCGGCTACCAGCAATGCCGACGTCGCAATGAAACCGTCGACGAGGATTGTCATACGCGCCTGCGCGGCGGCGAGATATGCGCCAGTCATCATGGCGATTTCGAAGCCGCCGAAGGTGGCGAGCACGTCGAGCGGATCGCTGGAAGCGGCATGATGCGCGAGTGCCGAAGCCAGTACGTTGCGTTTTTTCGCCAGCCCGGCATTGTCGAGACCCGTGCCGCGTCCAACGCATTCGTCGATCGGCACGCCACACAGGCGGCTCATCAGACAAGCGGCCGACGACGTATTCGCAATGCCCATCTCGCCGAAGCCGATCACATTGGTGCCGAGCGCCAGATGATGCCGCACGCGTGCCGCGCCCGACTGCATCGCGGCCAGCGCCTGTTCGCGCGTCATCGCGGGTTCATGCGCGAAGTTGCGCGTGCCGGCCGCGACCGGGATATCGATGAGCCCTTCAGTGGACGGCAGCGGCGTAGCAATGCCTGAGTTGACCACTTCGAGTTCGACGCCGCACACGCGGCTCAAGGCATTGATCGCCGCGCCGCCCGCCAGAAAGTTGGCGACCATTTGCGCGGTCACTGCTTGCGGATAAGGACTCACGCCCTCCTGTGCAATGCCGTGGTCGCCGGCAAACACGATCATCGCCGGGCGTTCGACCGTGGGATGCGTCGTCCGCTGGATCAGCCCCAACTGGCGTGCGAGTGTCTCGAGCCGCCCGAGGCTGCCGGGCGGCTTGGTCTTGGTGTCGATGATGCGTTGCAGTTCGGCACGCAGCGTTTGGTCGAGCGGTTCGACATCGGTCAATCCCGGCACAGCTGATAAAAAAGTCATAGACGTTTCAGACAGAAAGAGTGTGTTTTTTTAAAGCGCTTAGCCTGCCGATATGTCATCAGCCGCAAGCGATTCGTGACCTGAGCGTGGCGCGGGAATCAACGCCTCATGCTCGCCGTCGCGAATCAGAATCAAGGGATAGCCGAACGCCCGGCTCGTCAGCGTGGGCGTCAGCACGTCGTGAACCGGTCCGGCATACGCGCCCCCCTTGCCGTCGAGCAGCAGCGCATGTGTCGCGAAGCGCCGCGCGAGATTCAAGTCATGGCACGAAAACAACACTGTACGCCGTGGCTCGCGCGTCCAGGCGCTCAGCGCTTCCAGACAGTCGATCTGGTGGTGCAGATCCAGATGCGAGAGCGGTTCGTCGAGCAGCAGCAACGGTGCCTCCTGGCACAACACGGCTGCCAGCGCGACACGTTGCCGTTCGCCACCCGAGAGCGAGAGCACGTCGCGCGCAGCAAATGCGGCGAGGCCCAAGCCGTCGAGCGCGGCATGCGCGGCGGCACGATCGGCCTCGCTTTCCCACCCCCAGCCGCTCAGATGCGGAAAACGGTTCAGCATCACGATGTCGAGCACGCTCGCGCTGAACGCATCGGCTGCACTTTGCGGCATCAGCGCGCGACGCTGCGCGAGCGGCAACGGCCGCCAGTCGGCGAGACGCACGCCGTCGAGTTCGACATGGCCGGCCGACGGTTGCGCCAGACCGGCGAGCGTGGAGAGCAAAGTTGTCTTGCCCGCGCCGTTGGGCCCGGCAATGCACCAGATCTCGCCGGCGTAGAACGTGTGCGTGAACGCGTCGAGCAAGGTGCGCATGCCCGCGCGCAAGGTCAGGCGTTGCGCGCTGAGCGTCACATCGGGGAGGTCGTGCGGATTCATCATCGGCGCCTGCGCAGCAGCATCCAAAGAAACACGGGCACACCGACGATCGATGTGATCACGCCGACCGGCAATTGTGCCGGCGCAATCACGGTACGCGCGATCAGATCCGCTCCCATCACCGCGACACCGCCACCAAGCGCCGCGGCCGGCAACAGCATGCGCTGATCGTTGCCGAACGCGAGCCGCAACATATGCGGTACGACAAGGCCGACAAAGCCGATGGTGCCCGCCGTCGTTACCGCAGCGGCAGCCGCGAGCGACGCCACCAGATAGACACGCAAGCGCAGCGGCATCACGGCGACACCGAGTGCCTGCGCAGCGGCGTCCCCCCGCAGCAGTACATTCAGCCGCGGCGCCGCGGGGACGATCGCCACCAGCACGACGGCGAGCGCAACAAGCGCCACCCACGGCATCGCACCGCCGTTCAGATCGCCGGTCAGCCAGAACAACATCCCACGCAGCCGGTTGTCCGGCGCGAGGTTGAGCAGCAAGGTAATGACGGCGCCCCAACCCGCCGCGATCACCGCGCCGGTCAGCAGCAAACGCGGCGACGTATCCTGCGGCTCGCCCCGCCACAACTCGCGGCGGGCGAGCCCGAGCACCAGCAGGATCGACACGAAGGCGCCGGCGAACGCGCTGGCGTCGACGATCCACCACGCGCAGCCGGCGATCATCGCGACCAGCGCGAATGTGGCGGCCCCGCCCGACACGCCCAATACATAGGGCTCGGCCAAGGGGTTGCGCAACAGCACTTGCAGCAGCGCACCGGCCAGCGCCAGCAACGCGCCGCATGCGAAGCCGGCCAACGCGCGCGGCAAACGCAGCGTGCGCACGATCTCGCCGGCAAGATCGGCGGACTCGACACGCGGCACATGCGAAGGCAGCAGCGCCGCCAACACGCGCGCGGGTGCGAGCGACACACTGCCAAGCGCGAGCGACGCCATCAGCACAGCCAGCGCAATTCCCGCGAGCGCGAACCAGATCGCGGCCGCGCGTTTCGCGTTCATCACGCGCATCGTGTTTGTGGGTATCGGACCCGAGCCGTGGTTCATCGGCGCGTTCTCATGCCAGTACCTTCGTCACTGCTGCCGCCCAATCGTGAGATACACACCGCGCCGCAGCGAGGGAAACAAGTAGGCTGTTTCATAGTCCTTGTTAAACAGGTTCTGGATCCGCGCGGCGAAGCAGCAAGCCTTCATGATGTTGGTGTAGCGCGTCTGCATCTCTCCGTGTTGCGCGCATGACAGATCCACGATCCTTCGATCCTCTGCAGGTTCATACAGTTACCGCTCCCTGGCAGGTGAATGCCGGACAAGACTGGCGGGTAGTCGATCGGATTCGAATAGCTTGCAGTCGCCTTCCAACGCCCGGTGACGTCGAAGCCGTAGCCGAGATAGTAACTGCTCACGCAGCCAGAACCGCAATACTGGTCGCGTCATTGACCGGGCCGACTCTGCCCGCCTTGGAAGAGCACACGGCACGCTTTGCCATAGCTGCCGTTGCCGTGGCGCTCGTATTCCTCGCTCGTATTTCTTTTACGGTTGAGCTTGTGACCCAGCGAAACCAGGCCGTTTTCGTTCGGCTTAGCGTTGGGTGGCTGGGCCATTTTTCCGCGTTTGAGCGGGGACGTCCCTCGCCTTCCGGCCGATCTCCGGACTGGCAACACGTCGATCCCGCCTTCCCACGCGTGGCGCGCAGTGGCACACTCGCGTGTTCAGCTTCAAACACACGATCAGGATCGACCGGCATGGCGAACGCGGTCGCGGTCGCTTGCCGTTGCCGGAGTCTGCGCAGGTTCGCGCGTGCGTGCGAGGCGCACGCCGGGCTTCCCGTTTAGCTGCGTGCGCTGCGAAAAAACGCGCGCGGGCGCCAACGTGCGGCCAGTTTAGGAGCGGCCTCCGGGTCCGTCAAGAATGGTCAATCCATGCGCAATCTGTTCCGTTATATGCAGGTTATTGTCCGATGCGTGGGCTGCTTTTCATCATATGGTCGATAAATGCCTGCATAAAGCGATGTTGTTACGTCTCGAAACGAGACAATTGTCGGAACCTGCGACATTCCGCGCTAAAATGCAATGTCTTTAGAGGACGCAGCAGATGCTCACCGAACTCGAAACACTTTCACAGAATATCGGCAAGCTGATCGCGATCAGCCAACGCCACAACGAAGCGCGGCTCGCGCTCGAGAATCAGCTCGCCCAAACGCGTGCCGAAGCAGAGGCCACGCGCACTGAACTCGCGTTAATGCGCGAGGAGCGCGATGCACTGCAGGCGGAACGCGACGCGCTGTCGGCAAAGATCGACGACGCACAGGTACGCCTGAATGCGATCCTCGAAAAGCTGCCGCGCGCCCGCGCGCATAGCGAGCCGGATAATCAGCTCGATCTGCTCGATACCGCGCCGCAAGAGCTTGAAGCGGAGAGCGACGTCACCCGCCACGGAGAAAATGCATGACCACCAAGCAGATCGAAGTATCGATTCTCGGCGTGCCCTATCGCCTCGCCTGCTCGCCTGAAACTGAAGGCGCGCTGCTTGAAGCGGTCGCACGCGTCGACGCCGAGATGTCGAAGATCCGCAATAGCAGCAACGTGCGCGGCACCGATCGCATTGCCGTCATGGCTGCGCTATCGCTGGCATCGGAACTGCTTAAGCTGCAATCGAGCGTGCGACACGGAGAAGCATTTCCCGCAGAGGAAATCCGGCGTACAATGCATCAAATGAACGAACAACTGGGCACTGTGATTCAGCAGTACAGCATGCAGTAAGTGCCTAGCAGTATCGAACAATTTCAAGTAGCCGGTCCTGAGATCGGCTGCGGATTCAAGCACAATGCATGAGCCAAGTCTCACGCAAGTGATTGAGTTCAATCGGTTTGACTTCCCTGCCTGGTTCGCCAAGGTCATATATTCCTTGAACCAATGCCATGTGCACGGTTGTGGAAATTTGTAGCACGGGTGTGCGCGTCACTCTGTCTGATGTACCCGAAGTGCTGCTAACTGCGACCAATTCTGAACCCCCGGTTCAGGATGCCGGCCTAGCGGCTAAGGCGGGGACCTTATTCAAAACGGCATCGGACTTCGGTCCGGTGCCGTTTTTCTTTGGGTCTCGCTTTTTCTTCTGTATTCTCAAACCTTTAACGCTCACTTCGATTCATGCGCTACTGGCTAATGAAGTCCGAACCGGACGAAGCAAGCATCGACCATCTCGCAGAGGCCCCGCAGCGCACGTTGCCGTGGACCGGCGTGCGCAACTATCAGGCGCGCAACTTCATGCGCGACATGATGCAGGTCGGCGACGGTGTGCTGTTCTATCACTCGAGCTGCCCCGAGCCGGGCATCGCCGGGATCGCGGAGGTATCGTCCACCGCGTATCCGGACCCAACTCAGTTCGACAAGAAGAGCCCCTACTACGACCCGAAGTCGTCGCAGGAAACACCGCGCTGGCTGCTCGTCGATGTGGTGTTCAAGAAGAAAATTCCACTGATTCCGCTTGCCGTGCTGCGCGAACACGAGGAATTGAAGGACATGCGTGTGCTCGCCAAAGGTAACCGCCTGTCGATCACGCCGGTGACCGAGGCCGAATGGCGCTTCATCACCAAGCATCTTGTTTGACGTTGCATATTCGGCTCGCGTCCGTGGTCGCTCGAGCCCTGCGCAAATCCTGTGCGTATCCACGCACGCTCGAAAGCAAGTGTGAGCAAACGTCAAATTAGGGAACCAAGCTCAGGTTACAGGCGCCTAACGGACTCGCAAACGTTGTGCCAACGTACAGCGTTCGCTCAATTCGTGCACAACCTGTTCAAGCAAGGAGTCCAAAAATGACGAAAAACACCGCACGTGCACTCGCTCTCGCTCTTGTTTGCGCCGCCCCTGTCGCGCTTGCGCTGACGCCGGCCATCGCCCGCGCGCAGAGTGTGACGCAGTATCAGCCCGCAGGTGTGCTGTCGCTGAATGCACAGGCAAGCGCGGAAGTACCGCAAGACGTCGTCGATATCACGTTGTTCTACGAGCAGGAAGCGAACGACCCGTCCGCGCTCACCGCCACGCTGAATCAGCGTGCCGACGCAGCGCTGCAGAAGGCCAAAGGCGTGAGCGGCGTCACCGCGCGTACCGGTTCTTTCTCGATCTATCCGTCTACCGATCGCGACGGTCGTATTTCCGCATGGCGCGGCCGTACCGAAGTGGTGCTCGAATCGCACGACTTCGCTTCGGCGTCGAAACTCGCGGGCCAGATGGCATCGATCATGCAAGTGGGCAACGTGCAGTTCTCGCTGTCGCCTGAAGCCCAACGCGCCGCCGAGCAGAAACTCACCGGTGAAGCCATCAAGTCGTTCCGCGAGCAAGCCGCTTCGTCGGCACAGGCATTCGGCTACAGCGGCTATTCGATTCGTGAAGTCAACGTCGGGCATAACGGCGTTATGCCGCGTCCCATGATGATGATGAGCGCACGCGCCATGGGCGCCGATGCGAAAGCATCCGCGCCGGTACCGATCGAAGGCGGCACGTCGACCGTGACGGTCAATGTGTCGGGCTCGGTGCAGATGAAGTAACGCGATGGACGCCTGACGTACCGCAACGTAAGGCAGTAAAGCAAAAAGCCACGGCATGCCGTGGCTTTTTTTCATTGACCACCACTACGATAAAACGTAGCGATCAGTTCATCGAATTCAATTCGCACCGACCGCCGGCACGGATTGACGCCGTGCACGGCGATAGGACCACACCAGCATGCCAATGCCCACGAGGATCATCGGCAGCGAGAGCCATTGGCCCATCGAAAGGCCCATGGCAAGCAAGCCAAGGAAGTCATCCGGCTCACGCGCGAACTCTACCGTGAAGCGCGCGAGACCGTAGCCGATCAGGAAGACCGCGGAAATCGCGCCCATCGGCTTCGGTTTGCGCGAGAAGAAGATCATTACGAAAAACAGCACCACGCCTTCGAGCGCGATCTCATACAGTTCCGACGGATGGCGCGGCAGCATGTGATATTGCGCGAACACTTCGTTCAGATGCCATTGCGCGGCCAGTTGCGGATGCGTGGTGAGCCACGTGGCGTCGTCCGGTGCGGCGCCCGGAAACAGCATCGCCCACGGCGCCGACGGATCGGTCACACGGCCCCACAGCTCGCCGTTGATAAAGTTGCCGAGGCGCCCTGCCGCGAGCCCGGTGGGCACCATCGGCGCGACGAAATCGGTGACCTGCAACCACGAACGCTTGCGTTGGTACGCAAACAGCACCATGGCCAGCGTCACGCCGAGAAAGCCGCCGTGAAACGACATGCCGCCTTCCCACACCTTGAAGATGTCGAGCGGATGCGCGAAATAAAAGCTGGCCTTATAGAACAGCACGTAGCCTAGCCGGCCGCCGAAAATCGTCCCGAGCACGCCGTAAAACAGCATGTCGTCGATATCCTTGGCGGTCCAGCCTTGCGCGGCGACGTAGGGCAAACGCAGCCGCAACCGGCCAACGACAATCGCTGCGACAAACGCAACGAGGTACATCAGTCCATACCAGCGCACAGCGAGCGGCCCCAGATGAATGGCAACGGGGTCGAAATTCGGGTGAATAAGCATCGTGTTGTTATGGGCAGTTCGGGTTCAGAAGCGGATTTCTAATCGGTTTTCAAGTGCCTGCAAGCGTTTGCACACCGTGCGGCGCATGCGTTGGACGGTTCGGTTTGCAATGCGTTCGCGGCGGCGTCGGGCCTAAGTGCGGGGCGCCGCGAACTGCGCCTCGACGGTGGCCGCATGGGCTCGCACGATCTCGATGAAGCCCGCCAATACCGGGCTCACCTCCGCCGTGCGCCAGACCAGCCCCGTCTCGATCGCCGGCACCGATTCCGCGAGCGGCCGGTACACGACACCCGTGCGGCGCAGGTTACGCAAGGATTGCGGCACCAGTGCGACGCCCATGCCGGCCGACACGAGACTCACGATCGTCTGCATCTGGATCGCCTCTTGGCCAACCCGCGGTGCAAGACCCGCCACGCCGTAGCAATCCATAATGATGTCATAAAAGCCTGGCGCCAAACGTCTTGGGAAGATCACGAGCGGCTCGTCGGCGACATCGCGCAGGCTGATCGGCGTGTCCAGCCATTCGGCGCACGGGTCGGCATGCGGGTGGGTGTCGGACTCCGCGGCAGCGCTCACGCGCGCCGCCGTTTCCGTCGACATCGCGATCACCAGCGGTTCGCGGGCGATCGACAGCCACGAGAGTTGGGTAGCATGACGCGACGGCAGCGGCGCGATCACAAGGCCCGCGTCGATGCGCCCGGCCACCAGTTCGTCGACTTGCACGTCGCTGGTGGCTTCGGTCAATTCGAGGCGCACCCTCGGATGGCGGGCGCCGAAATCGCGCAGCAGCAACGGCAGCAGGCCATAGTCGGCCGTGGAGACGAAGGCCAGCGACAGCACCCCCGCCTCGCCTCGCGCAAGGCTCTGCGCCAGCGGCCGCAGCCCCTCGGCGCCGGCCAGCAGGCGCTGAACTTCAGGCAACAGGTCGGCGCCCACCGGCGTGAGTTCGACCGAACGCTTGGTGCGCGCGAACAACTCGACACCCAGCGTCTCCTCCAGCGCGCGAATCGCCTGCGACAGCGGCGGCTGCGTCATGGAAAGACGTACGGCCGCTCGCCCAAAGTGTTTTTCTTCGGCGACGGTCACGAAATAGCGCAACTGGCGCAGGTCAGGTATCGCGGGCAGCATAATTAATACATTTTACGACCTAATGGAGCCCGAATAATATACTGGACACGCGCCTTGCAAAACAGCATCCTTGCGCGACGCGTCCGCACTAAACTGAACTGACGCGCCGGCCGGAAACCCGGCGGCAGCACCTTGGCAGCGTAAGCTCAGCACTTTCGCGGCAGCGCCCGAGCCCCGAACACGCAGCACGGATCAAAACAAAACAGACTGGAGTTCCCCATGGCATACAACCGTCGTTCCAAGAACATCACGCAAGGCGTGGCGCGCTCCCCGAACCGCTCGATGTACTACGCACTCGGCTATCAGAAGGACGACTTCGACAAGCCGATGATCGGCATCGCCAACGGCCACTCGACCATCACACCGTGCAACGCCGGTCTGCAGCGCCTCGCCGACGCGGCGGTTGCCGCGGTCAAGGGCGCCGACGCGAATCCGCAGATCTTCGGCACGCCGACGATCTCGGACGGCATGTCGATGGGCACCGAAGGCATGAAGTACTCGCTGGTATCGCGCGAAGTGATTGCCGACTGCATCGAGACATGCGTGCAGGGCCAGTGGATGGACGGCGTGGTCGTGATCGGCGGCTGCGACAAGAACATGCCGGGCGGCATGATCGGCATATTGCGCACCAACGTGCCGAGCATCTACGTGTATGGCGGCACGATCCGTCCAGGCAACTGGAAGGGCACCGACCTGACCATCGTGTCGTCGTTCGAGGCGGTGGGCGAATTCACCGCCGGCCGGATGTCGCAGGAAGATTTCGAGGGGATCGAGAAGAACGCGTGCCCGTCCACGGGTTCGTGCGGCGGCATGTACACCGCCAACACGATGAGCTCGTCGTTCGAAGCGCTGGGTATGTCGCTGCTGTATTCGTCGACGATGGCCAACCCCGACCAGGAAAAGGTCGACTCGGCAGCCGAATCGGCGCGCGTGCTGGTCGAAGCGGTCAGGAAGGACCTGAAACCGCGCGACATCGTCACGAAGAAGTCGATCGAAAACGCCGTGGCCGTGCTCATGGCCACAGGCGGCTCGACCAACGCGGTACTGCACTTCCTCGCCATCGCGCATGCGGCGGAAGTGGAATGGACCATTGAAGACTTCGAGCGCATGCGCAAGAAAGTGCCGGTGATCTGCAACCTGAAGCCGTCGGGCCAGTTCGTCGCGACCGATCTGCATAAGGCGGGCGGCATTCCGCAAGTGATGAAGATCCTGCTCGACGCAGGCCTCCTGCACGGCGACTGCATCACGATCACCGGCAAGACAATCGCCGAAGAACTGAAGGACGTGCCGGGCAAGCCACGCGCCGACCAGCAGGTGATTTTCCCGATCGAGCAGGCGCTTTACAAGGAAGGCCACCTCGCCATACTCAAGGGCAACCTGGCCGTTGACGGCGCGGTCGCCAAGATCACCGGCCTGAAGAATCCGGTCATTACCGGGCCGGCCCGCGTCTTCGACGACGAGCAAAGCGCACTGGAAGCCATTCTGGCCGACAAGATCGTCGCCGGCGACGTGGTCGTGCTGCGCTACCTCGGGCCGAAGGGCGGCCCCGGCATGCCGGAGATGCTCGCGCCGACCTCGGCGATCATCGGCAAGGGGCTCGGCGAAAGCGTCGGGCTGATTACCGACGGCCGCTTCTCGGGCGGCACGTGGGGCATGGTGGTCGGTCATGTTGCGCCGGAAGCTTTCGTGGGCGGCACGATCGCGTTCGTGCAGGAAGGCGACTCGATCACGATCGACGCGCACAAGCTGCTGCTGCAACTGAACATCGACGATGCCGAACTGGAACGCCGGCGTGCTGCCTGGCAACAGCCGAAGCCGCGTTACACGCGCGGCGTGATGGCGAAATACTCCGCGCTGGCGCTGCCGGCCAACAAGGGGGCGGTGACGGGCTGAGCGCGCGTGGGGCACGTGTGGATTCGCCTCGGTCGACGGGGCGAATCGGGAACCTCCTCGCCTCTGCCTAAGCGGGCTGCGTTGCGAAATAAGTTGCGAAACAGGTTACGAAAAAGCGCAAAGGGGCGCACGGAAAACCGTGCGCCCCTTTCCTTTTATAATGCCTGCACCACGAGTCGGGCACCTGCACCGACGGAGACCAGAATGAAATCAATGTCGTTTGCGGCGCTTGCAGCAGCCGGCGTGCTAGGCGCTATGTCAAGCGCCGGCATTCCGGCGGCGCATGCTGAGGCCTCCGCCGGTCTCGCGCTTGCCCAGCAGCAGAATTGCATGAGTTGCCACGCGGTGTCGCGTCCGGTCATGGGACCGGCGCTGCATGACGTCGCCGCGAAGTATGCCGGCCGCGAAGATGCCGCCACGTATCTGAAGCGGAAGATTCTGGATGGCAGCACGGGAGTGTGGGGCCAGGTGCCCATGCCCGCGAACACGCAGCTCACGCCCGATCAGGCGGCTATGCTGGCGAGTTGGGTGATGACGCTCAAATGAATGACGCTTGATTGACGGCCTGAGAGCGCCAATGATCGCGGCCCGGTGAGCGCAGCGAGCGCGCCCCGAAAAAGGAGCGCCCCGCCCTCTGCCATACTCAGGCGCTGCCCGAGCGCCGCGCCAGTTCCTGATCGACCGCTTCCTTGACCCAGCCGGTCATTTCAGTTTCCAAAGCCAATGCCACTTCGCGCGTGATCTGGTTGACCAGCCACGTGGTGTGATCCTGCAAAGCGTCGCGGCAGCGTGCTTCAACAATGCTGCGCCCCTCGCCCGCCAGAAAACTCGTGAACCGTCCGCGCAGACGTTCGGCGATGACATCCGCATCGAGATTCGGCTGCGACGGTGCGCGTGCCTCGTGAGCAATATCCGGCGGCACGATTGCGCCCGCCTCGATCGGTGCATGCGGCTCGGCCCGGTCGAATACGCCCGCTGACGGCGCAGCGACGGACTCATGCTCATCGTCGTGTGCGTGCTGGCGATCGGCGGCGTGAGCGTGATGCGCCCTTAAGCGTTTTCTCGGATGAGCGTGTTCTGCTGAGTACCCATGCTCGCGCGCAACCGCGGGCTCGGGCGCGTGCGTCGGTTCCCGCGTGGCAGCAGGATCGGGCACAGGCTGCGCCGCCGGGGCCGCTGCGCCGCCGGGCGCATGCCGCGCCTCGGCAGGCCTGCCCTGCACGAGAATCTCGTGCAGAACCGGGATGGAACTATCGTCGTTAGGATCGGACACGCGCACTCTCCGTGTTTGAGTCCAAGCTGCAGCATGCCGCGCACGCGTCGAATCCACACGACAGAACACCATGCGACGCGTGCGGAACGAAGCCTAGCTGCCTTGCTTGTAGTTGTTCAAAGCATAGCCGCGATCGCGATAGAAACGATAGCGTTCGCGGCCCGCTGCGAGTTCGTTGTGTGCGTTACCGACCACTTCCAGCAATCTTTCAAAGCGCGCGAATTGCGCCGGCACCGTAGCGCCGAGATTGAGCAGCACCTGATGGTGCGGCACATTGTCGAGGTTCGATGTCAGCACGATGGGTGTTTGCGCGGCGAGCGGCGTGCCCGCCATGCAGTGCGGCACGAAATCGAGAGGCGAGAAGGTCCACAACTGCTCGTCGAAGGCCCGCAGGCGCTCCGGCTCAGCCAGCACGATGGTCGGCTGGCCCGCCTGATACGCCTTGCGGATCAGGCGGCACGCATACAGCAGCGAATCGCCGACGTTCGAGTGAAAATCGATTCTCGTCATCGGCGGCCCCGCCTCGCGTCTGCCACGACGCCCGCAACTTTACTGCAATGCGTCATTGTGCGCCGCGACCGTCGGCGGCCCGATCGATCAGGAACTGCGCGAGCAACGGCACGGGACGGCCAGTCGCTCCCTTCGCGGCGCCGCTCTTCCATGCAGTGCCGGCGATGTCCAGGTGCGCCCACGGGTACGCGTCAGTGAAACGCGACAGGAAGCACGCAGCCGTGACGCTGCCCGCCGGACGGCCGCCGATGTTCGCGAGGTCCGCGAAGTTCGACTTGAGCTGATCCTGATACTCGTCGTCGAGCGGCATGCGCCAGGCCGGGTCGGACGCTTCACGCGATGCGTCGAGCAGTTCGCCCGCCAGCGCGTCGTCTTTCGAGAAGAGGCCGCTGTTGTGGTGACCCAGCGCGATGATGCAGGCGCCCGTGAGCGTGGCGATGTCGATCACCGCAGCCGGCTTGAAGCGTTCGGCGTAGGTCAGCGCGTCGCACAGGATCAGCCGGCCTTCGGCGTCCGTGTTCAGCACTTCGATCGTCAGGCCCTTCATGCTCGTGACGATGTCGCCCGGCTTGGTGGCAGTGGCCGACGGCATGTTCTCGACCGCCGGGATAATGCCGACCACGTCGATTTTCAGACCCATTTCGGCGACGGCGCGCAACGTGCCCAGCACCGAACCGGCGCCGCACATGTCGTACTTCATCTCGTCCATGCCTTCGCCCGGTTTGAGCGAAATGCCGCCCGTGTCGAACGTGACGCCCTTGCCGACCAGCACGACCGGCGCGGCTTTCGCGGCGCCGCCGTGATACTGCAGCACGATGAACTGGGCGGGTTCGACCGAGCCGGCCGTGACCGACAGGAACGAGCCCATCTTGAGCGCTTCGCACTGCTTCTCGCCGAGCACTTCGACCTTAAGCTTCCAGTCTTTGGCGAGTTTTTTCGCCGTGTTGGCGAGGTAGGTCGGCGTGCAGACGTTGCTCGGCAGATTGCCGAGGTCGCGCGTCAGATCCATGCCGTTGGCGAGCGCGGCGCCCTGCTTGGCCGCGAGCTTGGCGGCCTTTTCGTCGCCGGTATTGACGCTGAACACGATGCGCTTCAAAGCACGCGGGGCGTTGTCCGGCTTGCTCTTCATCTGCGTGAACCTGTAGGTCAGCTCACGCAGTGCGAGGATCGCGGCGCGCACGCCCCAATCGGCCGAGCGCTCGAGGATCGGCAATTGGGCGAGCGTGAAGGTGACCTGGACGATCTTGGTGCCCAGCAGTGCGCGCCAGGCGGCCCGCACGGCTTCGCCATAGGCTTTCTGACTGAAAGCATCCTGCTTGCCGAGGCCGACGAGCAGCACGCGCGAAGCGCCGATGCCCGAGACTTCGTGCAGGAACAACGTGGTGCCGGCTTTGCCGTCCATGTCGCCGGCTTTGATGATGCGGGTCAGGAGGCCCTTGGTGGCCGCATCGATCTCCAGCGCAGCGCCCGAGAGCGTTTGCGACTCGAACACGCCGATTACGATGCAATCCGATTTCCCGGTCAGGAAACCGTTTGACGAGCCTTTGGTCCAATCACAGGCTTTTATGCTAAAGTCCATCGCGCTTGTCCTCGGATAAAATCTGGGCTTAGGATGAAAGCCGCAATTATCCGCTATTTTTCCCGCGGCGGCTGCACCGGAGGCGTGACGGGAACTAACCCGTGCGTCACTGAGAGCGCCCCCTCCCATCATCAATAATGATCTTCGAACGCTCCCTCCAGCGCGAACTCGCGTATACGGCTGGTGCCGTGTTCATGGTTCTCCTCACGCTCGTGCTGACGACGATGATGATCCGCATCGTCGGCCTCGCGGCCTCGGGCGAGATCGATCCGCGCGACGTGCTGGTCCTGATCGGCCTGACCGTGATCGGCTACCTGGCCATCATGCTCGTCGCGACCCTGTTCGTGTCGATCCTGTTCGTCCTGACCCGCTGGTACAAAGACTCCGAGATGGTGGTCTGGCTTGCCTCGGGTGTCAGCCTGACCCGTTTCATCAAGCCGATCGGCATTTTCGCCACGCCGATCGTCATTCTGATCATGTTCTTCGTGTTCGTCGGCTGGCCGTGGTCGAACCAGCAGAGCAAGCTGCTGCGCGCGCGCTTCCAGCAGCGTGACGAAGTCTCGCTGCTGGCGCCGGGCCAGTTTCGCGAATCGGCTGCCAGCCACCGGGTGTTTTTCATCGAAAAGATGTCGCCCGACCAGGCACGCGTCGAGAACGTATTCGTGACCAGCACGGAAAACGGCAAGGTCAACGTGGTCGTGTCGAAAACCGGCCACACCGAAACGCACAAGAACGGCGACCGCTTCGTCGTACTGGAAAATGGCCGCCGCTATGACGGCGAGCCGGGCCACCCCGATTTCCGCATCATGGAGTTCGAGCGCTATGGCGTGAAGATCCAGAGCCAGCCGGTCATCAATACGCCGACCACGACCGGTTTGCCCACGCTCACACTGCTGCGCAACCCGACCAACGAAAACCTCGCCGAGTTCGCCTGGCGCGCGGGCCTGCCGCTGATCGCAATCAACCTGATGCTGCTGGCGATTCCGCTCGCGCATCAGAACCCGCGGCGCAGCCGCACCATCAACCTGGTGATGGCGGTCCTGATCTATTTGACGTATTCGAATCTGCTGAACGTGGTCCAGGCGTGGATCGAGCAAGGCAGGATGTCGTTCGCGGTTGGACTGGTGGCGTTGCACATCATCGTGGCGGCGATTGTCGTGTTCATCTTCTGGCTGCGCGTGCGCAACCGGCCGCTATTCACGCGGGCGATGTTCCGCCGTTCGCAGGGGGCATAACCGATGCGCATTTATGAAAAGTACTTCGCGCGTCAGGTCTACCTCACGTTTATCTTTATTCTGTTCGCGTTCTCGGGTCTGTTTTTCTTCTTCGACCTGATCAACGAGTTGAACTCCGTCGGCCACGGCAATTACAAGCTCCAGTACGCGGTGCTGCGCGTCGCGCTGCAAACGCCGTCGCGTTTCTACGAAATCATTCCGGTTGCCGCGCTGATCAGCGCGATCTATGTGTTCGCGCAGATGGCGGCGAACTCCGAGTACACGATTTTCCGCGTGTCCGGCCTCGCCACCAATCAGGCGCTGCGCTCGCTCATGAAAATCGGCATTCCGCTGGTATTCCTGACCTACCTGATCGGCGAAGTAGTCGGTCCGTACACGGATCAGTTGTCGGAACGCGTGCGGCTTGAGGCGCTGGGGTCGTCGGTATCGAGCAACTTCGAGTCGGGCGTGTGGGTGAAAGACACGCTCACCGCGCGCGCGGATGGCGAGCAGGTGACGCGCTTCGTGAATGTTGGCGAATTGAAGCCGGACGCGACGATCAGCAATGTGCGGATTTACGAATTCGATTCGCAGTTCCGTTTGTCCAATGTGCGGACGGCGAAGAGCGGCACCTACCAGCCGCCGGGTCATTGGCAACTGACTGACGTGACGGACACGCAACTGATCGACGTGCCGCCTCCTCCTGGCACGCCGGCCGATGCGTTGAATCCGGTGTATCGCGCGAAGCAGACGACCTTGCCCGAGTATTCACTGCGTTCAGAGTTGACACCGCAGATTCTGTCGGTGTTGCTTGTGTCGCCGGACCGGATGTCGATGTTCAACCTGTTCCGCTACATCCAGCATTTGACCGAGAATCATCAGGACACGCAGCGATATGAAATTGCGCTGTGGCGCAAGCTGTTGTATCCGTTTGCGGTGTTCGTGATGCTGGTGCTGTCGTTGCCGTTTGCGTATCTGCATACGCGCGCCGGCGTGGTGGGCGTGAAGGTTTTCGGCGGGATTATGCTGGGGATGAGTTTCCAGTTGTTCAACACGCTGTTCTCGCACATCGGCACGTTGAATACGTGGCCTGCGCCTTTGACTGCGGCTACGCCTGGGCTTGTTTATCTGGTGCTGGGTCTGGTCGGATTGAAGTGGGTTGATCGCCATTAGGAGCCTGGGTTATGGCTACGCATGGGATGGTGTTGTTCGCGCATGGCGCGAGGGATGTACGCTGGCGCGAGCCGTTCGAGAGGCTTGCCGGGAAGGTTCGTGCTGCGCGCGGTTCTGATGCTGAAGCTGGGCCGGTTTTGCTGGCTTTTCTTGAGTTGATGGAGCCGGATTTGCCGACTGCGGTGGGGTCTCTTGTCGCCGACGGGTGTTCTGTTGTGACCGTTGTGCCGGTGTTTTTTGGTCAGGGCGGGCATGTTCGCAGGGATTTGCCGGAGGTGATCGAGCGGTGTCGTGGGATGTATCCTTCTGTCAGGATTCAGTGCGCTGGCGCGGTTGGGGAGGATGAGGCTGTGTTGGAGGCTGTGGCTGAGTATTGCCTCCGGCAGGGGTGAGTTTTTTTTGCCTGTTCGGCGGGGTTGTTGTTGAGCTGGCTTTTTGGCCTTTCCTTGAATTGTTAGTGGTCTATTAGCGTTGCCCCTGTGCGGGGCGGCACCTACTTTTCTTTGCCTGCCGCAAAGAAAAGTAGGCAAAAGAAAGCGGCTCAAACCGCTAATTCTTAAGCGGGTCCCCCGCGCAGCCGCGGTAGTGGTGCATCTGGAATCCGTGCCCCCGCACACTCCGCGCTAGTGACAAAGCGCTCATGAGCTCCCACTCCGCACTGCGTGCGTCGCGGACGGGTCTGCCAGGGAAACCAGCGGCTTCGCTTCGCGCAGCGGGGGCCATCGGCTTCGCCTCGACGAGGCAGCAATGCGGGAGCAAAACGGCATTCTGGAGGTGCATCACTCGACGGCGCGGCGCGAAGCGCAGCGGGTGGTGTTCTGAACTGGGCATCGGCGCGCGCAGCGCCGCCGGAGGTATGACTGCCTTGTCACTAAGGCCGAATGTGCGAGGAGACAGATTCCAGATGCACCACTACCGCTACTGTGCGGGGG